>Ga0315541_1001372_pt1 | contig 22894 bp, 21 predicted proteins | sample SalMarSW160190MG_FD_203095 | JGI IMG/M metagenome (GOLD analysis project Ga0315541, IMG submission 203095) | Salt marsh sediment microbial communities from the Plum Island Ecosystem LTER, Massachusetts, United States - Salt Marsh Sediment SW1601-190 ...
TCTGGGCAAAATGGGCAAGATAGAGAACGCGAATGCGACGAAGAAAGCGAATTCGCGCGAATGAAAAGAGGCGAAAGACGCAAGAGATTGCTAGAAAAAGGCTTGGGGATTTTGGCCCCTTTGCGAAACTTTGCCAATCTTTGCGAATCGTTGCGAATCGTTGCGAATCGTTGCGAATCGTTGCGAATCGTTGCGAATCGTTGCGAATCGTTGCGAATCGTTGCGTTCCTACCCGCCCGGGCAACCGCGCCCGGCCAGACAGGCAAGTCGTTGCGAACCTGCCCGCCGGCAGGCAGGCGGAACCCGGAACGCGGAGACCGGAACGCGGGAGTTGCCCATTGTTGACTTGTCGAATTGTGTAATTGTTGAATTCCTGCCCGCCAGCGGCGGGCAGGCAGGGCAGGCAAGCTGGCGTCGGCCGGACGTTCCTGGTAGCTTCTGCCGGGCACGAACCGGCCCGCACGGCCGGAGGATTGGGGAGCATGCACGGACCGACGGCATATACAATCGTGTTCCTCGCCGCCGGCGGGGTCCTGACCGCCCTTGCCGCCGAGATCGGCGGGCCGGCGTGGCTGCTGCTGTGGCCGGCGGCGGCGTTCTGGACGGTCGCGGCCGCATATCTGGGGCTGGGCCCGGGGGTCCTCGGCAAGCGGCCCGACGGGACGGTCGCCTGGCCGGCGCGGCTGCTGCTGTGGCCGTACCTGTCGGCGGCCTGGCTGCTGTGGCGGCTTCACCGTCTCTTGGGCGCCGGTCGCTGCTGCGACGAGGTGGCCGACGGCCTGTGGCTCGGGCGCAGGCCCTACCACGACGAGCTGCCGGCGGGCGTCAGCCTGGTGGTGGACCTGACGGCCGAGTTCGCCGAGCCGCGGGCGGTGCTGACCAAGGCCGCCTACCGCTGCCTGCCGACGCTGGACGCGTCCGCCCCGCCGGAGCGGCCGTTCGTGGAGCTGGTCCGCGAGGTGGCCGCCTGGGCAGGCTGCGTGTACGTGCACTGCGCCAACGGCCGGGGTCGCTCGGCCACCGCCGTCGCGGCCGTGCTGATGGCGAGGGGATCGGCCGACAACGTGGAGCAGGCCATGGCCCTGCTCAAGAAGGCCCGCCCGAGAACCAATCTCAGCAGGCCGCAGATGAGGCTTCTGGAAAAGCTGGAACGGAAGTTCGGCTCAGATGAACGGGAATGACTTCGCGACAGTTGGCACATCCGCGGGGCCGCGGCCTCGGCCGGGGCGAGTCCGACTATCCGAACTTGTAATGCTTGCGGACCGGCTCGGCGACGTCCCAGACGCAGTCCATTCCCTGCGGGAAGACGACCATGTCGCCGGGGCCGAAGGAGGCCTCCTCCTCGCCGGCGGTGACGGTGACCTTGCCGGCCAGGAGGTAGCAGGTCTCCTGCTCGTCGTAGTGCCAGTCGAATCTGGAGACGTCGCAGGTCCAGATGGGCCAGCCCTTCACGCCCGTCTTTTCCAGCTCCTCCTCGGTAGGCTTGGTAACCTTGATGCGGCTCATTGTCTTCTCCGGCGCCGCCGTCGGGGAAGGGACAGACGCACCCGGACGACGGCCTCAAACCCTACTGTGCCAAAGGTCCCCGTCGGGGGCCTCGTCGGCGAAGGGTGGATGACGGGATTCGAACCCGCGACCCCCTGGACCACAACCAGGTGCTCTAACCAACTGAGCTACATCCACCGTGAGCGGCCGGAAGCCGGTACCGTCGGCAGAAAAGTCACGCTATCGCCCGGCTGCCGGCCTGTCAAGCCAGATCGACCCGTCACCACCGGGCGGGGAGGCGCGTTGAGTATACATGGACCAACTGCTATCCCGTGGTCAGGGATGCATCGAAGAAAGGTGGAGGCTTAGCGCCATGCGCATTGTCACCGCGCGGCTGGGCGGCGGGACGGCCTTGCTGGCCGCTCTGCTATTGTCGCTCTCGCCGACGGGCTCCGCCGGCGGGCCGTCGGATTTCCCGGCCGAACGCATCTACGACACGACCGTCGGGCCGGACGAGGCGATGGTAAACGTCTCGCTGGTCAACAACCGCTGGCCCGACTGCACCACGCTCGAATCGGCCATCGGCGATATCTTTCGCATCGAGTCCGTCGCGGACAAGTCCGACCAGGACAAGGCCCTGGCGCTGTGGAAGTGGTTCCGCATTCTGGTCAGCTCCACCGGCGGCGGCTACGCCTACGAGGGCCCGCCGGGGCGGGAAGCAATCGTCCACGACCCTCACAAGATCTTCACCGTCTACGGGCACCACCAGTGCGACGGGCTGAGCTGGGCGATGGTGCCGCTGTGGCGGGCGGCGGGATACATGGCCTTCGACGAATGCACTCTCGGCCATACGACGGCCGCCCTGCGCTACCGCGACGCCGACGGCGTGCAGCGCTACCACAGCTTCGATCCCCAGGGGCGGTTCTACTACTGGGACGCCGGGCACAATCGCCTTTCGGCGCGCACGATCCCGGTCATGACGGGCATGGTGTATCGGCACCTGACCGCCCCGCAGCGGCTGCACAGTCTGCGGACGAGCCTGCGGATCGGCGAGACGATCGAGCGTCGCTGGGACAGCCGCGGGCACGTGATCCCCAGCGGCCGGCCGGGAAGGCCCATCTGGCCGAAGTACTACGCCTACCGGTCGGGGCGGACCGACGGCGTCTACGCGGCCGTCGGCGAGGAGGTCCAGACGCTCCGCGCCCGCCTCGACCGGCGCTTCGCCTCGCAGCTCCACGCCGGCTCTGCCAACGTCGCCCGCTCGCCGCCGGCGGAGCCCCTGGCGACGCTGCACCCGGCCAAGGCCGGCGCGGCGGGCGTGTTCATCTATCGCCTCGCCCCGCCGTACGCGATCGTGGACGCCACCGTCGAGGCGTCGCTGCTGAAAGGCCGCGCCGACGACACCTGCCGGCTGTCCATTTCGCGAGACGGCCGGGCGTGGGAAGCAGTCTTCGAAAAGCAGGAAGCCGGCGCCGAGCAGGTGAAGATCGACCTGGGCTACCAGGCGCGCAAGGACGGGCGGCCCGACGCCTACACCGCCTACGACCTGCGGATCAAGGCCGAGTTCGCCACGACCCGCGACGTTCGCCGCGTCGGAATGCGCGACCTGAAAGTGACCGTCCGCCGCATGCTGAACAAGCGGACGCTGCCGAACCTGATGCCGGGGGAGAACTGCTTCAAGGTGACGGCCGACAGGATCGCCCGCGGCTGGGCGCTCAAGCTGCGAATCGACTACGAGCTGAACGGCAAACCGATGAACTCCGAGCACACCATCGCCCGGCTGCCGTATTTCTTCCGGATCGACGCGGCGGGCGTGAAGCTGCGGACGATCCGCAACTACGACCAGGACTTCGGCAACGAAGCGGTGCGGATGATCTCTTACCGGATGTCCCTGGCGCCGGCGGAGGGCGCGGCCGCCGAGGGGCCGCTCAAGGCCGCCCCGGCCGCGCGGAAGTTCCGCCAGAGCTTCCCCCACCCGGCCGACATGACCAACCGAAGGGTCGGCAAGAGCGTCGAGACCGATCCCATGCAGACCTCCGGGTTCTTTCCGCAGAGCCGAGCGGTCTCCACCGACAAAGAGCAAATGCGAAAGCTCCTCCGGCAGCTCAGGACCGGGGCCACGATGGCCAGATGGGCGGCGGCCCAGGAGCTGGGCAACCACCCCGAAGCGATCGACATCCTGTGCAAGACGCTGCCGCGGGCGGACCTGGACCTGACGCTGTTCATCGTCAAGGCGCTGGCCCAGATCGGCGACAGGAAGGCGATCGACCCGCTGCTGGCCAAGTGGGCCCACGCCCCGCGGCACTCGCCGGGGACGCGGTACATCCCCGACGCGCTGGCGGAGATCTGCAAGCGCTCGGCGGCGCCCTCGCAGCCGCCGGCCGCGGTCGATCCGCGCGTGGTGCCGGCGCTGGTCGGGAAGTTGCGGCAGGTCCGCTTCGACTTCCGCTTTCACATCGCCCACGCCCTGGGCGAGCTGGGCGGCCCGCTGGCCGAGAAGACCTTGAAGGAGCTGGCGGAGAAGGACCCCTTCCCGGCCGTGCGCGAAGAGGCAAGAGCCGCGCTGGGGAAGTTGCAGAGCCGGTCCCGGAAATAATCGGCCGGGCGCTACTTTTCCTCGATGAGCTTCAGGGAGGCCGAGTTGATGCAGTATCGCAGGCGGGTGGGAAGCGGGCCGTCCTGGAACACGTGCCCCAGATGAGCGTCGCAGCGGCCGCAGATGACCTCCGTGCGGACCGTGCCCAGGCTCTTATCCGGCCGGGTCTCGACGTTCGCCTCGTCGATCGGCGCCGAGAAGCTCGGCCAGCCGGTGCCCGAGTCGAACTTCGCCTCGGAGCCGAACAGCGGCTGCCCGCAGCAGACGCACTGGTATTGGCCCCCGGTCTTGGTGTCCCAGTACTGCCCGCTGAAGGCCGGCTCGGTGGCCTTGCCGCGGGTGACGCGGTACTGCTCGTCCGTCAGTTGGGCCCGCCACTCCGCGTCGGTCTTGACGATCTTTCCGGTCATTCGGGCCGCCCTCGTCCGCCGCGGCCGCGGGGTCCGTCAGCGCTTGCCCTTGTAGACGGCCAGCGTCTCGGCCATGAGGCTGTACCACTGCGGCGTCTGCACGACGCCGGAGGACGGCAGCACGCGAATCGGGTATTTCGGCAGCTCGATGACGGTGTCGTAGTCCTTCCAGCAGCCGCGGATGCTGGTGAGCCGCTCGTTCGTCGGCCCGGGGTCGACGGCCACTACCACCGCCTGGGCGCCGCGCCCGACGGCGGCGTCGGCAAAGTGCTTCGGGTAGCGGAGGTACCCCATGTACAGCAGCACGTCGGACCGGCCGATGCGCCTGCTGTAGTAGCGCCAGTCGTAGCTTCGCCCGTGCAGGAACATTCCGGTCAGCTCCCGCGGCACCAGCGAACCGCGCGAGTGGATGTGCCCGTCGCAGGTAATCCAGACAATCCCGCCGCGCTGGAGGCAGGCGGCCATTCTAGCTCCGGCCAGGCGAACCTGCTCGGGCTGAGTGGCCAGGAACGCGGCCACCTGCCCGCGGCAGATCTTGAGGTACTCCTTGCCGATCCTGCCCGCCTGGACGGGCGGGACGCTGTAGGTGGGGTGGATGTGCTTGCCCTTGACGGAGGCATCCCACGCCCGGCCGTTGGGCTCCCAATCGCTGGCGTAGGTCGCCAGCGTTTTCCCCTTCCGGGTGGCGGCGGCGATCATCTCGCCGTTGAACGCCCACGCCAAAGCGGTGGTGGCCATCTGCCCCACGCACAGATCGGACATGGAGCCTCCGCGCGGGGCGCCGGTGTCGACCAGAGCCAGCCGGTCGCCCCATCTGCTCTGGTTGGCCATGCCCGCCAGCCGGCCTATCTGAGGCCACTTGTGACCGGCCAGGTGCACCACCATGCCCCGTCCGAAGCGCCGCCCGTAGCCGGGAACGATGAAGGAGAGTTTGCCGTAGCGCGTCTGCGCCTCGTTCGGCCGGAAACGCCCCACCAGCAGCACGTCATTGCGACCGAGGTTCTCTCCCTTCCATTCCTGGGCGAACGGAAAACCGCCGGCGCGGTAGAACATCTCGTCGACGAAACCGAAATTGCCGGCGACGTAGAGCGTGCCCCCGGCGACGATTCGTTCAGCGGCTTTCTCGGCGACGGGGATCAACTTGTCGACTTTGGCTTCAGCGCCGTCGAACCAGGCCAGGGCGGCCTGATAGATCGACTCGGTGGCGCCCCCTGCCGGCCGCGATGCCGCGGACGGCTGGATGGCGCCGGTCGAGGGATGGGGGGCCTCCGCGCGCGAGCGGCGCGGCCAGGCCGCAAGAGCCGAAACAGCGACAGCAATCGTCAAGACCAAGCAAACTCGAACTGTCATGGGATCTCCTGGCTGCTGACTGCGAGACGTCCGGCGGGCACGATAAGACACACCTGCATTTGCCTTAAACACCGCTCAGCGGCGGAGGTATTCGGGAATAAGCTTGCCGTGGGCGGCCAGCATCGCGTCGACCAACTCATATATTTTCGGCAGCGTCAGCGTCGCGGCCGTGTTCGGGTCCAGCATGGCGGCGTGATAGACGTGCCGGCGGTCGCGGGCCAGGATGGCCCGGACGGTCAGGTCCTGGACGTTGACGTTGGTGCGGATCAGGGCGGCGATCTGCGGCGGCAGCTCGCCCACGGCCATGGGATGGATGCCGAGCCCATTGGCCAGGCACGGCACCTCCACGCAGCAGTCGCCCGGCAGGTTGGAGATCAGCGCCCCGCCGCGGTTGTGCACGTTGCCGTTGAAGACAAACGCCGCGTCGGTCTGGATGGCGTTGATGATCCGCGAGGCGTACTCGATGCTGGCCGGCTCGTCCGGCGAGACGAACGGCTCGCCGACCTCGACCTTGCGCTTGTACTGCTGGAAGGTCGCCTCCAGGTCCTCGCAGGTTCCGATGTAGGCCCCCGGCCGGAGCCGCAGCCGCCGGATCTCCTCGTCGGAACGCAGAAACCACGGCAGGTACTCGGAGATGTGCCCGGAGGTCTCCGTCATGAAATAGCCGAAGCGGGCCATCAGTTCCAGCCGGACCGCCTCCAGCTTGCGAAGCTCGTCGTCCTCGTAGGCCTTCCACAGCAGGGGGTAAAGATCCTCGCCCTCGCGCCGGAAGATCAGGAACGCGGCCATGTGGTTGATGCCGGCGCAGAGCGTCTCGACCGTTTCGTCGTGGGCGCACTGGCGGTAAAAGTCCATGAAGCCCGTGCCGGCCTGCTCTTCGCCGGAGCCGCGGGAGCGGAGGACCTCGGCCGCCTTCTTCGGCCCCATCTCCACCAGTCGCGCCAGCATGATCATCCGCCCGCGCGTGTAGCGGATGCCGTGGCAGAGGCCCACGATCCGCACCTTGCTGGAGCGGGCGATGGCCAGCACGTGCATCGCCATGGGGTTGGCGTAGTTGATGAACAAGGCGTCGGGCGCGAGCTGCTCGACCTCGCCGACCATCTCCAGCACCACCGGCACGGAGCGGATCGCCCGGAAGATCCCGCCGATGCAGAGGGTGTCGCCGATCACCTGGCGCAGGCCGAACTTCTCCGGGACGTCGAAGTCGGCCTTGGTGGCCTCGAAGCCGCCCACGCCGATGGTGTTGATGACGTAATCGGCCTCGGCGACGGCCTCGCGGCGGTCGGCGGTGGTGATGATCTTGGCATCGGCGCCGCGGCTGGCGCTGATGGACCGGGCCATGGCGCCGGCCACCGCCAGCCGCTCGGCGTCGATGTCCATCAGGGCAAAGGTCGTACCCTTCAGGGCGTCGAAGCTGAGGATGTCGGATATCAGGTTCCGGCTGAACACCATGGACCCGGCCCCGATGATGGCGATCTTCGGCATGCTGCTTGCTCCTTTTTCGTGCCCTCAGCGCCCGGCCGAAGCAGACCGGGCTTCCTTATACGCCGCCAGGGTTTCGGCCATGATACTATACCACTGCGGGATTTGGACGGTCCCCGAGGACGGCAGGACGCGGATGGGATACTTGGGCAGATCGATGACGGTGTCGAAGTCCTCCCAGCAGGACAGGAGGTGCACGCGCTGCTCGTCGTTGACGCCGGGATCGACGCTGAGGGTGACCGCGCCGGCTCCCAGCATCACCGCCTGCTCCACCGGCTCGCGGGGATAGCGGAGGTATCCCATCCACAGCAGCACGTCGCCCTCGCGGAGGTCGTTGCGGACCCAGCCCCAGAAGCGCTCGCGCCCGCGCATTTCCATTCGGGCCAGCCCCGCCGGGATCACGGACCCGCGCGGATGGACGTGAGCGTTGGTGAGGATGTAGACCCTTCCGCCCTTTGCCATTGCCTTGGCCATGCGGGCGGCGCCCAGGCGAACCTGCCCGCCCTGCGTGGCGCCAAATGCGGCAATGTACTTGCGGCAGATCTTCAGGTACTGCCTGCCGATCTTGCCGGCGGCGATCGGCGGAACCTTGCAGGTGGGGTGGAGGTGATGACCCCTGACCGTCCCGTCCCACTCCGGGCCATCCGGCTCCCAATCGCTGGCATACGTGGCCAGGGTCTTGCCCTTGCGGGTGGCCGCGGAGATGACCTCCCCGTGAAAGGCCCAGACCAGGGCGGTCGTCGCCAACTGCCCGAGGCAATAGGCCTCCATGGATTCGCCCGCGGGCGTGCCGGTGTCGAACAGGTACAGCCGCTTATCCGGCGGGCCTTTGGCGACACGGGCGGCCAGCGACTTGACCGCCGGCCAGTTGTGGCTGGCGAAGTGCACGATCAGGGCCTCGCCGAACGTCTCCCTTCGCGCCTTCGCGTCGGCCAGGCCCCACTGAAAATCGTCCCCGTTGGGCCGGTATTGCCCGATCACCACGACGTCGCCTCTGCTCGGCTGCTGCTCCTGCCAGATCTCGGTAAAGGGGAAGCCGCCGGCCCGGTAGAACAACTCGTCGCAAAAGCCCTCGTTGCCGGCGGCGTACAGCATCCCGCCGGCGATCATCCTCTCCGCCACGGCCTCGGCGGCGGGGACCATTTTCTCCACCATCCCCGAGCCGATGGCCCGATCCAGCCAGTCCAGGGCGGCCTTGCATATTCGCTCGGCGATGCCCCCGGCCGGGCGCGTGGCCGGGGCGGGGAGATTCGCGGCCGGCTTCTGAGGCCCGGAGCCACAGCCTGCCTCCAAGAGCAGGAACATCGTTGCAGCGAGAGCGACAACGGCCAGACAACCACGAACGACCATGCTGCCTCCTTTGTTTCAGCCCCCGCGGCCGGGCAATTCCTGGTCAACCAATCGCAGCAGGCGATACGATAATGCAAACCCTCACGGTTGCCAAACGAATCGTTGATTCGGCAAAGAACCGTCCTTCGCGGCCAGGCCGGCTAAAGCCGCTGCCCCGGCGGGGCCGATGGTACCATCAGGCGTCCGCCCCAACGGACGCCTCGCCGGCGGCCGGCCGAGCATCATGCAAGCCGCCCGGGCGGGCGGAAAGGCACATGGTCGCAATACCCATCATCGCCGAATTCCTGGAATACCTCAGCGGCCAGCGGAACTTCTCCGACCACACCGTCCGCGCCTATCAGGCCGACCTGATTCAGTTTTGCCAGTTCCTGGCGGCCGCGCCCGACGGGCTGCGGCGCGAGGGGCTCTCGGCGGAAAACCTGCCCCCGGCAGAGGACTTGAAGCCCTCGCCCCTGTCGCGGCGGCTGCTGGCGGTGGCCCCGGCGGACGTGCGGTCGTACCTGGCGGTGCTGCGGAACAGCGACTACTCCAAGTCCACCGTCGCCCGGAAGCTGGCGTCGCTGCGGAGCCTGTACAAGTTCCTTCTCCGCAACGGCAAGGTCAAGACCAGCCCGGTGGCGGTCATTCGCACCCCCAAGCAGGATAAGCGCCTGCCGGCCTGCCTGGACGAATCGCAGGTCGTGGCCCTGCTGGAGGCGCCGCTGTCGGCGGGCGAAGGGGCGCGGGCGGACCGGCCGGCATCAGCGCGTTCCAGGCCCGGCGGAATCGAGACCATGCTGGCCGGAAGGGACAGGGCCATCCTGGAGACCACCTACTCCTCCGGGCTGCGAATCAGCGAGCTGGTCGGGCTGAACCTGGAGGACCTGGACGAGTTCGGCGAGACCCTCCGCGTCCGGGGCAAGGGCAAGAAGGAGCGGCTGGCGCCGCTGGGAACCAAGGCGATGGAGGCGATCGCCGAATATCTTTCCCTGCGCAGGGGGGCCCTGGCGGCCGGGCAACCAAAGCCCAGCGGCAGCGCGCCGCCGGCCGGCGCGCCCGAGGCGATGTTCGTCAACAAGCACGGCTCGCGCCTGAGCGCCCGCTCGGTGCGGCGGATGCTGGTCAAGTACATCCGCCTGGCCGGGCTGCCGCCGGGCGCGACCCCGCACACCCTGCGCCACAGCTTCGCCACCCACATGCTCAACCGCGGGGCGGACCTGCGCAGCGTCCAGGAGCTGCTGGGGCACAAGAGCATCTCCACCACGCAGATCTACACCCACTTGACCACGGCCCGCCTCAAGGCCGTCTACGACAAGGCCCACCCCCTGGCCGCCGACAAGAACTCTGATCGATGACTCCGGGGCAACCGTGTGGCCCGGCCGCGTATAATACACTTGCACACGGCAGAGAAACTGTAGGGGTAAGATGATGGACCGCAACAGCATCTCTTTTCGACTCGCAGCGGCGGCCGCAGGGCTGCTGCTTGCCGCAGGATGCCAGAAGAAGGACCACACCCAAGGTCAGCGCCAGCAAGGGAGAGAACGGCCCATGAGCATCACCGTTAAGAGCAGCGCCTTTGCCTCCGGCCAGCCGATTCCGGCCAAGTACACCGCCGATGGCCGGGACATCTCGCCGCCGTTGAGCTGGTCGGGTGCGCCCGCCGGGACCGAGCAGTTCGCCCTGATCGTCGACGACCCCGACGCGCCCAAGGGCACCTGGATCCACTGGGTGGTCTACGGGATTCCCGGCGACGCCACGTCGCTGCCGGAAGGCGCCGGCGCCAAGGGCAAGCCGGCGGCGGGCCTGCTGGAAGGCCGGAACTCCTGGGGCAAGCCCGGCTGGGGCGGCCCGTCCCCGCCCAGCGGCACGCACCGCTACTATTTCAGGGTCTACGCCCTGGACGCCGAGGTCGAGCTGAAAGAGGGCCTGACCGAGGCCGAACTGACCAAGGCCATCGAAGGCCACCTCCTGGGCACCGGCGAGCTGATGGGGACGTATCGGCGGTAGCTGCGGCCCGGGCGCGTCGCCGCCACGGTTGGCCGGGCTATGGCTCAAACGTCGCGTCGGCGGTGGTGGTCTCCAGGCCGGCGGGGTCGCGGGCTCTCAGGCGGAAGTGATAGGTGTTGCCTTTCTGGAGGCCTTGCAGGGCCCAGCGAAAGTGGCGGGAGTAGCCGAACCGCCGGCTCCGGAGGCGGGCGCTGTTTTGCGGGTCGGGCCAGTTGAAGAACTCCACCGTCTTGCCGTACTTGTCCGTCGGGCCGTACTCGAGCTTGAACAGGGCCACGTCGGCCAGCTCGTCGGGCGTCTTGCCGACCAGTTCAGCGGTAATGGTTACCGTCTTACCGGACACCTTCACGGTCGCCGCCGAGACGGCCGGCGGTGTGCGGTCGGCAAGCTGCCGGGAGCGGAACGGGGCGTAGAGCGGATCGCCGAAGACCACGCCTCGCCAGCGCTGGGCCAGGCGGAGCCCACCGTAGGCGGCCTCGGCCCAGTCGTAGCCGGCCGAGAGGCCCAGCAGGACCTGGTGGCCGTGGGGAATCCCCAGCGACAGCGGCTCGCCGATGACGCCGAAGGTCGCGGCGATCCCCCGCCCCATCGCCCCGCGGGCCCAGTTCATGCAGGAGCTGTCCACGTGAATGCCCAGCGCGCCCGGGGGAAACCGGAAGACGTCCTCGTACCGGCCCAGCCCATAGAAGCCGTAAAAGATGAAGCAGTCGCTGGTGGGGAACTCGCCCGGCCAGGTGGACTTGATGGTCTCGCCGCCGGCGAAGCCTTCCGTCGAGTCGAGCAGCAGCCGGTTGGCGTCGACGTCGCGGCCGGTGACCGTGGCTGTTGCTTTGCCGTTGCTGACCTTACAGCCCAGGCGGAAGTACAGTGCCGGGGCAACGTCCCGGCCCAGTCGGCCGATGCGGCGCGCGGCGACCAGCGTGACGCCCTCCGCGTCGACGCCGTTCCCGGCAACCCTGGCGCTGACGGCCGGCTTGTGCTGGACGGCAGCCGAGCTCGCCGGGCCGGACGCGGCAGTGGTCGTTGAAGCCGGTTGCGCCCTCCTCACGACCGCGCCGACCTCCAGCGACTGATTGTCGATCACCAGCGGCCAGACACGCAGCAGGCCCTTGCCCACGGCGAAGGGTGAGCCGGGCACCCCCTGCACCACCGCCACGGCGTGGGCCATCGAGGCCACGTGGTCCTGGGCGAACCCATATTTCTGGTCGAGCCAGATTTCCGGTCGGAATGCCGCCTTTTCGTCGGGCCCGGGCAGCCGGAGATAGCGCTCGGCGTACAGGGCGCCGTCGAGCATGTCGCGGGCGGTCTGAAGGTCCAAACCCAGGCGGCTGACCAAGTAAAAGTCCATCCGCTGCGGGTAGAGTCGGCGAAACTGGCGGAAGTGCTTCGCCCGGGCGCTGTTGGCATACGCCCCGAAGATGGGAAGCATGACCTCGCGGAACTCGGCCCCGATCGGCCCGGACTGGCCCGCCCCGGGCAGGCCGCTGTCAGCGTCTACGCCGGCCCCCAGGTTGGCGGACACGGAAATCAGGTAGCCGTCCACGCTGCGGGTCCTCGCCCGGCGGGCCCAGGACTTCTCGCCCTTGGCGGGCTTGGGATGGGTCGTCATCCGAATCGGCGTGCCCGGGCACAGCAGAATGTAGCAGATCCGCTGGGAGTAGGGCTGACCGTCGGCGGCTTTGGAGGAAAGCTTGGCGGCGACGGGCTGGAGGATTCCTTCGAAGAATTGGCGGTAGCTGCAATGTTCGCGCCGGGCGACGTTCCCGCCGAGTTTCACCCCCAGCAGATTTCCGGCCGGCACGCCGCGGCGGGTGGCGTAATACTCGGCCGCGTCCTGACTGTCGCTGCGGCCGTTGCCGTCGCCGTCGGCAGCGTCGGCGGCATAGACGACCAACACGTGCTCACCGGCCGCCCGCCACCGCGGGTTTTCGCCCCGAAGGCCGCCGGCCGCTGCCACCAGCAACACGCACGCAAACACCGTTCGCCTAAACATGCCGAGCCGTTCTCTCCTCGCGCCAGGGACCACGTCCTTCCGGAAGCCCCCTCTGTCAGACCGAAAGACCAAGCCGCCTAAGCCTCCTGCCCGTTGGCGATGCGTACGATTTCCGCCAGTCGCTCGGCCGCGCCCTCGTCGGCGAGCTGGCGGAGCCGTCCGGCCGGGTAGAACACCTCCAGCATGAAGGTGCCCTCGTAGCCGACATCGTGGATGGCCCGGGCCAGACCCTCGGCATCGATCGTGCCGCAGGTGATCAGCTCGTGGTCATCGGCATCGCCGGAGTTGTCGGAGATATGGGCGTAGATCATCTGTCCCTTGGTCTTGGCCACGGCCGCGACGGGGTCGCCGACCATGTTGGCGTGACCGGAGTCGAAGCACATGCCCGTGTTGGGCGCGTCGACCTCCTGAAGGATGTCGGCCAGCTCGCCCACGTCCGAACCGATGGCGTGATAGCCGGGAAGGTTCTCAAAGGCGAACGTGATGCCGCACGTGCTGCCGAAGGCGCCCAGGCTCTCGATGGACTTCTTGAGCTGCTCGATCCGGGCGGCGCGCTCCGCCGCGGAAACGCCGGAACGGCGAATCGAGGAACAGTGAACCACCACCAGGTTCCCGCCCAGCTCCCTACAGAGCTGGGACTCGTGCTTGTAGGCATCCACCGCGAACCGCCGAGCCGGCTCATCCGGGGCGGACGGATCGAACTGCTCCCCGAAGACGCCGTGGAGGCTGTCGCAGGGCATGCCCCCGGCAGCGAGGGCGTCTTTCATCTCCTGGAGCGAGACCGCTCGGGCCTGGTTCCGGTAGGCCTGCACGACCTCGCAGCCGAGCCGGCGCCAGGCCCCCAGCCACTCGCTCGGGTCAAACTCGTCAAAGCCGATGGCCGCGATCGTTCCCAGTCGAATCATAACTTCATCGCCTCGGTCAGCCTCCATCCCGACCGCAAGGGGCGCCCTTTCGCAATCATCTTCCGCCGTTCCCGCCGCCGGCCTCGCCGCCGGCTGAGAGCCTCTTGCGGACCAGCTCGGCCCGTGCCTCGCCGCGTTCGGGCGGCGACATCTCGCGCCCGGTGAGCCTTTGCAGGTGCGCGGGCTGGACCATCAGAGAAAGTTCGTTGATCGTCTCCAGGCCGATGCCATCGACCAGTTCCAGGCTCAATCCCAGCCGCAACTGGCTCAGTAAGAACATCGTCTCCTCCGAGGAGATCAGCCTCGCCGAGCGCAGCACCGCCCCTGCCCGACTGATTCGGTCTTGCAGGGCAACGCGGCGATTCTTCAACAGCGCTTCGCGGGCCCGGCGCTCGTATTCGATGATACCCGGCACAATCTGGTCCCGGAACTCGCTGATGATCTGGGCTTCGCTCTTGCCCAGCGTGACCTGGTTGGACACCTGGAACAGGTCGCCGGTGGGCTCGGTGCCCTCGCCGTGCAGCCCGCGTACGGCCAGGTGCATATCGCGAGCGGCGCGGAGGGCCTTTTCGATCTCGCCGGTCATCTTCAGCGCCGGCAGGTGCAGCATGACGCTGAGGCGCAGGCCCGTGCCCACGTTGGTCGGACACGCCGTCAGGTACCCGAACCGGCTCGAAAACGCGAACGTCAGGTACCCTTCCAGCAGCTCATCCAGCCGGCGCAGCTCGGCGTAGCAGGAGTCTAGTTGCAGGCCCGCGCGCAGGACCTGGATCCGGAGGTGGTCCTCCTCGTTGACCATGACGGCGACGGCCTCGCCGCCGGCTACGGCCACGCCCCGGGGGCCCTCGGCATCAGCGTGCTGGCGGGAGATCAGGTGGCGCTCCACCAGGAGCTGGCGGTCCAGCAGGTCGGCGGCCTCGACGTCGACGTAGAAGGTTTCCCCGGGCAGGCCGACCTTCCCCAGGGTCCGCCGCAGACGCTCGGCGATCCCGCTCAGTTGCTCGGGGCTGCACCGGCTCAAGAATGGCATCCCCGCCAGATTCCGCGCCAGCCGGCCGCGCGACGAGAGCACGACGTGACCCATCGGAGCTGTCCCTCGGAGCCATTCGGCCCGGCGGCGTGTCAGATCGCGCAGTTTCACGATCCCTCCAACTCCTTGATCCGATCGCGAAGATTTGCGGCGCGTTCGTAATCCTCATGCTCCACCGCCTCCGTCAGTTGGCTTCGCAGTCGGAGCAGTTGGGCCTGCGTGCGTTCGTCTTCGTCGGCGTTGGCCGGGATCTTGCCCGTGTGAAAGCTCGCACCCTCGTGGGCGCGCTCCAGCAGCGGCACCAGCACCTTCTCAAAGGCCTTGTAGTCGTTGGGACAACCCAGCAAGCCCTGCTGCCGGAACTCCAGAAACGTCATCCCACACACGTCGCACCTCAGCCGAGCCAACTCTCCCCCGGCCGCGGATTGCAGCACCAGCTCCTCGAGGATTTGCGAGATCGGCACCTGCGTCTTGATGGTGAGCCCCTCGGCGGCGGCGCAGTCTTCGCATAGATGCCTTTCGTGCTTCTCGCCCTGGACGATTTCGGTCAAGTGGACCGTGGCTTCCTTTCCGCACTTGTCGCACTTGTAGGTCATCATTACGCTCCATGCGGCACAACGTCTTGGACGCCGGCGACAAAGCTATCGTATGCTTTTCCCGCCTCCGGTCAAGTCGCGGCGGACCCGGGGTAGAACGCGGCCGCGCAGCCGGGGGACTCACCGACGCTGAGACAGTACGGCGCCCGGCCCACCTTACATTGTAGAGACCGGGCAATGTGCTCCGCCACCCGCTCCGCCGAGGCGCCGGCAGGGCAGTTCGTGACGTCATTCAGATCCGCCCCGGCCAGCTCGGCCACAACTTCCTCCAGGGCCTCTCGCGCCCTGAGGAAGTCGATCACAAAACCGTTCGCGTCCAGCTTGTCGGCGCGGAAGGCCGCCGTCACCCGCCAGTCGTGCTGGTGGGGCTGCTCCATGTTTCCATCGGGCATGCGAACGCTGTGACGGGCGGCAAAAGAAGCTGTCACGCTGGCCTCGTAGATTGCCATGAATGTATTCTACCCCCTGGCGGGCGGAGCAACCGAGCGGATTCCCGCGGTCGGTTACGGCGCGACCATCGCGGCCGGGGGAGCAGCCGCCGGCTGCGTGGCCAGCGGCGCCCGGCTCAACCGGTCGAGCCACTCGGCGATGATCTTGGCCCGGCTGCGGCGGCGGCGCTCGACTTCGGCCCTCAATTCGGCCAGTTGCCGGCTCAGGCGCTTCACCCGATATTCCTGAACGATCTGCTCGTGGTCAAACTGGCGACCCAGGAGCTTTCGCAACGTCTGCAAAAACTTGGCCCTTTGGGCCGGGTCCTTGGACTTGCGGATCTTCTCGAGGGTTTCGGCCACGGCCACGTTGAGCCGTTGAAGAGCCAGGGCGGCGTCTCGGACTTCCGGCGGATACGCTCGCACCCGCCGCCATAGCCTGTACGCCCGCGCCAGCAGCCACCGGGCCTTGTCGGGGTCTTCCTTCTGAAGCCGTTCCAGTTGGGCGTGAAGTTCGGGCGTGCGCTCCTTGAGGAATCGCTTCAGCTCTGCCTGTCGTTCCGGCGATATCACGCCCCGGCGCATCCGGCCCTGGCGTGGCGCCGGCCGAGTGGCGGCGGGTTGCGTGGCCGGGCGGAGCAGCCTCGCCAGGCGCTCTTGAATGAACCCGGAGCGGTTCTTCCGCCGCTGCCGGACCTTGCCACTCAGCTCGGCCAACTGCCGGCTCAGGTACCGCACCCGGTATTCCTTAACCAGTTGGTCCTTGTCAAAATGCCGGCCGAGAATCTCTCTGAGGTTCTTGGTGAGGACGGCCTTCTCCGCGGGCAACCGGGCCTGTTGCCTCTCGCGGACGGTCTGGTAGATCGTGCGGCTGAGGCGGCGGCAGGCAACGGCAGCCTCGCGGATCTCCGCCGGATAATCCCTTACTCGCCACCAGAACCGGTACGCCCGATGCAACTGCCGCCGGGCCTCAGCGGGGTTGTCCTCCCTGAGCCGCTCGATCCGGGCTAGCAGGTCAGGCATGTGCTGCTTGAGAAAGGCGTCCATCCGGGCCATTTCGTCGGCGGGAATTCGCAGCCGCCGCGAGCCGCCCCCGGCCGGCTGGGTCGTCGCCCTGCCCTCTGCGGGCGCCGCAGAGACAGCGGCGATCCCGGCGCCCAGGGCGACCCAGACCGCCCCGGCCGTGACCAAAACGGCGAATCCCAGCAAGATCCTTCGCGTCTTTGACATCGCCGGCCGCACTGCCGTTACCAAGGCAACTCCTCCTGCCCTTCTTCCGCCCTGTCACGTTCCGGGCCGGAACCGCCGAGGTCGAACTGACCCATTTCCTCCTCCAGCTCCTGAAAGCACATTTCCAGCGGCCAAGCCTGGTGCAGGGAAAGCTCGACCCGGTAGTCGGCCAGCTCCTCCGACAGCAGGTCCGCCCGGACGTCCACGTCCTCAAGGGTCTCCTGGAGGAAGCTTTCCGCGAACGCCGACGGCGAGGGCGCCTCTCCAACGGGCCTGCCCGGCAGCGTGAATATCAGCACGCCTGCGCCGATCACGACGGCCGCGGCAACCGCGGCGGCCCGTCGAGCCCAACTGCTGCTGGCGCGCCTGCGGCGGCTCCGCACGAACCGGACGTGGACGCGATGGAGCGCCCCGGACGGAACCTCCACGTCCAGTCCTTCCCCGACCCGCTCCACGCCGGCGGCGACCTCCTCCGCCAGCGCGCGCTGCGCGCCGCTCAGCTCGACGTCCTCTCCGTCCAGCCAGCGGCCAGCCAGCTCGTAATCCCGTTCACTTTGATTCATCGCCGTCTTCCAAGGCCGCCCGCAGGACCTTCAGGGCCCGGTGCACCCTCGCCAGAACCGTCCCGATCGGGCAATTAAAGATTTCGGCTATCTCCCTGTAGCTCAATTGTCCAAAATGCCTCAGCAGCACCATTTGTCGCGACCGCTCTTCCAGGCTCTCCAGGGCCGCGGCCAGGTTGGCTCTCATCTGCTCTCGAAGGAGCCCGGCTTCCACCGGCTCGTCGTGACCGGCGACGGCCTCGGCCAGCGACGCGCCATCGCCGCTTTCCGCTTCCAGAGAAGCCGGCGTCACGGCCGCCTTCGACCGGCGAATCCGGTCCCGCACCAGGTTGGCGGCGATGCTGAACAGCCAAGGCCCGAACCGCCCGCGGTCCTCATACGCCGGCAGGTGCCGGACCAGCCGCAGCAGCAACTCACCCAGCAGATCCTCGGCATCGTGATGGGAGCCGGTCGCCCGAAAGAAATACCCGTACAATCGCGGGCCGTAGGCGGCCAGGAGTTCCTGATAGGCTCCCTCGGCGCCAGCCCGTGCGCCGGCGATCATGGCGGAGACCTGTTTACGGTCTCCCCGATCCTGCCGAGAACCCATGGCTTTTCTCTACCTCGCTTAACGTGGCGGCCGTGGAGCTATTGCGTCCGGCCGACCGTGTCTACTCCCGCGGGGCCGCCGGCCCGTCGGATCGGGCCCGCCGGTTAAAAGACGCCCTTCGCCCAGCCATCAGCGTGATGAGCGTGCCGTAAGTTGCTCGACGAGCCTGCGGCCCATTTCCCGGGCCTTGGCCAACAGTTCGGGGCTGCCTCGCGCCGCGTCGGCCGGTCCCAGGTTGCCCTCGGAGAGGATCTCGACCGGCTCAAAATCTCCCATCCACTTGAGGTACCCGCCCAGCCTCTTGGCCACGTCGTAATAGTCGTCTCGGGGCTTGTCCTCATAGGTTACGATCACCGCCGCCGCCCGGGTGCCTTTCAGTTGCGGGGCGGTCCGGCCCTCTCGGTAAGTCAAATGGTAACAGCGGTCAAAGAAGCTCTTCATCTGACCGGAAACGCCGTCGAAGTAGATCGGCGCCGCCAGGAGCCAGATCCGGGCCTGGTGCAGGTCCGCCAGCACCGGCGCCAGGTCGTCGTCTATTTTGCAGGCGTCGTCGGCAGCGCACCGGCGGCATGCCTGGCAGCCACGGAAGGTCAGACCGTTCAGATGCACCACCCGCCCCTGCGCCCCGGCCGATTGGGCCCCGGCGATGGCAGCCTGCAAGAGCGTTGTGGAGTTGCCGTTGCGACGGGGGCTGCCGGCCAGTCCAATCGCCTTCATCATCGCCTCTCTCCTTTGACGCTCCGCCCGCCCCGGTCAAGGTCCAACGTCCACAGCCCGCAGCTTGCCCCGCAGCCTTTACCCGCCCGCCGCGCTATCATACAATTTTCTGGTAGGACCTCACAGGCAGTTGGCGGTCTACACTGACGAAATATGGGCAGCGGCCCGGCGCGGGTGGTGTCGGTCGGGTCTTGGGAGGCGAGCTCAAGCCATGAGATCCAAAACGCCAATGCGGCACATCGGGGGCGGGTGGTTCTTGGTGACGACCTGGGGGCTGATGGCCTGCGCGGCCGGCTGCGGCGGCGCCCCCGGCCTCTCGGACGGCTGGAAAGACAGCGCCGCCGAGATCGCCGCCGGGATAACCCTTGGCGCCGAGCACGGGTGTGTCTTCTACGCCTTCGACGCCATGGCCTACCCGGACGCGGAGGCCGAACTGACGGTCCGCATTCTGCACGTGCGCAAACTCCAACACGTCGAGGGCGTCACCGTGGAGTACTTCCTCGGCGAGAAGTCCCTCGGCCGGGCCACCACGGACAAAGACGGCTACGCCAAACTGAAATGGACGCCGCCCCAGGCCAAGTCGCCGCAGGATCACGAGATCACGGCCAAGATCGTCGCCGTGCCGGACGACGACCTGGAGGAGATGTTGAAGGCGACGCCGGCGTCGCTGCTGGTGGCCATTCGGCCGAAAGACGCCAGCTTCGCCGTGATCGACCTGGACCACACGGTGGTGGCCTCGAGCTTTGCCCGCGTCCTGATCGGCGGCGCCCAACCCATGCCCCAGGCGGCCAAGACCGTCAAGGAACTCGCCGGCAGGTACGACCTCATATACCTGACCCATCGGCCGGACCTGCTGTCGGTGAAGTCCAAGCGCTGGCTGGTGGACAACGGCTTCCCCCGGGCGCCGCTGCTGGTCAGCACCTTCAAGCAGGCCATCGGCGACAGCGGCGAGTACAAGTCGGCGAGGCTCAAACAGCTCCGCAAGCAGTACCCGCGCCTGGAAATCGGCATCGGCGACAAGCTCTCCGACGCCAAGGCCTACGCCGACAACGGCATGAAACCGTATCTGATCCCCCACTACGACAAGGACGACGACGAGGACGTGCGCGACATGGCCGAGGAGGTGCGCAAGCTCAAGGCCGACGTCCAGGTGGTGGAGGGCTGGGACGACATCCGCGCCGGCGTGTTCAAGAAGAAGTCCTTCCCACCCGCGGTCTACGCCAAGAGGCTCGACGACCGGGCGAGGGCACTGCAAAGCCAAAAGAAGCCCAAGAAGAAGGATGACGACGACTGAGCCGTCGGCGCGCTGGCGGGGTTCCAAAGGAGACAAACGAATGCACCGCAACAGACTGGGAGCAATTCTTCTCATCGCCGTTGCCTCGACGGCCGCGCCGCTGCCGGCGGACTCACGCGTGACCGACGTAAAGGCCTTCTACCGCGAGGGGCAGACCTTCATCACCTTCAAGGAGCTGGACGACGTCAAAGGCGAGAAATACGCCATCTATCGCTTCGGATCGATGCCCTCCGAGATCCATCCATCGCTGGGGAAGAAGGTGGGCCTGGTGCCGGAGGACTCCGGCGCCTTTCCGGCCGAGCAGCGCGTCAAGCGCCTGGAGGCGAAGACCAAGATCGCCGGCTACAACTTCCGCTTCATCATCCGCGACAACGGCGACAATGATCCCAAGGCCCAGTTGCCCGAAGGCGTGGGCCTGTTCGTCCGCACGGTCAAAAAGACCGGCAAGAGCTTCTACGGCGTGGTGCCCATCCTGGGCGGCGAGGAAGCGGCCGAGCGGATGGGGGTGCTGACCGAGCCGGTGGCCGAGAAAGTCGAGCTGCCTGGGGCGGTGCTGGTCTGGCAGAGCCCGGCCGGCACGGGGCTGGTCTACACCCACTGGATGGACGGGGAAACCTGGGATCCGTTCAACGAAGGCAACGCCTACAACTTCGGCGTGGGCCTGCCGCCGAAGTACAACGGCGCCGACCCCTTGCCGGTGATGTTCTACGGCCACGGGATGGGCGGAACCTACGTGGCTCCGGACAGCGCCCTCTACGTCAAGAGCCTGTGGATCTGGCACGGGGACAAGAGCGGCTCGTGGTTCCTGGGCGCGATGAACCGCAAGAAGGACCGCGTCGTCAACTACGCCGAGCAGCGCGTCCGCTGGTCGGCCAAGTGGCTGGCGGCGGGGCGGAGAAACCAGCCCTGGAAGCTGAACATGCGCTACGTCAACGCCCACGGACACTCCATGGGCGGCACCGCCTGCAACGCCTGGGCCCTGCGGATGGGCGACATCTTCTGCACGACCGTCAGCTCGTCCGGGGCGACCATTCACCGGCGCAACCGCGTCTGGGTCAACCAGGCGTCAAGGCTGTGGGGGCCCGTCGCAAAGAACCTGCCGCTGTATGATCGCTCCTACCAAATCAAGGACGGCAGGCTCATCGTCACCGACACGAAGGTCTCCGGCGTATGGGACTATCAGGACTACGCCAAGTGGTCGCTGGCGAACATGGAAAAGGAGACGGCCTACCTGCTGCTCAGCCACGGCAAGAGAGACGGCAGCGTGGTCTTCGAGCCGGTGCCGGACTTCCTGGACGCCCTCCAGAAGTCGAAGCGCCCGTTCGCGGCGCAGTGGAACATGCGCGGGCATTCCTGGAGCGGCTACGGCACGCGGAACAACTCCTGGGGCGGCTTCAAGATCGCCATTGACGAGACCGTTCCGGCCTTTGCCAGCGCCTCCAACAACGACGACCCGCGCAAGGACGACACCGGCACCATCAACGGCAAGCTGGAGTGGTCGGCCCGGGGCAACGACTTCGACAGGAAAAGCGCCGACGACGACACCGTCGACTCGCCTGGGATGTGGGCCATGAACATCCGCTCGCTGGCCGGGCCGGCGACGGTGGACGTCACGCCGCGGCGGTGTCAGAAGTTCAAAGTCGCCCCGGGCAAGACCTGCTCCTGGGAAAACCTGGACTGCGGCGACCCGAAGAACCCCAGGAAGATCGACGGCGGCACCGTCGTGGCCGACAAGTACGGCCTGGTAACCGTCGAGAAGTTCAAAGTCGCTCCGGCGGGCTGGGGCAACCGCCTGGTGATTCGCCCGGCCAGGTGAAGCCCGGGCCCCGGACGCGAGGCCCCGCTCGCGCGGCCCGCGCGAGCACGGGTAGGCCTACGTTCAACAGGAGGCGCCAGTGAAGTTCGCAGGACGCTGGACACCGTATCTGTACGTGCTCCCGGCGGCGGCAATGTTCGGACTGTTCACCCTCTACCCCATCGCCCGCACGATCCACATGAGCGTCACAGACCTGGAGTTCATCCAGCCGGAGAAGGCCGAGTTCGTCGGCCTGGACAACTACAGGGAAGCCCTGAGCATCCACCGCGACCCCAGCTACAACGACAGCAAGGCCCGACTGGCGTTCGGGAACACGCTCAGATTTACGGCAATGTTCCTGCCGCTGTACATCATCCTGCCGATGCCCGTCGCCTTCCTGATCGACCGGCTGCGTCGGCAAGTGGTGATGCGGGTGGCGAGCTTCCTGCCGGTGGTGGTCTCCGGGGCGGTGGTGGCGGTTCTCTGGACCACGCTGTATCACGCCACCTACGGCCCCTTGACGGCCATCGCCAAGACGATGGGCTTCACGGACATCAACTTCCTGGCCAACAAGGCCACGGCCATGCCGTCGCTGGTGGCGATGGGGGTCTGGCACGGGATGGGCTTCAACGTGCTGCTGTACCTGGTGCGATTGGCGGCCATCCCGAACGAACTGTACGAGGCGGCGTCCGTCGACGGCGCCAACCGCTGGCAGGTCTTCTGGAAGGTGACGCTGCCGCTGCTGCGCCCGGCGGTGTACCTGGTGACGGTGCTGGGGCTGATCGGCTCGTTGAAGGTCTTCGGGCCCATGTTCATCATGACCGACGGCGGCCCGGCCAACTCAACACTCTCACTGGTGATGTACATCTATCAGACCGCGTTCCGCTTCGGCAATCTCCGGTTTGGTTACGCGGCGGCGATGGCGGTGATCCTGGCGATCGTCATCATGACCTTCGCCATCGCCTCCTCGCGGCTCAACCGGCCGGTGGACAGGTAGGACAACCATGACGTCTCCGGCGACAGACATCCAAAAAAGGCCCAGCCGGCTGCGTCCGGCGGGGCTGAGTCCAAGCCAAGTGGTCATATGGCTCGTCC
>Ga0315541_1001374_pt1:0-5000 | contig 22872 bp, 9 predicted proteins | sample SalMarSW160190MG_FD_203095 | JGI IMG/M metagenome (GOLD analysis project Ga0315541, IMG submission 203095) | Salt marsh sediment microbial communities from the Plum Island Ecosystem LTER, Massachusetts, United States - Salt Marsh Sediment SW1601-190 ...
ATTGGACACTTTTATTTCGAAATCGACCAGGTATTCGCCGAATCTGAACCAATCGTTTTTTTAATGTTGATCCCAATATGTTAAAACTTCCCTTCGATCCGGTATGAATCTCTGAATCCATCAGAGACATTCCAGTTATAGGAGAGCTATTTATGATCGCGATAGATTCGATCCGCTCTTTCATTGTGGTCGTCCAGTCATCTGGATCTTTCACATTAATTGTTTGGGTTTCATATCCAAATTGATCATTAACTTCTGATGAATCATTTGCACTACCCATAGGGGTAGTCTCAGTCTCACTTAGTAATTTATTTTGTATCCGGTCATTAAGTTCACTTTTGTCTATATATCTAACTCGTGGAACGCGTCTTATTCCTGTAGATCCCATCAATCGTCTCTTCACTTTTTTGAAGAGAATCAATTCTCTCTTCAATCCTTTCTTCAATCCTTTCTTCACTTTTTTGAAGATAGGTTGAAAAAATTCGGAAAAAATTCCTAGCTTTGGGTTTGGATCACCGAAAGGTATGTTAGTTTCAAATCCAAGGGTCGTTAAATAACTCCAACGCAAACGCAGTCTTTTTTTAGATTGGCTATGCCAAGGCTTCAAACGAAAAGGAAATATAAGCTTTATCTGCATACCATATTTGTACCATTTGTCTGGGAATCCTGTTTGAGAAAATTCGGTACCATCAGAACCGCATTTGAGATGCATTTCTTCCTTCATTTCTTCCCAATCTTGGGAAAATTCGGGGGCTTTAAATAATAATATACGACCAATATTTTTGGCTATTATAAGTGATGGTAATATTATCTTTTTTCTAATATTTGATTGAGCCACTAATATGAGACCTCTGAAATAGTGCACTTCTGGCCACGCTAAACATACTTGCTCAGCAAGTGTCGTATTGTGGAGGACTGGATCCAAGTATTTGCCTTTATGGATTTTCTCCCTAACTTCTTTCTGGATTTGTTCCTGATTCACTCTACCAGAATCGAACGTGTCATAATAATCTTTAGGATAAGTGGGTATTTCCATTCTTCTCAAAAAGAAAAGGGAATGTACATTCGGTTGTACCCTCTTCCATATCATAATTTTCCGTCTTTTAGCGCGTATGGATCCTCTAATTAAGCTCCGACGATAATCTGACTCGGCATGATAACGTTTTAAAACTATTCTTTCTTTCCCAAAATCAAGGGTCAGTTTACTTTTGACCTTTCTTGTACGAATCCTACTCGTTGATATTTGAATTGGGCCTCTATCATCACCACCACCATCACGTTCAGCCATCATCAAATCAGATGGCCATCGAGGCAAATGTTTTTTAATTTCTCTAAATTGGAGAGGTTCATTTAATAGTATTTTCCCGTAAAGGTCAATAAAATCTTTCGTTTGCGTTGAATCATCCGTAGATACATTCCCGCGACAATTTCGTAGTATTGTCCACTCATGTTGCGCCAAAGACTCGAAAAGGAAAATCTGTTCCGTAGTAAAAAGAGAAAGAATCAATTCCCATTTTATGGTACCCGTGGGCGCAACGTTTCTACCATCAATTCGGTTGTAAATATTCACTAAAGAGTTTGTGTAGATCCGTTCATTACATGAAGCTATTTCCGGTGCGAGATCCATATAGGCCACTCGAAAGGCTATTTCCAACCACAGGAAATGTATCAACGAATCATCATCTTTTGGATAGATCAGTTTACCAAAAGAAGAATCTATATTTGAAGAATCTATATTTGACAAATACTCTTCAAATATCTTCTTTGCTTTATTTGGAATTATTCGTTCTGCTAATGGATAAAGCCGTTTCGAAATAGGTTCAACTTTTCCTCTTTTCGATGATTTAGTGCTCGGAACAAGCGAACGAAAAGTATCTGTAGGTAAGGGTTCCCAGGGTAGTTGAAAGCTTTTGTGTTCCAATTCCTGCCAATGCTCAGAGATATGGTACCCATACCCAAATTGATCATTCGGAAATCCCTCTTTACAGTCTTTTATAGGTATCTCTATAAAATCCGAAAGATTCGAAATGATCGAAATGATCAAATCGTTCAGCATTTTGGGGGACTCAAATTGGTCTATTGTTCCACGCAATGCCCCATTAAGCAATGGATCATACATTTCAGTAAAAGAATCCCCCTGAGAATTGGAGAATTTCACTCTCCTTTCTATAACATTTTCAACGGGAGATCCATGGCTTAGAGCTTTCACTCGATCCGAAAATTCATTCTCTAAAGAATCTCTTCTTCTTTTCATGGTATGGTTCCATCTATGATAAGGATCCTCAGATAAGCAAGAAGTATCTAAAAGATCTCTATATTTCCCGAGCTTTTCCCCAAGGGCCAATACACTAGGTAAAAGCGTAAAAGAGATTCTTTTTTTTCCATCACTCGAGTATGCACCAAAAAAATATTGAGAGACTTCGGTCCTCACAGGCTTTAGGCGATGAAATGGGCTATTCCCGATATATCGTATCGGCTGATAAATTCTATCAGGGTCAAAGAACTTAATGGGACATGGTTGCTTGAACCATGATATCGGAAGTCCTTTAAGTTTTTTTTGCTCTCTAGGCACAGAGCGGTCCTCGTCCTCTGGGTCCTCGTCCTCTGCCACAGAGCGGTCCTCATCCTCTGCCACAGAACGGTGCTCGTCCTCTGGGTCCTCATCCTCTGCCACAGAACGGTCCTCGTCCTCTGGGTCCTCATCCTCTGCCACAGAACGGTCCTCGTCCTCTGGGTCCTCATCCTCTGCCACAGAACGGTCCTCGTCCTCTGGGTCCTCGTCCTCTGCCACAGAACGGTCCTCGTCCTCTGCCACAGAGCGGTCCTCATCCTCTGCCACAGAACGGTCCTTTTTAGCCATAGCCACAGAGCGGTCCTCGTCCTCTGCCACAGAACGGTGCTCGTCCTCTGGGTCCTTGTCCTCTGCCACAGAGCGGGCCTTTTTAGCTATAAAAGACACAGAGCGGGCCTCTTGAACCATAACCATAGCCAAAGGCTCAGAGCGGTCCTCGTCCTCTGCCACAGAACGGTCCTTTTTAGCCATAGCCACAGAGCGGTCCTCGTCCTCTGCCACAGAAAGGTCCTTTTTAGCCATAGCCGCAGAGCGGTCCTTTTTTTTGTTATATTTTTTCTTTCTATGAAAAATTAATGGGGATCTACCTAAATAGAATGAAAAATAAGAAATAAGAAGTAAACTAAAGGTTTGATGAATATAACGTCTTAATGAAGTATGATCAATAGGTGAATTACGTTCTATACGGAAAGATACCAAACGTAAAGATACCAATTTTGTCAAATTGATGAATAGAATATGACCGCCCAACCAACCGCAAAAACTACTTATCATAAAGGATATATTATCGCTGTAACGAAAAAGAAATAGGTTCACCAGTCTTGTTAATACGGGATTTGCTAAAAGAAGGGGATTCAACAATTGAAGAATTAGACCACCCATAAATAGACTTAGAATTTTTGGATTTTTGATCGAATTCATGGGGTGCGTAGATTCAGGACTTGAAGGTTTTTCAAGACTTCGAAAAACACGACAGAACGTATACGGTATGACTAATAGAGTTATTGCATGAGGTTTCCACAGCGCTGCATAGATGGGCGAATAATACATGGACAAAAAGACTATTAATTGTCCCGTAATAGAACCACTTATGGCTATTATACCATAGAGAGTTTCTCCCAAAAAGAAGGATCTCATGGAATAGATTTTAGAGGGACCAAAAGGCAATGTAGCAATAAATCCATAATATAGCCCAAATAAAATGATCGGACCTGAGACTTCTACCCATGATGATAATGGATCCCATAGTAGACCAAGTACTCTTATCATATCGAAACTCCTTTTTGATCAAAATAAAAGAATGAGAAACAGGAATAGAATAAATATATGTGGTATCCCCCATATGGGAGATACGGATAGAAATAGTTATTATTTTTTATATTCATAAATTTGATTTCACAGAATAGATTCCAATATCTAACATCTGGATATATGCATATGTTATTAATACATATATTCCCTGTTATCTTATCTAGGAGTAGGAGTACTGGTATAGAACTCGTTGTTATTTCGGACCAGGGTGGTCCGATCCAAGTTATCTAAATTTTCGTTACGTCGTAGAGGGCGGGTAACCAATTCGAGTACATCTCTCGCATTGGCAAATCCATGAATCTGGGCAAAAGTAAATTCAACTGACCATTTAGTACCAATTCCTCTCGCCCCTAACGGGTTAGCATGAGCCATTCCGGTGATGGCTAAGTCGGGTTGTAGCTCGCGCATACGTCGTATCTGATTCGAATTGTCTGGTTTCTCCACAATTCGTGGTATTGGTATACACATTCTTATACATGTATCTTTTAAAAGTGCTAATTCAGCAGCTTGATACCGTTTATCCATATATGGAATACCAATTTCATAAACGATCATACCACATCTGATTAAGAATCTTGCTAGAGATATTTCTAGGAGATTATCTCCCATGAAAAAGACAGATTTTCCGCGTACCAAATCAAGATAATCTTTTAAACTCTCCCATATCCGTTCCTCTCTTTCCTCCAGACTCTGGGCCTCAATACCAAATACAGGACAAATCCTTTCGATCCAAGCACGCGTTCCGTCCGGACCAATAGGAAAAGGAGCTACGATTAATTCGCATTTTTTTCGTCTTATCAAAGTTGTTGCTGTACGACTCAGAAATGGGTTAACCCCACAAACATAAACTCCATCACCCAGTGATGGAAGATCGGCATATCTCTGAGCGGGCAACCAACCTGATACCTTGATGAATTGGCGTCTTAATTCTGTATCAAGTTGAGAAACCAAATTCGAGGGTAAAGACCCAAAAATAACTAAGGGAGGATGATTTGCATATTCCACCAATTTCTTTTCCTTCAGAAGAGGAAAAGGGAATAATTTTGTTTTTGTTTTAGTTTCTTTTGATTCACCAATGGGGAATTCTTGTTCTGGACAACGATGTGCCATTACAGCT
>Ga0315541_1001374_pt1:17500-22872 | contig 22872 bp, 9 predicted proteins | sample SalMarSW160190MG_FD_203095 | JGI IMG/M metagenome (GOLD analysis project Ga0315541, IMG submission 203095) | Salt marsh sediment microbial communities from the Plum Island Ecosystem LTER, Massachusetts, United States - Salt Marsh Sediment SW1601-190 ...
CTTCATGTTATTTGTGCCAGTGACCGGTTCATGGATGAGTGCCATTGGAGTAGTTGGTCTAGCTCTAAACTTACGTGCCTATGATTTTGTTTCCCAGGAGATCCGTGCAGCAGAAGATCCTGAATCTGAGACTTTCTACACAAAAAATATTCTCCTGAACGAAGGTATTCGTGCTTGGATGGCGGCTCAAGATCAGCCTCATGAAAACCTTATATTCCCTGAGGAGGTCTTACCCCGTGGAAACGCTCTTTAATGGAACTATAGCTTTAGCTGGTCGTGATCAAGAAACCACTGGTTTCGCTTGGTGGGCCGGTAATGCCCGACTTATAAATTTGTCTGGTAAATTGCTTGGGGCTCACGTGGCTCATGCCGGATTAATTGTATTCTGGGCCGGAGCAATGAACCTATTCGAAGTGGCTCATTTCGTACCGGAAAAACCTATGTATGAACAAGGATTGATTCTGCTTCCCCATCTAGCTACTCTAGGATGGGGAGTCGGTCCTGGTGGGGAAATCGTGGACACTTTTCCATATTTTGTATCTGGGGTACTTCACTTAATTTCTTCTGCGGTTTTAGGTTTTGGTGGTATTTATCATGCACTCATAGGACCCGAAACTTTAGAAGAATCTTTTCCATTCTTTGGCTATGTATGGAAAGATAGAAACAAAATGACCACAATTTTGGGTATTCACCTAATCTTGCTAGGTGTTGGTGCTTTTCTTCCAGTGCTCAAAGCTTTGTATTTTGGAGGTGTATATGATACTTGGGCTCCCGGCGGTGGAGATGTAAGAAAAATTACGAACCCAACTCTTAACCCAAGTGCTATATTTGGTTATTTACTTAAATCTCCTTTCGGAGGAGAAGGATGGATCGTTAGCGTGGACAACCTAGAAGATGTAATTGGAGGACATGTATGGTTAGGTTCCATTTGTATCTTCGGTGGTATCTGGCATATCTTAACCAAACCTTTTGCATGGGCTCGCCGTGCATTCGTATGGTCCGGAGAAGCTTATTTGTCCTATAGTTTAGCGGCTCTATCTGTCTTTGGTTTTATTGCTTGTTGTTTCGTTTGGTTCAACAATACAGTTTATCCCAGTGAATTTTATGGGCCCACCGGCCCAGAAGCCTCTCAAGCTCAAGCGTTTACTTTTTTAGTTAGAGACCAACGTCTTGGAGCTAGTGTGGGGTCTGCCCAAGGACCTACTGGTTTAGGTAAATACCTTATGCGTTCTCCGACTGGAGAAATTATCTTTGGAGGAGAAACGATGCGTTTTTGGGATCTCCGTGCTCCTTGGTTGGAACCCCTAAGGGGCCCTAATGGTTTGGATCTGAGCAAGTTGAAAAAGGACATACAGCCTTGGCAGGAACGACGTTCAGCAGAATATATGACTCATGCTCCTTTAGGTTCTTTAAATTCTGTGGGTGGTGTAGCTACCGAAATCAATGCGGTGAATTATGTCTCTCCCCGAAGTTGGTTATCCACCTCCCATTTCGTTCTAGGATTTTTCTTCTTCGTAGGCCATTTGTGGCATGCGGGAAGGGCTCGTGCAGCTGCAGCAGGATTTGAGAAAGGGATTGATCGTGATTTCGAACCTGTCCTTTCCATGACTCCTCTTAACTGAAAAAATAGATCGAACCAGATGGAAGATAAATCGATTCAATTTCATTACATCTATCTCCCATATCGGCGGGATAGGAGTATTTTCAAATACTCTCTTTCCAACTGGATCCTTGTAGCTCGGCTATATACAGCCGAGCTATTCTCTTTTTTTTTTTTTTTTTTATTGGACCGGACCAATAAATGTGATTGTTGAAAAACAACAGGAGAGAGAGGGATTCGAACCCTCGATAGTTTTTTTTACTATACCGGTTTTCAAGACCGGAGCCATCAACCACTCGGCCATCTCTCCCGAGGGACAACTTCTATTCTACCCCCTCGGATAATCCCTAACTATAAGCATAAGGCCGGGTCGATACCAACTATACCTGTGACATATGGTGATTTTTCATCATCATCTAGAATGGAAAAAAAAAAAAAAAAAAGAAACGAATTTCCCTCTCCTCTCACACTCAAATATCAAATTGAAAAATTTTGAAAAGCTCGATCAATTTATGGTCAAATCCTTTCCATAGTGCATTTGATCAGAATTGAAAATTGGGGATCAGATGGTATAGTCTATTCAATCTGTTGGGAGCTTGTAAGATCACAACCATGACTATTGCTTTCCAATCGGCTGTGTTTGCATTAATTGCTATTTCATTTTTACTAGTGATTGGCGTACCTGTTGCACTTGCCTCTCCTGATGGTTGGTCAAGTAGCAAAAATGTTGTATTTTCGGGTGTATCATTATGGATCGGATCAGTCCTTTTTGTAGGTATCCTTAATTCTTTCATATCTTAGATCTGTTCTAGATGTTTTAGGTTCAAACTCCCTCCCCCCCCCCTCCCGGAGGGCTTTATAGCTCTTCTGAAGGGCCTTTTACTTCAGGCCCAAGGAGGAGGGGTTTTACTTATCCGTAATTGAATGAATAAATGAATAATTAGACCATTCAAATCAAATCAAAAATGGTATCTACTTACGAATGGGATTGAACATATATGTCTTTTCCATTTCAATGTTATGAATATATATATATATTCATAACATTGAAATGCGGGTATGGTTGAATGGTAAAATTTCTCTTTGCCAAGGAGAAGATGCGGGTTCGATCCCCGCTACCCGCCCGTCACATTGAATATGAAAAAGAATAGTTCATATATTGATCGTTTCTTTTCCTCACTTATCATTCAATTAGAAAATGATAAGTGATAGAGCAATCCTTTCCGGACCAAAATACTTCGTATGTTCTGGTCTGGCGGAGACAGGATTTGAACCCGTGACCTCAAGGTTATGAGCCTTGCGAGCTACCAGACTACTCTACTCCGCACCATTGATTGATATCATAATCAGAATGGGTACACCAAACAATAATGGGATATACTACCCCTATATAGGGGTAGTATATCCCATTATCACAAGAAACTTCAATTACTTTTTTTCTTTTCCTACCAACTCGATTTTGTTATCCCGGGCAATAAACATGCGTGGGCCATCTCACGGAGTATGTGTCCGGACAATCCAAAGTCTCGATAGTTGGCTCTAGGTCTTCCAGTCGAAGAACAACGTCGATGGAGACGTGTAGGTGCACTATTACGCGGTGAAGATTGCAATTTTCTATGAATTTCCCATTTGTCATCCAATGATGACACTTTGCTTTTTTCCTCCAAAGATTGACGAATTAAATGATATTTCCGTTCCAGTGCTTGTCTCTTCTTCTCTCTCTGAATGAGACTCTTTCTCGCCATAATAGTTCAGTCGGTACTATCACCTACCAGGAATAAAAATATAGATCAGATTTTAGATGGAGTAATATTACGTTGATTACTTTTTCTCTGTGGGGTATTGTCATTGTATCAATGACAATACCCATTCACTGATGAAACTGATGAAGAAGAATTAACCAAATTTGCCTGATGTAGAGGCAATTAAAAAAGCTGCATAAGTGAATATATAACCTACGGAAAAGTGAGCTAATCCAACTAATCGTGCTTGAACAATGGAAAGGGCTACTGGCTTGTCTCTCCATCGAACTAAATTAGCTAAAGGCGTGCGTTCATGGGCCCATGCGAGAGTTTCAATCAGTTCCTGCCAATATCCACGCCAGGAAATAAGGAACATAAATCCAGTAGCCCAAACAAGATGCCCGAATAAGAACATCCACGCCCAAACAGATAAACTGTTCATACCAAAAGGATTGTATCCATTAATAAGTTGTGAAGAATTTAACCATAGATAATCTCTTGACCATCCCATTAAATAAGTGGAAGACTCATTAAATTGCGCTACATTACCCTGCCATAACGTTATATGCTTCCAATGCCAATAGAAAGTAACCCATCCAATAGTATTCAACATCCAGAAAACTGCTAAATAAAAAGCATCCCAGGCCGAGATATCGCAAGTACCACCCCGTCCCGGACCATCGCAAGGAAAACTATAACCAAAATCTTTTTTATCTGGCATTAACCTGGAACCACGCGCATCCAAAGCACCTTTAACTAGGATCAATGTAGTTGTATGCAAACCTAGAGCAATAGCATGATGAACCAAAAAGTCTCCGGGACCAATTGTTGAGAACAATGAATTATTATTATCATTAATAGCATTTAACCAACCGGGTAACCATATGCTCTTACCTGCATCGAATGCTGGACCACTTGTTGAAGATAGGAGTATATCGAAACCATATAACGTCTTACCATGAGCAGATTGTATCCACTGAGCAAATATGGGCTCGATCAATATTTGTTTTTCTGGAGTACCAAAAGCAAGCATAACATCATTATGAACATAAAGTCCCAAGGTATGGAAACCTAGTAATAAACTAACCCAACTAAGATGAGATATTATAGCTTCCTTATGTTCCAACATTCTCGCCAATACATTATCCTTATTCTGTTCCGGATTATAATCCCTAATGAGGAATATAGCTCCATGAGCAAAGGCTCCTGTCATAATGAACCCGGCAATGTATTGATGATGAGTATATAATGCAGCTTGGGTGGTGAAGTCTTGTGCTATGAATGCATAAGCGGGTAAAGAATACATGTGTTGAGCTACCAAGGAAGTTATAACCCCCAAAGAAGCTAAAGCAAGACCCAATTGAAAATGAAGAGAATTATTAATTGTGTTATAAAGACCCTTATGTCCGCGTCCTAATAGGCCTCCTGGAGGAACATGTGCCTCCAAAATATCTTCCATACTGTGACCAATCCCAAAGTTGGTTCTATACATATGACCAGCAATTGAAAAAACAAATGCAATAGCTAAATGATGATGAGCCATATCAGTCAGCCATAAACTTTGAGTTTGTGGATGGAATCCTCCGAGAAGAGTTAGAATAGCAGTTCCCGCCCCTTGGGAGGTACCGAATAAGTGACTACTAGAATCAGGATTTTGAGCATAAAGATTCCACTGACCTGTGAAAAACGGTTCTAACCCTTGGGGATGCGGTAATTCATCCAAAAAATTGTCCCATCTGACGTGCACTCCCCTTGATTCAGGAATAGCGACATGAACTAAATGCCCTGTCCAAGCTAGAGAACTGACTCCGAAGAGTCCTGACAAATGATGATTGAGACGGGATTCGGCATTTTTGAACCATGAAACACTTGGTCTCCATTTAGGTTGTAAATGTAACCTACCCGCTATTAAAAAGATGACAGAAAGAAATAGCAAGAAAAGAGCTCCAGCATAAAGATCTTCGTTAGTGCGTAAGCCAATTGTATACCACCACTGATAAACACCGGAATAAGCAATATTGACCGGACCG
>Ga0315541_1001377_pt1 | contig 22824 bp, 20 predicted proteins | sample SalMarSW160190MG_FD_203095 | JGI IMG/M metagenome (GOLD analysis project Ga0315541, IMG submission 203095) | Salt marsh sediment microbial communities from the Plum Island Ecosystem LTER, Massachusetts, United States - Salt Marsh Sediment SW1601-190 ...
TCGGTTCCTGCACCGCCGACATGCTGGGACGGCTATTGACGGAGCTGACCGATGCCGCCCTCGCCGACGATCTTGCCCTGGTGCAAGCCATGCTCGCGGCCGGGGGCGGCGCGGACGTACAAGCATTCCTCCAGGCTGGCTACAATCACCTGGCCGAACTGGTGTACCTGCGGCGGGGGCTTTCCGACCTGCCGGAAGTGCCCGCCACCGCGCTGAAATGGGAATTGTTCCGAGCCGGCGAGGAGGACCGCCTCGGCCGCGTCATAGACGAAACCTACGTCGACTCGCAGGACTGCCCGGCCCTGCGGGGGCTGCGGCGGATGCAGGACGTCATCGCCGGGCACAAGGCCAGCGGCATCTTCCGCCCGGAAAGCTGGTGGGTGCCCACGTATCAGGGCGCGCCGGTCGGCTGCGCCCTGCTCAACGACGCCGCCGACCGAGCCGACGCGGCCGAGGTCGTATACATGGGCGTTCGTCCGGCGGTTCGCCGTCGCGGCTTCGGCCGGGCCATGCTTCGCCACGCCCTGCTGGACGCGAGGCGGCGCGGCATGAAGGCGATAAACTTGGCCGCAGACGCGGCCAACACGCCCGCGGTGCAACTCTATCGCAAGGAAGGGTTCTGCGAAGTGGTTCGCAAGGATGTGTTCATGCGGCCCGCCGGCTCGCCGCGGAAAGCCTGAACGCCGAACCGATGGCGACCTTCGGGTCGGCTCGGTGGACTTTTTGTGAACAATTCGTGCAAGAAAAAAACTTTCCGATGCCAAGTTTCCTCTCCATCGAGCTTTGATGCACTGTGGATAAGAAAACCGGCCAATAGCGCGTTGACCAGAATTGGATTCGCCGGTAGATTCCGTTTCGGCTAAGCGGACATTTTGGGAGGATGTGCTTGGCTGATTGTGCCCGCACTTCGGGCGCGAAGGGTGTTGAAGGCCGTAGTTCCCTAGGCAGTGAAGGATCGACGATGTCCACAACAGGGAATTTGCGCGCGCATGGCGACCGCACGGAAGCCATCCTCGCCGCCATCCACAAACGGATCGGAACACAGAAGTTCAACGCCTGGTTCAAGAACTGCACGTGTCTGACGCTGGAGAACGGCTGTATCAAAGTCGGCGCAGCCAGCCCGTTCGTTGCCGGCTGGATCGAAAGCCATTTCGCCGGCGACTTGGCCTTTGCGGCGCAAGAAGTTACGGGCCGGAAGCTGCGGCTGATGGTCGGCGTGGACCCGGTGCTGAGCGGGCGGGTGCGCAAGCGGCAACTCGACGTGCAGGCGCAGTTGGTCGCCCGCCACACGTCAGGTGCCACCCGCCGCCAGCCCGCACCCACGGCTTCGCTGCGATACAAGTTGGAGGACTTCGTCGTAGGCCCCTCCAACCGCCTGGCCCATTCGGCGGCGATGGCCGTGGCCGGAAACGGCAAGGCTCCCTTCAATCCGCTGTTCATTCACGGCTCCTGCGGCGTCGGCAAGACACACCTGCTCCAGGGCATCTGTAACGCCGTCGCCGGCAGCGGCCGGGGCAAGCAAAACTGCGCGTGGAAATATACCACCGCCGAACAGTTCACCAACGATTTCGTCACTGCCCTCCGAAAAAAGCGGCTCGAGGACTTTCGCCGAACCTACCGCAGGCTGGACCTGCTGGCCATCGACGACGTGCACTTCCTGGCGGCCAAGAAGGCCACGCAGGAAGAATTCCTGCACACGTTCAACACGATCGAATCGGCCGGAAAACAGGTGGTCATGGCCTCCGACGCCCACCCGCGCATGGTCGGGCAGTTGGCCGAGCGACTGGTCAGCCGCTTCCTGTCCGGAATGGTGGTCAAGATCGACCCCCCCGACCTGGACACGCGGATCAAGATCCTCGATCGGTTCATCGCCGGGACGAAGCTGGAGGTCCCCAAGGAGGTGCTCGAGTACATCGCCCAGCAGATTCGCGGCTCCGTCCGCGAGCTGGAGGGCGCTCTGATCAAGCTGGGGGCATTGGCGGGCCTATCCGACCAGCCCATCAGCGTTCAACTGGCGCGGGACGCGCTGGCCGATCACCTTGCCTTGACCGATAGCGCCCTGACGCTGGGCGATATTGAAACCGCCGTGGCGGCCTTTTTCGGCATCACGCCGGCCGACCTACACTCGACCCGCCGCACACACACGGTCAGCCTGGCGCGGGCGATCGCCATGTTCCTGGGGCGCCGGCACACGCGAATGAGCTTTCCCGAAATCGGACGTTTCATGGGCAAGAACCACTCCTCGGTCGTGCTGGCCGTGCAGCGAATGGAAAAGCTGCTCAACCAGAACGCCGATTGCCGGTGGATGACCCCGGTCGGCCACAAGTCGATGCCGACCAAAACGCTGCTGAATGTCTTGGGCGAACAGATGCGGTAGTGTCCGCGTGCCGGACGGCGCCGGCACGCTTTGTACCCCCCGATCACGGATGGGCGCCCGGACTGGGGGGCGGTCGACTATTCCGAGGGAGCGGGCGGGCCCGACCGACGCGTGATCGGGCCTCGACGGCCATCGAAGGAGTCTCCCATCCGGGCGCCGGCGTATTATCCACTTACATCATAGGCCGGCGTGCTGCACCCTTCCCAAGCGGCTCGGAGATCTTGGCGGCGCGCCGCAAATCGCGGCCCCAGAGCCCCTTGGCAGCCGGCCCGGGCGCTGCCTACCATGGAATAGCCGCGCAGGACATCTTGCGTTGGCGATAACGTGGTTTTTCGATGGCTGCGAACTTCCCGCCGTGGACTCTTCCAGGGCAGGGCTCAGGCAGCGCGGCGCGGGCCGGAGGCGTCAAATGCCGCAGTGGTTGATCGCCATTCCAGGTCAGTTCTGGGCCGTCCTGGGCGAGATGGCCCCCTACCTGCTGTTCGGGTTCCTTGTGGCGGGCGCGCTTTCGGTGCTGGTCCCCGCCCGACTGGTGGAAAGGCACCTCGGTGGCCGGGGCTTCTGGCCGGTGGTGAAGGCCGCCGCCATCGGCGTGCCCATGCCGCTGTGCTCCTGCGGAGTCATACCCGTTGCGGCCTCCTTGCGCAGGCACGGGGCGGGCCGAGCGGCCACGACGGCGTTTCTGATCGCCACGCCCCAGGACGGCGTGGACAGCATCCTGGTAACCCTGAGCCTGTTGGGGCCGGTGTTTGCCATCTTCCGGCCGATCGTGGCGTTGATCAGCGGATTGATCGGAGGGGGCCTCGTCTCGGTCCTGTCCGAGCCGAACAGCAGCAACGCCCCGGCCGCCGAAGGCCAGGACGCCTTCCGCTCGCAAACCAAGCGGAGCAGGCTGCGCCAGATTCTCTCCTACGGCTTCGGCGCCCTGCCGCGGGACATCGGCAAGCCCCTGCTGGCGGGCCTGGCCATCGCGGCGCTCATCTCGGCGCTGGTTCCGCCGAACTACTTCGCCCGCTATCTCGGCGGCGGGCCGGGGGCCATGCTGGTCATGATGCTGCTTGGCGTGCCCGTGTACGTATGCGCAACGGCCTCGGTGCCGATCGCGGCGGCACTGGTCCTCAACGGCGGCGTCTCGCCCGGAGCGGCCCTGGTGTTCCTGATGACCGGTCCGGCGACCAACGCCGCCACCATCACCACCGTCTGGAAGGTCATGGGCCGCCGCACCGCGTTGATCTACCTCGGCACCGTCGCCGGCTCCGCCCTGGCGGCCGGGGCGGTGCTCGACGCGGTCTTTCACAGCCAGCGAATCTCGGTCAAACCGGGCATGCCGTGGATGCTGCCGGGCCCAGTCAAGTGGGTCAGCGCGGCGGTCCTGCTCGGCGTTCTAGGCTGGGCGCTCCTCCGGCCGCTGATGCGGAAACGCGCGCCGGCGGCGGCCGAGGGGCAAGCACAAGCCGAGAAGCTGACGATCCGGGGCATGACCTGCACCCACTGTGTCGCCACCGTCCGGCGGGGGCTGTTGGAGTGTGCCGGAGTGGCCTCCGCCGAGGTCGACCTGACCACGGGCGAGGCGATCGTCACCGGCGAAGGTCTCAGTCGCGACAAGCTTCGCTCGGCCGTCCAAAGCCTGGGATACAAGGTGCTGCGGTCCGAAGGTGATCCCGACCCGGGATGAGATCTGCCCGGCGGCGGCCACGGCTCGGATAAGAAACCTTGCCGACCGATATTAGCACTTCTTATGCACATGTGCGCAGTTATTGAAGTATTTTAGAGGAAGGTTGAGCGGTTTCCTCTGTCATACCGCCGGACTCCTCGGCTCTTACCACGGCGGCTCCGACGGACGGGGCAAAGCCCCGGTTCAGGAGAGAGTACATGTCCAAACAGTTTGTCGACAGCATCATGGAAGCGGTGGTCGGGCGCAATCCCGGCGAGACGGAGTTTCATCAGGCGGCCCGAGAAGTGGTCGAGTCGGTCGCCCCCGTCATCGACGAGAACCTGGAGTTCGCCCGCGCCAAGATCCTGGAACGGATACTCGAACCCGACCGGCAGATCATGTTTCGCGTGTCGTGGATGGACGACAGCGGTAAAGTCCGGATCAACCGGGGGTTTCGCGTCCAGTTCACCAACGCCATCGGGCCGTACAAGGGCGGGCTGCGGTTCCACCCGTCGGTCTACCTGGGCATCATCAAGTTCCTGGGCTTCGAGCAGATCTTCAAGAACGCCCTCACCACTACCGCCATCGGCGGCGCCAAGGGCGGCAGCGACTTCGACCCGAAGGGCAAGTCCGACAACGAGGTGATGCGCTTCTGCCAGAGCTTCATGAACGAGCTGTACCGTTACGTCGGCGCGGACGTCGACGTTCCCGCCGGCGACATCGGGGTCGGCGTCAGGGAAATCGGGTATCTCTACGGCCAATACAAGAAGATCACCAACGCCTTTACCGGGGTGCTGACGGGCAAGGCCCTGGAATACGGCGGCTCGCTGGTCCGCGTGGAGGCGACCGGCTACGGTCTGGTGTACTTCGTGACGCGGATGCTTCAGGCCCGCCGGAAGAGCTGGAAGGGCCTGAGCGTCGCTATTTCCGGATCGGGCAACGTGGCCATATACGCCGCCGAGAAGGTCCAGCAACTGGGCGGCAACGTCATCACCATGTCCGACAGCAGCGGGTACGTGGTCGACCAGTCGGGCATCAAGCTGGACACGGTCAAGCAGATCAAGGAAGTCCGCCGCGGGCGGATCAAGGAATACGCCGACGAGCACGACTCGGCCGAGTACCATGAGGGATGGCGAGACATCTGGTCGATTCCGTGCGACGTGGCCCTGCCCTCGGCGACGCAGAATGAAATCGGCGCGGCCGCGGCCAGGCAGCTCGTCCAGAACGGCTGCATCGCCGTCGGCGAGGGCGCCAACATGCCCTCCACGCCGGAGGCGATCGAGATCTTCCTGGACGGCGGCGTGGCCTTCGGCCCGGCCAAGGCGGCCAATGCCGGCGGCGTGGCCACCAGCGCCCTGGAAATGGCACAGAACTCCATGCGACTGAGCTGGCCCTTCGAGGAGGTCGACTCCCGCCTCCAGCAGATCATGAACGACATCTACGATCAGTGCTCCGAGGCCGCGCAGGCTTACAACGCCAAGGGCAACCTCGTCGTCGGCGCCAACATCGCCGGCTTCCTCAAGGTCGCCAAGGCAATGCTCGCCCAGGGGATCGTCTAAGGGCCATCGGGTTCTGCCCGGGATCCCAACCTGGAACCGGGCCCGACGGGCCCAGCGCGCCCGCATGCGGGCGGCGTTACGCGGCGCCGGATCATCCGCGGGCACGACACCCTCGCGGACATCAGCTTGCCCACCCAAACCGCCCGGATGATCCGGACCAATCTGAACTCTTCCGTTGACACCTCGAGCGATGGGAGATGATGTCAATAATTTATAATGTTAACTTGTGCGCCACCGCAGCTTAACTTTCTCAATTCAAGGCTTGATTCTTATGTAGGAGCTGGTACAATCTCCCAGCAAAGTCAATCAGGAGAGACCACATGCCTGGAGACTGGCAAGAGCTGACCCGGCTGACTCGCGGCAGGCCGATGATCGTAGAGCGCGTCCGACTGGACGGGACGGCCATTGCCATTGAAGGGCAGTTCGAACTGCCGCCCCTGGCCAGGCTGCCGGCCGAGGACCAAGTGTTCGTCACGGCCTTCGTCCGCTCTCACGGGTCAATCAAGCAGATGGAGCAGATGTTCGGCGTCAGCTACCCGACGGTGAAGAACCGGCTGAACCGCATCAGCCGGCAGCTCCCGTTCGTCCAGGTCAATTCGATGCCCGTCGGGGAAGACGTGCTGGCCGAGCTGGAGCGCGGCGAGATCACCGCTGAGCGGGCCGTGGAGCGCCTCAAAGGGAAATGATCTTCCCGGCGTCCATCCTGAGGGTACGCATCGTCGTCAAAGGCGGAAAGAAGTTCGCCCTGTGGGTGCCGCTGCTGCTGCTCTGGCCGCTGGCGCTGGCCTTGGCGCCTCTGCTCGTCCTGGCGGCGCTCGTCTACATGCTCCGTCAACGGCGCACCGGGCGGCGGAGCGACGCCATCAGATGCCTGCCGCTGCTGTGCCGGGCGGCCTGTTCGCTCCGCGGTCTGAAGGTGGAAGTGCGGCAAGACAACAAGCAGATTTGGGTTTCCTTCCTGTAAGAGGAGCAAGCTGATGAGCCGGAATCGAACTCGCATACTGAAGATGCTCGCCAACGGAAAGATCGCTGTGGACGAAGCCGAGCGGCTGCTGGACGCCATCGGGCATTCGGGCGCCGCCGCTCCGGGCGACGAGCCCGGCGCCAGCGGTGACGGCAAGGAAAAGCCCAAGCCCAGATTCCTGCGCGTCCAGGTGGAGGAGTCCGACGGCGACCGGGTCAACGTCCGCGTGCCGCTGAATCTCATCCGCGCCGGGGTGAAGCTGGGCTCCCTGGTGCCGGGCCCGGCCATGGACAAGGTGAATCAGGCCCTCCACGAAAAGGGCATCCGCATTGACCTGGGCGGCCTGAAGTCCGAGGCGCTGGAGGAGCTGATCGCCCAGCTCAGCGAGCTGAGCGTGGACGTCGATGAGCAAGGCGGCGACAAGGTGCGGGTCTTCTGCGAATAGCCATCCCGCCCGCCGCCAGCCCGCGTCGGCCCCGCGGGCCAGGGGGCTACTTCAGCGACCTGGCGAGATCATCGTGGTAGAGCTTCATCATCCTGTCGGTCAGCCGGGGCGACAGCGCCGCAATCAGCGTCAGCAGCTTTCCGCCGGCGGTGAAGATGAGTTCGGGCACCGGCTTGCCGACCGTGGCGGCGATCTTCCGGGCGACCACGGACGCCGGCGTGGCGCGCTGGAACCTTTCCAGGCTCCGCCCGGCCTGCCGCTCGCGCGGAGAGTCCTGGAAGAACTCCGTACTGGTCGTGGCCGGACAGACGCACGTGGCCCGGACATGGTAAGGGGCCAGCTCCACGCGCATGGAATCGGTCAGACCGCAGATGGCGAACTTTGTCGCGCAATACGCCCCGTGAAACGGCGTGCCGCGCTTGCCGATGACCGAGGAGAGGTTGAAGATGTGCCCGCTCCTCTGACGGATCATGACCGGGGCAACGGCCTTGCAACCATAGAAGACGCCGAAGAAGTTCACGTCGAAGATCCGCCGCATCTGCCGGTCGGAGGTTTCGTGCACGCGGGCGATAAGCCCCTCCCCGGCGTTGTTGACCATCACGTCCACCCGCCCGTGCTCGGCGGCCGCCGCCGCCACCAGGGCATCGACCTGCCGCTCGTCGGTCACGTCGGTGGCTGCGACCGTCGCTTGCCCCCCGCCGGCCCGGCAGCGGCCGGCGATCTCCTCCAGCCGGTCGGCCCGCCTGGCCGCCAGCACCACCGCATACCCGCGCCGGGCGAAGGCCAGGGCCGTTTCCGCCCCGATCCCGCTCGACGCGCCCGTCACAACCGCCACGGCTCGTTCATTCATCCGCAGATCTCCAGCAGCGGGCCGCCCGCTTCCGACCCAACTCGCGCCGTCTCGCCCGCACCGCCCCAACTTGACCCGGCCGAGGCCGCCGGGTAGCTTTGCCCGTGCATCATACTCAACGCGGTCGAGTCAAGGTACACCAACCGGGACGGGCGAGCTGTGAAGGCAAAAGGCATGTTTGACCTGAGCGGGCGGGTGGCGCTCGTGACCGGGGCGTCGCGCGGGCTGGGCAAGGAGATGGCCGCTGCCCTGGCCGAGGCTGGCGCGGACCTGGCGATCGGCGCCCGCACCGCCGACGAACTCCGGCGGGCCGCCGACCAGATCGCCGAGGCCACCGGGCGGCGGGCAATTCCGATTCAACTGGACGTGACCGACAAAGCCGGCGTCGAAGGCTTCGTCGGAGAGGCCGTGGAAAAGCTCGGGCGGATCGACATCCTGGTCAACAGCGCCGGCATCAACGTCCGCTCGCCGATCGAGAAAATCCAGGACGCCGACTGGCACCAGATCCAGCAGGTCAACGTTACCGGCACGTTCTACTGCTGCCGGGCCGTGGCGCCGCACATGGTCGCCGCCGGCTACGGCCGAATCATCAACATCGGCTCGGCTCTCTCGCTGGTGGGCCTGGCCGACCGGGTTAGCTATTGCGCCTCCAAGGGGGCGGTGCTGCAACTGACCAGAACGCTGGCCGTGGAACTGGCCAAGACGGGCGTAACGGTCAACTGCATCTGCCCGGGCCCGTTCGCCACGGAGATCAACCGGCCCATCCGCGAAGACGCCCGGGCGTCGGCCGCCCTGCTCAGCCACGTGCCCATGGCCCGCTGGGGCGAGATGCACGAAATCCGCCCGGCGGTCCTGTTCCTGGCGTCCCCGGCGGCGAGCTACGTCACCGGCGCGGCCATCACCGTCGACGGCGGCTGGACGGCCCAATAGCGACCGGCGCAGCCGACGCCCGCCGAAGAGCCAAAACTATCCTTCGCCAAAGCGCGATATCGCTTATAATACCAAGTTGAGAGGTATCGAAAGGTCTTTCCGGAGGGCCGTTATGACGTCAATCGAGCGACTCAGCCCAGGGCATCTCCTCAGCGCGGGCGCCCTCGTCCTGGCGATGTTTCTTCAGACGGCCGCGGGGGCCAACCTCGGCTCGCCCGACCTGGAGCCCGCCCTTCAGGGCCGGCAAGACATCATCTTCTTTGAGGACTTCGAGTATCCCGACTTCTACACGCACTGGGGCCAGTCCTCCGTTCCCAGCACCTGCCAGCGGGTCAGCAGCCCGGTCTTCGACGGCGACTCGTCGCTGCACGTCCAAGTTCCCCAGGGACAGCACACCGGAATCGGCTGGCAGTGGAAGTTTGCCAACTTCGGCCTGCCCGAGCCGGAGGAGGTCTACTTCCGCTACTACACGTATTTCGGCGACAGTTGGCGCAAGGCCGGCGGCGGCGGCATCGGCAAGCAGCCCGGCATCGCCGGCACCTACGGCGTCGCCGGCTGGGGCGGCCGGCCCAGCGACGGCACCAACGGCTGGTCGGCACGGATGGGCGACATCGACCGCATATCGGCCATCGAGCCGACCTTCTACTGCTACAACGCCGACATGCTGGGCATCTACGGCGACACCTGGGGGTGGGGCGAGGACGCCTACCTCCAGCGCGAGCGGTGGTACGCCATCGAAGTCTACGGCAAGATGAACTCGATCATCGACGGGATCGGCCGCCGCGACGGAATCCTCCGCGGCTGGGTCGATGGGGAGCTGGTCTTCGAGAAGACCGACATCCACTTCCGCGACGTGGACTCGCTGAAGATCGAGTGCGTCTGGTTCAACGTCTACGTTGGCGGCACCTGGACGGCCGAGCAGGACATGGACGTGTATTTCGACAACATGGTCTTCGCGTCCGACTATATCGGGCCGTTCGGCTGGGAACAGCCGGGGCTGGACCACGAGATCAAGTACCTCGGCGACGGGCTGTACGGCGTGACCTTCACCGCCCGCGGCAACGACGGCCAGCAGAAATCCTTCTTCGCCGACGTGAGCTTCGAGGGCACCAGCGGCGGGCAGATCCAGCAGCAAAAGGCCGTCATCATCCCCGGGGTGCTGGAGCACAACGTCGACACCGAGGCCGAGGCGAACCTGTACGACGGCCAGGGCACCCCGCCGTATGAGAAGGACCGCGACAGCTACTTCCTGGAACCGTTCAGCAGCGGCGACGTCATGGTGCTGACCGCCGGTGACAACTACTACTACATCGAGGCCGGCACCGGCGCCAGCGGCCAGTACGAAGACGCCCCGCTGGCCTACATCGTCTGCGACGGCGACCTGGCCTACTACGGCCAGATCAGCCGGCTGGCGAAAAACTATGCCGCAAGCGGCATCGTGGAGATGCCGCCCCCGGGCGACGCCAACCTGGACGGCTTGGTCGACGGCTGCGACTACACCATCTGGTGCGACAACTACCAGCAGGCCGGTCTCGGCTGGGCGGGCGGCGACTTCAACGGCGACGGCGTCGTCGACGGCGGGGACTACACGATCTGGGCCGACTTCTACACCGGTGGCGGGTCCCAGGTCCCTGAACCGACAGTAGTTATGACTATTCTGTTCGGCGGGCCACTGGCGGTGCTGTCCGCTTGTCGGCGAAAACGCCCCGGCCGCAGCCGCGGAAGCTGAGGCCGAACCGCACAAAGTTTTGTATCACGCCCGCACGCCCTCTAGAATAGGGCCGTTCCCGATATTGGGAAGGGCGGCGGCATGCAGTATCGAAAGCACGGTAAAGACGGCCCGAAGGTTTCCGCGCTGGGCTTTGGGGCGATGCGGCTGCCGGCCCGACGGGAAGGCGATTGGGGCAGCGTCAACTTCACCAAGTCCTCGGCCGTGATGCGCAGGGCCATGGAACTGGGCGTCAACTTCTTCGATACCCACCACGGCTATCACCACGGCCTCAGCGAAAAGGCCATCGGGCGGGCGCTCAAAGGCTGGAAGGGGCAGGACATCTGCATCCAGACGAAGACCCCCTTTTACCGGCCCGAGCCGCTGAGCCATTTCAAGAAGCTCATCGAGCAGGCACTGGAAAAGCTCGGCGTCAACTGCATCGACTATCTGCTGTTCCACTCCATGCGGATGGAGATGTTCAAGAAGCGCGGCCGGCAGTTCCTCAAATTGACCGACTGGGCGATCAAGCGCGGCTACATCCGCCACCGCGGTTTTTCCTCCCACGACAGCCCCGAAAACGTTAAGACCTTCGTCGACACCGGGGAATTCTCGGCCATGGTGGTCAGCTACAACTGGCTGAACCCGCAGATGTCGGAGACCATTCGCTATGCCGCCGGCAAGGGAATGGGCGTGGCGGTGATGAACCCCGTCGGTGGCGGACACCTGGCCGCCGACACGCCCCAGGTCCTGCGGCTGCTGGCCGGCGCGAAGTCGGCCGCCGAGGTGGCCCTGCGATTCGTGCTGTCCACGCCGGGCGTATCGGTCGCCATGTCCGGCATGAACACGACGGCGCAGGTGGCCGAGAACGCCGCCGTCGCCTCCCGAAAGACGACGATGACGCCCAAACAGCGCCGGGCGATGCGGCAGCGCCTGAAGAAGATTCAACAGAACTCGAAGCTGATCTGCACCGCTTGCGGCTACTGCATGCCGTGCGAGCATGGGGTGAGCATCCCGGAGAATTTCGTGCTGCTCAGCCACGCCCGCCTGTTCGGACTGCTCGAGTACGCCAAGCAGCGGTTCGCCCGGCTGCGGAATCACAGGGACGGCGACAGGTCCGCCTTCGCCTGCACCCAGTGCGGGGCCTGCCTGCCAAAGTGCCCCAACGACATCCCCATCATCGAGCAGCTTGCCGAAACCGCCGAGCTGCTGGCCGAATAGCTCGCGCCCGACCGAGGCGGCCTCAATCAATCACACACCGGAACCCCACCGTGGAGAACCTGTCCAGGGACGGACTCAGCAGCGGCAGCTTGACGTGGCTGGTGAGCTTCAGCGGGCCGGTGTGAACGTACCACTTGCTGGCGTCTTTCGGCAGGCGGAAGAAGCTGCCTCCTTTGAGAACCGTGAAGCTGTGGACGCGGTCGGTGTAGGTGTCGTCGAGCCACTGCCAGACGTGGCCGCACAGATCGTGGAGGCCGAAGGGGGAGGCGTCTTTCGGGAAAGCACCTACCGGCATCGTCCCCCCGCCGGGGTTGACGCGGGTCGGGGCGAACCTCCTGCCCCACGGCCAGGGCCGGTCGTCCAGGCCCCCGGCGGCGTACTGCCATTCGGCCTCCGTGGGCAGCCGCTTGCCCGCCCACTTTGCGTAGGCTCGGGCATCGTCCAGCGAAACGTACACCACCGGGTGGCTCGCCAGCCGCTTGGGCATCTTCCCGCCCGGCCAGTGCTTCAGGAAATTGTGCTTCTCGGGCAGCTGATAGCCCGCCGCGGAAAGAAACTCGGCGAACTGCTGGTTGGTCACGGGGCAGGCGTCGATGGCGAAGCCCTGAATCTGGACCGCTTTGCCCTTCTTGCCCCAGCCGTAATGGTCGTAGCAGCTCGCCCCGTGCCAGGGGTGATCAACCCGCATGACGAACTTGCCCGAAGGCACCCAGACCATCCCGGGCGGCAACGGTTCGGGCCTGCGGCCGCGGTACCGGTTCAGCCTGCCGAGTCGATGATCGACCCGCCCAACCGGGGGAATCCTGGACGTGCGGACGTCCACGTACCGGGGAAGCTTACCCGGACAGACCCGTTTCAGCAGCGAGCGCAGCCGGCCCGTAACCCGCTCAACCTCCAGCACGCCTCCTACCGAGCGGGCGCCCACCCGGCCGAGGACCATGCCGCCCTCGACGGAGAGCTTCCTGCCGGTGACCAGGTCGAGGTAGGTCCTGCCTTCCCTGGCCGCGAACAAGGGCCCCCGATATCCGGCCGGGCGGGGCCAGCAGAGGGTGTAGACCGTCCCCAGCTCGCCCGGCCAGAGGTTGACTTTCAGCTCCTTGTGCCCGGAGGCGATGAAGGGCTGCCAGTCGGGGTGGGCGAAGTTCTGCCAGAATGCCTGGAGCAGCGGCTTGACCGCCCGGAGCAGGGCCTTGTCCCGCTCGACCCAGGCCGTGTCGTTGCCGAAGACCACTTCCCAGACCAGCACGCCCGTCCCGGTGAACCACGCGCAGCAGACCTCGTCCCAGTGATCCCGGCTGTGACGGTGGTGGGTCAGAAAGGTTTTGTGGGCGGGCCAGATCCACCGCGTGTTGAAGATCTGCGCGGGCGGGTGCACCTGCCAGCCCTGCCCCCAGGCCGAGTGCATTGGGATGATCCGCTCGTCCCAGGGATGGCCCTCCGATTCGAACAGGACCTCCCGCCGGAGTTCCTTCAGCGCCTTGGCCCAGCCCTGGGGCACCTCGCCAAGGGTGTCGAGGAACACGCCGTCGGCACCGGTCAGCTTCAGGGCCTCGAGGACATCGCGCAGGTGCTCCCCGCCATCCCGGGTGTGGCGGTCCCAGGGATTGTAGGTGATGAGCACGCGAACGCCGCGACGATGACAAAGCTCCGACCATTCGCGCACGGCGCCGAGGCCGCCGGGCAGGTCCCGGTAGTAGTCGAACTGATTTCTCTCATCGATCCCGAGCCGAGGGTAGCTTTGCCAGAGGATGACCTGATCGTATCCGCCGAATTCCCTCTCGCCGCGGTCTAGGAACTCGGCGATGCGCCAGCGCTGTTCTTCTGCGTCGTAGAGCCTGCGGTCATAGAGGAAGGCAAAGCCCTCGACGAAGGATTTTTTCAGCTTCTCCGGCCGGTCGAGGTGACCGTGGGTCCGCCGCTGCCGGGCGCGGTGTGCGTCCATTGCCTCGCGCCATCGCGGTCGGGACAGATCCGCGTCTTTCGGGGTCACCCACGCGCCGTTCTTGACCCGGACCCGTTCCATGTAGCGACCGACTTCCTTTCCGTCCAAGCCCTCGGCCGAGGCCGGCGGCGTGCCCGCCGACCACGCCAAGGCGACAATAGTCAACGCCGCGGCATTCGACAACGTGGCGTCCCGCTCCGCGCGGCCCACAGCCATGCTCCTTTCCGGCCGCCAACCCTTCGGCCGCGCTGGCGATCGAGTCGCGGCCGCGGCGCCGGCACTTTCCCCGGCAAGTTATATCGTGACAATAAGACGGTGTCGAACCCGGCGCCGCCGGACGGAGCAATCGAATGAAGAAATTTCACGTAGCCGTGGTCGGCCTGGGGCTGGGCCGCCACCACCTGGCCGCTTTCGCCCAGGCCGAGGGCGTCGGCCGATTGGTGATTTGCGACACCGACGCCGAGCGACTCGCACAGACGCGCGCGGAGTTTACCGAGGTGGCGGCCGCTTACCAGGACGTCGAGGCGATGCTCGGCACCGAGCGGCTGGACGCGGTCAGCATCGTGACCCCCGACCACCTGCACCGCCCGCACGCCGAGGCCTGCTTCCGCGCCGGCTGCCACGTCCTGCTGACCAAGCCACTGGCGACGAATCTCCAAGATGGGCGCTCGATCGTCCGCGCCGCGGAGGCGGCCGGGCGAACACTCATGGTGGCTCACGAACGCCGGTTCCGCTCCCGCTTCAGACGGATCAGGCAGATGCTCGACGCCGGCCGGCTCGGGCAGATCATCCATCTGCGAATCGACGCCATCCAGGACAAGCGGCAGCAGTTCGCCCTCTCGCCGTGGTACGCCTCGACCGAGGCCGGCCGGACGCCGCTGGTCGGCTCCGGCATCCACGAGGTAGACCTGCTCCGCCACTTCATCGGCAGGCCGATCCGGTCCGTCTGCGCCTACAGCAACCGGCTGGGCGGGCTGGACTTTCCGACGGACAAGACCACGGCCGCGCTGTACCGCTTCGACGGCGGCGCCATCGGACAGGTGACGGTGACCTACGAGGCACACTGGCCCGGGGCGGCGGCCGACGACGCCTTCCGGCTGGTGGGAACGAAGGGGATCATCGTCGGTCGCCAGGCGGCCATCGACGCAGCCGACGGCTGGGAACAGCTCCCCGAAGACCCCCGGCCGATCGTGACCGGGACCCGCGGCTGCATCGAGAACTTCCTGCGGGCCGTTCTGACCGGAAGCCCCGTGGCGGTTACCGGACGAGATGCGTTTGCTTCACTGGCGGCCTGCGTGGCGGCGGACGAATCTGCGGCCACGGGAGAACCGACCGTCCCCGCCGCGGCAGACTTCGATTAGCTGCGGTCCGCTCAGGTGTGGTGCGGGCTTCGGCCCCACTGAAATTTTTCGGTCATTCGGCCGAAGAAGGTCCGGCCGGGATGGGGGATTACCTTGGCGTTACAGTCGGCCCGGCGGATTTCGACGGTCTGGCCCTCAGCCAGCGGGGTCGAGAGCTGCCCGTCAATGACCAGTTTCGTCCCGGGGTTGATGGTGCACGTCGTGATGCGGACGGTCGTGTCGCTTCGCACCACGATCGGCCGCATGGACAGGCTGTGGGCGGCAACGGGCGTGATCACCATCGCATCCAGCCGCGGCTCCAAGACGGGCCCGCCGGCCGAGAGGTTGTAGCCGGTCGAGCCCGTGGGCGTCGCCACCACCACCCCGTCGCCGAGGTAGCTGGCGATCTCCTCGTCGCCCACGGCCACGTGGAGATCGATCATGCGGAACGGATCTCCCGCGGCCACGGCCACGTCGTTGGCCGCCAGCGAGGCAAAGCCCTTCTTGCCCTCGTCGGCGCGGACGTCGAGCATCATCCGCTCGATGGGCGCCACGGCCCCGGCCAGGACGTCGTCGAGGTGCTTCTGCATGTGCTCGACGTTGAAATCGGCGAGAAAGCCGAGCTTTCCCATGTTCACGCCGATCAGGGGGATTCCGGTCGGCGCCACCATCCGGGCGGCCGCCAGCAGTGTGCCGTCCCCGCCGAAGACGATGCACAGGTCGGCCGCGGCGTCCACGCGGGAGGCGCCCTTCACCGCGTCGATCACGCCGACAAGCTCGGCGCGCTCGGCGAACCACGGCCGCAGCCGGTCGATCTGTCCGGGGACGTCTTGCTTGGACATGTTGGCGACGATGAGAATGCGTTTCCTGGTCACGGGGGGTATGTTACCGCGCCGGCGGCCGTCGTGCATGGGCTCCTTTGGAATACCCGGCCGGAATGGCCCGGCCAGTCACCAGCCCCCCGTCTGCATTTCCATGCCCCGGACGCCGCGGACGCCGCGGGCGGCCGGCATCACCCCGCGGGCAAAGAGGCGTTGTAGTCGTCCACGATCCGCCCCACCAGCCGGATGCGCTCGATGTCGCCGGTGGAGGAAATCTCGTCGCTGATGCCCAGGATCAGCTTCGGCGCGAACAGGTCGATGATCTTCTTTACACAGTCGACCAGCACCTGCTCGTCGAAGGTGTGGTCGAAATAGATCGCGGGGATGCCGTCGATCAGGAACATCTCATCGCCCAGGCCGGTCTTGATTTCCTCCGGCCTCACGTCGCCCTGCGGCAGCGGCGTGATGGCCTCGATGCCGTCCAGGCCGGTTTCCCTGGCCCAGGGCAGTAGCGGCTTGCAGTCGCCGTCCCAGTGAGCGTGGACGAACTTTCCGGCCGCGTGCAGCCGCTCGCAGCGATGCTGATACGCCGGCAGAACGTACTTGCGGAACAACTCCGGCGACAGCGTGCCGGCATGCACGTTGTCGCCGAAATTGATGATCTCGATCGGGGAGGCGTTGACCACGTCGATCAGCCGATCGTGGGATCCGTTCAGCGCGGCGAAAAACTTCTCCACCGGCCCGGGCCAGTCGTGCAGGGCGTAGATGGCGTTCTCGACACCCATGGCGTCGATGTAGAGATACTGGACGTTCACGCGCTCCAGGTAGGCCGTCGGGGCCCCGATGTCGCCCCAGATCCCCCGGAGCTGGTCGTACGTTTCCTGGTTCCAGCGCCAGGCGGCGTGCTCCTCGCGCCAGGTGGCGACCCGCATGTCGTCTTCATCACGGAGGGGCCACTTCTCCGTGCGGACGGATCGGTGATAGGGCGAGCGGTGATACACCGCCCGCTGCGTGCCGACGGGCGTTTCCCAGACCACTTCGCGGTCCGTCTCGTTCAGCCGGCGCTCGCTGACGTTGACGCGCGGATCCTCCACCCGCTCGAAGCAGGCGCCGTATTCGTAGATGCGGTTGGAGCATTGCAGGTGGCGGTACATCTGAACGTACGTCATCTCATCGTACGGGGCGGGGCGCTTCTGACCCAGGAACTCCTTGTCGGACCACCAGCACAGAATCCTCGGCTGCCAGATGATCTTCCCGCCCGCCCGGCCGTAGGCGACGTCCAAGTGGAGCCGGGCCAGGTTCATTTCGGCGTGGTCGGTAGGTCGCGACGGCATGCACCTCTCCTGCACGAAACCGGAATTTCGCCGCCCACACGAATGCTTTGTGGTTGCAATCGGCGGCGACGAAAATACACTCGTCCGGCGACGGCCACAAGAGCGAGGACGGCAGAATGCCAGTGGTGGCGATCATTCCGGCGCGATACGGCTCGACCCGGCTGCCGGGCAAGCCGCTGCTGGGTCAGACGGGCAAGCCGCTCATCCAGCACGTCGTCGAAGCCGTCTCCGCCGCCCGGCGGATCGAAGCGGTGTACGTGGCCACCGACGACCGGCGGATCCATGACGCCGTCGGCGCCTTCGGCGGGCGGGCGATTATGACCCGCGCGGACCACGCCAGCGGCACCGACCGACTGGCCGAGGCCGCCGAGAAGCTCGCCCTGGCCGACGAGGACGTCGTCGTCAACGTCCAGGGCGACGAGCCGGAGATGCACCCCGGCGACATCGACGGCCTGGTCTCACTGCTGATCGACTCGGGTGCGCCCATGGCCACGCTGGCGGCCCCGCTGGAGGCGGTCGCGGCCTCCGCCCCCGACAACGTCAAGGTGGTGCGGGCCAGGGACGGCTCGGCGATGTACTTCTCCCGGGCCAGGATTCCCTACGATCGCGAAGGCAAAGGCGCCCAATACCTGCTGCACCTGGGCATCTACGCCTACCGCAAGAAATTCCTGCTGGCCTTTGCCGCCCTGCCGCCCTCTCCGGCCGAGACGACCGAGAGGCTGGAGCAATTGCGGGCGCTGGAAAATGGCTACCGTATCGCCGTCGGCGTGGTAGGATCGGCCGCGCCGGGCATCGACACCATGGATGACTACAACGCATTCGTGAAGCGCGTGAAGGATAAGTGAACCGTTTTGAGGAAGGACGTCTCATGAAACCAATTGCCCTGCAACTGTACTCGCTGCGCGAGGAGGCCAAGAGCGACTTTGTCGGCGTGCTGAAGGCCGTGGCCGAGATGGGCTACGTCGGCGTGGAATCGGCCGGCCTGCACGACATGAAGCCCGCCGAGGTCCGGAAGGTCCTGGACGACCTGGAGCTGGTCTGCTGCTCCACCCACGGGCCGCTCCCGACAAAGGAGACTCTCTCTCAACGCGTCGACGAGGCCGCCGCGCTGGGCTGCGACGCCATCATCTCCGGACTGGGGCCGAAGGACTTCGAGACCATCGACTCCCGCATGGCCGCGGCGGACAAGCTCTCCGAAGCGGCCGATCTGGTGGCCGCCCAGGGAATGAAGTTCGGCTACCACAATCACTGGTGGGAGTTCGAAAAGATCGACGGCGAGATGCCGTACGAGATGATCCTGCGCGCGGCACCCACCATGTTCAGCCAACTGGACGTGTATTGGGCGGCCAATTTCGGCGCGGTGGACGTTCCGGAGGTGATCGGCAAGCACTCCGCCCGGATTCCGCTGCTGCACCTCAAGGACGGGCCGCTGGTCAAGGGCGCCCCCCACACGGCGGTCGGGTCCGGCAAGATGGACATCCCGGCCATCATCAAGGCCGCCGACGAGGGCGTGCTCCAGTGGCTGATAGTGGAACTGGACGATTGCGCCACCGACATGACCGAGGCCGTCCGGGAAAGCTGCCGATACCTCGTGGGAGAGGGATTGGCAAAAGGAAGGAAATAGCCGCGTTCCGGGCGCCGGCCTGATGCACCAGGATCCGCGGCGAGCGCTTTGCCGCCGCTTCCAACGCCGCCTGCGAGCTGTAGCCGGGATTTCTCAGGCGCACCCCGTTGGCGCCCGGCCAGAGCGGATGACCAGCAATCATGTCCTCCCAGAGACCGAACATCCTACTGATCACGTCGGATCAGCAGCACTACGACACACTGGGCTGCACCAACCCGCGGATTCGCACCCCCGCCTTAGACCGCCTGGGCGGCGAGGGCGTCCGCTTCGATCGGGCCTACTGCCCAAACCCCACCTGCACCCCCACGCGGGCCAGCATCATCACCGGCATGTACCCCTCCCAGCACGGGGCCTGGTCGCTGGGAACGAAGTTGTTCGAGGATGTGCCGGTCGTGGGCGATCGCTTCGGCGCGGCCGGCTATGCCACGGCCCTGATCGGCAAGGCGCACTTCCAGCCGCTGGCGTCGCGGCCAGGCATGGAATCGATCGAATGCCAGCCGATCATGCGCGACCTGGACTTCTGGCGCGGCTTTCACGGTCCGTGGTACGGCTTCGAGCACGTCGAGACCAACCGCAACCACGTGTGCGAATCGCACGCCGGCCAGCACTACGCCATCTGGATGGAAGAGAACGGCCTGCCCAACTGGCGCGACTACTTCGACGAATGGCCGCACGACCAGGAAAAGATCCGCCGCCGGCACGCGCAGCGGCGCTGGGACCTGCCGGAGAAATTCCACTACAGCCGCTGGACGGCCGAGAGAACCATCGCCACGCTCGAACGGTCCGTCGCCGAGGGGCGCCCGTTCCTCGCCTGGGCCAGCTTCGCCGATCCGCATCCGCCGTACATGGTTCCCGACCCTTGGGCCGGCATGTACGACCCGGCCGAGATGATTCCCGGGCGGGTCAGCCCCGATGAGCACGACCGGAATCCCCTGCACTTTCGCCTGACCCAGCAGGAGCGGCCGGACTTCTCCGCCTACCACGAGGATCAGGGCATTCACGGCTTCCACTCGCACCTGCACGACGAGGAAGAACTCAAGAAGAACATCGCCATCTACTACGGCATGATCTCGCTGATGGACCAGCAGATCGGCCGGATTTTGGACGCGCTGGACCGGCTTGGCCTGGCCGACAGCACCTTGGTGGTTTTCACCACCGACCACGGACACTTCCTCGGTCAGCACGGGCTGATCGCCAAGGGCGCGTTCCACTATGAAGACATGATCCGCCTGCCGTTCCTGATCCGCTGGCCGGGGCGCGTTCCCGCCGGAAAGGTCAGCCACTCGCTGCAAAGCCTGGTGGACCTGGCCCCGACCTTCCTGGCGGCGGCCGAGCTGGAAATCCCCGGTGTCATGACCGGCGTCAATCAGCTTCCGGCCTGGGAACACTGCCGAGACGCCCGCGACCACGTAGTGGTCGAGAACCGACACACCTTCAAGAACGTGCACCACCGGACCTACGTCGACCAGCGATACAAGATCACCGTCTACCGCCAGGGCGGGGACGGCGAGCTGTTCGATCTGGTCGATGACCCCGGCGAGATCGATAACCTCTGGCACGAGCCGCGGGCGGCGAAACTGAAATCCGACCTGCTGGAAAGGTTCCTCCAGGCGACCCTGGCGATGGAGCCGACCCGCATGCCCAGGATCGCCGGGGCCTGACGGTTCCACTGCCCCCGCATGATGGTTGCTTTCCGGCCTGCGGTAGTGTATGTGTGGATGCATTCAGGGATAGGGTTAGCCTCCGGGCCGTTCCGCCGGCAGTGTCACGACAGACGTGCGCGGAGCAAATGAGTTCGGTGCATGCAGAGGTGGTTCATGAGCGAGGAAAAAACCAACAAAGAGGAAGCCGAGGCCAAGATCATAGTGGACGAGGACTGGAAGGCGGAGGCAGAGGCGGAGAAGGAACGGCTCTCCAAGCAGGACGCCTCCGGGGCTGCCGCGGCCGCTGGCGGCACGCCGGCCGACGCCGACGAAGCCGCAAGGGAGCTTCCGCCGCCCAGCTTCACCACCTTGGTCTCCAGCACGGTCACGCAAATCCTGTTTGCCCTGGGCGCCGTCGAGGACCCGAAGACCCGGAAGCGGTATCGGGACCTGCCGCTGGCCAAACACCACATCGACATGCTGGCCGTGCTGGAAGAGAAGACCAAAGGCAACCTCACGGAGGAGGAAAAGCAGCTTCTGGATCGGGCCCTGTACGAAGTTCGCATGCACTACGTGCGAGTCGCCCAATCGGGTTAGGCCGATGAGGATTTACCTGCAAGCAATCCGCACCGTCGCTCTCTGCGGACTCGCCGCCACCATGGCCGGCTGCCAAGGCAGCAGTTCCAGCTATCCATTCGACCGCGACACCGTTTGGCGGGTGGCCGTTGGAGAAGCCATCGTCTGGCGACCGAACTTGATCGATGGCAACAAGTACTTCATCGAAAGCATCAAGACGGACCTCGCCGGAACCGAGCAGCGCTACCGGCTCGAGGTGGTCCGCGACCCCAATCTCTTCGCCCGCCGACCCAGCACCAGGATCTACGTCCGCATGGAGCAGACCCGGCCCAGGCGACTAAGATTTAGCGATCTGGAAAAAGAGTTCCTCATGCGAATCAGGGCCAGACTCCAAGAGGGGACCCCCCAGAGGCCGGGCTGACAGGCGCGAATTTTTTTTGCCATTTTCTGCTTGCTTTCACGCATATATAGGATACTATCGAGCGTGAGAGCCGTCAATCGTGGAAGATAGCAATCGTGGCGCACGACCAAACCATATCGTTTCGACGTGGTGATGCTCTACAGCTTATTACTAGAAAAGGCTTTATGCCATTGGGGGAGCTTTCCTCAGCCCTGGGCGTTTCCGAGAGCACCGTCCGGCGCGACTTGGAGGTTCTGGAAAACAAGGGCTCCATTCGCCGCACGCATGGCGGTGCGGTTTCCTTGGCTGAGCCGCCGGCCTCGCGGCTGGGCTTCTCCGACCGGGAGAGCACCTGCGTCCAGGAGAAGCGCGCCATCGCCGCGGCGGTCAGCCGGCGGATCCCCAACAACCAGACCGTGATCCTGGACGGTGGCACCACCTGCCACCAGGTGGCGGCGGCGCTGGCGGGGCGAAGGATCAGCGTCGTCACCAACTCGGTGCCGATTGCCGCCCTGCTGGCGGGCGAGGTCAATACCGAAGTGATGCTGATCGGCGGATACGTGTATCCGCGGACCGGCGTGGCGTTGGGGGCGATGGCCGAAGAAATGCTGGCTTCTCTCCGGGCCGCCCAAGCGGTCATGAGCTGTGCGGCGATGCATCCGGACGGCCTGTTCAACGTCAACGAAATGATGACGGCCGTCGAGCGCAGAATGATTGCGGTGGCCGACGAGGTGATCCTGGCGGCGGACCACACGAAATTCAGCAACCGCGCCATCGCCCCGCTGTGCAAGTGGAGCGACGTCGACGTTCTTGTCACCGACGCCGGCACGGATGAGCAAACCCGGCAGTGGCTGGACCAAGCCGGCGTAACCGTGATCGTGGCGGAGCCGATGCCATGACGACACTGAGCATTCCCATGCCGCGGGAGCAATTGGAGCGGGTGGTCCGCCAGGCGGTTCGCGAGCGACTGGCGGCCGGGGCGCCTCCCACGGCCAAGGCGTACACGCCGAATCTCGTCGCCAACGTCTCCGCCCGCCACCTGCACATCACCCAGGCCGACCTGGAGGCGCTGTTCGGCGCCGGGGCGGAGCTGACCGTGTATCGCTGGCTCTACCAGCCGGGCCAGTTCGCCTCCGAGCAGACGGTCACGATCCTGGGGCCGCGGCGGCGAATGATCGAACGGGTGCGCATCCTCGGCCCCACGCGCAAGAGGACGCAGGTCGAGCTGAGTTTCACCGACGCCATCGCCCTGGGCATCGACGCCCCCGTGCGCAAGTCCGGCAGCGGCGAGGGCACCCCGGGCTGCATCCTGATCGGCCCGGCGGGCGTGCTCGACCTGAGCAGCGGAGTCATTCGAGCCCAGCGGCACGTGCACATGGCGCCGGCGGACGCGGAATTCTACGGTTTCAAGGACGGCCAGTACGTTCGGCTTCGGG
>Ga0315541_1001379_pt1 | contig 22812 bp, 20 predicted proteins | sample SalMarSW160190MG_FD_203095 | JGI IMG/M metagenome (GOLD analysis project Ga0315541, IMG submission 203095) | Salt marsh sediment microbial communities from the Plum Island Ecosystem LTER, Massachusetts, United States - Salt Marsh Sediment SW1601-190 ...
GTTTGTGGGACAGATGACACCGGAGCCAGTTATTCTGCAGGAGAGGGGATAAATATAGTCGGGACTACAATATCTATTAAAGCCCCGACATCCACGACTAAAGGGGGAGTGAAAACTGTGACTTGTGGTTCTGGTGAAGGTGTTATTCAGGTTGATACTTCAGGTACCCTTGTTTGTGGTCCGGTGGCAGGAGAATCGCTAGGAGATTCTTATACAATCAGCAACAGAGTCCAATTGTGTCACAACTGTTCAGGTACTACAAGCGACAGTATGGTATGTAGGAGCGATTATGGAGTTACAAATATTAGGAGGACGAGTGGAAATACGTCTTATGGTTGGAACATGGTAAATAGTTATACAGTAAATACAGAAATAACTACTAGTTCATGGGCTGGATATGGAGAGTTTGAAGCAACTTGTATAAAAAATGTATCTTCTTATACAGTTAGAGCTAGACCAATGTTGTGTTATAATTGTAGTAGCTCTTCAGGGATAAGCGAATATATGAGATGCAAGACTGGCTACACAATTTCAGGCGTTCGTGTGACGAGCAAAAGCTATTATGCTGCTACTAGTTTTACTGAGTATAACGGTTATGCAAAATGTGTAGTAGCTTCTACTCACCAAGGTCAATGGGCAGAATTTGAGGGAACTTGTTCGCAATAATAAAAATATGCAAAAGAGAATTTTAATATTTTTAATAATAATTATTTTCTGCCTCGGTTTTTTGGTTGCGAAAGAAGCAAAAGCCGGAGAGACGCATAATGTTTGGGGATGGGCTTGGTCGGAAAACCTTGGCTGGATTAGCTTTAATAATATATCTGGCTTGGGGCCTGTAAATTACGGAGTTCACATTGATTCCGATGGTAATTTTTCCGGTTATGCCTGGTCGCGGGGAACTTCTAATAATTTAGGGGGAATTGGCTGGATAAAATTTGACCCAGCAGGACCTTATCCATCAACTCCTAGTTATTCAGCTTGTTTAGATTTGCCAGCATCAATATCAACCAGCGAGGCTTGTAATGGCGTTGGGGATTATACGGTGTCGGGTTGGGCAAGAGCTTATCGAGCAATAGCGCCTTTGGGCCAAACTCTTGGTGGCTGGGGCGGTTGGATAAAATTAGGAGGTGGAGGTAGCACTTATGGGGTGACGCTTGATGCTACTGGCGAGTCTCCGTATGAATTTCACAGTTGGGCTTGGGGAGGCGATGATACTGATGAAAAAGCAGTAACTGGATGGGTTAGTTTTAACGACGAAGATTTTGATGGTTCGCCCGGTCCGGTTGATTATCAAGTGGTGACTGATCTTGTTATAACTCCGGCAAACAATCCTCCGACAGCTGCAATTTCCTGTAACCCTTCCTGTAGTGAATATGTCGGTACGTCTCTTTTGTTAATGAATAATTCTACTGATCCTGATCCCGGTGACCAAATTACAATATCGGACTGGTATCAAAAAGGACAAACCCAGGATGATTCTGCTTATGTGCTTAAATTACATTGTACGATTTCAGGTAATCCCTTGTGTAATTATCTTGCTCCTTTAAGTGTAGGTGCTTATACAGCTAAACTTTATGTAGAGGATGAACCCGGAGCTTCTAATGAGGCCACTAAGGACTTTGAAATAAAGCGCGATATTATTGCTGGTTTTATGTGTTCTTTAGATGATATTACCTGGCAGGTTTGTGAGAGCCTTACGCCTACGCCTGAAATGGGAAACACAATCTACTTTAAAGATGATCCGTCTACTTTGGGAGAATATTCTGTAGCTTCTGAAGGAGCTACGATTACTACTTGGGCTTGGACAAAAAATGAAAGTTCTTTCGGAAGTAATAGTTTTCACGTTTCTACTGAAGTAACAGCTGCTTCTATGACTATTGAATTAACTGTAACTGATACTGCCTCAAGAACGGATCCAGTATCTCATATTATAGGAGCGGGAACGATGTTACCCCTTCCCGAATGGCGGGAAATTCCGCCTGCGTTTTAAGAATTATCTCTTTTCTTGAAATTCTTTTACCCCCCCCGCGTCAGACGCGGGGGGTTTGTTGAAAAAGAGAAAATTTGCTAAGATATAACAAAGGTGCGAATAATTATTAGTAATTAAAAATTCATTCATAAAATTTATGATTATTTTATATATTATTGCCGGAGTTCTTTTTGTCGCGGTTTTAGGAGCGATTTTTATCTATAATCGCTTAGTTACTCTTCGCAGCCGGGCAAAAGAGGCCTGGTCGGATATTGATGTCCAGTTGAAAAGAAGATATAACTTGATCCCCAATTTAGTTGGGACGGTTAAGGGATATGCTGCCCACGAAAGGGAACTTTTTGAAAAGGTTACCAAAGCGAGAACGGCGGCAATGGGAGCTGGAACAATGAAAGAGCATTCTCAAGCAGAAAATATGCTTTCTTCTACTCTAAAGAGCTTGTTTGCGGTTGCCGAAAACTATCCTGATTTAAAGGCCTCGGCTAATTTTTTAGAGCTTCAGCGGGAACTTCGCGATACCGAAGATAAAATTCAGGCAGCCAGGAGATTTTATAACGGCAATGTTCGGGATCTGAATATTAAGATTGAGAAATTCCCCGAGAGAATCATTGCTTCCACATTTGCTTTTAAGAAAAGGGATTTCTTTGAAATAGAGGAGCCGGAGGCAAAAAAACCCGTGAAAGTAGATTTTTAATTTAAGATGGCAACGCTTTACACCCATGCCGAGTCAAATACTCGCAAGACCTGGCTATATTTAACGGGTTTTCTAATTTTTATTATTGCTTTGGGCTGGTTGATTTCTTATATCACCGGAAGCTATATTATTCTTTGGATAGCCGTAATTTACAGCGTTTTAATGAGCTTTTTCAGTTATTGGTATTCTGATAAAATTGTTTTGGCAATGAGTCATGCCAGGCCTATAAAGAAAAAAGATAACCCCGAACTTTACCGGTTAGTTGAGAATCTCTGCATTACCGCCGGCCTTCCTCTTCCAAAAATTTATATTATAAATGAATCCCAGCCAAACGCTTTTGCTACCGGACGTAATCCGGAACACGCGGTGGTAGCAGTAACTCAGGGATTGCTTGACCGCCTTGAAAGAACTGAATTAGAAGGAGTAATTGCCCACGAACTTTCTCATATTGGCAATAGGGATATTTTACTGTCTACGATTGTTGTTGTTTTGGTTGGAGTAGTGGTGATGATAACCGATCTTTTTTTCAGAATTAGTCTTTACGGAGGATTTTCTTCTCGGCGAGGCGGCCGGGAAGGGGGACAAGTAAAAGCGATTATGCTTATTATTGCTTTGGTCCTGGCGATTTTAGCGCCTTTATTCGCCGCTTTAATAAAACTGGCCATTTCCCGAAAAAGAGAATTCTTGGCCGATGCCAGCGGAGCTCTTTTAACTAGATATCCCGAGGGGTTAGCCAGGGCTCTGGAAAAAATTTCTCAAGATCCCCACCCCTTAAAATCTGCCAATAATTCCACTGCTCATCTTTTTTTCACTTCACCTTTTCGGGGCAAACAATCTAAAGGTTTTATGGCTAAATTATTTATGACTCACCCGCCGGTAGAGGAAAGAATTAAAGCTCTCCGCGGGATGAAAACATGAAAAAAGCAAAAAAAAACAAGAAAGAAAAATCGTTATTACCTGTTACCGCTACTCGTTTTAAGTGTCCGATTTGCAAAAAGCCGTTATTAAGTTCAATTTTACATAATGTTGAGGCAGATTATTGTCCTAATTGCCTTGGGATTTGGTTTGAGGAGGAAGAATTGAGATGGGCAAAAGACGAAAAAGACAAAAACTTAGGATGGCTGGATATTGATTTGTGGAAAAACGAAGGGGAATTCAAAATTTCTTCTGGGATTCGGCTTTGCCCTTCTTGCGGAGTTCCTCTTTATGAGGTATATTATGGGAATTCGGGCGTAGTTGTTGATGTTTGTAAACTCTGTCATGGGATTTGGCTGGACAGGGCTGAGTTTAAGAAAATAATTGATTGGCTTAAAGAAAAAGCGGATTACGAAGTTTTAAACAACTATGCTGTGAGTTTGTTTAAAGAACTATCCGAGGTTTTTATCGGGCCTGAAACTCTGAAGGAAGAAGTTTTGGACTTTTTAATTATTTTAAAACTTCTGAACTATAAATTTACCGTCAGGCATCCGGTAATCTCCCGGCTGATGCTGGAGCTACCAAGATAAAAGGAGAGGTGCCGGAGTGGTTTAACGGAACGGCTTGGAAAGCCGTGACAGCTTGCTGTCTCGTGGGTTCAAATCCCACCCTCTCCGCAGGATCATAATTAAAAAATAACTTAAAAACACATGAACATAAATTTTCAAGATATTCTTCAAAGTTTAATATCCTGGGCTATCGCTCATGGGATAAAAGTGGTTGTAATTTTATTTATTGCCTGGCTAGTTGCTAAAATTAGTAAAGTTTTTATTTCTAGATTAATAAGAACTCTTATTGAAAAAAGCAAAGACAGTATAGTTCAAGAACAAAGAGGGAAAACTCTTAGTAAGGTTTTTTGCTCTACTTTAAAAATAGTGATCTGGATAATAGCAATTTTAACAATTCTTCCGGAATTTGGAGTAAACCCCACTCCTCTTTTAGCCGGCGCCGGTTTAATCGGTCTGGCTATAGGCATGGGGTCTAAGAATTTGGTTCAGGACTATTTGGCCGGACTTTTTATCTTGCTTGAAGACCAATATCGAGTAGGGGAAGAAGTAGATATTGGGGGTAAAAAAGGGCAAGTCGCAGATTTAACCTTAAGGAGAACAATTATTAAAGACGCAGAAGGAATAATCCATTGTATTCCCAACGGCCAGATAAAAAGCAGTTCCAATCTTTCCAGAAAGTAATTTTTACTTTAGAGAAACAAAAAACCCCCCGCTAAGCGGGGGGTTTTTTGAACTATTTTTACTTCTTCTTTCTTAGCATGTCATAATACACTTTTTCATAGCCATCCACCATTTTTTCAATACTAAATTCTTCTTCTACTCTTTTTCGGCACTCTTTTCTGTCAATCTGATCAAGTTTTTTAACTGCTGCAATTGCTTCAGTGACATTTTTCACAACAAAGCCCGTCTTTCCGTCTTTCACTACCTCTCTTGCCGAACCTCTGTCAAAAACAATTACTGGTGTTCCGCAAGCCATTGCCTCTGTCATTATAAGGCCAAAAGGTTCTTCCCATTTGATAGGGTAGAGACAGGCCTTAGCCGAGCCATAAAAAGAAGAAAGTTTTTTCTGGGATATTTCTCCTATGTATTTAATCTGAGAATTCAACTCTGGCTTTATTTCTTTATCAAAATATTCTTGATGGTGTGGTTGAAGCTGGCCAGCTAAAAGCAGTTTTACCTTCGCTCTCTTGGCAATCTTTATTGCCTCTTTTGTTCCTTTAGCATCGCAGATCCTGGCTATCCAAATGAAATGATTTTTTGGCTTGGGGTTAAACTTAAAGCCGGAAAGATCCATGCCGTTATACACCACCCAATTGTTTTTGAACCTAACAGAAGCGTTTTTTCTCTCCGACCTGGAGATAAAAACAGGATTAAAATCATTTTTATAATATCTAAAAATTTCCCATCTTTTATCTAATTCTCTGGGGATATTGTGCATTGTATGCAAAACCGGGGTTTTGATTATTTTTTGATAAAAAGCTCCCATTATTGCCCAGTGGCAATGAATAATATCAAATTTATCAGCTTCTTCAAAAACTCTTGAATGGGCAAAAAGATTCCACCAGTAATCCTTCCAGCTAATACCCATAGAGATTATTCCTTCTTTTGATACTGGCACTAATTTAGCTTTGGTTTTTGAACCCTTGGCAGCAAATAAAGTTACCTTATGCCCTCTTTTAACTAATTCTTCGGTAACACAAGAAATAATTCTTTCTGTTCCACCATATTTTTTAGGAGGGATTGGGAACCAAAGAGGCGCGATTTGAGCAATTCTTAATTTTTTCTTCATATTAATTTTTTAATTATCTTTTCATAATCATCGACCATTTTTTTTACGGAGAAATATTTTTCAACTTGTTCTCTGCATTTTTCTCTCTCAATTTTATCTATATTTTTAATTGCCTTAACCATTTCACCGATATTTTTGACAATAAATCCGGTTTTTTTATTCTTAACAATTTCCGGAACAGCTCCATTGGGATAGGCGATAACCGGTGTTCCGCAAGCCATAGCTTCTGCCATTACTAATCCGAAGGGTTCCTGCCACTTAATCGGGAAAAGAAAACCTCTGGCATATTTATACAAGTCAGTTCTTTTCTTTCCTGTTACCTCTCCTGCGTATTTAATTTGTTTGCCATCAATTAAAGGTTTTATTTCTTTTGAAAAATATGGCTCTCTTTTTTTCCCGCCGGCTAAAATTAATTTAACATTTGCTTTTTTTGCTGCCAAAATCGCGTCTTTTGGGTTTTTGTGTTCTCCCAAAGCTCCCATAAAAAGAAAATAATCTCTTGGTTTTTGACAAAATTCAAACTCCGAAAGGCTTACCCCGTTATAAATAGTTTCCAAATAATTAATATTGGCGAATCCTTTTCTTTGGTTATTTGATATAGTAATAACGTTTGGCTTTTTATAAGAAGCGAGGACCTTGGCTACTTCTTTGAAAATTGGCAGGTGCATTATGCTTACTATCGGAGTTTTTATAAAAAGAGACAGTGGTAGAAAAAGATAACCACCTCGGGCGTGGTTAAAAATGACATCAAACTCTCCCTCTCTTTTTATAATTTCTTTCATTACCTTTGCCAGATAGGCGCTTTCAATTCGCAGGGAACGGGAGGATTCTATATGAGTAGTATCTATTTTTCTTTCAGATATTGTTTCCTTGAAAATCTGAATGAACTTAGCCGAACCTTTATATTTTCCCGCTCCCAAAAGAGTTACTTTATAACTTTTTTTTACAAAGCCTTCTATCATTTCCTGGGCAATTCTTTCTATTCCTCCTTGTCCTTTTGGCGGGACAGTAGTAAAAGGCGGAACTATTACTCCGATATTTTTCTTTTTCATAGTTAATACTTTATTATACTAAAAAGAGCTTCCTTTAGGAAGCTCTTTTTCTCAACTTGAATATTCTAAAAAGATTTAAGGGCTTTTTCTTCTCTTTCTGTTTTGAACTTGTCTTTTTTCCATTCTTTTTCTTTTTACCATTTCCATTTCTATAGGCCTTTTTATAAATTCTTATATATGTTTGAGCAATTTTCTTCCAGATGAATTTTTTCTTAACAGTTTCTCTAGCTGTGTCTCCCATCTTTTTTCTTAATTCGTCATTTTCTAATAATTTATTGCAGGCCTCGGCTATTTGTCGGCTGTTTTTGGGTCTTATTAAAAATCCATTCACCCCATTTTTTACAGCTAATGGTATTCCTCCTTTTCTGGTAGCAATTACTGGGGTTTTGGAAGCCATTGCTTCTAAGATTACTAAGCCCAAAGGTTCATCCCAAACAGAAGGGGCGACAAAAACGTCGGCTCGGTAATAAAATTCTTCCAGTTCCTCTTTTTTATCATCTCCCATATAACCGAGAAAATGGACATTGTGCAGTTTAAATTTATATACTAAGTCTTCTAAGTTTTTCTTTTCAGGGCCGTCTCCAATTATATAGACATCTCCTTTAATATTTTGGGCTGCCTCTATAAGATAAAAGACGCCTTTTTGGGGAGTAAGCTTTCCTGAAAAAAGGACAACCTTTTTACCTTTTAATCTATATTTCTTATTAATAATTTTTATTTTTCTATCGGTCGGGAAATCTTCAAGATAAATACCGCCAGGAATAATTCTTGTTTTAGGCAGGAATTCTTTGCCGAAGGTTTCTAATAACCAGCTTTTTGTATCACCGCTTACGGCTACTATTTTTTTTGTTTTTCCTAAAGCATCCTGTGAAAGAGGAATATAAGTTTTACGTTCAGAAGCAGCTAAAACTCCTGTTCCATGAGAGGTAACAATGAAATTTATTCCGTATAGGGCTTTTATAAAATTTGCTACCCATAAAAGAAGAGAAATATGCTGGACATGGATAAGATCTGGCTTAAAATCGTCCACTGCGTTTATTACATTTCTCAGAAAGAAATTAAATACTTGAGATATTTCTTTAGGAGTAAGATCTTTATATAATTTACAAACCGGCCAATTGGGATGGCCGGTGAAGGCAACGGGGAAGGGCATTTCTAAAGGATAGATTTTTACTCCAGCATGCTTTTCTTTGCTTTCCGGGCAGGCTATAGCTGTTTTTATATTCTTGGATTTATTGATTTCCAAAGCCAGCTCTCTCGCATAAGTTCCAGAGCCTGATCCCCATAAGGGAAAACATTGGAGAAATAAAACTTTATTCACTTTTGGTTTTCTAGGCATGTTTTTTTAGGAGTTTGTAATATAATTTTTCGTACTCGTCTACCATTTTATTCTTATCAAATTTTTTCTCTACCCATTTTCGGCAATCCCTTCTTTTTATTTTATCTATTTTTTTGAAAGCGTTTACTGCCTGGGAAATGTTTTTAACTATAAAGCCCGTCTTTCCGTTTTTTACTACCTCTCTTGCCGAACCTTTGTCAAAAACAATCACCGGCGTTCCGCAAGCCATAGCTTCTACCATTACCAGTCCAAAAGGTTCTGACCATTTTATCGGATTTATCAGGGCTACTGCGTTTTTTAAGAAGTCTGATTTTGCTTTATATCCTCCTATTTCTCCAATATATATTACTTTTTTCCCATCAATCAAAGGTTTGACTTTCTTTTCATAAAATTTTACATCCGGAGGATAATTTTTATCAATCTTCGCTGCGATTTTTAAAGGCGCTTTTATTTTTTTTGCTATTGCAATAGCTTCTAAAAGTCCTTTTTTGGGAGTTATTCTGCCCATCCAAACCACATAATTTTTCGGTTTATCGTTAAATTTAAATTTCCCAACTTCTATTCCGTTATATATAGTAGCAGCGAAATTTAACCTTAAGCCCTTAATCTTTTTCTGGGAATTGCTTATTGAGACAAAGGAAGAGTTTTTAAACTTCTCCAAGATTTTATATTTAACCGTGTTTTTAGGGACGCTGTTAAAATCACCGTGATAAGTAGTAATCACCTTTGTTTTAGTTAAGGCGGAAAAACATAATCCCCAGTAAGCAGAGTGGTTATGAATAATGTCAAAATTCTCTGCTTTTTCAAAACAAGAAACTGCCTGCAATAAAGAGCCATAAGGGTCTTTCCAAGAGACTCCTTTCCAATAGAGAGCTTTGGGAAGCACAGAAACCAGTTTTGCCTGAGTTTTAGAATCGCCGGATGCGAACAGAGTAACATTATGTCCTTTTTTGACTAATTCTTCGGTAAGGTAAGAAGCAATTAGTTCGGTTCCTCCGTATTTCTTGGGCGGGACTGATAAAAAAGGAGGAACAAATTGAGCGATTTTGAGTTTTCTCATCGTTAAAATCCCGATTTAACGGGATTTAATTAGGATCAATTTCACACTTCTATTTTATCTCTTTGAGGCTCTATGTCAAGCCGAAATGTTAAAAAAATGTGAATTTGATTTTAACAAGAAGTTGTGCTAAAATCACTGTGATATGTTAAACTCTCCAGTTGACGAAATTAAAAGCCGGTTGGATATAGTAGATGTTATTCGGGGTTATATTAAAATACATAAAGCCGGAGTAAATTACAGGGCTCTCTGTCCTTTTCATAACGAGAAAAAGCCCTCTTTTTTTATTTCTCCGGCTCGCCAAATCTGGCATTGTTTTGGAAGCTGTTCCGAGGGCGGCGATATTTTTAAGTTTGTGATGAAGATTGAAGGAGTAGAATTCGGCGATGCTCTGAGAATTTTAGCTCGAAAAGCCGGAATAGAATTAAAAAAACAGGATCCAAAATTAAAGACGGAAAGGCAGCGCCTTTACGAAATTTCTGATTTAGCCTGCCGTTTTTTTGAGAAACAGCTCGAAGAAAGCGGAGCGGGAAAGGAAGCAAAAAAGTATCTTTTAGATAGGGGAATAAAAGAAGAAAGCATGAAGAAGTGGAGATTGGGTTACGCTCCTGATGCTTGGGAAGGTCTTTCTAATTTTTTAGTTGGCAAGGGGTATAAAAGAGAAGAAATAGAAAAAGCGGGTTTGGCTTTAAAATCTGAAAAAACGGGAAATTATTATGATAGATTCCGGAAAAGAATTATTTTCCCAATTTTTAATTTAAGTTCCCAGCCGGTCGGATTTGGGGGAAGGATTTTTAAAGAGGTTCAGAGGCCCGATGGTCAGCCGGAAGCGAAATATATTAATACTCCCGCTACTCTTCTTTATGATAAAAGCCGGATTTTATACGGCCTGAATAAAGCCGGAGTGGAAACTAGGAAAAAGGATGTCTGTATTCTGGTTGAGGGGTATCTTGATGTAATAATGCTAAGCCAGGCAGGGTTTGAAAATGTGGTAGCCACTTCGGGCACCGCTTTGACTCCCTATCAACTGAAGATTCTTAAACGTTATTCAGATAATCTTCTAACTGCTTTTGATATGGATCTTGCCGGGAATTCGGCGACCAAAAGAGGAATAGATCTGGCTCAATTTCAAGGTTTTAATATAAAGATAATTACTATGCCGAAAGAAGCAGATCCAGCGGATATTATTTTTGAGAATCCTCAAAAATGGCAGAGTTTTCTTGAGAAGGCAAAATCGATCCACGATTTTTATTTTGAAAATACTTTTTCTAATTTTGATAAAAATACCATTGAGGGGAAAAAGGAAATCTCTAAAATTTTGCTCCCGATTATCAAAAGAATTCCCAATCAGATAGAACAAACTGTTTGGATTCGGGATTTAGCTGAAGCTTTGGAAGTGAAAGAGGAAGATATAGCGGCGGAACTTAAAAAAGCAACCTTGCGCTATACTGCCGAGACGGGAAGCACGGGACAAGAAGTTGAGCAAGTAAAAGAAATGTCTCCGAAAACAAGGAAAGATCTTTTGGAAGAAAGATTAGCCGTTCTCCTTATTAAGTTTCCTAAAAACCTTGGCATGGTAAATGAAGAATATCTCAAACTTTTTTCTCCCCAGGCAATAGAAATTGTTAATTACCTAAAAAATAATAAAACATCTTCTCCAGAAATTTCTCTGGGAACAGTCTCTAAAGAATTAATAAATAGAATAAATTATCTTTCTTTAAGGGCAGAAATTGAACAAACTGATACTGATGCCGAGGAAGAATTTGAAAGTTGCCTGAAAGAAGTTAAAACGCTGGCAGTCAAAGATAAGTTGAATAAAATTTCCAGAGAGATTAAAAGAGCAGAAGGAGAAAAGAACTTTGAGGAAGTTCAAAAATTAATGGAGGAGTTCAATCATCATTCCAAATCGCGAAGCGACTTGGAATGCGCTTAATTATGGTTAAAAATAAGAAAAAACCAATAAAAAGAAAAAAGGCGATTTCAAAGAAGAAAGCGCCGAAAAAGAAAATAGCCGGGAAGAGTTTAAGGAAAAAAACAACGAAAAAGAGGAAAGTGGTAAAAAAGAAAACCCTTCGGCGGGTTCAGGGCAAGAAGAAGCCAAAAAAGAAAGCTCTCTGGAAAAAGAAAGCCTTTCCTCAAGATAAACTTCAAGTCTTATTTAATAAGGGAAAACAGCGAGGGTTTGTTACCACTTCAGAAATTTTGTATTCTTTTCCGGAAATAGAAAAAGATATTAAAGGTTTGGAGAATCTTTATGAAGAAATGGAAAAGGAAGGTATTGAAGTCAAGGAATCTAAAGGTTTTTTAGGAACCGAGGAAAAATCAAAAAAACCGGGGAGAGTATCTAAGCTAAGAGAAGTGAAAGTAGATCCAGTCCAAATTTATCTTAAGGAAATAGGCAAAGTTTCTTTTCTAACCGCTGACGAAGAGAAAGAATTATCAAAGAAAATTGAGAAAGGAGACAAAGAAGCAATGAATAAATTAATGAGGGCTAACTTAAGGTTGGTGGTTTCTATTGCTAAGAGATATGCCGGCAAGTCTCCGAATCTTACTTTGCTCGACTTAGTTCAAGAGGGAAATATTGGACTCAGAAGAGCAACGGAAAAATTTGACTGGAGAAGAGGTTATAAGTTCTCAACTTATGCTACCTGGTGGATACGGCAGGCGGTTACCCGGGCTTTAGCCGATCAGGCCAGAACAATAAGAATACCTGTCCATATGGTAGAGACTCTCTCAAAGTATACTAAAGTCAGACGGCGTCTCTTACGGGATTTAGGAAGAGAGCCCTTAGCGGAGGAAATTGCAGCTGAAATGGATCTCAGCGTTGCTAAAGTTCACCATATTAGAAAAATTTCTCAGGAAACCGTTTCCTTGGAAACGCCGGTAGGACAGAATGAAGACGACAGCGTTTTGGCTGAATTTATTAAAGATGAAAAAGTAATTGCGCCCTCTGTAACGGCAGCCAGGACTCTTCTTCAAGAGAGATTAAAAGAGATTTTGATTGATTTAACTCCTAGAGAACAAAGAATATTGGCAATGAGGTTTGGTTTAGGTAACGGGATTACTCATACCTTAGAGGAAGTAGGTCAGGAGTTCGGCGTAACCCGGGAAAGAATTCGTCAAATTGAAGCTAAATCTCTTCAGAGAATCCGCGAACATGAAAAACTAAAAAAATTAAAGGGATATTGATTTTTATCTTAAAATCCGTAAAATGAAACACACATTCCGGGGTAGCTCAATTGGTAGAGCTGTTCGCTGTTAACGAAATGGTTACAGGTTCGAGTCCTGTCCCCGGAGCAGGCTAGTGCACAGTTCGAGGGACCTAGAGGCATCAAAATAGTTCAAAGCTGTAATTAGCTCAATAGCTTCGCAACACTTCAATAGGTGATTTCATGTTTAAGGCCATATGAGGTCTTCCAGTATTATACCATAAAAGATATTCAGGTATTTCTTTCTTCCAGCGCTTTAAGCTTCTTGGTATTTGAGAAAGACATTCTTCTTGTAAGGTTCTGTTGAATCTCTCTAAGTGTCCATTATCAGAAGGAGTTCTGATTCTAGAATGTCTATGATTAAATCCTTGATTTGTTAATAGTTTAGTAAAGTGTTTTGAAAACTCTGATCCATGATCTGATTGTAGGGTTAAGAACTCAAAAGGAGATATTGTCTGAGCTTGTTCAATGAACTTAAAGCTTCTTTCGGCACTTATTCTATTAACAGGATAAGCATGAGTCCATCTAGAGCATACATCTATTAAGGTATATACGTACAATCTATCTTTTGGATATCCGTCCCAGATAGTGTCTATTTCAACTAAAATACCTGGTTTCTCAGCTTTAGGACGTTCTGGATACTTGTGCCATTTCTTCCATTTAGAGAACCTTGAACAATTATTCCTTTTAAGTGTTCTTTTCACACTAGATAGACTTACTTTGTATCCATCTTTTACTAGAAGATAATGAAGAACCTGAGCACATCTTCTATACTTCTTACGGTAATCTAGAATAGATTGAACTACTTCATTTGATAATTGCTTTGGATGACTATGAGGACGAGAACTTTCTGTGGGAATAGGAGCTCCGGATCTTAATGGTTTAGCTTTATTCATCCACTTACAAACAGTTCCAGGGCTTACCCCCATATACCTTGATGTTCTTCTGATTCCCCAGCCTTGACGAACAAGGTTAACTGCTTGCAGGCGCACTTTAGGCATATTAGGGTTATTTGTATATGACATATACATATTATTATACCCTAAAGTGTTTCCAAGCTATTGAACCATTACAAAAGCTTGACTTTTTCTGACAATTTGCTATAATAGTAGCGTAAAACAAAACATCGGGTTTTGTTGCATTAAATGTTCTTTTTAAAGAAAGGAGGACGATAACAATGGCTAAAACATTGATTACGTCCGGTCAAGAAAAGCAGTACAAGAGGTTTTTTGATGATGCTCGAGACAAAGCCTTAAAAGAGGTTAATCTTGGAAAAGATGGCATGCAGGAACTCATCGAGAAAGGAGACGAATTTCAGTCGCGAATTATGATTGCCATTAAGGAGCTTTCCGTAAGCAATCAGTTCGCTGACGAAGAAGTGGAGTCGAGCTACGGTTACCTCTCGGGTTACAAGCCCAAGGGCATCACCGGTCAGACAAACCGTCTGCGTGAACTCTTTCATGGTATTGGCTACGCCGATGAGAAGCTGGCCAAAGCGAAGCTTCCTCCGAACGCCGAAGGATGGTTCGCTATTCCAAGATGGGAAAAGATTGCATCGACTTATGGCGAAGCCGTACAGAAGGTGCTTGATTTGATCAAGCAAACTCGAGACGGTAAATTCTACAATTACCGTAAAGGTAAACTCGGTTCACAGCATCTGCGTCAGCGCGCCAAAACAGCTAAGATGTTTCAGACTATAGGAGACGAACAGAAAGATTACGATATTCTTATTGTTCCAGCTCAGTTTGGCCTGAATCATCGTGGCAAATCCGTTCGTCGGGTACGCGAAGTTATGAGTGCTTCTGAGTTTGGTCTTGGTGCATTTGCAACCGGTATCATGCTTCTGACGCATCCCGAGCGTCTCCAACACTATGACGATCTTTGGATAGATTGTGCTGGCGATGAATATGCTCCTGGCGCTGGCGACGTCTTTTCTCACGCTCCGTACTTCCTCTTCTACGGCGGCCTGGTCGGGTTCGGCGCGAGCGGGATTGACGACCCGCTCGACTACTACGGTTCTGTCTCTGGGTTTGTCCCGCAGTCTTGAACCTCGAAGTCTTGAGTTCTTGAGTCTTTTGACTCCTTGTCTTTTGATTCTTGAATTCGCGACAAATTTTAAGGGTTATCCGTGTTAGTATGGATAACCCTCTTTTTTTATCTCAAAAACTTGCTTCTTTTTTAGAATTCAATATACTTATAAATGAGCTTAGGCTAATGTATGGTAGTTTACGGATTACTGTCGCCGAACTCTCTCTTCAAAGAGATTTTTCAACCAGAGTCTTGACGACTACGGTTTTCAAGAGCGTGTTGTTTTGAGGAGACTGCTTGCCCTCATCTAACGCAGGTGTTTGTTTTTACGGACTGCTGCTAAATAAAATTCAGGGTTGAGAGAATATGGTCTCACTTTCAATGAGAAGTAAATCTCTATACCTGGTGGTTCAGATGGATGAGTGGCAAATATCCTGACGCTGACGACGACTTTTCTCACGCTCCGTACTTCAACTTCAACGACGGCAAGGTCAAGTTCGACACGAACAGGATTGACAACCCGAACGACAACTACGGTTCTGTCTCTGGGTTTGTCCCGAAGTCTCATCTCATAAATGGCGAAAGGGTGTCCTTATCAGACACCCTTTCGTTTAATTGGATTTGGAAGAACGAATCCAACCGCCAAGCATACGTCCAATCTCATCAACCATAGTTTCAAGAGTTACATATTTTTTTGAGTCTATGGCTTTGATATCTTTCAAGAGACGGACAAAGACACGAAGTACATTCAACTTAAGGCTAGCTTCTTTGAGCGTAGGAACCTTTTCCTTTTTGGTCTGGCTACTTGCTAACAAAATCGCTTCAATAACATCTAATGTTGCCTGCTCGCATCGTTCGAATACGGTGAATCGATCATTTTTCGGTATCACTTTCCGATAGCTATGAAGAGTCTTGTACAAATCGTACGATGTTTTAAATATTGGTATATCAAATTCGTTCATAATATGAAATTATTTAATGATTTATTTTCACAGATAATATCTCCAGAAAACCTCTTTTTGGCATGGGAGGAATTTCGAAGTGATAAGCAGAAGAAACTCGATGTGTGTGATTTTGAACTCAATGTAGAACAACATATTTTCAAACTGCATCGAGAGCTTAGGAACAAAACGTACAAACACGGTCCCTACACCGGCTTCTATATTAATGACCCTAAACGTAGGCATATTCACAAGGCCACAGTGCGAGATCGGGTATTGCATCATGCTATATTTCGTATCCTAAACCCAATCTTTGAGCCGATGTTTATTCCAAATTCTTTCTCGTGTCGAGTCGATAAAGGAACTCATAAGGGTGTGCTTGCGTTAGATCAGATGATCAGAAAAGAAAGTGCCAACTATACAAAACCTTGTTTTATTCTTAAATGTGATGTAAGGAAGTTTTTTGATTCTGTAAATCATAAAACTCTACTTGAAATACTGGGAAGAAAGATTAAGGATGCCGAGACAATGTGGCTGCTTGGTGAAATCGTGAACAGTTTCTCAGAGGGACAAATCACACTTTTTGAAAAGCGAGGTTTGCCTATCGGCAATCTTACTTCCCAACTATTTGCCAACATGTATATGAATGAACTTGATCAGTTTGTAAAACATGAACTAAAAGTAAAGCATTACGCACGGTACACTGATGATTTTTTAATAATATCCCAAAATACAGAATATCTAGAGAAGCTTGTAGAGATTATGGATTCTTTTATGGGCAAACATCTTAAACTTTTGCTTCATCCCGAAAAGATTTCTATCCGTAAATTTAATCAAGGTGTAGACTTTTTAGGGTATATCGTTCTGCCTCATTACAAACTTGTACGGACAAAAACCCGCAAGCGTATTTTTAGAAAAGTGAAAGATCGAATAAGAGAATACAAATGTGGTTTAATTGATAAAAACTCTCTAGATCAGTCATTTCAATCTTATCTTGGTATCCTTAGTCATGCGGACGCATTCATAATAAGCAAAGAACTTAAAAATAAATATTGGTTTTGGTTAAAAGAGTGAATAAGCTTTTCAAATATTTTCATAATTAAGTTTTTATTTGCAGCAGTTGGGCATGAAATCGCGTTTTGGTAATGGCCATCTTTTTTCCAATCCTTCAAGTGATATTTTCAAGCTTTCTTCTTCGGTAATACTATATTCTTTTCTTAATTTTTCTTTACAGCTATCTGTTAATTCTGATACTTCATCTGCATATTTATATATATCAGCCGTTATAAATTCAGGGCAATATTCACACCCAGGATAATAGCGCTTCATCGCTTCTAAATCAGCCCAGGCTTCACACTTAACAATTTCTGTGAATATTTCTTTTCGTGTCGCTTCGGTTAATCCAAAGAGAGTTTCTTCTTTTACTTCTTTGATAGATTCAAGGGTTTTTTCGTCAATGTGGTAGATAATTTTATACGAGTCTCTAACATTGCTTTTTGCTATTTCTTGGGTCATGCCTCCCCATTTTCCGTAAGGACACCATTCTGCATAACCAATGGTAGGATTTCTTCCTTCTAAACTTTCTTCACTTTCCCAAGATTGAACTGCAATTTCATCTATATCTGAATTTTCTGTAGATTTTTCTTTGATAACCTGAGCTAATGTAGATTTTAGTTCTTCCAAAGTAATATCGGAAGGCACTATTATTTGATATTTCATTCTAAAATTGAGGGGTAATTTTTCTAATTCTTGAATAGAGTAATCGGATAATTTTTTATCTCCTAATGCCTTGATGCTTATATCTTCTTCGTTGGCTATTTCATAATCTCTTACTTTATCTTGTTGAATATAGTTTTCAAAAGAAAATTTCTGTTCAGAAGTTTGGGGCTGTTCTTGAGTTTCTTTCTTTTCTTCGTCACCCCCAACAGCAATAGCAATAATTATTATTACGAAAATAATAATTAACCAGAACCACCACTTTTTCCAAATTGATTTTTTAGGTTTTGTTTCGTTAGTCATAATTTATCTTTTTTAGATTTATATATTTACACGACCTTTACTATGTGGCGGCATTAACACAAAGCTCGCCGCCAGCGATGGCCTTACGGCCACCCATACCCCTTTCGGGATATGACCCTCGCAGGTGCTCTGACGACGAGCTTAATACCTACGAGGGTTTTTTATGCCATGCCCTATAAAAAGTTATAAGGGTTAGGCAATATTTAATTGTCTGATTTTATTATACACAATTCTGTTTATTTTTCCAGATAAATCTTCTTTTTTTTCAATACTAACTTACTTTTTAAACAAGAAAGCAGTTCTCTTTTTTCAAAAATATTCCCTTCTTTCAAGATGTATTTTGCGTAGTTTCTTATATCTATTTCTTTTTGTTTTATCGTGTTTTCTTTTGATATACCGAGAACGCCGTTTCTGAACTTATGATAACGTTCTACTTCTTTTTCTAATTTTTCTCTCATTCCAATCTTATCTAAATTAACCTTATCAATAATATCCAACAGTTGGCTGATTAAATCTTCTTCTTTTAAGTATCCGCATTTACAATTATGGTCTTTAGCTTTAGTACATCCGTAATACACGTGTCTATTTACGCCTCCATCTTTCAGTTTTCTGAACTTTTCATCGGCGGTAATACCCGAGCCACAAAGGCCACATTTTATTAATCTGGTAAATGCAAATTCTTTACTTTCCGACCTAACAATATGGTCTCTCGATAACCGTTGTTGTACTTTATCGTATAATTCTTTTGATATCAACGGCGAGTGTTTTCCAGTATACCAATTTCCGCTTTCGCGAGGATACTCAAAAACACCGTAGTAGAAAGAATTTCTAAGGACTAAATAGATATTGCCAAGCGAGAGATATTTATCCGTCTTGGTGGTAAATTTAACTTCATTTTTCAGCCAGTAGTACAGTTTTCTGCCACTCCATTGCTCGTAAGCTACTTTTTCAAACATTTGTTTAATAATTGGTGCTCTTTTTGGATCTACTAATACATAACCCTTTCGGTCAACTCTTTTCTCGTTTAGATAACCGGTTGCAGCAGTGCTTAGCCATAATCCCATTTCTGCTCTGGCCTTTAATCCTCTTTTTACGCTTAGGCTTTTATTATCATTTTCAAGCTTGGCCTGGCTGCAAAGAATCATCAGGAGGAATTTCTCATTAGGCGAATCGGTAAATTTCTGTGAATAGGTTCTTATTCCGTAGAGTATCTTTTGGTCCATTAAATCCACTAAAGATCCTAAATCTCCAGCGTTTCTACTTAGTCTATCTGGTGCCCAGGTTAAGATAGCATTGAATTTTCCAGCTCGAATGTCTTTAAGGATTTCATTAAATACCGGTCTTTGCCCAACTGCTTTTGCCGAATGACTTTCTTTTCTTATTTCAACCACATCTAATTTTTCTCGTTCTGCGATAGAGAGCATTTCCTTAATTTGAGAATCAATGGAAAGAGCTTGAAGTTCATCAGCTTCTGTTGACTTCCTAGCATAAAGACAGTAACGAAGGGTAGGAGAGATGATGGGGGTTTGGTGGTTATTGAGTTGGATTGGTGTTGCTTGTTTCATAGTCATATAGATGTTATTAATCTCTATATTCGACCTTTGGGACAAGGATGCCGCAACCCGGCTAGTGAGTCCAGCCCCCATCAGTTGGTAACCTGTTGGTAACTTTACTAGTTATGATGCAATATTATAGGCGAGGGTTTTGTTAATTCTGATAGTTCTAGTCTTTTCTGGTTTTTTATTCCAATCTTTTCCGTAATCAAGTTCAATAGCTTTTTCCAGTAGCGCACTTTCTTCGGGAGTTAATTTTCTATTATCATGCTCAGGAGGTTTTAGAGGTTGAGGTTTTTCGGAATATGCAGGATGCCTGTGTGCTAACCAGTACCTTGTAGCGGGAAAATTCCTATCTTTTATTAATGTAATGAGCGTTGCTTCGGCTAAATCATTTATTAAATTTACACCTTTCTCGAGAGCTTTTCTCGCATCTTCCGCAAATTTTTTATTTCTCGCAATCCATCTATAATAAGTCGCTCGTGCAACCCCGGCTCTTTTCACGGCAAATTCTATAATAGGATTTTTTTCTAATTCCTCGATTAGAATCTTTTTTTGTTTCGAAGTTTTCATTTCTTTCCTTAGTTTATTTATTTCTTATTTACTTCGACTAGTGGTAAATATTTGTAAGTGAAAAACTGTCGACTATCACTCTTTAGCAAATAAAAACGCCCGGACATATACCCGTACTTTTGTACAGATAGATGTCCGGGCGTTCCGGACTTGCTCGATTAAATTTTCAACTTACAATTTAATAGTAATCTGACTATAAATCCGTGTCAAGTGTGCTTATTCACGTTTCGCTTTTTTATAGCATACGTCATCTCAAGTGATTTTACAGTAGTTGCAAAATAGCCGCCGCAATCACAACTTATTTTAAATCGCCCTCCCGCGTCGTGATCAACTTCAACTTTTACATGTATTGGTTTTCCTTTACTGTATTTTATTAAGTAGATTTCATTTCCTCTTATTTCAGCAATCGGTTTATTGCATTTTGAGCAGCGGAATAAATTTCTCGCAAATTTGTTTTTTTTCTTCAAATCCATAATTACTTTACTTTCTTCTTAATTGATTGTAAACTAATGGTAGGTTTACATTATTATACAATTAATCATGGATAAAAACAAATTACCAGAAATACTGACAATGAAACAAGCTTGCGAGCTGTTAAATGTTCACCCCAACACTTTGAGGAATTGGGACAATAAAGGCATCCTTAAAGCCGTTCGTTTTGGGACTAGGAAGGACAGAAGATATAAGAAAGAAGATATATTAAAATTGATTAACCATAAAAAATAAATATGAATTCAGATTTAACATTTATTACAAACGAAAAAAATAGAAATCTTTTAGAAAGATTTAAGGTTCTCATTAAAGATACCCAATTTTTCGATGTTTTAGTTGGGTATTTTTTTACAAGCGGATTCCATGCTCTTTATAAATCTCTGGAAAAAACAAAGAAAATCAGAATTCTAATTGGCATTGGCACAAATAAGCAGATTGTTGACCTTGCTCAAGAATCTGAAAATTTAAAGCAAAACGCTTTACAATTTTCTTCAGCAGAAATAAAAGAGCAATTCTCAAAAGAAACAGTTGAGGAAATGAGCAGTTCTGAAGACAGCCAGAAAGTTGACGAAGGTGTTGCCAAATTTTCGGAGTGGCTAAAAAAAGGCAAGTTAGAGATCAAAGCTTATCCTACTTCAGATATCCATGCCAAACTTTACATTATGACTTTTGCAAAAGGAGACCGTGATATAGGTAGAATTATTACTGGTTCAAGTAATTTCACCAAAGCAGGATTGATAGATAATTTAGAGCTTAATGTAGAGTTGAAAAACAGAGCTGATTATAATTTTGCTTTAGAAAAATTTAATGAGCTTTGGGAAAACGCGGTTGATGTAAGCGACAAATACATTGAAACAATCAAAACAAAGACTTGGTTAAACAATACCATTACTCCTTATGAGTTATATCTTAAATTTTTATATGACTATTTTAAAGACGAATTAAAACAAACAGAAGAAGTTTTTTATAAATATGTGCCAATTCAGTTTAAAAAATTAGAGTATCAAGAACAAGCGGTTTTAAATGCCAAGAAAATTTTAGAGGAATATGGCGGTGTCTTTGTTTCTGATGTTGTTGGACTAGGGAAAACTTATATTTCAGCTATGCTTGCTGGTCAACTTGATGGGAGGAGTTTAGTTGTAGCACCACCAATGCTTTTGGAAAAAGACAACCCCGGTTCTTGGCCAAATGTTTTTTCTGACTTCAGAGTGTCAGCCGATTTTGAATCTTTAGGTAAATTAGAGCATCTTATTAGACGAGGCACAGATAAATATAAAAACATTTTCATTGATGAGGCGCACAGATTCAGAACAGAGACAAATATAACCTATGAGAATTTGGCTCAAATTTGTCGTGGCAAACGAGTTATTCTCGTTACAGCCACGCCTTACAATAATTCTCCAAAGGATATTTTGAGCCAAATCAAGCTTTTCCAAAAAACCAAGAAAAGCACGATTCCCAATTTACCGAACTTGGAGTTATTTTTCTCTAAACTTGAAAAGCGACTTAAAGGATTAGACAGATATAAAGACCGCACAAAATACATTGAAACTGCCAAAGAAAACGTGATTGAAATCAGACAAAAAGTGCTTAAATATCTTATGGTTAGAAGGACAAGAGCAGAGATTGAAAATTATTTCAGCAAAGATTTAAAAAATCAGAAACTTAAATTTCCTGAAGTAGAGAATCCGGAAGCGGTTTTTTACGAGTTAAATAAGGAAGAAGACGAAATATTTAATAAGACAATTGAGCTTATCACTAAAAAGTTTAAGTATGCCCGTTATATGCCTTTGCTTTATTACAAAGGTAAATTGACTCAACCCGAAGAAATATCACAAAGAAATATGGGAAGGTTTATGAAAATTCTTTTCATTAAGCGATTAGAAAGTAGTTTTTACGCTTTCAAGAAAAGCATTGAGCGTTTCATTACCTATTATGAGAAGTTTTTAAAAGAGCTTGAAAATGGCAATGTCTATGTGAGCAAAAAATATACTTACAAAATTTTTGAACTGCTTGAAAATGATGACGAGGAAAAAATCCAGCGTTTAATAGATGAAGACAAAGCTAAAAAATATCCAGCTAAAGATTTTAGAAAAGAACTAAAGCAGGATTTAAACGAAGATTTAGAAACTTTAAAAGAAGTCCAGAAGCTTTGGCAAAATGTCAAACGCGACCCAAAGTTATTGAAATTTATCAAAATGCTTTCTTCTCACCAGATTTTGAAAAAACACAGATTGATAGTTTTTACTGAATCAAAAGAAACCTGTGATTATCTTGCCAAGAATTTAGAAAAGGCATTTCCTAATCAGGCATTATCTTTCTCTGGTGGTTCAAGTGCCACTACTAGAGAAAAGGTTATTGAAAACTTTGACGCTAGAGCTCGTTTCCCAAAAGACGATTACCGGATACTGATAAGCACCGAAGTATTATCGGAAGGTGTTAATCTTCATCGTTCTGATGTAGTTATCAATTATGATATTCCGTGGAATCCAACCCGGCTAATGCAGAGAGTTGGTCGTATTAACCGCGTTGATACTACTTTTGATAAAATTTATAGCTTTAACTTCTTCCCAACCGTTCAATCAAACATTCAAA
>Ga0315541_1001381_pt1 | contig 22787 bp, 19 predicted proteins | sample SalMarSW160190MG_FD_203095 | JGI IMG/M metagenome (GOLD analysis project Ga0315541, IMG submission 203095) | Salt marsh sediment microbial communities from the Plum Island Ecosystem LTER, Massachusetts, United States - Salt Marsh Sediment SW1601-190 ...
AAGAGTTAAAAGAAATAGAACAAACGACGGCCAAAAATATTGATAAAACCGAGGTCGCTCTCGAGGAGGCAAAAGTCAATTTAAAAACTAAACAACAAGACCTAGAAGATACCAAAGAAACCGAGGACAATGCGTTGGAACAATCGTACGAAGACGCTCTGGCTGTCTTGCGAAGCGTTGATTTACAAGTAGGCAATGCCTACCGAGCGGTGCGGTCAATCCAAAGAACTTATTTCCATGAAGCTCTTTATAATTATTCATTCCGAGGTGATCAGGAGAGAGTACGGGTCAGAGGGGAGGAAGACCAAATCAAGCAGAGCCAAGAAAGCATTGATTCTGTTTTACAAACAGCCCAGGAGACAAAAGATAAAAACGATATTGATAAAGCACTTTTGGAGACGAGATTACAGTTGGATAAAGTTTATCAATCATTATCTGAAATCAGGGAAATTTGTAGTCAAACTAGCTATTATTATCTAGTCGCCGCTGCGGATAAAGCCATATTAGATACCCAAAAGGGGAAGATAGGCACAATGATTTCTGATTTAATTTCGGCCGAACAAGGCATAGAAACTCAAAAAATTACTGGCCTTAACAATTTAAACAGCGCTCAAGCAGTATTGGACATTGCTCAATTCCAATTAAATAGCGCCGAAAGCAACCTAAGTTATGTTAAAGCTCAAGGGCAACAGCAAACAACTCAATCTCAATCTAAGATAGGACAATTACAACAAGAGATAGAACTGAAGAAATCGACGCTGGAAACTTCAAAAGTAGATTTAGCCCAAGCCCAAAGCGGATTAGAAGATACGAAGATTAAAGCTCCTCTCGCCGGAACTATTACGGCCGTGAATCTTGAGCAAGGGGAAATAGCCAAGCCGGGTGTCGTTGTGATTTCTATGATTCCGGGAGATAAATATAAAATTGAAGCCGATATCTCCGAGGTTAATATTGGAAAAATTGAGAAGGGATGTTCAGCAAAGATAGAATTTGATGCTTTCCCCGACGAGGTTTATCAAGGACAAGTTGATAAAATTTACCCGGCCGAAATTGTTAAGGAAGGGGTTGTTTACTATCGGATAGAAGTTTTATTAGATGAATGCCCCGATAAGCTGAAGCCTGGTTTTTCAGCTAATTTGGATATTATTATTGGACAAGAGAAGAACGTAGTCACGGTTCCTTACGTAGCGGTTAAAGAAGACGAGCAGGGCCAATATGTCAAAATTGTCAAAGACGATGTTATCACAGAGACAAGAAGAGTGGAAACAGGGCTGGGGACGGATACGAGAATAGAAATTAAAAAGGGGTTGGAACCGGGAGAAACGGTGGTCCTTTACGAGGGGAAGTGATTTTATGATAGAAGCGGAAAATTTAAAAAAAGAATACCATTCTGGTCCAGTAGTTACTCCGGTTTTAGAAGGAGTTAGTTTTACCGTAAAACAAGGAGAGTTTGTCGCTATTGTAGGAATTTCAGGTTCAGGCAAATCAACTTTGTTAAATATTATCGGGCTCCTTGATACTTCTACGAGCGGAAACTATCTTATTGACGGAAAGCGGGTCAATGACCTTCGTCAAGATGAAATGGCTCATATTAGAAATCAAAAGATAGGGTTTGTCTTCCAGCGTTATAATCTTTTGCCTCGGACTTCAGTTTTGGAAAATGTTATATTACCCACTCTTTATAACCCCCGGATGGGAAGGAAAGAAGCTGAGCAAAAAGCGAAAGAGCTTTTGGAGAAGTTAGGCTTGTTGCATCGATTAAATAATCGTCCCAATGAACTTTCGGGAGGAGAATCTCAGCGAGTAGCGGTGGCGAGGGCTTTAATTAATAATCCGTCCTTAATCTTGGCCGACGAACCGACGGGAAATTTAGGCTATAAAAATACAAAACCGATAATGGATATTTTCCAAAAACTTAGCCGAGAAGGCAATACCATTCTTTTAGTTACCCATTCTCAAGAAATAGCTTCTTACGCTTCTAGAATTCTACATCTTAGGGAGGGGAAAATTAAAAGGGAAACGCCTTCAGTCTCTTGATTATCAAGATAAAGCTGGGGAATACGCTTTAAACAACCATGACAAATGTTATTGCGATTATTAGAAGCGCTTTCAAAGACTTAGCGGCGAATAAGACACGATCTTTTTTAACCATGTTAGGCATCGTTATCGGCATCTCTTCAGTCATTTTAGTTATGGCTATCGGAGCCGGAGCTCAACAGCTTATTGTTTCTCAGGTGACTAAAATGGGAACGAATATTATTGGCGTGTTGCCAGGAAAGTCGGAAACGGCAGGGATTCCCATTTCCGCGATGGGGATAACCATTACTTCTTTAAAGAAAGAAGACGCCGAAGCAATAAAAAATCTTCCTTATATTACCGCCGCTAGCCCTTATGTGACGGGGAGAGACACTGTCTCTTATAAAAAAGAAGTTAAAATGTCAGATTTGACCGGAGTTTCTCCAGATTATACGGCGGTTGAGGAAGCTCCTCTCGAAAAAGGTTATTTTTTTAATCAGCAACAACAATCTAGTTTTGCCCGAGTAGCGGTTTTAGGCCACACTTTAGCCCAAGAATTATTCGGGAACGCTAATTCCCTTTCTAAGAAGATTAGAATTCGAGGTCGAACTTTCGAAGTCATCGGCGTCTTAGAAGAGAAGGGAAATACGCTTTTTGGAGAGGTCGATAACCAAGTTTTTGTGCCGGTGACGACGATGCAGAAAGATTTATTGGGCATTAATTATGTTAATTTTATTCGGGTTAAAGTAACGGACAGTTCGAAAATGGAACTGGCGCAAACAGAAATCGAAAATCTTCTTCGACATCGGCACCGTATCAAAAATGCGGCCAAAGATGATTTTACCGTCAAGACGATGGAGCAGATGCTAGACATCCTCAAAGAAGTTACCGGAGCCATTCAGGCTTTTCTGGTTTTAGTCGTCGCCATTTCTTTAATGGTGGGAGGGATAGGAATTATGAATATTATGCTGGCGACTTTATCGCAGAGGATACGGGAAGTGGGATTGAGAAAAGCCTTGGGAGCCAAAAACAAGGATATCTTCATCCAATTTTTGGCAGAAAGCAGCCTTTTAACTTTCATCGGAGGTTTGCTGGGGATTATTCTCGGCGCTGGTATCGGGCTCATCGTCGCCTATTTTATCAGATTGTGGACAGGTTTTGCTTGGCATTTTCTTATTTCGCCGGGTCAGATAATTCTCGCTGTCGGGGTGGCCTTGGTCATTGGTGCAGTTTTCGGTCTTTATCCAGCTCAGAAAGCGGCTAAGCTAGATCCTATTAAGGCTCTTCGTTACGAATAAATGTCTATTAAGGAATCGACAAAAATTGCTTTACGGAATTTTAAACGGCACCGGGGCCGAACTTTTTTATCAATTCTGGGCATTGTTATCGGCGTCTTCTCTGTCGCCTTGATTTTATCTTTAGGCCAGGGGGTCAAAGGCTACGTGATGAATCAGATAACCGCTTTTGGCACTAATATTATAGATATCTCGGTGAAAATCCCCGGTAAAAGCACAATGGGAACAGTTACCTCAATGGCTCAAGGGGTAACCATAACCAGCTTAAAACAAGAAGATTTTGAAGCTATTGCTAAATTCGATTTTGTAATAGCTCAAACCTCTTACAATACCAGTAAAGCCTGGATTAATTATCGAGACAAGGAAAATAACACCCTTTTATTAATGACTTCTCATCAATATCTTAATATTGACCAGCAGGAAAAGATAGCGGAAGGCCGTTTTTATACCGAACGGGAGGAAAAATCATTTCAGAAAGTAGCGGTTTTAGGCAAGGACGTAGCAGAGAATCTATTTGGAGAACAATCAGCTGTCGGCCAATCAATTAAAATTAAAGGAGAATCCTTTAAGGTTATTGGGACTCTTCAAAAAAGAGGGCAAATGGCTGGATTTAACTACGACGACTTGGCTTTTATCCCTTTGAAAACCGGCCTCAAGACTCTCTTGGGGGTTAATTATGTCATGGAGGGCTTGGTAAAAGTAAAACCAGATACGGATATGCCGCTGGCTGTTTCTAGAATAGAGTCTTTATTAAGGCGAAGGCATAACATTTCTGATCCGAGCAAGGATGATTTCCAAGCGATGAGCATGGATCAGGTGGTGGCCATTGCGGGGGACGTTACCACGGCCTTGAATGTTCTTTTAATTCTTCTGGCCAGCATCTCGCTTTTAGTGGGAGGAGTGGGCATCATGGATATTATGCTCGCCTCTTTGTCGGAAAGAATGAAAGAGGTTGGCCTGAGAAAAGCGGTGGGAGCAACAGATAAAGATATTCTTCATCAGTTTTTGGTGGAATCGGCTCTTTTAACAACTATGGGTGGGATGATTGGTATCATATTAGCTTTTATGTTTATCCTAGGATTGGGTTTTATCATCCAAAGGCTCGGCATAGAGTGGAAAATAAGTTTTCCTCTTCAGGGAGCGATAGTAGCTTTATTAGTTTCTGTCGGGATAGGATTTTTGTTTGGGTTGTATCCCGCTCGCAAAGCGGCTCACTTAGAACCTATCGATGCTTTGCAAAAGGAATAGGCACCAGAAATTAATTAGAAAAATGGGGTCAACTCTATTTTCGATTAGAATTAGAGTGGGGGACGGTTTTTTGTTTTCTTTAATTGGGGCGTTTAATTTGGTAAAATGATAATTGAGATTTGATGGGATTTTAATTATTGAAACTAAAGAGAATAGTGAAAAAGAAAACTCGGTTTATCTTTGTTACCGGCGGCGTTATGTCCGGTATTGGGAAGGGGGTGACAACGGCTAGTATCGGCAAAGTTTTGCAGAGTTACGGTTTCCAGGTTACCGCTATTAAGATTGATCCCTATGTCAATGTAGACGCGGGAACGATGAACCCCATTGAACATGGGGAAGTTTTTGTGACCGGCGACGGGACAGAATGCGACCAGGATATTGGAAACTACGAAAGATTTTTAGGCGAAGAGCTAACAACGGATAATTACATTACGACCGGCCGAGTTTATCAAGCGGTTATCAACCGAGAGCGAAATTTGGGCTACGGCGGAAGATGCGTAGAAGTCGTTCCCGATATTCCTAATGAAACCATCAGCCGCCTTAAAAACGTGGCTAACAATACTCAAGCCGATTTTGTTTTAATAGAAATTGGAGGAACGGTCGGGGAATATCAAAATATGCTCTTCTTGGAAGCGGTTCGAATGATGAAGTTGAAAAATCCTCATGATGTTTTGACTATTTTAGTCAGTTATCTGCCTTTGCCTAAGACAATCGGCGAAATGAAGACTAAGCCCACCCAGAATGCCGCTCGATTATTAAATGAAGCCGGTATTCAACCGGCCATTATTATCGGGAGATCAAAGGTAGCCCTGGATAGTCCCCGCCGGAAGAAAATTTCTATTTTTTGCAATATTGACCAGAAAGATGTTTTTGCTAATCCGGATGTTTCTTCTATTTACAAAGTTCCTTTAATTTTTCGGAAAGAGGAATTAGGAAAACGTATTTTAAAAAAGTTTAATTTAACTCCCCGCCAAAAAACAGACCTCCAAGAGTGGAGCAAATTGGTGCAGGTTATAGAAACAGCAGTCAAGCCGGTTAAGATAGGGATAGTCGGAAAATATTTTGACACCGGGAACTTTACTTTGGCTGATTCTTATATTTCTGTCATTGAGGCGGTGAAGCACGCTAGTTGGTTTTATCATCTCCATCCGGAAATTGATTGGCTTTCGGCGGAAGAATACGAGAAGAATCTAAGGGCTTTAAAAGAACTTAAGGAATATGACGGCATCATCGTTCCGGGGGGATTTGGCCAACGCGGCATAGAGGGGAAAATTAAGGCAATCCGGTTTTGCCGAGAGCAGAAGATTCCTTTTTTGGGGTTATGCCTGGGTATGCAATTAGCAGTGATTGAATTTGCCCGGTGTAGAGGAGGCTTAAGCCAGGCCAATTCTACAGAGTTTAATTCTCAAACGGCCTATCCGGTTATTGAAACAATGAAAGCCCAGAAAATTTTATTGGAAGAAAAAAGGTATGGAGGAACGATGAGGCTGGGAAATTATGATTGCTTGGTGGCGAAGGGGACTAAAAGTTTTTCCGCTTATCAATCCTCTGGTTTGCCTAAAAACAAAGACGGAAACATTCTGGTCCCAGAAAGACATCGTCATCGCTATGAATTCAATAATTCATTTCGAAAAGAATTGGAGAAAAAAGGATTAGTCGTCGCTGGGTTAAACCCTCAGAAAGATTTAGTGGAAATTATTGAATTGAAGAATCACCCTTTTTTTATTGGTGTTCAGTTTCATCCGGAGTTTAAATCCCGGCCCCTGGTCCCTCATCCTTTGTTTAGGGAATTTGTAAAAGTTGCTTCTGGCCAGAAGTAATATTTCTTCACGGAAATAATTTTTCTTTACAGAAATAATCTTTCTTCGCCTTCATTATTCTGTGCTATAATACCAAAGTATGATTAACCAAACTCTAGAAGCGGCCCAGGTTCTAAGAAGGGGGGGAGTCATTATTTTCCCTACGACAACGGTCTATTCTTTGGGGGCGAGTATTTTTAATCAAAAAGCGCTTCAGAAGGCAGCCAGTTTGAAAGATTCTTCTTTACCAGAACCTCTTCCCATTATTGTCAATAAGTTCCTCTTGGCGGAAAACTTGGCTTATATCGGCGAGAACGATTTAGTTATTTTAAGGCAGCTTTGGCCAGGACCGACCACCGTTCTTCTGCCTCGGAAAGCTTCTCTCTTTCCGGAGTTAGTGGACAGCCAAGGGAAAATAGCTTTGCGATTTTCTAATAATACAGCCGGGGAAATTATTCAAGAAGCAGGTTTTGCCATTACTGGCTTGCCGGCTTTCAGTTGCTCCGGTTTTCCTATTGTCCAACCGGAAGGGATTGATCTCTCTGTTGACCTTATCGTCAAAGGCATCTGCCAGTTTGCTGAGCTTTCGACAATAATCGATTTAGCCGAGAAGAGCATTAAGCGGAGCGGAGCAGAAGAGGAGAAAGTAAGAAAAATTCTCCAATTAAAAAGTTGAAAATGGTTTCCGAAAAAAAAATGGTTTCTGAAAAAAAGAATTATCTTCGTCGAGCCAAGCGTATTAATATTCTCATTGTCGGCCTGGGGGGCGGAGGAGGAAGAATCGTTTCTCATATCACCCAGAAACTTAAGGGCAACCGTTTTGTAGCGGTGGATACTGATGCCTCTCGTCTCGAAAAGATTCAAAGCCAAAATTTGAAAACTTTTCTTTTGGGAGAAAAGGTTACCCGGGGTTTAGGAACAGGCGGTAATCCTCATTTGGCGGAGCAGGCGGCCCAAGAAGGGAAGAAAGAAATTGGCCAGCTCCTGAAAGGAGTTGATCTAGCGGTTTTTATCTCCTGTCTGGGGGGAGGAGCCGGATCAGGGGCTTTGCCCGTTTTGGCGCAATCAGCTCAGGCGGCCCAAGTGCTCAGTCTAGGTATTTTTACTTTTCCTTTTCAATTTGAAGGAACGAAAAAGCAAAAGGTAGCTAAAAAAACTCTTAAGGAAGTGATTCCTTATCTTGATGCTTACTTGGTTATTTCCAATGAGAAAATTTTCAATCTAGTGAAGGGGGGCACCTTTCAAGAAGCTTTCTCTATAATCAATAACCATGTGGTGAATTGGCTGGAATCCCTCGTCAATATTATTAAAAAACCGGGTTTAATCAATATTGATTTTGCCGACCTGAAAACAATTTTGAAAAGCAAAGAGAGAAAGTTGTTTTTAAACCGTATCCAAGCGCAGGGAGAACACCGGCTGGAAAAAGTTCAGAAGGAGATAGGGAGAGACACCCTCGGTGTCTTTCCTCTGGAGAGAGCGAAGAGAATTCTCTTCTATGTCCGGGGAGGAAGGGACTTGAAGATGGCGGAAGTAGAGGCAGTCAGTCAGAAAATTAAAGAGCTCAATCCGGCGGCCAAGATTATTTTTGGCTTGGATAAAGAAAAAGGCCTCAAAGAAAAACTGGAGGTGACTCTTTTGGCTTTAATGGGAGAAAAGCAGCCGCCGAAGAAAACCCCGAAGAAAAAAAAGGCGGCTAAATCTTCGGAGAAGAAAAAGCGAACCCGAACTTTGCCGAGAGTAAAAAGAAGAAACGCCCTGGAGATTAAAAAAGAAAGCCAAAAAAAGGAATCAGAAAAAACTCCTCAAGAGGAAGAGTGGGCGATACCGGCTTTCTTAAGAAGAAAGTAATTTTAGAAAAATGTCAGCCGCTATTCAAAAATTAGTTATTGTTCTTAATCAGCGATCAAGGTCTTTCTTTCCCCTGGCTTCGGTAACGCCTTTTGAGCTTTGGCTCTTAGGAGAACAGCCCTTTATCCAATATCTCTTAGACGAAGCTAAAGAGGCGGGCTTAACAGAAGTGATTATTGTCGGGGAGAATAAGAGTAAAGCGGTTTTTTCTTACCTTGCGGCCAAAGGTGGAGTGAATAAAGGAAAGCTTTCTTTCCAGTTTGTGGGGAGCGATCGATATTTAAGCAGCGGAGAGATTCTCTTAAAGCTGAAACCGAAATTGAAGGCTCCCTGGGCAATGGTTTGGCCGCGGGGGCTTTTGCTGGCTCCTATCCCCAGCTTTGCTCAGTTGGAGAAAGTTTTCCAGACTTCCCAGAGACCGGTCTTGGGATTAGTGGCGGACGATTTCAACAACCGTTGGCGGATAGAAGCTGAGAAGATTGCCCAGCGGATTTATAAAATTTCCCGGCTTTCTCCAGCTAAGAAAAAGGAAAAAGGAAATCTTTTAAACTTTTCCGGTTACTATCTCTTAACTCCGGAGGTCATCAGTTTTCTGGAAGCTTTGAAGAAAGAGGGAGCGAGAAACGAAGAGCTGGAGTTAGAGCGGGGCTTGTCCTTGATGAGAGAAAGTGGCCAGCCGATTTATGGTTATCAGCTGAAGGGAGAATGGCTGCCGGTTGGTTCGAAAGAAGATTGGCTGAAAGCAAATCTTCATTTAACCCTTTATCGTTCTTCTATTGAAGCTCAGGCTCGGGATTATTTAAAAGAAAAGCACTTATGCTAGGCCGGGACTTTCGGATTAAAAGACTGTCTGCCAGAGAGATTCTGGATTCTCGAGGGAAACCCACTGTCGAAGTTTGGCTGGAAACGAAGAGTGGGCAGGTGGTAGATGCTGTTCCGAGCGGCGCTTCCAGGGGGACAAAAGAGGCCTGGGAATTAAGAGATGGGAAAAAAGAGTATTGGGGGGAGGGAGTGAGCCAGGCGGTGGAGAATGTTAACCAGATTCTTGCTCCTGTTTTACTGGGAAAAGATGTCCGTCAGCAGGCGAAAATTGACCAATTATTGATAGATCTAGACGGAACAGAGAATAAGTCTCGGCTGGGGGCCAATGCTCTCTTGCCGGTTTCTTTAGCCGTCAGTCGGGCGGCAGCCCAGGTTTCTCATCTTCCTCTCTGGCGTTATCTTTATCAGTTGTTTCAAAATTTAGACGGAAGGCCGTCCATTGGTTTACCGCAGCCGAGTTTTAATGTTTTAAACGGAGGAGCGCATGCCGGAAACCAATTGGCTTTTCAGGAATTTATGGTTTTGCCCTGGCGGGAAAGTTTTCGGGAAAATCTGCGGGCGGGAGCAGAAATCTATCAAGGATTGAGAGAAATTCTTTTGAAAGCCAAAGGCCGGGGAGCGATCAATGTCGGAGACGAAGGAGGAATGGCTCCTCCTTTATCTCAAACATCAGTCGCTCTGGATTTTCTTCAGCGGGCAATGACCCATTTTTCTGGGGGGAGGCTAGGCCTTGATTGCGCCGCTAATGAGTTTTATCAAGATGGTCTTTACCGTCTTGATGGGCAGACCTTTAATCGTCAACAGCTCTTATCTTTTTATCAGCAATTAGCCAAGAAATATCCGCTGCGATTATTGGAAGATCCCTTTGCCGAAGAAGACTGGGCAGGCTTTACAGAGATTACTCGCCAGCTGGGAGAGGAGATAATTATTGTCGGGGATGACCTTTTAACCACCCATGTCGCCCAAATGAAAAAAGCGAAGGAGGAGAAAGCAGTGAACGGAGTGATTATTAAACCTAATCAGGTGGGAACTTTGACGGAAACTTTTCAGGCAGTGGCCGAAGGGCAGAAAAATAAATGGAAAATCGTTGTTTCTCACCGTTCGGGAGAAACCAATGATGATTTTATTGCTGATTTAGCCGTCGGCGTGGGAGCGGATTTTATCAAGGCGGGCGCTCCCGCTCGGGGAGAAAGGGTGGTAAAATACAATCGGCTTTTAGCCATTGAAGAAGAAATCAATGAACAAGGATGAAAATCATTTTCTCTTAGTGGTGCTGGACGGTTTGGGGGACCGGCCGGTGAAAGTTTTGGGAGGACGGACGCCCTTAGAAGCCGCCCAAACGCCAAATCTGGATTGGCTGATGAAAAAGGGACGAGGGGGTTTTATTGAGCCTGTCTTCGAGGGACCTTTTCCTACTTCTAAAGATGCCCATCTCTCTTTGTTCGGTTATTCTCTCCGGAAATGGAATATGGGAAGGGGGGTCTTTGAGGCGGCCGGACTGGGGGTGAAACTAAAGAAAAACGACCTTGCCTTTCGGGGAAATTGGGCGACGGTTGACGAAGGGTTAAAAATTCTTGATCGGCGGGCGGGCCGGATTAAAGAGACGAAAGTTTTGGTTCGGGCGTTGAAAAAGATTCATTCCGTTTCCGGAGTGCGTTTTATCATCAATTCGGGGATCGAGCATCGTTTTACTCTGGTGATGAGAGGGAAGAATTTATCTGACCAGATAACGGCTAACGATCAACATCAAGCGGGAGTTAAAGTACCGCTCATTGCTTCTCTGGACGACCGCCCCGAATCTCAGCGAACAGCGGCTATCCTTAATCATTTTTTGGAAGAAGCCCACCGGCTTTTGAAAAATCATCCTTTTAATAAAGCTAGAAAGGAAAAGGGGTTACCGCCGGCGAACTATCTCTTGTTAAGGGGCGCTGGCCAATTAAGGGAAATTCCTTCTTTTCAGGAAAAGTGGAATTGCTCTGCCTATTTTATTACTGGTGGGGGGCTTTATCGGGGAGTAGCTAAAATTTTAGGAATGAAAGAAGTGAAAGTAACTGGAGCGACTGGGAAGACAGTTACCAATTTAGCCGGAAAATTCCAGACTGCGGCTGAAGTAATTAAAAAAACTCCTTTTCTTTTTCTTCATGTCAAAGGAACGGATATTTACAGCCATGACGGAGATTGTCAGGGGAAAAAGGAATTCATTGAAAAGATTGATCAGGCGTTAAAACCCCTCCTTGATTTATCAGGGACAACGGTAGCCGTGACGGCTGACCACGCTACTCCCTGTGAAGAAAGAGAGCATTCTAGGGACTTGATTCCGGTTTTGGTTTGGAGTAAAAAGATAAGAGAGGATGCCCTAGAACATTTTGGGGAAAAGGAATGCGCCAAAGGCTCTCTGGGGTTAATCAAGCAAAATCAATTTCTAGCAACGGTTCTAGAAAATTGGCTTTGAAATAATTAATTTTTTTCTAATATGTTTCAAACTCCTAGCAATAAATTTTTCTCTGCTCTGCTTTTGGCTTTGATCTTAGGTTTTGGTTTGGGTTATGCTGGCGGCTGGCGCTCTCAAGCCGATCGGGTGATGAAAGGAGAAATTTTCAGTTCTCAGGAAATAGCGGACAAAGCAGTCAATTTCCTTCGGGATAATTTTTTCTCGGAGGGAGATACTATTGAGACGACGGCAGCGAGGGACGAAAACAATCTTTATGTCTTAGATATGGTCCTTAATGGCCAAGAGGCGGAATTTTACGCGACTAAAGACGGTGTTCTTTTCTTTCCTCAGGTTTTGGATATGAATCCGCCGGCCGACAAAGAAATTTCTAAATCTGAAAAACCAGAGGTAGATCTTTTTGTGATGTCTTTTTGTCCTTATGGGAATGAGGCAGAAAGCCAGATGCAACCAATCGTGGAAGCCTTAGGAGAGGGTATGGATTTTAATCTTCACTATATTATTTACCATTATTATAATGGAGAAGATTATTGTCTAACGGACGATCTGCGATATTGCTCCATGCATACTAAGTCGGAAGTCAATCAAGATATTCGTGAACTTTGTGTCGCTAAATACCAGCCGGATAAACTATGGGATTTTGTTTTGACCATCAATGACAGAACGGACTCTGACCAGGTAGAAGCAGATTGGGAAGGAATTGCTCAAGAAGTTGGCTTGGATATAGAGCAAATCAAAACTTGTCAGACAGAGGAAGGAACGGCTTTATTAGATCAGGAAATGACTTTAACGGAATTGCCTTACTTGGTTCAAAGCCCGAAACAGCATCGAGATGAATCCGGTCATTATCAGACCGAGATGAAAGTTACTGGTTCACCCACTCTGGTTGTTAACGGTTTTATCTATGACGGAGTTCGTTCAATTGCCGGATACCAAGAGGCTATTTGCTCGGCTTTTAACAACCCTCCGGCTGTTTGCCAAGAAGATTTAACTGGAGGCAATACGACTGAAATACAGTCAAGTTGTGAGTGATTAATGACTATTCTTAATTCTGATGAAGCTTCTTAATTTTGATGAAGCCCAAAAGCTTCTTCAAGATTATCATTTGCCAGGAACAAAAACCCGAATCTTTACTTCTCGTCGGGAAGCCAAGCAATTTGCCCAGCATCTTGGCTTTCCGGTGGTTTTAAAGGTTTATTCTCCGCTTGTTCTCCATCGAACGGAGCGGGGAGGCGTTATAGCTCCGATTAACAATCAACCAGCTTTTCTAGAAGCTTGGCAAAAGCTGGCTCCTTTTTTAAAGGAGCCAACTCGAGCCGGTCTTATTGTCCAGAAAAAGGAAAAGGGGTTGGAATTAGCGGCCGGAATGAAGAAAGACTCTCAATTCGGTCCGGTCATCATGTTCGGTCTAGGGGGAATCTTTATTGAAGTTTTTAAGGATGCCAGTTTGAGAATTGCCCCCTTTTCTCAATCTACGGCTCGGGAAATGATCAAGGAAATCAAAGCCTATCCGCTTTTGGCCGGTTTTCGGGGAAGAAAACCAATCGGGGAGAAGGAATTAGCGGTAATCTTGGTTCAGCTTTCTCGTTTGTCCCTTGACCATCCGGAGATAGAAGAAATTGATTTTAACCCGATAATGGCCGATGGTCAGCAGATGAAGATTGTTGACGCTAAATTTTTAATCAATGAGAAATCTTAAAACTCTTTTTCAACCCCGCACTATTGCTATTATTGGAGCTACGGACCGTCCGGGTTCGGTGGGCCTGGGGGTTGTGCAGAATCTTCAGTCAGGAAAACAAAAATTATTTTTGGTTAATCCTTATCAAAAAAAGGTGAGGGGAAGAAAAACTTATTCTTCCGTTTTAGAGATTAAAGAGAAAGTGGATTTGGCGGTGGTAGCGGTACCGGCACCGGTTGTTTCTTCGGTGGTTCGGGAATGCGGCCGGAAGGGGATTAAGAATGTCATTGTTATCTCGGCCGGTTTTGCCGAGATGGGACCCGAGGGGGAAAAGCGGCAGAGAGAGCTGGTAAAAATTGTTCGGGAAAGCGGAATTAATTTAGTTGGCCCCAATTGTTTAGGTATTATCCGCCCCCACTCTTTCTTTAATGCTTCTTTTGCTCCGGCAACGCCGGCGGCGGGAGAAATAGCTTTTGTCTCCCAGTCGGGCGCTCTTTTAGATTCGGTTATTGACCAATCTTTGGGAAGAAAATACGGTTTTTCTGCTTTGATTTCCTATGGTAATGAGGCTGACTTAAGTTTAGAAGATTTCTTGCTTTTCTTGGAGAAGGACCCACGGACAAAGGTTATTCTTCTCTACTTGGAGGGAGTAAGAGACGGACGGCGATTTCTGACCGTAGCGAAAAAAGTGGCTCAAATCAAGCCGATCGTTGTTTTGAAAGCGGGGAGAACAGCTTCGGGAAGAAAAGCAGTTTCTTCTCATACGGCCAGCTTGGCGGGAGCGGATGAGGTTTACCGGGCCGCTTTTAAACAGGCGGGTCTAGTGGCGGTTGACACCCTTCAGGAGCTGTTGGCCGCAGCCAAGAGTCTTGCTTGGCAGCCGCCTCTTCGGTCGGGCTTGGGAATTATTACCAACGGAGGAGGGATGGGAGTTTTGACTACCGACTACGCTCAGCAGGAAAACTTAAAATTAGCTAACCTTACTCCCGAGACAGTGAAGAAATTAAAGAATCATTTGCCTCTAATGGTTTCTCTCCGCAATCCTTTGGATTTAGTGGGTGATGCTCCGGCAGAGAGATATCAGCAAGCCTTAGAAGCTTTCCTGAAGCAAAAAAGCATTGGCGGAATAATCGTTATCCAAACTATTCAGACGGTGACGGAAGTGGAAAAAAATGCTAGAATAATAGTTAAGAGCCACCAAAAGTTTCCCCAGAAACCAGTGGTTTCTGTTTGCTTAGAGGGGCCGCTAAGTCAAAAAGGAGTTGCCTATCTTGAAAAACACCGCTTGCCAAATTACTCCGATCCTTTTTTTGCCGTTAGGGCGATGAAGGCTTTAAGTAAAATTAAATAATTTTAAAATGATAGCCAAGTCTTCCAAAAACATCCTTTGGTTTAAGGAAATCTCTTATCAGGATTTACCCTTGGTGGGAGGAAAGAATGCTTCCTTGGGCGAGATGTATAATCATTTACGCTCTAAAGGGATTAATATTCCGAACGGCTTTGCCACTACCTCCCGGGCCTATTTTTCTTTTATTGAGGAAGCAGGTTTAGGAAAAGAGATGAAAAGATTGTTCCAACAGTTAGAAGTTAAGAATATCAATAATTTGCAGAAAACGGGTCGGGCGATTCGGGAATTAATTCTCCGCGCTCCTTTTCCCAAATCTTTAGAGGAAGAAATTAGAGAAGCTTATCACCGTCTTTCTCGAGAGTATCAGGAAGAAGCGACGGATGTTGCTGTTCGTTCTTCGGCGACGGCGGAAGATTTGCCAAAGTTTTCTTTTGCCGGCCAGCAGGAGAGTTATCTGAATATAAAAGGGGATAAGGAATTACAGCGGACGATGAAGAAATGTTTCGCTTCCTTATTTACCGACCGGGTTATTGCTTACCGGGAGGAGGGGGGCTTTTCCCATTTGAAGATTGCTTTATCTATTGGAATTAACAAGATGGTTCGTTCGGACCTCGGAGCGGCTGGGGTGATGTTTACCTTGGATACGGAGAGCGGCTTTCCCAATGTTGTTCTCATCAATTCCGCTTTTGGCCTGGGAGAATTTTTAGTGAAGGGAAGAGTAACGCCGGACGAATACTTAGTTTTTAAGCCGGGTTTGAAAAAAGGTTATCCGGCCATTATTAAAAAGAAAAGGGGAGACCAGAAAGAAAAATTAGTCTATGGAAAAAGCGGCGTTAAGAAAGCGAACCTGCTGAAAAAAGAAATGGGGCGCTTTTCTTTAAGCGATGAAGAGATTCTTACCTTGGCTAAATGGGGAGTCCAGATTGAGGATTATTATTCTCGCTTGCGGGGCTATTGGGATCCTCAAGATATCGAGTGGGCCAAGGACGGGAAAACGAATCAACTTTTCGTTGTCCAGTCCCGTCCAGAAACGGTGCATGGAGGAGGAAAGAAAATTACCTCCTATCAGGAATATCGATTGCAATCAGAGAAGGAGCCCTTTTTGAAGGGGATTGCCATCGGGGAAAAAATTGCCAGTGGCCGAGTGAGAGTCATCAAGAATGTTTCTGAGTTGAATACTTTTAAACCGGGCGAAGTTTTAGTCACCCCGATGACTGATCCCGACTGGGTGAGTATTATGAAGCAGTCAGCGGCTATTATTACCGATAAAGGGTCGAAGACTTGTCATGCGGCCATCGTTTCTCGAGAGTTGGGGATTCCCTGTGTGGTGGGGACAAAAACCGCTACCTCGGTACTCAAAACCGGACGGCTAGTGACGGTAAATTGTTCTGGTTCCGAAGGGCAAGTTCTGGCCGGTAAAGTTCCTTATCAAGTAAAGAAATACGATTTGAAAAAGATTCCTAAGGTTAAACCGAAGGTCTATGTTAATATTGGCGCTCCCGGACTGGCTTTTAAAACTTCCTTTCTTCCGGTGGCGGGAGCGGGATTAGTGAGGGAAGAATTTGTTATTGCTAATGATATTCGCATTCATCCTTTGGCCCTGTATCATTTTCGCCAGCTTAAAGACAAAGTCTTAAAGCGGAAAATTGAAAAACTGACTTCTGCTTACAGCGATAAAAGACAGTTTTTTATTGACCGTTTAGCGGAAGGGATAGGTCAAATTGCGGCTGCTTTCTGGCCCCGGCCAGTTATTGTCCGCTTTGCTGATTTCAAAACCAATGAATATCGGCAGTTGCTGGGAGGAGAAATTTTTGAACTTGAGGAAGATAATCCGATGCTCGGTTGGCGGGGAGCTTCCCGTTACTATTCTCCGCAGTTCCGGCCGGCCTTTAACATGGAATGCCAAGCGCTGAAAAAAGTGCGGGAGGAATTTGGCTTGACTAATGTAATGACGATGATTCCTTTCTGCCGAACAGTAGAAGAAGGCAAGAAGGTTTTGAAAGAAATGGAAAAAGCGGGCTTGAAAAAGGGGCGAGGAGGAATGAAAGTTTACGTCATGGCGGAAATTCCTTCCAATATCCTTTTAGCTGATGAGTTTCTGAAAATCTTTGACGGCTTTAGTATCGGTTCTAACGATTTAACTCAGATGACCCTCGGGCTGGATAGAGATAGCGCTATGGTGGCCGGCATCGGGGATGAGAGAAATGAGGCGGTGAAGAAATTAGTGGCTGAGGCTATTCTCCATTGCCGCCGGCAGAAGAAATACAGCGGCATTTGCGGGGAAGCGCCGAGCAATTATGCTTCTTTTGCTCTTTTCTTGGCTCGGGAGGGAATTGAGTCCATTTCCGTTTCGCCTCAGGTAGCTATCAAAACTATTTCTTTATTGGCCAAAGTTAAGAATTGAAAAGAAAATATTATCGGCTAGAATAAAAAAGATATGTTAACTATTATCGCCGAAGAACGTAAAGTTTTAGGGAGGAAGAATGATCTTCTGAGAAAGGAAGGCTGGGTCCCAGCTGTTCTTTATGGAGAGAAGCTAAAAGCTCAGCCATTACAGATAAAGGCGGGAGAAATAGCTAAGGCTTACCAGGAAGTGGGGAGCAGCGGTTTAGTTTCCCTGATTTTAGGAAAAGGGGGGAAAGCCAAGTCTTATCCTTGTCTTATTCATCAGGTGCAGCGGGACCCTCTCAGCAACTGCCTTATTCACGTTGATTTTTATCATCCTTCGATGAAGAAAAAGGTAACAACTGAAATCCCGTTGGTCTTTGAAGGAGTGGCTCCGGCCGTGAAAGAGAAAGGAGGAGTATTGGTGAAGGAGAAACTTTCTGTGGAAGTTAAAGGCTTGGTGACGGAACTTCCGAAGGAGATCAGAGTAGATTTAACCAAGCTGCAGGAGATTCACGATAAGATTCTTTTCCGAGACTTGGTTGTTGGAAAAGGGTTAGAGCTGCTGGAGGATCCGGAGGAGGTAATCGTGGCCGTTACTTTGCCGCAGGCGGTAGAAGAAGAACTGGAGCAACCGGTTGAGGCAGCGGAACCGGCAGAAGTAGCGGGAGAAGAGGCGGAAGAACCCGAAGAAGAAGAAAAAGAAGAGGAAGGAAAAGAAAAAGGAAAAGGAAAGGAAGGAAGAAAGGAAGGAGAAAAGGAAGGAGAAAAGAAAGAGGGGAAAGCCAATTGAAGAATTTTGCCAGTTAAGCAAGGAGATAATTTATGTTAAAGCCAAAATCAATTTTTTGGAGCGGGCTTTGTCTAGCGGTTCTGCTTTTTCCGAGTTGGGGCTTGGTGGAAGCGGAGAAGGAGAATGATTTTCAGGAAGTTTGCCAGCCCGAACAGCTGGATAAGGCAGAAAAAGAGATTTCCCGAGACGAATATCAGCAATTATTAAAAGATTGCTTGGCTTATTACGAGAAGTATTATCAAGTTCAAGAGGGAGTTTATCAAACTCAATTGACTGAAGTTCGGAGTGATCGTCAGACTCTGGAAGAAGAATTGTCTTATTTAGAGGGGCGCATTCAAACTCTGGGAGCCCAGATTCAGAAAGGCCAGTTAGTGGTTCGCGACCTTAGTTTGGAAATTGAGGATAAAGTAAAGTCTATTGAAGTTACTCAAAATCAAATAGAAGATTATCGTCTGGAATTGGCTGATTTGATTCAACTAACCCACCAGTACGATCAACAGCCAATTGCTCTGGAAATTTTAGCCGGGGAACAAAGCCTAACGGATATTTTTCGCAGTCTGGTTATTCTTGACTCTTTAAACGAACGTCTGCAAGAACGGTTGCAAGGAGCGGAAGATTTGAAGGTTTATCTCCAGGAGCAGCAGACTATCAGGGAGGCAGAGAAAGAAGACTTGGAAAAGGAAATTGTGCTCAATTCCGTTCAGAAGAGTGATTTGCGCTCTACCCAGGAGACAAAAGACTCTTTACTGGAAAACACTAAAGGGCAGGAGAAAATTTACCAGCAGCAGTTAAAAAAGGTTCAAGCAGAGGCTCAAAGCAAAGCGGAGGAATTGCGGTCCCGACTCTTTCGTTTGATTGATATTCCCGAGGGAGGAATAAAATTTGGTCAGGCGGTGGAAGTAGCTGAATCAATGGCTCAGTTGACAGGAATTGATCCCGCTTTTCTTTTAGCTATTTTGGCTCAAGAATCGAGTGAGATTATCGGAGCCAATGTTGGCGGTTGTTATCTAACTAATACTAAAACCGGAGCCGGGACTTATATTAGAACTGGCGGCCTCGCTCCCAGGACAATGAAGCCGGATCGGGATGTGCCTCCCTTTCTTAATCTTCTCAAGAAGCTCGGCCGGGATTGGAAAGAAACCCCAGTTTCTTGTTGCATCTTTCGCGATGGCCAGCCTTGGGGCTGGGGAGGAGCGATGGGTCCAGCCCAATTTATTCCTTCTACTTGGGCTATTTACGAGCAAAAAGTGCAAAGAATGCTTCAAAAAGAGACGCCAGCTAATCCTTGGGGAATCCAAGATTCCTTTCTAGCGGCGGCCTTGTATTTACGGGAAATGGGAGCCGATGGCAGTTATCGAGGTCAGCTGAATGCGGCCCTGAAATATTTTGGTTGTTCTTCAGCTTATTGCGTTTCTTTTTACGGGCAGCCAGTCTTGGAAAGAGCTCAAGACTACCGAGAAGAAATTGAACTTATTCATCAGGCAGAGTAATGATTAAAGAAAAAGAAGTAAAACATTTAGCCCAATTAGCCCGCTTAGAATTGGCGGAGAAAGACCTCCCAAAGCTGGAGAAAGATTTGGCTTCTATTTTGGAGTATGTCGGTCAGTTGAAAAAAGTGGACGCTTCAAAGGTAGAGGGAAGGGGAAAATGGCCGGAAGCAAATCAACGGCCGGATGAGGCAAGGCCTGGCTTATCAGTAGCGGACGAGCTTCTTTCTTTAGCTCCTTCGATTCAGGACCGATATATTAAAGTGAAATCGGTTTTTAAACATGGATCTTAGTCAGTTAACTCTTCAGGAAGCGGCTCAGGGTCTGCGGGAAAAGAAATTTCGTTCCCTAGATTTAACTCAGAGCTGCCTGAAAAAAATCAAAGAGATGGAACCGGACCTTCTGGCTTTTTTGAAGGTGGGGGAAAAAGAAGCCCTGGCTCAGGCGGAAGCGGCTGATCAGCTTTTAGAAAAAGGAGGCGAGGCTTCCCTCTTGACGGGCATTCCTTTAGCCGTTAAGGATAATATTCTGGTTCAGGGAATGTCTTGTACGGCTGCTTCCCAGATTTTAAAAAATTATCTGGCTCCTTACGACGCGACCGTCATTCGCCGACTGAAAGAAAGCAAGGCGGTTATTCTGGGAAAGACCAATCTGGACGAATTTGCTATGGGGTCTTCAACCGAAAATTCTTCTTTTCAAATTACCCATAATCCTTGTGATTTGGAAAGGGTGCCGGGAGGATCTTCGGGGGGGTCAGCGGCAGCGGTTAAAGGAGGGGAGGCGATTTATAGTCTGGGATCGGATACCGGAGGGTCAGTTCGTCAGCCAGCGGCTTTCTGCGGTTTAGTCGGCCTGAAGCCGACCTATGGAGCAGTTTCCCGTTTTGGCTTGATAGCTTTTGCTTCTTCCTTAGATCAAATTGGGCCGTTAACGAAAACGGTTGCTGACAGCCGCTTGGTTTTCCAAGAGCTGAGGGGAAAAGATGGGCGAGATGCTACCACTCAGCCGGAGGGGGAGAATGTTTCCCGGTTTTCTCTTCAAAAGTTGAGAATCGGTCTTTTGAAAGATGATTTGTTAAAAGAAGTTGACCCAGCGATTGTCAGAAGGATTAAAGAGATGGTCGGGGAATTGGAAAAGGCCGGAGCTAAAGTGGAAGTGCTTGATTTCTCTTCTTTGCTTTTTGCCCTGCCCACTTATTACATTATTACTCCAGCGGAAGCCAGCGCCAATTTAGCTCGTTATGATGGTATTAAATATGGAAAGTCAGCGGCGGCCTCCGATTTGGAGGAAGTTTATCGGTTAACGCGGGGAGAGGGTTTTGGCCCGGAAGTGAAGCGCCGAATTATTCTGGGCACTTTTGTTTTGTCGGCTGGTTACGCCGAAGCTTATTACCAAAAAGCTTGGAAGGTAAGGGAGTTAATTGCTGATGATTTCCGAAAAGCTTTTCAAAAAGTAGAGGTGATTATCAGTCCGACTACTCCCAGCTTGCCTTTTAAGATTGGAGAAAAAGTTCAGGATCCAGTTCAAATGTATGCTTCTGATCTGCTGACGGCACCGGCTAGCTTAGCTGGGCTTCCGGCTCTAAACGTTCCGGTAGGAGAAATTGATCATTTGCCGGTTGGTCTGCAGATTATGGGACCAGCTTTTCAGGAAGAGTTGCTTTTTCAGGTAGGCGAAGAAATTGAAAAATTAACTCCTTCTCGCTAATGTTTGATTGGTTAAACTTTATTGTCTCTCCGGAACTCCAAACTAAGATCAGGGGGTTGAAAATTTTAGCTATTCTTCTGATTATCTTTTTCTCGGGAACCGGCTTTTACTTTTTAGTGAAAACTAATTATCTCAAGTATCGATGGCGAAAGACAAAGTGGGTAAAGGATTACCGGGCTTTTAAAGCCCAGCGGCCGGAGAAAAGATTGAAAGACTGGAAAGAAATTCAACGTTTAATTAAAAGCGATCTCTTGTCGGAAAATAAACTGGCCGTAGTGAAAGCGGGAAATCTTTTGGACAAAGTTTTGAAAGAGGCCGGTTATCCTTCCGGGGATTGGGCAGAGAGACTTACCCAGGCGGTGGTTGATCCCGGTCTTAATTTCTCTTCGGTTCTCCAGGCCTTAGATTTGAAGGAAGCCATTCTTCAGCATCCAGATCAAAAGGTAGAAGCGCAAAAAGCTCAAGAAGCGGTGGAAGCTTTCCAAAAGATTTTAGACAAGTTAAAATATTTTTAGTTGACAATTAGCCAATCGTTGTTTAGAATACTCTACAGTGGCTAAAGAAGAATCTTGGAGCAAGCGATTGAAGTTTCTAAGGATTCTTTTTTTTATTAGCGCGGGGTGGAGGAGTAGTACCTCGTCAGTCCCATAAGCTGAAGACGCCCGTGCAATTCGGGCCCCCGCAACATAGAAAAACAAAGCCAGTGTAGCTCAATGGTTAGAGCAATTGCATCATAAGCAAGAGGTTGCAGGTTCGAATCCCGCCACTGGTACCAATTTTTAATGGGGGCGTAGCTCAATTGGCTAGAGCACATGCTTGTCGAGCATGGGGTTGTGGGTTCGAGTCCCATCGTCCCCGCCAGAGAAGGAAGGCTGATTAGGCCCTCCTTTTTTCTTTAGAGAGATTTTTAACTTATTACTTAATTATTGCTTAACCAGGTTAAGCAATATTGCCCAAAAGTCTTTAAGCGAGAGAAAGAGGTTTCTCTCCCTTGACAAAATAGGGTAAAAGTTTTATTCTTAGGATAGATAAGATCGTTACAATTCAGCAAACCCTTAAGGGAGGTAGAGATGGAAACGAACGACGGAAAAGATGTGTGGTCAGAAAAACTAGGATTTTGGCTCTACTGGATCTTGTTGGCTTGCCTGTTGGTGGGAGCGGTGGTCATCGCTTTCACCAACCATGCAGACGGATGGCTGATGGCAATCGGAGCGATAATTGGCGTGATCATAATTGTAATGGCGCTCTTGTGTACAGGAAGGGCCGCTGACTCGATGGTTATGTCTATTGCGGTCCTTCTGGCCTTCGTCGTGTTTTTCATGAGCAGCTGGTTTATGTGGTCCGACCCCGGTGCTTTAGTAACAAGGGAAGGGAAGGAAAGAATCGTTCTCTATCAGGGGAGCGGACCTCTTTTCTTCATTCCCTATACAGGGAAGGTTTATTACCTTCAGAATTTCACCGCTAAGGCAGAGGTTTTTCTTCTGCTGGATGGTGAAGGGGAGGTCAGATGGGAGGCTCGAGCAAAGTTAAGCTTGACCGCTGATTATGACCAATCCTTTGCTCTGCTAAGGGAGTTTCGAGGGGTGGTAGCTTGGAAGAACGCCGTCCAACAACTCTTTCAGGAGGAGACCAGCCGTTATGTAGCCGAGCATGTTAGCTCGGACCAGGCGGTGATACCGGAAAGCTTCGTTTTCCAACTAGCGGAGGAGGGGTTTACCAAACTGGGATTTTCACCCGGAGAGGTGGCCGTCCAGGAAATTTCTCGTTTCGTTTACAAAGGAGGATAGTGATCATTTGGAGTGGGGGAGCCGCATTGCGCGACTTCCCCCTTTTTCTTTTAAAAATTTTTTAAAATATAGGATATAGGAAGTAGAAAATAGCGAATTTATAGCTTGAAACCCGCTTGTTTTTA
>Ga0315541_1001382_pt1 | contig 22773 bp, 17 predicted proteins | sample SalMarSW160190MG_FD_203095 | JGI IMG/M metagenome (GOLD analysis project Ga0315541, IMG submission 203095) | Salt marsh sediment microbial communities from the Plum Island Ecosystem LTER, Massachusetts, United States - Salt Marsh Sediment SW1601-190 ...
GTCTTTAGTAATGGATACCACGAAAACCATACCATCCGGAGTCTCAATCTCCTCTATCTTTGAAACATCCACATTGGGCTGGCAGCACTGCTTGGCCGCCTTATGGATATTGTCCAGACCTTCTTCCTTTTGCTTAGTTGTCTTCGCTCCATGAATCTTCCTTGTTTTGTCATCAACACCAACAATAAGCAGTCCATCATTGGTATTGGAGAAACTCACCATTGGCCTGGCTAAAGTAGACGGTTTGGTCCTCAGTGCTTTCAAAGAAACCGTTTGACTTTCTCCGTATTTTATGAGTCTGGATAATTCAGATTTAGTCATTTCTTAGCCTTTTTCTCGCTCGTTTCAATTTCAATAGGGACAGCGCCCATTTATTGATTCTTACTTATGGGACAATATACCCATATCTTCAAGAAGTTTCTTCGAGTGTAATCTCCAGGACATCCCTGACGTTACCTTAAACCATCTTTGTCTTCAGAAATACAATCCCGATAATTTCCCCTTTAAGTAGGATGATGAGGAAAACCTATTACTACAACTCTTGATATGCGTGGCATGCCAAAGGCTTACATACAGCGACTCAATCTGTCAATAATAATAGGCGCTGTCCCCCCTTTTTTTTGAAGGATGATGAGGGAAATGAACTGTTGAATATCGCATTTCCAGAACTTGAGGGTACCAACGTAGCCAATAAGCAGGACAGTAATGGCAAGTATTTCGTGCGTGAAGTGCTGACAACTCTAAGAACTGAGGATGATTGCTGGATAGAATATATGTGGCCTAAACCTGGTCAGACAGAATCATCAAGAAAGCTTGCCTACGAGAAGAAGGTACTACTTGCTGATATTACTCTAATTGTGGGAGCCGGATATTATCTAGATTAGAGTAACTCTCCAGGAAGACTTTTTTTTAGAGAGAGCTCCCCTCTTTCGAATCTTTTCAGAACTTAATAATCCAAGAGTGAACATCTGGTTTTTTTCTCATAATGGTCTTAAGGTTTTCAAAAATCAAGACCCGACCCCCTGCTATTATCGGAAAGGAGCTTCTATTTCGTGTCTTTTAATTTTCTACCCTTTCTAGTTCCTGCTGCTTCTCCTCTTCTAAATTCACTGCGTAGAACTCGGCGTTTTCCGGTAATACCATATAGAATTTAGAAGTATAGTCAATTTCAATCCCTATGTTCTGCACTTGACATTCTAATAGGTGCCCTCCCGCTTTTCTATCTTCGGTAACAAAATGAAGATGATAGCCGGGAACATTTGACTCTTCAGCAGCCTTTGAACCTCCAGCTTATAACTGATTTTGTAATCCCAGATATTATTGCTCTTTTCTCTCCTTTCTGCAGCTCCTCATCTTCCCGCAGTCCTTCTGGCAAAGCTATATACAAAGAGGGCAATAGAGAAGATACCTAAGAACGATTCAATGAAAGCAAGGACTTTAGCTCCTCCCATTGGAGAGTAACCGCCAAAACCTAAAGTAGTGAAGGTAATCCCTGAGAAATAGAGTTTTTCTGGATAAGACTTTACGATGTCTTCTTTCATAGCTATGTCCCCAATTACGCAGTATAAAACTGAAAAGATGAGGATGGTAACCCCACACCAGATAAATATGAGCCAAGGTTTCTCTCCCCACCCATAAAGCCACTTTAAGAAAGTAGACCAGGCATACTTCACTGGATATTTTATGTAGAACCAGAATACTTTGAAGAGGTCTTTCGGAGTAATCTTTCCCATTCTTTTTTGCCTATTCAGTTCCAAGAAAGAGCGATAGCTTTTGAGTCTGTTTTTTATGCCCGCTCTTGGATGTCGCAAGAGATTAATCATTGCGGGAAACAGTCCATGTAATCTCCTTATATGAGCTGAAATGCCATCGGATTGAAACCATTCAGCCATTCGTTCATCAGCGTACACTCCCGAATGCACATAGGCCAAGAAAAGACAGTTGGAAATTGTTTTTAAGAAGCATGTAAATGTCTTGAGCTTTTCTGTAATCTTCGCTTTTTTCTTGCTTGATATGGTCCTTGACATCCTCACGTCTTATAGTGGTGTTTCTAAGTCTCGCTCCTGCAAAGTCAACCTGCGCCTCCTCTTTTAGGCCTAAGAGAGATATGATACTGTTTTCTATAGTGGCGTTTAAAAAGGAAATCCCAACCGTGACGGCCCGAGGTAATATTGAAGCAGTTTCCCGAAATCTTACAAAGTTAAACAGGATATATTTGAATGTGGCAGCACTAAACCAGGCTTTTCCTTTGAATGTGGCATTTTGAAATAAGGCGTCTCCTTCGAATGTGGCATAAATAAACCAGGCGTTTCGTTCGAATGTGGCATCTTCAAATGAGGCGTTTCGTTCGAATGTGGCATCTTCAAATGAGGCGTCTCGTTCGAATGTGGGATAAATAAACGAGGCTTTTCCTTTGAATGTGGCATTTTGAAATAAGGCGTCTCCTTCGAATGTGACATCCCTAAACCAGGCGTTTCGTTCGAATGTGGCAGCACTAAACCAGGCTTTTCCTTTAAATGTGACATCCCTAAACCAGGCGTCTCCTTTGAATGTGGCATTTTGAAATAAGGCGACTCTTTTGAATACATTAAGACCAAAGCTTTCCTTGAAATCAATCTCCCCTACGAAGATAAAACCGACGAAATCGTAAGCGACATGTTTCGCTCGTTCAAGTTTGACCAGATATTTGTAGAGAGCTTGTCGAAAATCCTCTACAGTCTTGTCTTCCGCTTTAGCATGAAATATACAATGACCATCACTTGAGGTTTTATGGGGGATTCTATCACAACCCTCATAAGCACAGCTACGTTGTCCTTCAGTCATCTCCTTCCTTCCTCTCTTCTATATTTCACCTTGCTCTCTAGCATCCTCTGGACTTGGTTGAAAATCCTTGGATGAATAATTGGGTTTATTTTCCCTTCAACCCCTGAATGTTTAAATTTCCCCTTGTAAATAGGATTTCTTAGAATACCAACAATTGTTTGTCTAGAGAAATCTTTTCCTCTTGTGGTCTTGAAATTCTTCTCTTTTAAAAGTTTCTGAACTTTGCCTAATGATTTTAGTGCAAAATATTGTTTGAAAATAAACTTCACTAAGTCTGAGTCTTTAGTAATACCTAAGGTTCTGTGAGGTTTTTCGCCTTGCCATTCATATCCTAAGGGTGCAGCTCCTTTAGGATATTCACCCCTGGCAAGTTTTTTTCTTAAAGCTCCCTCAGTCCGAAGTCTTGCTAAGTCAGCTTCAAGCTCTGCCAATACTTCCCTTGTATGTTTAATAAATTTCTCGAAGGGGTCATCAAGGTCAAAAGAACTTTCCATTACCGTATATAGTTTAATATTATGTTTTTTAAACTCATTTTCAATAAGAATTGATAAGGCAAGGTTTCTGGCAAGTCTATCTAACGAATAAGTTAAAACATTATTAATTCCGTCATTTTCAATATCACTCAATAGTTCATTTAATCCTGGACGTTCTCGTAATCTTCCACTCAATCCGTTATCAAGGTAGAATTTTCCTACTTCTAACTTTTTCTCTTTGGCTAGTTTAATAATTTTTGCTTTTTGCGAATCAATTCCCAGACCATTTCGGGTCTGTTCTTCGCTTGAAACTCTCAGGTATGCCACAGTTTTCATTTTGCTATTCTCTTTTATAATTATGGCATATCTTTAATTTTTGTCGAGTTTAGGAATTTAGACTTGACAAAATGTAGATTTTTGGAGGAGATTTTAAGATGCGGCATTTAGGTTTTAGTGTTTGGGTTGGTGGTTGAGGTTTTGGAATGAGATGGTTTCTTATTAGGCAGGTTGGGAATTCTTTATTGCTTTCCATATGATTTTGTAAGAGTCAAACTTACCGGGCCAGTGGTCGTTTAACGCCCTTAAGATGTGGCCGAGCATTTGGGATGTTATTGCGTAAATTGCGCCGGCTGACATCAAGGTCTTCTTGGGCGCTTTTGGAATTAAACGCCGATGAGGTAGTGTTCGTGCGTCGCCATGGGTGTAGTCGTGGCAAAATTTTACTACTAGGTCATAGTATGCTTCTAATTTACCTTTAAAGCCGATTTCTTTCATTCGGTCTCTCAAATTGACACTTGTCCATGGTTCGCCATACCACTTATCTTCAGCTAGGCTTGCGAAGTATTGTTTCAGTCTTTCTTGTCTCTTTTGTGTATCTTTGTTCATAATCCATCTCATATTGACGGCGGTTTCGATTAGTGAGCGCAGTATGGGTAAAGATTCATCCGTGAAGTCTGCTTTACAAAGATGTACAATTGCGTCCGATAACCCAGCGGCTCGGAATGTACAAAGAACCAAAAATCCTCCAAGTTGGTCTTTGGTTTGAAGTTCTCTGCCAAAAGTATCAAATCCTTGGTCTATGTATTCTTTGCTTTTTTGTATGAGATCCAGGTATTTGTTCATTTGGGGCTTTTCAGTTTTTTTGAGCCATTTTGTGTTTATCTCTAATTATCTTAAGTATACTAAAATAATGGTACTTATCAAGAGGTATCTAAAGTAAACGACTTAATGAACTTAAATCAGCTTTTAAATGAATATTTTGGCTAGCTCTATCTAAGGTTATTGGCTGGTGGGTGTTTGTTAGAATATGAAAATTTTGGAAAACCTTACTAGAAGCGAGCTTGAGCTTGACATTCGATTTCAAATATGATATAATATCATCTAATAAGTTTTCCCCCTAAAAATGGAGACAATCTACCCGTTTTCTGAAAGAAATTTAAATGTTTCAGGCCCTATTGATTTAAAAGCAAGTATCCTGCTTTCGGCTATTGTTTCAAGGAGTGAATTAATATTGAGCGGACACAACGGACCCAATAAAGATAAGAAAAGTTTATGTGGAGTTCCAGCGAGAGGTATATTATATTTATTTATTTATTAGGATTTTTGCTTCTATCATAATCCTTTAAAGCAATGGAACCATCAGGTATTTCAATGTCAGGCAGAAGTTCAAATTTTAATTTTTCATCTAAAAAATTTTTTATATTTATCTTGGGAAAACCGTTAGCCCAAAGAAATAACTCCATTCCTAAAGTTGATGGTTGAATTACTATTCCTGGAGATTTTAATTTTATTTTAAAATATGATGATATTAATTTTGAATCACCAAAAAGTCTTGTCGGTCCAATTAAGTTTTCCCTAACTAAACCATTTGTTATGTGTGTATTAATTATAAAAGTATCTTCATCTTCAGTGAATGACATTGCAGTATGAAATACTTTATTTGGTAAATAACAAAACAATTGGATTTGATTACTAATTATGGCTAAGTTTGTATCATACCTATTATAAAGTTTTTTAAAGAGAAAGTAGAAAATATAATGGGCTCTGAGTTGATAAGATGATAACCTACTTATTGTATGTAGATATGAAATAGCACGATCATCACGGGATATCCCAGTTCTAGATGAGGCAAGAACACCACCAAGATATTCTGATGCAAGTTCATCTTCACAAGAATAGCCTTCATCCCATATTTTTTTTAAAATTCTTGGAGGGACCTGACCAGGTGTTTCAATGTCTGATCCGAGTTTTTTTATAGCAGCTTTAAATATTATTCTTATGGTATTAAGCCTTTTTTCAGTATAATTTTTAATTTCACCGCCCAAATAGTCAACTGCAGGGCCAAGTAATTTTTGTAAAATTTGTGCTGAACAACCTATTGCTGCTCCAAGTATTATTAATTCTGTTCGAGGTTCCATTGATAAGTTTCTCCTAATTTAATATTATTTTGACCTTTGCACTTAACATATTATTAGCTGTTTTTTTGGAATCATGCGTGCATCGAATCAAAAATTGTGGTTCTTCTTTACCTGTTTTTAGCTTACATATTGTTTGTATTTTAGTATAGAAAGAAAAAAAGTCAAAAACAAGAATGAAAGGAACAACTTTATACCCTTTACTAAAGAGAAATACAAGCATTTTTGCCTTACCTTACAGAAGAAGACTTATGTAAGGTTATAGAATAAGGATTTTTGTTCTGGAGAAAGGAGTTAATGGCGTGGTTTTATACAGAAGACGACACTTTAAAGTTCAAGCTAGAACTTTCTATTTTTTGGTGGGCAAGGGTCCTTTCCATAGCTATCTTTATCTCTAATAGTCCCATCCGGTCGATGGATTGCCACCTCAGAACGTGGATTTGTGGCAATTTTCCTTGCCTCTGGGATAGCTTCTGCTTGTGTGTCATGAGTAGAAGTCACTTTTTTATTGCGTTCTCCTCTCACGGTCCACTTGTTCTTATACGGAACAACGTGCTGGTTTTTACCCACTCTGGGTCACCTCTTCCTTAGTATCCATAATTGGATAGCCTACAGTAATTGCTATAATTATAATACTTAGTTTTGGTACGACAAGCCCTCTCTTTTAGAGACCTAAATTTCTCCCTTATCAGCCGCAGAATAATATCTGTTCTTAACACCAATAATTGAGTCAAGTAGGCATATTATCCTCCTCTACCTAAAATTCTGTAACCCATAACTGAGATAGTAAATAGGGACAGCGCCCATTTATTGATTCTTACTTGTGGAACAATATACCCATATCTTCAAGAAGTTTCTTCGAGTGTAATCTCCAGGACACCCCAGAGGTTGCCTTAAACCATCTTTGTCTTCAGAAACACATTCCTGATAATTTCCCCTTTAAGTAGGATGATGAGGAAAACCTATTGCTACGACTCTTGATATGCGTGGCATGCCAAAGGCTTACACGCAGCGACTCAATATGTCAATAATAAAAGTGAATCACGTTTTCTTTTGTCTTGCCAGCCACTCCTTGAGGTGTCTTTGCTTCCAGATGACCATAGGATGTTTTTCTAAATCTGTACTGTCCAATAGATCGCCAAAAAGAATCTCTGGTCTAAAGTCTGCCTCAAAAAATCTATTGATATATTCCGATTCATCTGAAGTAAAATCAAACATATCCCTTAAAAACGGTCTGACAGTTTCAATCATATCTCCAACCTTCAATCTCTCGTCTTTTCTGAGTAAGGGGAGAAGTTTTCTCTTTATATCTTGCTCTGTAATTCCTTCAATATCATTAGCATGGTATTCCCGGAAATCCCTTCTGGCCAGACAACCAAAGAAGATAAATATCTTTTTTAAAAGGGTCTTATCGAGTTTAACTCTTTCTCGTTGAAGCGTATAGATATCATAAAGATCCCGAGCAGCAAGGCGATCCATTAGTGCCAGTATTTTGCCCGCAAAAAGTTCAGGACCCTTTAAGGTATTTGACCCTAGACTTGATTCCTCAAAGGGGCTCAAAAACTTTCTCTTCTCTACTCCTAATAAGGACAAACGGTGAAGGAAATTTATTTCGACCTTGATGCGGTCAATGTTTCCAGAGGAATTGATATACCTTAAGAAGTATTTTTCTAAACCATATTCAGTCTGAGTTTCATAGTCGTAACCTTTGAATCTAAATATAGCACGTAGCGATTCATCTATTCTGGGCCTTTTTTTATCCTTTTCCTCTTTTTCAAGCCCAGCGATAAAATTAAAGTCAAGATCTATGGATAATCGGGGATACCTGAAATAGAGAAAGTTTACCGCTGTGCCTCCTTTTAAGACGAGTCCCTCTTTCAGTTCGGGATGGCGATTTATCTCTCTTAATAGATTCTCAAGCCGATAGGCTTTCTCTAGTGTATCCCGCTGAAAATTGGTCTTTTTAGAAAAGCTTTCAAAGTATTCTTTAGCACCTTGGATACTTCTGTCCACTTAATACTCCTCGAGTAAGCTTTTCAGTCGCACCGGGATCATCAAGCCCCATTCCTTATTTAGTTTCGCTTCTTCCCTCTCATCACTAAGGTAATTTATTCTTGCTCCCAGATGAGCTTTTATTTCTTTTTTATAATTCTCTAGAAAGCCCCACCTCTTTTCAAAATAGGAAAGAAGAAAACCGATCTTGGCATATAGAATCTTTTTATTGAATCCTGCAAGATACTCTATTATCCGGTCAAAGTTGATGGAAGGAAAGAGTTCAACGCTTTTAAAGTATTCCTCCAAACCACCAACATATTTGAGTCCATTCATTCCATCTACCAGAGTTCGTTCTCGGTCTGTCACAGGGACCTTCAAACCTTCCCTTAATATTGTTTCTATGCCAAAATTGGTGTTCCCTTTTACCGTGCGATATTCCATGTCTTGGAATTTAAACGACCGAAAGTGCCTTTGGGTGATTATATAAACTATCCTGAAGGGAGAGTAACTGGCGCCATGTAATTCCAAAGCAGAATGATAACCTATTACCCCACCCGGTGAGAGTTTTGCTCCGATAAGAAACTTGTCGGGTACATACTCCTCTTTGCTACTCTCTTGAGGTATTATATAATAAAGCCCTCTCGCTCTTACCGAACCCAGGTATCCTGCTCTAAGTAAGTCATTTAACCTTTTTCGCAGGTATCCTTCGCTAGATTTGTCCTCTTTGAACTTCTCCATAACGTCAGAAAAATTAAATACCTTTTCTTTGTAGAAGGCTCGATATAGTTTGGGAAGAGACATTATTTACCTCTTCTATGCATTTTTATACTATTTATTAGTATAGATTTGAAATAAATACGGAAATTGTCCTACGTTTTTCTTGACAATTATTACCATCTATTAGTATAATACAGCAATTTATCCGTAAAGTCAAAGAAATGTTGTGCTTGCTTACAATTGATATTCATTAAATAGGGACAGCGCCCATTTATTGATTCTTACTTGTGGGACAATATACCCATATCTTCAAGAAGTTTCTTCGAGTGTAATCTCCAGGACACCCCAGACGTTGCCTTAAACCATCTTTGTCTTCAGAAACACATTCCTGATAATTTCCCCTTTAAGTAGGATGATGAGGAAAATCTATTGATATGAATCTTAATATGTGGGGCATGCCAAAAGCTTACATACAGCGACTCAATCTGTCAATAATAATAGGCGCTGTTCCTATTTTTTGATTAAGAGGCAAAGGCAGGAACGCTCGCAAAGCGAGCGCGGCGGCGGGGATTAATGTACTTTTTTTATTTTTTTATACAAATTCTTAAGATGTTCATCTGACATATCTAGTATAGGTTCATACATAAATGCATTAAAATGAATGTTCTCTGGCGTCATAAGGTTAACCCGCTCTAATAATTTTATATTATCTAATTCCGAAGACTGACCACTAAACTCATCTTTAAATCTTTGAAACAATCTACCAGTTTGATTTACACTGAATTCAGTCTTATCACTTACCTTGTCAAACATAAATTTTTCAGCTTTTAGTCTAATCGCAACAGAAAGAAGAATTTTATTTTCCAGGTTTATGCTTCCCGTACATGTCAAACATTCATTTGCTAATTCAAAAATTAATTCACCTACTTTTTTATCTTTGTCATCAAGCCGCAAAACCATGCTTGGAAAAACATGATTGTAAATATCTTCCAAGTCACTTTTTGTAATAGAATCTGAATCTGATTTTATATGCAGTAAAGATGTTAATTTCATAAAATCATCATCATCTGAATTTCCTGTATATTCAATTAAATTTCTTACAAACGGAATAGATGCAATTAACTTTTTATTGTCATTTAGATGTTTTATCCAATCTTTGAATGGATTCTTTATATAAGAAGCCTGATTAATCTTTATTTCTCTGCTTGTTTTTTCAACAAAAAAACAATAATCATAGTGAATAAATCGACTTTCAAGAGTTCTAAAAAAATCAAAATTATGAGTAAGTATTATTTGGTAAGAATTTTTTTCGTCAGAAATATCTTTTAAATACTCAATGATCGCATATTTATTTTTATAATCAAAAGAATCTGCTATGTCATCCACTATAAATAAAGTCTCTTGACTTTCGTCTTTTCTGGCTTGGACTTCAAAAATTATATTCAGAATATATAAAGCTCTCTTTTCACCACTACTTAATGCTTGAAGCAGGTCGGTTTTTTCCACTGATACCTTTTCGTCCGTATCCTTGAACACGAATAAAGTGGACCCCATTGTCAAGACGCTAATTGCCATACTTAAGACACAGTCAAGTCTCTTTTTTTGATTATTGCTGCCAAAGTACATCTCAGATGGTGTTTTATAGCTCAGTGACTGATGTGGTCTCTCCTGATTGTAGAAATTGATATAGTTACCAATGCCCTGCCTGGCTTCACTCACTGTAGTATAATCATTAAGATAGACCTCTTCATATTTTACTGAACGCCAGAGTCTCTCATTAAAGACATTGTCCATAGCTCTTCCTTTTCCATCCATGCTAATCTGAATACTCCTTTCTTCTAAGCAGTGAAGAAAGGCCACGCTGGTGAACTGGGAGCCCTGATCAGAGTTGAAGATCTTGGGAGTAGCAATAGAGAGTGCTTTGTTTAAAGCTCGGATACAGAAGTCGATTTCTAAAGTAGTAGAAAGCTCCCAAGAGAGCACATAGCGGCTGAGCCAGTCCATGGTTGCTACTAAATAGAGCCAGCCGTGCTTCATCCTGATGTAGGTGATATCAGTACCCCACACCTGGTTAACCTCCTCAATACTCTTGTTTCTCAAAAGATAGGGGTAGATCTTGTGGCCCGGATGGGGTTTGTTCAAATTAGGTTTAGGGTAGATAGCCTCAATGCCCATCAGTCTCATCAATCTTTGGATTCTCTTTCGGTTAACAAAATAGCCTTTTCTCTTAAGTATCTCCCTTATTCTCCTGGAGCCATAAAAGGGAGCATTGGTATACTCTTCATCAATTAAGTGCATCAGCTCTAAGTTATAGGGATCGATCCTCGGCTCATAATATACCGTTGAGCGAGCTATTCCTAAAAGCTCCGCTTGTCTTCCCATTGGTATGACCTTATTTTGGCGCTCGATTAGCAAAACCTTCTCCTTAGCTGATAAGTCCAGATTTTTTTTTAAGCCAGTCAAGCTCTACCTTCAATTGTCCAATCTCCTTGTAGAGCTCCTCAATGAAGAGGTCTTTCTCCTTGTCTCTTTTTTGTCTGTTATCGGTAAAGAGTTCGGTCATGCCATTGAGAGCCATACCCTTCCATTTTCGTATCTGAGAAGGATGAACTTGATATTGGCTCGCCAAATCGGCCGAGGTCTTATCCTCTCGAATAGCTTCTAGGGCTACTTTCGCTTTGAAACTCGGTGGATATTTCTTGCGTATATTTGCCATAATGGATCTCCCTTTTTAACCTTACCTGTATCTTAGCATAATGTCCGAATTATGGGGTCCATTATAGAAAGCTATTATAGGTATATCCCTTTTTAAAATAACATCGTCTTGGTTTTGAACTGTAAGTTCAAAAGGAACAAAGAATCTTTCGTTGAAGATATCAATCACATTCCTCCAGTGAGTCTCTTCTTTTTTCGCCTGTTCAACTATTGTATCTAATTCATTTTCTCCTTTTTGATACTCTTCTAGAAAAATTTTATATAAGTCTTTTTGATTTTTAAGATAAGAAATCCATATTTGTTGTTTAAAAGCATCTGTGTTTTCTAATTCCGGCAAAATTTTCATGTTATTAAGCAAATAAGCCCTAAAATCTCTCAATGCTTTATTTGCTTTTAATTTATTGTCTATTTCTTCAAATGTTTTTACTAAAGCAGGATTGCTTAAAATTATATTTTTTTCTTCTTCAATTATTCTTTCTAATTCTTCCTTAGTTTTAATTTCATTTCTGCTTTCTTCAGTATTTAAAGATATTGTATGTTTTGCGTCAAAAAAACCATTATCTACTAAATTTTTTGCAATAACAGCGGCATTGTTATGATTAAAAACTCCTTTTTTGAAATATTTTGAAGCTTCAATTAATTCATCATACTTTTTCATATATTCCGCTAATTTACGCTTAAAATCTTTTGTTTCCAGAAATGTTATAACTTTGTCATTAAATATTTCTTTATAAGAAATATCTGAAAACTCGGGCTCAGAACTATCCAGAACTTCTTTCTGAACTCTAGTGAGAGAGACAAATAATTGACTATCCGTATGTGTAAAATCGTCAGAAATTTCTTTTTCAATATCGCTCCGCAAGCCAGATAGAATTTTTAATTCCTTCAGAAGATCATCTTTTTTTTCGTCAATTTTTATATGAATCTCATCGTATAGCTTTTTTAATTTGTTATTAACAAGCAATGTTGACATTTTTTCAGAATTAAAATCTTCATTATCATTATATGGCTCTATAACAAAAACTTGCTCTTTAGTGATGTCATTATCATCCTCGTTTTTTATCTCGCGTATAGTTTCTCTATTTGGAAATATTAAATCTTTTGAATTAACACCGTTGCTTAAATCTTTAAAGGTTTTTGCAAGAGATGTCTTCATAGCACCATTTGAGGCGTAAATCACACAGGTCTTTTGTTGCGAAAAATCAAAATCTTTTTTGAGGTGTTTAATTCCATAACAATTTTGTAAATTGATTTTTAATTTTCGCATAATTTACTTCAACAAAAATTCCAAAATACCTTTTTCAAGCATTGTTAAGTTGAAAAGGTAATCATTGTGATCGAAAGTTTCGCGGAGTGGTTTCGCGGTAGTTTTCCAACCCATACCATCAGTAATCCAGAAAAATTTATACTTTCCATTCAATATATCAGATAAGCTTCTGTATTCTCCAGCCGTAGATTTTAATTTTGAGCCACCACCACCGTAAAAATTTGTTTCGATGATAAATAATTCTTTGTCGTTATCAATTACAAAATCGTATCTTCTTGAAGATTTATCAACAGGCACATTGTAACCTAATTGATTTTTGATTTTTTCTGCGTTGGCTTCTTTCAAATATCTAAAATTGTTTTTCTCGCAAACATCTTTGATAAATACCTCGACGATATCTTCCATTGCATGGCCACCGCGATTCTTTCGCGCGTTGCTATCGAGTCCTGCCTCGACTCCAATCATATAGTCAACAAGATTCTTAATCCTCTTCGAAGCGATCAGTCTACTTAGTCCTGTTTCTCTCACAAAAGTCAAATACTTTTCTATATCTTCCTTGGCTAACTTTTTCTTGTCAAAATCGTAGTCCTCGTAAACCAGTTTCTTACTTTTGTAGTCGACTAGTATCTTGAATTTCTTGGTGTTGTTTCCATCCCTCACAACCAAAGCAGGGAGGATTTTTGCGACTTCAGGATTTTTCTTAAGCAGAAACCTGAATTCATCATCGAAATCCTCTTTTCCGACAAGATAGTTTAGAGTGTTAAGAGACAACTCTATTTCTTTGGTATTTCTAAATACTTTTTCCCAGTTTACGAAATATGACCACAGTCTGTTGCTTGGTTTCAAGGTGGATATTATGTGGTCAAAAACTTGATCGTTTTCCTCACAACCCAAAACGTCTTTGTAAAAGTCGATGTATTTCATAGATGTCTTTTGAGAGTTTTTTCGGTCATGCTTCTACTCAATTTATTCCACCAGCAAACCAAACCACTGCTCCTGGGTATCGGTTCCCATTAAAATGTATGTAAGTCGCCCATTCGGCTACTTGTCCACCTTTCTTCTTAGCACAAATACCAACAGATAGCGATGTATGATTTCTAAGCAGTCATTATTTATAGGAGTTGTGACAGAGTTTTCTGTGTTATCAGGAGTGACCATAACAATTTCTTTGATATTAAAACCATTATTAGAAGACATGTCTTCTAATAGCTTAACACCCATAGGATACACTAGCCCATCAATTCGAACATCTCTTGTGTCGATAACAAAAACCCCATCAGCAGCCAAGAAACTACTCAGTTCCTTAGTAAATTTTTTAATTGCTTTCCGATATAATGCAATATCGTCTTCACTATTAAGTTTTTTAGGGGGAGATACATATGCAAGAGAGGGAGTATTGTTTGTTTTAATGTTTAATTCTTCGTCAACCTCACTAAAATTAATTTCTATATATTGACTATCTGGCGTTGCAAACCTTCCTATTAAATTACGCTTTATTTCTTCGTCCATTTTTGGTTGCGGAAAAATCCATACAGTAGTAGTTTCAAGATTTTCTTTTTTGGCTTTGTCTACTTTTTCAACTCTTGTTTTGCCCTGAAAAATATCTCTTCTGGAAGAGCGATGTGCAGCAATATTTTGTTGTATTGGTCTTTCAAATATAGGTAAATACTCATGGGCTAAAAGTAAGAAGTTATATTTGATACTCCGATCATACCAAAATCCTGTTGTTTTACAGTTGTGCTGACGTTTAATTACTAACTCTTTTAAGACAAATCCTGCATCCAAAAAAACTCTAATAGTCCGAAAGCCCATTGGAACTATATGCTTGTGTTTTCGCGTATCTCCTATAAGAATTGCACATTTTCCACTAGGTTTAAGAACTCTAAAACTTTCACTTGCCACCTTCTCCATTTCTTTTAAGAATTTATCAATGGTCAATTTCGACAAATCACCTTCAACGTTAGAACTATAATTTATTATACCTGCATACGGAGGGTGAGCACAGATAAGATCGATACTATTACTCGATATATCTGATAGATCCCGTGCATCTCCTTCTGAAACCTCTGGTTCATTGATAGTGTATACCTCATATAGTGCTTTGGGTGGACTAAATTTGAGATTTTCCAAGGCAAGTCCTATAGCTGCAGGATTAATATCTCTACCAATACACCGCCTACCCATTAGTTTTGTCTCTACTGCTGTTGTGCCACTACCAATAAAATAATCAAGAATTACATCGCCGGGCTTACTATACTTAAGTATCACATTTCTTGGGATGTATGGGGACCAATTTCCTCTGTATCTTCCATCATGAGTTGCCCAATTCCCCCTTTGTCTAAAACTCCATACTGTTGTAGTTTCCTCTTTAAAATTTTTCGGCGCCCAGTATTCTATTTTCTTAGGTTTCTTAAGTACTGAGATGTTAATGCCGTAAGCTTCAGTTATAATTCCTTCTAATTGCCTAAAGGTGATGTTGAACAGTGTTCCAATTTCTGGGTCGGTCTTTCCACTTTTTTTTGCTGCGAGTACAGCTTTCTTGAATTCATTCTCTCCGTGTCTTTTCTTTATGTGTTCTCCGAGATTATCAGTTACTTTGTCTTTGCATAAAGGACACAGTGACTGACTCTCCACTGCACCGACTGTGTCCGCCGTTTTATCGATCATCATGCTTCGCTCCTTCGCTGAATTGAGATTATGATTTGATCGTGGCATACCCCATTCCTCGTTGAAAACAAAAACCCACTCTTTCTACTTGAAAGAGCGGGTTGACTTGCAGACGACCTTAGCCGGTACATTTCCTCATCCTCAAAAGGCCTGTGGGAGGGCCTTCCGTATTTTCAGATGCCTCGCCTTCTTGGTTATCCTCCTATGGACAACATTACTTAGTGCACCAAATTATAGCATTTTTGGAACTCATTGTCAAATCGAATAAGACATACGAGCAGCGCTCTTGTTTGTTTACTTATAAAACTGTCTTGTATTCTTTTCATCGCCTTCTCGAATAAGCGGTAATGATAAGGGTTTTAGGCATAGTGTCCGATGTCCGGACAATTGTTTTTATATGGTGGGATCAGGGTTTCCGCCTTTTGCCAAGTGCGGGGCATTTAGGTAAATGAATTGACCCGTAAACTACCTCTTATGGGTCGTTACTCATATCCTCAGAACCTAAAGACCACGTACAAACTAATAGTGAGCGATTTCCGGCAAGAGGCTGCACCAATTTTGCTACGCTAATCCCTGGACAAGTGCGCTGATGGTCGGCTTGCTTGTCTCGATAAGAAAACCACTTATGGATTTGCTCAATCAAGCTTTTCTCTTCCCATATGGCTGGATCAAACTCGCTGTCAAGCTGGAGAAAGGCTGCTACTAAGTGATGCCGACCGGAGCGAAGACTTTCAGCGCATGGTTTCAAAAGGTCCTCAAACCAGTAAGCCTTTGTATAGGTGTCAGGCGCTGCCCAAGTGTCAGCAGTCTTGTCGGTATCGAGTCCCATCAGGGCAACGACGTCTTTGCGAAAGGCGTCTCGCGCTTGCAGAGGAGCATTCCGGTGCCACTTATCTTCCCGGACGTGACGCACCTTGAATTCAAACTAGCACCAAGCGTTATGTGCCTCTAACCGCAAACACAGGTCCACCCATTTGACTGCCCCCGCTGCTTTCCAATCGCGGTTCGTCTTCTTGGGTGGGTGCACGGGATAAAGAGTCACGTAAGGCACTTCTGTAGGAAAGGGTAGCCAGCCAGTAGAGCGTGCTCGTCTCTTGAGTTCGGCGTGAAGTTCAGCATGTACCCATGCCTCGGGGAGGTCCCATTGAAGGGCTTCTTTGCCGCGAGCACAAACCACGCTGAAGACATCGAACCATTCCGGTAGCTCTATCTTCAGATTTCTCATCGCCTAGACCAATGGCGTATAAGGACTCTAGTGTATCTGAAGTCCAGCAGAGCCTGATACACTTCGATAAACATTGGCGCACAAGGGGTTATTCCAACCACTGGCAACAATCTTTATTCACATTCCTGAAGTCTTCCCAACTTAGCCAACCCAATCTCTTAGACATATTCTGCCAATCGCAATCTTTTCTATGTGGTAAATCCCGAGCTAAAGAGCTTGGATTGTTCTTATATTCGTTGAATTTATACCCGTATAAGCGGCTTCCTGGATTGTCTTTAAAAAGATTCGGGGTAATCATTAGGAATACGGTTTTCTCTGGGTCTCGCTTATCCAATGGGTCACAAAGGGTATCATTTTTCTCCAGCATGACATCAATACTGCGGGCAATTTGATTACGCATAACATCATAGGTAATTTGGCAAGATATATCCGAGAGCACTTTTGCTTCAGTTATCGCAGCAAACCCATTTCGTGGGTTCAAGAGCAGAGCATCCACGTTGGTGGCACCTTCAAGATTCTTTTTGTTATGAGCACTATCCAAAACATATGGGATAAATTGCCTTTTAGCAATGTTGTTTAATAACCACTCCTTATATAAATGAGGTGATGGCAAATTTGCTTCAAAAAATAGATATAACTTGCCCTCAAAGCAGTCCTGCCAACTGTTTGTCCCTTCAACTGGAGATTCATTACCGTAGGCTGCCCTAAATAGAGAAACATATTGTTCTGTTCTGTTTCGACCATAGAAGATGGTCATCATACATGCTGCAATCCAGAACCTCTCATCTTTTTCTATTTGGCAAGGCAATTTCGTCTCTTGTAGAGGTCTTCCACGCCTATTGGGGTTCTTGGTAAGATATTTGTTGTATGCTTGAATGCTATTTCTGTAGTATTTAAGATGCTTGACATTGTTGGTACATTTACCATTTCGTCTAACCTCAGCAAAATGCGATAACAATTGTTGTTCGGTGCCCGGCAAATATTTTTGGTGCATCATGATTTCCCACCTCCTAGTGTGCGATTGTTTTTGAGGTTACCGTGCCTTGAGAAGTCGCCAAAAGCTCTTTCGGCGAGCCTGAAAGGCGAACTGTAAAGCCCAGCTCATACGAAGTCTTATGAGTTGTTATTCCGTGTTTAGTTTTCTTAACTCTATAGGTTTCTTCCCTCTACATTCTATTAAATTGTTTTGGACGATAATTGCCGCAATTACGGAAGCGTGACGTGGAGTTAACCGAGACAAATTCTTCTGGATATATTCTCCCAAACCACCACTTGTGGGCACGGTAATGCTTGCACCTAAAGGGTACCAAGCTTCGAAATCTTTAAAATAATTATCTTACATGGATGGGGTCGGGTCTTGATTTTTGAATCATTATATCGCAATCTTGACCTTCTTTTATTCTCTACTCTTTTACCTTTTTCACACATTGTCTGTACTTGAACGATGACCACTTAGGAAATCTTGCTATCTTTTTTACTATTTCTTTTTCTATTGATTCGTCAGGAAAACCTTTTTGTTGAAAGAGAACTCTCCTCCTTCGAATCTTTCCAGGCAGGAACTATAACTCCCTTTTGGAACTCGAAAAACATTTGTTCAATGCTATCTTACTGACCTATTTGCTTCTTTAACCATTGAAAAACTGCCCAGGTAGCTGTAAGATCCTCTTCGTTGTACTTTAGTATCTGATCAATGATTTCTCTTCTAATATTGCGATCTTCAGTTTCCACTGCTTCAATATACTTAGCCATCGCCCATTTTCCGCCGTATTCATCCTGAGTACGTTTGAAATGAGCCAGTTGTTCCACCACTTTCAGACTATAACTTGGCTCTGCCAATATCATTGCTTTTTTGGTCAGAGGAAGCAAGTCCACAAGATTATCCAAAACCCGATGAGCTATTCCATCAGCGTCACCATGTCTTTCCATATACAGCTTTATTTTTGTTTCTTCGTAGTGATGCCAGTGGATAAAAGGAATATCTGCGTATTCGTCAAATATCCTCTGGCAATTCAATAAGAAGTTCTCCCAGCCTTTTTGATCCCCATCAGGTGTAATAGGTGACACAGCAGGGGTAAAAGGCCCTGGTTTTTCTCCATAAACCTGTATCCCCCAGAGGTATATTTTCTCCATTTCATTTAGATAAGGCGGAAAGCCTTCAATGTCGAACATCACAAGGTTCGGATTATCTGGAAGGTCAACTTTGCCTAAGAGAATATTCTTTTTTTCTTTCATCGCCTTGGCATGAAGAAGAATCCGTTCGGCACTGTCGCCAACTTTCCTAAGTGATTTTCCCCACGGTCTCTTCAATTCACTAAGTGAAGCTTCATCGTGGTTGTTAAGCAGATGCTCAATGGTTAGGATACCTTCACCTTTAAAAACTTTGGCAAGGTTTTGGTCAACACCGCACACAAGAGCTACATCATTATGCCTCACAGAAACGTCCCAGCATATCCCCCTGAAACCACAGCCCTGGCATTTTGACCAACCTACTGGGGAATAGGGAACACCGGCCAATAAAACTATATCCAGTAATTTGTTTAGGATTATCATTGCCGAATCGCCGTCATCATAGGGAATTTCAACGATCGAGCTATCTCCTAAGAATGCCTCAAGTTTGGCAGGTTTCTTTCCAGTGTTTCTTTCAAATAAGTATCCATATACCTGTAATTGGGCAAGAATCTCAGGATGTTTCTTCTCACCAGCATGTCGGGCGAGTTTGCAGTCTCTGATGACATAAGAGGAATTTTCATAGATCATAATATCTGGAATACCTATGATTTGAACCTGAGAGCCATTGATTGTTTCATTCCCCGCAAGTACTCCTTGATAAATGACGGGCGTGTTATTCTGAATCAGCTGTTTTGTCTTCTCTGGCTGTTGATCACGCAATACCTTAGACACGTCGACATATTCCCCTAAAGAATTGATATGATTTTTTTCATGTCTATGACCCAGCATGAATATTACCTCTTCAAATGGCCCCGGGGGAGTTTCTTCCTCTCTAATAAAACGATAAAATAGACGCCTTTCACATAGAGACGGTGAGTATAAATCATAAATATTCTGAGTTGTAAGTCTCATTTTATCTGTTTCTTCATTTTCTTATTGATTGACTCTGGTCCCTGGTATACTCTGGATAAGGCTCTTGCATATTCATCATGACTAACGGCCTTGATTCTTACTTCTCCTCCTTCGATTATCATACGCAGAGTCTCTGTCGGTTTGGCACAACCAGACTGTCCTTTCTCTACTATAGACTATAGATGGGGGTCAGGTCTTGATTTTTGAATTATTGTATCATAATTTTAACCTTCTTTTATTCCCTACTCTCTTACCTTTTCCCCACATTATCTGTACTTAGATAGTGAACACTTAGGAAATTTTTCCATCTTCTTTGCTATTTCTTTTACTATTAATTTCTCCCATTCTTCAGGTGGTTCTTCACCAGTATTTTGTAAGATTTCAATCAAATTTTATTGCAGAAAATAATTTTCTTTTGTCAGATGGAAGATTCTGTTCCAATTTGCGGCTTTCTGTCCTAGATTTAGTGATGGCCTTAAACTCAAAATAAGGTTGCAAAGTATTAAGATCGAATCGCATACCTATAATTTTTAAATAAATAAACGGATATCGTGAGAAATCATTACCTCTCTGTTTGATATATCTTCCTACCCCTGCTAGAGGGCAGTTCTTGGAGAAGCTATCCCACTCTCGAAGATCTGTATTCTTAGTCTTGGGATACGGAGTTTCTTTATCCACTTTCCAATAATCAGTGGTCCACCCCGTGGCTAGAATTAAAACTTTTTCATTTTCTACATCTCCTGTTTGATCTTAATGCCACCACCTCATACGACGGTATCAGTATATACAACGCTGGAAGAGGGCAATGTCCCACAAAGCAAGAGCGTTAGCCCAAAACGCATATGATGTGTCAGTAGGAGTGCCTGCCCACAATAATTAGAATAAAACTTCAAGGCAAACGAACAGTCAGGCCTGAATTTGGTCCTGGGGGTAGCCCGAGGGCTGGTTCTACGCCTTGTGAATTCCTGAGATCCTCTAGCAAAGCTTTTGCATTAATTCTATTGCCGATCTTGGATTGAGATTCTGGGCGTGGTTGTTGGACTTGTTTACCCCGGTATACCTCGACATCTGGAATGGCATCTGCAATTGCTCTTGCACAAAGACCGCGTGCATAAAAACGGTTAAATTCACCTTCAGCAAGCGTGTCTGGAGCAGTCACAGGAACTTTAGCCACAGTTGTCCCGCCGTTGGGTGTTTTTCTTTCCTCCTGAGATTTCATATACTCCCTAGTTCGTAGTTCGTGTGCTAGCCAAACATCATTGTAATTTTGAATAGCTTTTCCAAGAATGTTCGCCCAATTAGCCTGCCCTGTATAATTCAGACGCGGACTTATATATAGAGTGTTTTTTGAAGTATCTATTTCTAATTCTTTAGTCATAAAATCACGAGTCCGCCCATCCAGATTTTCATAGCGGATTCCCATATTTTCCTCCTTTTTGTTTTTTGTTAATCATAATGCTAAATATTGTGTAAAAATGTAGGCACGCGTTTCGACTAACTCGTTCACATCCAAACCGATTCGGACACACTCCTAACTTGATCGTATATCCGATCTACTTCGGACATACACCCTTTACCTCCGAACTCGTTTAATCAAAATCATGGTCTTGCCCCATCATACCGCATTTCCCTACTAAAAACAAAAACCCATTCTCTCTATTCGAAAGAATGGGTTCACCTTTAGATAACCTTCGCAGGCTCATTTCCTTTTCCCCAGAAGGCCTATGGGATGACCCTCTGTAGTCTCGGATACCTTGCCTTCTTGATTATCCTCCTATGGACAGCATTGTTTAATGCACTAAATTATAGCATTTTTGGAGCTCATTGTCAAACAGAATAGGACATATAAGCAGTGCTCTTGTTTTCTCACTTATGAACTCTCATATATTTTTTCCATCGCCTTGTCGAATAAGTAGTATTGGCCAGGACTTAGGCCCAGTGTCCGATGTCCGGACACTTGTCTTTGTATGCCGGGATCGGAATTAGGGCATAGGGGGCGAGCTCAATTTACCCAAAAATTCCCCCTACCCTATCTGGTGTTGTCCTACTAATCAGTAGATGAGACTCAGTGCAAGTTGACCTTCGCTATCTCTCATGAAGATGGTGTCTCCGTCGTTATTCCAGATAGGACCTCTACTTCCCCAGAAGATCTCGCTCTCGGTGTTTCTTCCTACACCTGTCCGCAGCGTTACTGCGGCTTTTGCTTTCAGAACAAAACTCGGAAAGAGGTATCTATGATTAGCCTCATCGGAAACTGTCCATCCGGTAAGGTCGAGCGATATATTTTCTCTATTTTCGATCACAATGTATTCGTCACACAGATTGTCCCAGTCGTTTCCTTCGGCATCGGGGTGAATCTCGACAATAGCTACATTCCGTCCCGCTGCTCGGGCCCAGATTCCTAGAGCTTCTTGCCACGCGGCCTTCTGAACCTCGAGGAGTCTATTTCTATATTCAGCTCTTAGGGGGCGCTGAACATGAGCGTAGCCTTGACGTATGAGTTCTTCATTCACGAATAGGTCATTCACAAAGACATAGGCTAAGAGCCGGCCCTGTGTGTCACGTGAAGGATCTTGAGGTTCAAGTCGGACCTCTTTGCGTGCTACCAGGTCGCTGTTTGCTTGGGTAGCCTCGTTGAAGTACGGATCTCCTTGTTCGGGAGCGTTAATTCCAAGGTACCGAACTCGCTCCTCATTCTCGAGAACGCAGGTGTCACCATCAATTACTCGAGCAACAGTGAATGTATCCTTCTGGGCGGCAAGGACCGGAAGTCCAGTGAGTAGAAGAAAGACAAGTACCGAGCATTTCACCAGATTGCCTACTATGCTACATCTCCTTTCGATCCTTCCGTCATCTAGCGTTTTGTCGTGGTATTCTGCAATTCCCCATCAAAAACAAAAAACCCATTCTTTCCTTCGAAAGAATGGGCGATTGCAACTCAGGATATAACTTTGGTAACTCAGCTACCATTTAAAAGGCCTGTGGTTTTGCGCCCTATTCTTTCGAACAGTTTGCCTTTGTCGGTTACATCCTTCTGTAGCTATTGAACGATTATCAAGGGTCCAATTCTCTGCCAGCCATGTCCAAGTATCTGATAGCGTATCCGTATTATAGTAAACAAGGAATATTTGTCAACCAGTCTACGGTAAAAACGGATATAACCGCATAACGGTGGGTTCTTGGGCCATGTGTCAAGTAAGGAGCGAAGATAGCTCTGAAAAAAGCAGAAGTATAGGAGCTCGCTTATGAAATACGGCGAAATCTGGACGTGATCCCAAGGTCCTCTAGGCGGTTGACAATCACTCAAATTTGCCCTAATTTGCCTTTGGAGAATACTGTTAATTGGATAGACGGTAGGTAGGCTCGTGGTACCCTTTGGAATGTAGAGGTGCTTTA
>Ga0315541_1001384_pt1 | contig 22728 bp, 16 predicted proteins | sample SalMarSW160190MG_FD_203095 | JGI IMG/M metagenome (GOLD analysis project Ga0315541, IMG submission 203095) | Salt marsh sediment microbial communities from the Plum Island Ecosystem LTER, Massachusetts, United States - Salt Marsh Sediment SW1601-190 ...
AATTGATTATCCTTTTTCATCTTTGAGGACAAACTATGTTTGATCTGGTTTCTGTGTAAGACACCACTAGCGATTACGGCAGGGCTGAGCTTCGACGGACGCCCTGACCGAGTTAGATATATTTTAACCGATCCCGCTACGGCTGGCGCCTTCGCCGAGACGAGTAGCTTTGGCAAGTGGCTTGGCCAAAAACTCACCAAAGATTTAAAATACTCTGCTTTCCTATGTCATCTGCATATTTTTATATAAAGGTTTAGCGATGGGTTTTAAACATTTTGAGGCATTCAAGATTTCTATACCGATTACCTGGCCTCTATCATCAAGCTCTACATTTATGCCAGGAGCAACCTCTATAAATTCTTCTTCCATAGCTTTCTTAGCTACAATGTAAAGGACATCTGATTTATAATCGTAGTTTATTAAAGGTTTTCTGCTCATTTTTTTGCCACTACACATTCTGATACTATTATTAGAAAAATGACATCAATTGTCAATCCTTGATTAAAAAGTTCAAAAAGATATACTTATTAAATCTTCTGACGAAAAAGGATATTTTACCGTTGTCATTCCGTACCCGTTCGGCTTCGCTCAGGGTAGGCTTTGACACGGAATCCATATCTTTTTCTGGATTCCTGCTTTCGCAGGAATGACATTGGATTATTTTGTTAGATTGGGTATGTTCGACAGAACGAAAACAAACGATTTTGATTGCATTGTTATAGGGGCGGGTCACGCGGGCGTCGAGGCTGCTCATGCCGCTGCTAAAATCGGCGCTAAAACCTGCCTTATCACTATTAGTAAAGACACGATAGCCAAAATGAGCTGTAATCCGGCTATCGGCGGCCTTGCGAAGGGACAAATTGCGCGCGAAGTTGATGCACTTGGCGGACTGATGGCCCTGGCAATAGACCAAACCGGTATTCAGTTCCGTCTACTCAATCGCTCGAAAGGCCCTGCTGTACAGGCTCCAAGAGCACAAGCTGATAAATATAAATACCAGGACTATATGAGGTCGCAATTAGAGCAGACGTCAAATTTAAGTATCGTTGAAGCGATTGTCTCGCAGATTATTTCAGAAAAAAACAAGGTTAACGGAGTCCGATGCAGTAACGGCCTGTCTTACAAAGCTCCGGTAGTAATCTTAACAACAGGGACATTTCTTCGCGGCTTGATGCACATTGGAACTCAGCAGTTTCCTGGCGGTCGGCTCGGTGAGCCAGCAGCTAATGAACTTTCAGAAAGTCTCGAACAGATCGGATTAGAACTTAGACGGCTGAAAACCGGCACGCCGGCCCGGCTGGATGCAGCAACAGTTGAGTTTGATAAACTTGAAATCCAATACGGTGACAAAGAGCCGGTACCCTTCTCATTTATGAGTGACACAATAAATCGGCCTCAGATTCCTTGCTGGATAACCTACACGAATGAAAAAATACATCAGTTGATTCGGGACAATCTGCATCGCGCGCCACTTTATACAGGACAAATACAATCTGTAGGTCCACGGTATTGTCCCAGTATAGAAACAAAGATTGTGCGCTTCGCTGACAAGCAGCGGCATCAGGTGTTCTTAGAACCTGAGGAAGAAGAAAAAAGAATCATATACTGCAACGGCATCAGCACCTCTCTGCCGAAGGATGTACAAGAGCAAATGATAAAAAACCTGCCAGGTACCGAAAACGCTCGTATTGTTCATTACGGCTATGCTATTGAATACGATTATTGCCCCCCTATTCAATTAAAGCCCAATCTGGAAACCAAAAAGATTTCAGGATTGTTTTTGGCGGGACAAATAAACGGAACCAGCGGCTACGAAGAGGCAGCAGGCCAAGGTGTTATCGCCGGCATAAACGCAGTAAGGAAGTTGCAGGATAAAGACCCGATTGTCCTGCACAGAGACCAGGCTTATATCGGCGTGATGATAGATGATTTGCTGACACGGGGAATTGATGAGCCTTACCGAATGTTTACGTCACGGGCAGAGTATCGGCTGACACTGCGAGCCGACAATGCAGACAGAAGATTAACACCTATCGGTAAATCTGTCGGACTTGTGGACGAAAAACGATGGACGCAATTTCAGAAAAAACTCGGGGACATTGATTCACTTAAAAATTGTTTGATGAGCACCCGCTCGGACGACCTGAGTTTGTGGAAGCAGCTTCGCCAGCCCCAAAATACTATCGCTGAAACTTTGGCTGTGCATCCAGAGATTAAAAAGATGAGCCTTGATAGAGACGTATTGCAGGCGGCAATTATTGATGCCAAATATGAAGGCTACTTAGCCAAGCAGGAGCGTATGGTAGTTGGCATGAAGACATTGGAGGCCAAAAAGATTCCGCTGGACCTGGATTATAATAGTATCGTGCATCTTCGAGCAGAAGCGAAGGAGAAGCTGTCGGCTTTTAGGCCGAGCACACTCGCCCAGGCCTCACGAATAAGCGGCATAACGCCCGCTGACATTACTGTGTTACAGATACACCTTAAAAAAACTTCAAATAGTTTTGGATTTTAAGCTTACATGTATGAACTTTCCGACAATATTTACAACAAGCAAGCTGCCCGGCAGGAACCGAAGTTTAAGCTTTGGCGTTCGGCAGGTCTGCTTTTGACATACAAGTGTAATGCTGCATGTGAATTTTGCTATTACAATTGCTCACCTCAAAAAAACGGCCTAATGCCCATAGATACCGCGATCAGCGCATGGAAGTCGTTGAAAATCCTTGCTGGAGAAAATGCCAGGATACATCTTACCGGCGGCGAGCCTTTTCTGTATTGGGATCATTTGCAGCAAATCTTAGAGCAGGCCAAATATCAAAACCTCGGCAAAGTTGATTTAATAGAGACAAACGGCTTCTGGGCTACAGACGAAAAAATTATAATACAGCGACTGAAAACTCTCGACAAACTTGGTATAGAGCGGCTCAAAATCAGCACCGACCCATTTCATCAGGAATTTATTGATATAGAACCGGTTCGCCAGCTGTCAAATTTAGCAGCCGAAATTCTCGGTGCGAAGCGGGTAATGGTCCGCTGGCGAAAGTACCTGGAAAATCCTGTTAGAATAAAAGACATCCCCCCCGCCGAGCGTCAAGAGCAGTATATCGCTGCAATAAAAGACTACCCTTGTCGTTTTACAGGCCGTGCGGGTAGCAGATTAGCAGAATTAGTTGCTTCGATTCCCATAGAGACTTTAGCTTCGATGAATTGTAAGCTTGACTTTTTGTCCGCCAAGGGTATCCATATCGACCCGTTCGGCAATGTTTTTAGCAGCACATGCAGCGGTATCATTATCGGCAATATTAATCAGACTCCTCTTGAGGAAATCTGGAAACGATTCCATCCTAATCAAAAAGAATTTATTAGCACGCTCTTTACTAACGGTCCTTGCGGGCTACTGGAAAAGGCTGAAATATTAGGCTATCAAAAAACCAAAACTTACGCGAGCAAATGCCATCTTTGCACCAGTATTCGGCAATTTTTCTTTGAAAACGGCATAGAAAAGTCAATAATCGGCCCTGCGGAATGTTATTCTCAAATAATGTAGGTTATTTTGCTGCGTTTATTGCATTAGATAGTTTGAGTGTGCCTTCGTATAGGCTTCGTCCGATTATCACTGCTTCGGCCCCCAATTCGGCTAACTTTTTAACATCTTCTATCGTGCTGACACCGCCCGAAGCGATAATTGGTACATTAACTGCTTCAACAAGTATCTTTGTTCTCTCGAAGTTCGGGCCAGACATCATTCCGTCTTTTGTGATATCAGTGTATATTATCGCAGCTAAGGGTAATTTCGCCGCTTCCGCGGCAAAGTCTAATAGAAGCTGAGGGCTATCCTGCGTCCAGCCGTGTGTGGCGACCTTTGAACCTCGGCCATCTAAACCGAGTGCGATTTGACCGCTGAATTTCTCAGCCATTCGGCTGAACCACTCAAAGTCGCTGACCGCTTTGGTGCCGATTATCACTCGTTCTACGCCCATGTCGATTAATTGTTTTATGAAGACCTCGTCACGTATTCCACCACCCACTTCTATTTTAAGCTTTCCCAGAGCCGCGATAGCAGAAATGGAATCGGTATTGACAGGCTTTCCGAGCTTGGCTCCTTCAAGATCTACTATGTGTAGCCATTGCGTACCAGCAGCAATGAACTGCTCAGCCTGCTTAACCGGGTCATCCTCGTAGTTTATCTGGCGGTTATATTGGCCTTGTATAAGTCTTACACATTTGCCTTTTATCAGGTCGATCGCTGGTATGATATACATTGTTCTGTCAGCAAGGCCGCAATTTATTTGCGGTCTTTTTCATCCTTTTGCGTTATTGTCATTTTATACCGTTATTTATTCTCTAACCTTGGGATTTTAACCTAATGAAAGTGATTTGACAAGCTCCGCGGCCAACATATATAGGCAAAGGGTGCATGTCATAATTGCTCGCCGTGCCCGCTGGACAAGCTGTTCTCTGTCCCGCCTTCGGCGGGTAAACTTCCGTAATCTGCCCCTTGTTCTCTGACATCTGTTTTCCGTCATCTGCCGTCTGTCTTCTAAAATTGGCTTTGATTGGGTTTGTTTTCACCAAATGTCCAGTGCAATATATTTCTCATAATCCTTTGTTATAGTTAAGTTTACATCCATTTGACTTTTTCGAAAATTGGCTTTGTTTTGCAAAAAAATAGGCCGATTTGTAGAGGATTCTCGACAATTGTCGAATAACGTGAGTTTGCGTAATGTTGGCAATATGGATAAATAAAATTGCGTAGCACCATTTTCATATTTCGAAATGATTTCAAGGTAGGCCAACTTATTTCCTCCATCTTCCTTCGTCCCTCGTCTCTCGTCCATCCTCTGTCATCCGTCATCTGTCCTTCGCCTTTGCTACTCTGCGAAGTAGTTCGCTACCGTGTGGCACAAGCTACGTAGCACGAGCTTGTGTGCCCCGCCACACCGCATGGCGGGTAAACGTTCGGCTGCTGCCAAACTCCATGTTATTTTAACAATATATCAAACAAAAGTCAACAAAAAATTAGCTCGATGCTGGATGCTTGATCCTCGATTCTCGATTTTTTAAAGAAATGTAGGATGGACTTTAGCCCATGCTGTTTGTTTCAACAAGTCATGCCGAGCGCAGCCGAGGCATCTGCTATCGTATAAAATGTGACAATCAAAATTTGTGTGTATCTGTTATACGAAGGTTATTTTGGCTGGTACAATATATTATAGAGAAGATTAAACTTCGAAGCCAGATTTCCCTTCGGGGCTCTACGCTTCGCTTCGTGTCTCCACTTCGTTCCGCTTCTTGCTCCCCGCTTCCGCGGGGACAAGTTTACCCCTGCGAAGGCAGGGGCAAGAAAGCAGCGGGACTTCGGTCGAAATGACGGTAGGGTGGCGGCTTTCATCCTTCGCACCCCTTAGGGGGGAGAATGGATGCCCCACCATTTCCAATAAAAAATTAAGGGCTTTATCTCATGGGATGAATACTCTTTTTTTCGTGACAAATAGAATTAGGTGTGTTAATCTAAAATATGTGGATGGTTTCTGTTGAAAAAGCTTGCGAGAAAAACACAGAACCAGCCACGCGAGATACGAAAGGAACTCAATGAAAGTGATAAATTAAGTATGGTGCCCGCGAATATGATAGTTATGAAAGACTCCAAAAATTTTTAATATTATTAGGGAATATTAACGGTAAAAGAACATAATAACTTGTTATGAGTAAGGAAACTTATGAGTCTTAACCCACTAAAATTACTTGAAAAGGCCATCAACGAACATGGATCAAGCGCCATTTTGAAAGAACGCCTTGCTCTCGTGAGGGATGTTCTTGAAAAAGTTGAAAAGGAAAAGTGCGACCTTGAAAGAGAACTCACCAACGCGCGAGAGGAAATATCTCTCCTTAAAAGTAAGATTCCAAGCACTGAGTTTGTTCAATATAGGGGCGTCAAGTTTAAGCGTAAACTATCTGGAGGATATGAGGAGACAGCCTATTGTCCACATTGCGAACTAGGCATGGCTTCGACACCTAGCCGCAGCATGCCATTGGTTTGTGGAAAATGTAACGCTCTTAGTGGATTTAAAGCACGTGAATTGGTCGATGTGTTAAAAGAAGTTGAAAGAGAATACCCATAGAAAAACGAGGGGCTGACCCTATTAAGAACCCTTCAATCATTATGCCTATTAAACGGTCAAAGTTACCCAACCATCTTCTTATTCTGGCCAATACAGAATATCTCTTTGGCGAAGTAAAGCACTCAGATGATCTTTGGACAGTAACTCACACATTTGATTGTGACAGAGTGGCTACAGTCTACATAAGTACTATTGGCACATTCGGCTTCATATTCCCAGAATCAAGCAGACTCGCCTCTATTGATATTCTTAAACACAGTGGATCTGGCCCTGCTCCTCAGGAAGTTATGGATAACGACGATGAAATTCATTGCTTGCAGGATAAACGTATTCTCTTCATCAACTTCATCGTAGCTGCATTCTTTGGGCGCATTATTGCCATGGCCCATACTGCAATAACTGGGGCCTTTTATAGTGGCCAAGACAAAATCACAGCATTTGCTTTGAAAAATAATGCCATAACTATCCAGTGGACAGGATTTCTTAATCAACTGATTGGAACTAAAATTTTTGCCCTTAAAGCTGGGAAACTAAAACATCGTATTCTAGCAAATACAGCTATTGATGATGGTATATCTTATATCAGTCATCTCTTACAGCGTCATAAGGAATTTGAATATGCCGACCTGCAGTCCTGCATGCTAATGAACTATCAGGCTGCAATACTTCACCATCAACAGCAAGCCACAGCCAGCTTTGCCTTAAATTTTACCGTTATTGAATCTTTAGTCCGTGAAGTATTCTTGACGTATGGTTTTATTGAGGGAACCGACGCTAAATATTTTGCTACAAATAACTGTAAGATTGCCAATAAAGTATCTAAGAAAACCTTCAAAAACATGAAATTAAACAAAGTATTGGAGATGCTTGGTGAGAGTGGCCTACTTAATAGTTATCTGTATCGGTGTCTTGAGGATGCTAGAAAGAAAAGGAATGATTTAATGCACAAAGGTGTTGTGCTAGATCCACGAGAGTCAGGAGATTTACAAACCGTAGTTCGTGATATTTGGGCCTTACTTATAGATTCGCCATTTGAGTTGAATGCAGGTTGGGCATATCGGCGATAATGAACTTTCTACCTTTAGTCTTTATATAAAGTAAACTAGAGTAAACTAGGGAGTAAACTAGGGACAACCACCTATTAATGGCTGGGGACAGTACTCAGAAAAGGTGACTGTCAATAATAATCCATAATAAACGAATCCTTATTAGGAGGAACATCAATGACGTGGATCGTAGGTGCATCTACACTGTTCGGCTACGGCTGCGTTATCTCCGATGTTCAAGTCAGTGATGACACATCAGGGCTTAGAATGGACGTGCTCCAGAAGGCGTATCCGGTTGGCAAGTATATTGTTGCGGGATTCGCTGGCGATGTTTTTCCGGGCTTTGCCCTTTTGGAAAGTCTAAGCAATTTCCTGAACTCTCCGTCACCTGACGATGATGAATGTTGGGACCCTCAGTGGGTAGCCGAGAATTGGCCCGATGAGGCATGCAGGGTCTACCGGCAGATTATGGAAGAATATCGGCCAGATGGAACAGATATCTTGATGTTGGGTTTGAATGCGGCTGGAAATTCAGAGCAGAGGGTCATGGGTGGCGCCATAGGGCACTTGTCTGTCTTTCGCAGTCCTGATTTCTTGCCCGAATCAAAACAAGGGGGAAGAAAGGCGATGAGCATAGGATGTGGTGAGAAGGTAGAGAAGTACACCACTACATTAGAGGAGTTGATGCTAGACCCTGACCTGACATACATGCAAGCAGAGGTTTTCAATCCCGGCGGCTACGCCAAAAGGATAGCAGAAACTCTCGCATGGCTGGTCCAGAAGAATCCGGAGGACGGGATTAGTAAGCAATTTCAACTATTCATTGTACGAATGGGTGAAATTAAGTATTGGAATCCACCGGGCATACATACGCTGGCACAAAGCTGGGACGAGTTGATCCCAATGCTTAAGGAATACATGAACCTGCAGTCGCTCGTGGCCAACAGGAAAACTATAAAGAAAAACTAGGAAAAACCAGGTTCTGATCCCATTAAGAACTATGGATTGGGTATATTGGAAGGGAGACAATTATGAATGGCGACCCGATAGTAGACACAATTCTTCTTGCTCTGAAGACAGGTGTCAGGACGGAGTCTGAGGCAATTGCAGAGTGTGGAGATCTAGCGAAGCATCAACTGCTTAACTGGGATTATTTACGCGGCAAGAATGATACATTATATCGGAAAGTCATGGATTGGTGCAAAACACACCCACCTGAATTGTAATTACTGCAAGGGCTAAAAGGGGTCATGTCGTGATTTTTTATCATTATCAGTTTGACATTTTGAAAATCTAGGGAACTGACCCTATTAATTTCCCTACATTTTTTCCCTTTTAATCAAGAAAGAGAATATCCGCCGCTACTGGATTTATTATGGTTGGGATTGTCGGAAAAGGCAAGAAGAAAAACGCGACAAGGTCGCACAAATCCGAAATGAACCGCATGGGCTAAAGTTTACCCGCCTTTGGCGGTGCCCATCCTACCTTCCTTCTGTGGAAAACATTTATAAAATCCGCATGGGCTAAAGCCCATCCTACCAAGCTAACCTTCCCACAAAGGACACATCCGCACGGCTTCATCAATGCCGCTTTCGCACATCGCCCATAATTCCGGCGTGACTTTGTTCTGCCGAATGTGCTTATGAACATAGGGACAAAAGGTCGAATGCACCCCCCTCAGAATACCATTGACAATAGCCTCGATGGCACTGCCATTCACATCGGTCTCGTAGTTTTCATTAAATACCCGCTTATGTATGCGCTCGATGTCGAGAAACAGGCCGAGCAATATTATATAGACACGGTTTATGTACTGGTTGAAGTACAGGTCGCGCTCGTAATCCTGCATCACGTAGAGCTTTTGAGTCCGGTTACGAGCCAGCTTCACACACCATAAGTTGACAAGATAGCCCAGCGCAGCAAACGATAAAACAATAAACCACTGTAGAAGCTCGCCTTGAATACTCGCTGCCTTCAGTAAGGTCACGCCACCTGCCGCTCCGATAGTCATAGTCGGTAATGACCTGAGGAAATCTTGCGCGCTACGCCCAAATTTCAAACTCTCTGTCACCGAGTCAAGATAAGCCTTGCGCAGTTTTTCGTTCTCATCGAAGTTCAAGTTGCGGCCTTTGTAGGCTGTCTCTAAGCTGCGCAAGCTGGCTTTCAAGGTGGCAGCGGCGCTGGTCACATAACTTTTTTCTTCGGGGCTTATATTCTGTGCCTGCTCTTCGATACTTTTCAGCGAATCCTCTGCGTATGTCGCCATCGTTTTTGATGGCTGTTCGCTGGTGAATTTGCCGGTCATGGCCCAGGCCATGCGGACAGCAGACACGGGAGGAAGTAACGCGGTTTTTGCCATAAAATCTCCTTTCATTGAAGATAAACTACTTAAAGCAGATTGACATCGGCAGCGGCTCGCTCTAATATGATGGTTTCTTCCCACCCAATATAAAACCTCTCCCAAAGAAAATCAGGAAAACTATAAAGGATTTTCCCACATAACTCAATACGAGGTTGTAAATCAAGATTAAGGATTCCGCTTCTCGATGAAATATTATTGTTGTGATTACTGGGAAAAACAAGAAGAAAATTTTTTTTATATTATAGAAACGAACGACTTCCTGACACACCATAATCGATCACAAATCATTCTCCACCTTTACATTGCCATTTCTTTGCCATTTTTCACATCGGAGTTGACATAAAAGGTAAAATAGCTTAAAAATTTACCTGTTTGGTGTAAATTATCCGATTGTAATAATAGAAATTTACCTGAATTGAAGGATAAAAAATGACGGAATTTAAGATTGAGCCTGCACAAAGAATAAAGCGTCTGCCACTTTATCTTTTCGGGCAGTTAAACGCGTTGAAACTGGCCAAACGCCAGCAAGGCGCAGATATTATCGACCTCGGCATGGGTAATCCTTCCGACGGTGCGCCGCAAATTGTGATCGATAAGCTCTGCGAAGCTGCCAGAGACAGGCGCAACCACGGGTATAGCGCATCACGAGGCATCACCGGCCTGCTAAAAGAAATAGCGAAAAAGTATGAGAGGAAATGGAATGTATCGCTGGACTGGAAAACTGAAGTTTTAGCGTGCATCGGTTCCAAAGAAGGATTCAGCCATCTGTGTCTGGCGATGCTGCAGACAGGTGATACGGCTATTGTGCCTGACCCAGCCTTTCAAATACATAACTACGCAGTGGCATTAGCCGGTGCAAACGTAATATCCGTACCTTTAGGCAATGACCAGAAATTTCTCGATACCATCGCTATGGTTTGTGAACGTTTGTATCCAAAGCCCAAGCTGCTGATCCTAAACTACCCGAACAATCCTACCACAATGACCGTTGAGCAGGGATTCTTTGAGACCGTTGTGGACGTAGCAAAGCGATTCAAAATAGCTGTAATCCACGATTTTGCTTATGGAGAAACCTGTTTTGACGGCTACAAAGCACCGAGCTTTCTTTCAGTCAAAGGGGCAAAAGACATAGGCGTTGAAATTATCACGATGAGTAAACCTTATAATATGGCAGGTTTTCGTATCGGATTTGTAGCAGGCAATAAAGACATGATAAACTACCTGGCAACGATAAAAGGTTATTATGATTACGGCATCTTTCAGGCTTTACAAATAGCCGGCATTATCGCCCTGCGACACTGTGACGAGGATATTGCCATCCAAAATGAAAGGTATCGCATACGCAGGGATGTTGTCTGTGAAGGACTTAAAAGGATCGGCTGGGAGGTACAAAAACCACAGGCCACAATGTTCGTCTGGGCAAAAGTACCCCAGGAGCAAATGCAGGACAAAGGGACCGTGGACTATGCGATGGACCTGATGGAGCATGCAGAGGTCGCGATCGCTCCGGGCAGGGCCTTTGGCGAAAACGGTGAAGGCTATATGCGCATCGCTCTCGTGGAAAACGAACAGAGACTGCGACAGGCAATTCGTAATATCAGCAGATTTGCCCAGCAAAAGCCAATAAGAAAAGCAAAAGCAAGTAAATAAAGCACAGGTGGTATGCACAGCATACCCTACGATTCTACGATTCTCAAGCTCATGTGACGCTATAGCATAATAAGGAAAGTAAAGATTTTCCTTGATGCAAATGCAGTTAATTTGGTATAAATATAACAAAATCCAGTCGTTTATTGAGTACTCGCCAGCCCCCTGCCGTTGCAGGGGCAAGCTTATCCCCGCGAAGGCGAGAAGCATGCAAAAATGAGTCGTGGTAGGGTGTTTTTACATGTACCAAAGGCATAATTATTTTCAATTTAATCTTTTTAAGGAGGACTGCTATGTTTAGAAAGTTGATTTACTCTATATGTTTAATTTTTGTGATTGGTTTGTTTTCGACCAATGCAGCCATCGCATCAGACCCAAATCTTGCCGGCCGGTGGAAATTCGACGGCAATGCTAATGATGCTTCAGGCAATGACCTAAATGGCACCGCATTTGGAGACCCGGATTATATAGCCGGCCCTACCTATGGAAACAACTTGCCGTTGTATCCCGATGACGTTGCAATTAATCTTGCCGGTACCACTGCCGCCCAACAGTATGTAGATTTGCCTATTGGCGACCTCATCTCTGAGCTGCTTGACTGTACCTTCACGCTATGGGTGAACTACCGCCAAACAGGCGGTGGCAACAGATGGCAGCGAATTTTCGACTTCGGCACCGGCACCACAAACTACATGTTACTCAGGCCCCGCTGGAGCAGCAGTCCTCCGACGCATTTCGAGATTACAGCAGGTGGGGTCACGCAGCGCGTGGGCTATGGTTCAAACGCAACAGGCGGGCCTGGGATCGGCACCATTATACCTACCTATACCTGGGTTCATATCGCTGTTACAATCGACGATGTCAATAATATCTTCAGATTATACGTTAACGGGCAGCAAGTTGGCGAGAACAATACCGATGCCACACTTGCACCCATCGACCTCGGTGTTACTACCATGAACTGGCTCGGTAGGTCGATAGACCCCGGTGTTCAAGGTCCATACCTTCCAGGATATTTGGATGATTTCCGCATCTACAACCGTACACTAAAACTGGAAGAGGTAAGGCAAGCAATGGGTTATCCAATTGTCACCTTCCCCACACCGGCGGATGACACCGTGTTTCCTGAAGGCACTACTACAGTAAATCTTACGTGGGCTAAGGGAGCTAATGCGGCTGTGGTAAACGGCAGCCATCTGTATCTCAGTAACAACTGGGATGATGTAAATGGCGGCACCGCTGCTGCGGATAAAGGCCTTATAAGCGGCACGATTTATACCGTAACAGATCTTGCTCAAGATGTTTACTACTGGCGAGTCGATACAGTTGATTCAGATGGTACCGTCCATAAAGGCGATATCTGGAGCTTTAGGATTCAGCCCCAAATCGCATGGATTCCCACGCCGGCTGATGGAGCTATATATGTGTCCCCGAAAATGACCCTTCGATGGCGCGCTGGGACAGGTGCAGCTCAGGGACACAATGTATATCTTAGCGACAATTTTGACCAGGTGAATGACGCTCCTGTAGCTTCTACAGCAGCACCATTTAAACAGTTTCTGACCCCAACCGACAACCCAGGTTGGAAACCTGCCACTCTTGAAGTTAATAAAACTTATTATTGGCGGGTTGATGAAGTCGAGAGCGACATAGTCATCCATAAAGGCCAGGTCTGGAGATTTACAACCGTTCCCAGTAGTTCACCTGTTGCTGATCCCAATCTTGTCGGATGGTGGACGCTTGATTACGATGTGCTCGACTCCAGCTATGGGTGTGATGGCACCGAAATGGGTGATCCGATTTATGATGCAGGATACTTTGGTAGTGCAATTTACCTTGACAACGCCGATGACGCTGAAACTGATAATGATATGTATGTAAACCTTCCTATCGGCTCGGTCATATCTACACTAACCAACTCAACCTTTGCGATGTGGGTGAACTGGATAGGTACTGAGTCTTCCCGCGCAAACCAGCGTTTTTTCTCCTTTAGCACCAATCCTGCAAACTCCATGTATCTTGCGCCCCGTTCTAGTGCCAGCGCACCGACGCATTTCCAGATTTCATCAGGTGGTGCCGCACAAATGGTGGGCTATGGCGCGAATACGTTTGTGGGCAACCCAGGCAGCGTCATTCCAACCAATGAGTGGCATCATCTCGCAGTGACAATCAACGCAGACGATGACATTTTCCTGCTATACCTCGATGGCCAGCAAATCGGTGAGCTTACCGACGCCAACCTCGCTCCGTGCAACCTCGGCGTTACCACCAATAACTGGCTCGGTAGATCTGAGGACCCTGTTTCGCAACGGCAATATAGGGGCTATTTGGATGATTTCCGAATCTATGACAAGGTACTAACAGCGGACGAGATACAACAAATAATGATTCGTCTAACTGCCAATGTTATAAGCCCCAGGCATCGTGCCGAAAATACTACTGATATGCCCACTCTTAAATGGGAAGCAGGAGATAGAGCTGCAGAGCACGATGTGTACTTCGGTACCGATCAAACCGCTGTTACCGAAGCAACAACTACAACGGCTGGTATATACCGCGGAAGACAAACACTTGATAACACTACGTATACGCCCACAGAAAATCCTCTTACATGGGGACAGACTTACTACTGGCGGATCGATGAGATCGAAGCCGACGGTACTATTCATGTAGGCAATGTCTGGAGCTTTACTGTAGCCGACTTTGTGGTCGTGGATGACTTTGAAACATACAACGACATTGATAATAAGATTTACGAGACATGGTCAGACTACTTCGTAAATAATACCGGTATGACTGTGGGGTACTTTGAACCCCCATTTGCTGAACGGACGATTATCAACGGTGGTCGCCAGGCTATGTATATGCGTTACGACAATGATGGGACGGTGAATGAGGGTACTGACTATGAACAGAGCGGTACTCTCACTTATTCTGAAGCCGAACGTATGTGGGAAACAGCACAGGATTGGACTAAGAACGGCGTTAACATCTTGAGCCTATGGTTTAGAGGCTTACTGCCATCTTTCGGCAGCTTCGCCCCTGAGGGGCAAGCAGAAGGGCCGCAGCAGACCTATACAATGACTGCTCGCGGTGCGGGCATCACAGGTACCTCCGACCAATTCCACTTCGCTTATCAGCGGCTCTCAGGTTCTGGCGTCATAACAGCGAGGGTGGTCAGTATTACTAACACCGCTACAGCAGCCAAGGCGGGAGTTATGATTCGTGAGACATTGGAGCCAGGTTCTGCTCATGCAATGGTAGCTGTCCAGCCAACTGCTGGAATTACCTTCCAGGACCGTCCGAGCACCAACGATGCCCTGGCAACGTCAGCTACAGAAGCCTTTCTCACCGCTCCATATTGGGTGAGATTGACTCGTAACGGCAACAACTTTACAGCAGAGTTTTCAGCTAATGGAACAACTGACTGGCAATTGCTGGGTGTACCGTTGTCGATAACCATGTCCGTGGATGTCTATGTAGGCTTATGCCTGACGAGCGCTACTGCCAATGCAACATGCACAGCCGAGTTCTCTAATGTCACAATAGAAGGTACAGTCACCGGCCCGTGGCAGTCCCAGGATATCGGCATAGCAAGTAACACCGCAGAACAGTTGTATGTCGTTCTGGAGGATAATGCCGGCAATAGCGTGGCGGTCAATCATTCAGACCCCAATGCAACAACTTTAGACACCTGGACTCAGTGGACTATTCCGGTGACAGACCTTACAGGAGTAAATCCACAGGCTATCCAGAAGATGATTATTGGCGTCGGCGACAGGACCAATCCACAGCTTGGTGGCGCAGGTGATTTATACATCGATGACATAGGAATATATCCTCCACCGGAAGAATAGCAGTCAGCTCAGATTAAGGATTAACCCGGGGCTTATCCCGATACATCGGGATAAGCCCCGATTGTTTTTTTGATTGTGTAAAGTTTATTCGTAATGCTCACCAATAAAAATATCTCGGATTAAAGCTAAATATTTAGGTCTCATATAGTCCAAGTATGTGTACTGTACACAATTTCTATTTGATTTGAGACGGTTAATCTGATATAAATATAATTGGATACTGAAAAGCTAAGAGATTTTCGATTGCCGAATTTCGATTGTCGATTGAAAATCGAAAATTGTAAATTGTAAATTCCTAAGCTGTTAGCATAAGGCTTATTTTTTGCCTTAAAATCAGAAATCCCTAAATCTAACATAAGTTCTTATACTTAGTTATGAAGGAAAGAGGTAGAGACAGATCGCAAAAAATTTATACATAAATTTTGGGGGAAGGTTCATTATCAAATATTTAGTGGCCATACATAAAGTATCATAATTAAGTTTTTGAAGGAGGAATATTATGTACAAGAAACTTTTTTATTCAGCTTGTTTTGTTTTGGTGCTTAGTATAGCTATAACCAATCCAACCAAAGCTCAAGATCCTAATCTTGTCGGTTGGTGGACGCTTGATGAGGATTCCGGCACCATCGCTTATGACTCAACCGACTACTGGAACGATGGCACCTTGAGCGGTGGCCCACTTTGGGTGGAAGGCCGTATCGGCGGTGCGCTGGACCTCGATGGAACCAATGACTACGTTAATTGCGGCACTGATGCCTCATTTGATATCACCGGGCAGATTACGCTTGCGGTGTGGATAAAAGCACGTGCTGCAGGTAATGACGCACACCAGCATTATGTGGGCAAAGGTAACAATAGTTATTGTATCAAACAGAACTCCTGGAACAACATAGAGGTTGTCATCTATATTGGTGGTTGGAAGGTGGCTACGCTTCCTTTGGATAGTTCATATAATGATGTCTGGCACTATTTGGCTGGAACTTATGATGGAAGTCAAATTAAGTTATACGTCGATGGTGTGTTACAAGCTACTACAAATCAGACGGGGGCAATAGCCACCAATGCTGACCCTGTTAGGATAGGGACAAGAGATGGTACAAGGTGGTATTACAATGGTTTAATAGACGATGTCCGGATCTACAATCGTGCGCTGTCGTCGGTAGAGATAAAAAAACTGGCAAGTCCTGAAAGGGCCTCAGCTCCCATACCGGCTGATAGCGGTGTAATTAGCCAACCTGAAGTAACCCTTCAGTGGGAAGCAGGAATCAACGCAGCTTCGCATAACGTGTACTTTAGCGACAACGAACAGGCTGTAATAGAGGGTACTGCACCTGTTACCACCGTGAGCCAGACCAGTCACGGTCCCTTATCGCTCGATTTAGGCACGACTTACTACTGGCGGGTCGATGAGGTCGAGGCCGATGGCACTACTGTACACGCAGGGGAGGTCTGGAGCTTTACAGTTCAGCCACTTACTGCATATAGTCCGGAACCTTCTGATGGAGCCAGATATGTTGATCCCAATACCGACCTTGCCTGGAGTCCGGGTTTCAAAGCGCTGTCGCATGATGTGTACTTAGGCACCAATGAAACTGCTGTGGCTAATGCGGACAACTCTTCAGCCGAGTTTAAGGGCAACCAGACTGCTCTGACATACAAGCCTGCGGCTCTTGCACACGACACACTTTATTTTTGGCGGATCGATGAGCAAAATGACGATATGACGGTTTCCAAAGGCGATGTGTGGAGATTCGGGACAATACCCGAAATATTAGTTACAGAGCCCAATCTCGTCGGCTGGTGGAAGCTTGATGACGGCCAGGGCAATTTAGTTCTTGACTGGTCCAGCCTCGGCAATCACGGCACGGTTTTAGGAGACCCAAACTGGGTACAAGGCCAGTTAGGTAGTGCACTGGACCTCGATGGATTTGATGATTGCGTCGATGTCGGAGATCCTAATAGCCTTAACATCACTGATCAGATTTCGCTTTTAGCATGGATAAAAACAGGTGCTGCGAGTAATAGCGCAGACCAATCCTATATAACGAAAGGTAACGACAGTTATGCGTTAAGGCATAGTGGCGATAATAATTTACAGTTCCGCATCTCAGAAACAATTGTTGTTGGAACCCCTGTGCAGAGTTCATTTAATGACATCTGGCACCATTTGGCCGGAACTTATGATGGAAGTCTGCTTATCCTATATGTTGATGGCGAATCGCAAAGTACCACAGTTTCTACAGAAGCGATAGCCGAAAGTGTCTACAATGTCAATATAGGCAGAGAGTCTGTAGGAAATCGCTTTTATTACGACGGTGTTATAGATGACGTCCGGATTTATAACTTGGCACTGACAGAGGAAGAGATTAAGCAGGCTATGAGAGGTGAGCCGCTACTTACCTGGAATCCAAGTCCAACAAACGGAAAGATAATGGACATTGAACACATTCAGCCCCTTAGCTGGTCGCCGGGAGATGAGGCAGTGCAGCACGATGTGTATTTTGGCATTGATAAGGCTGCTGTCGAGACTGCTGATACTTCTGACGCTACAGGTATATATCGAGGTCGGCAGGATCCTAACACGTATACCCCGCCGGAAGCTCTTGAAATCGGTCAGACCTACTACTGGCGGATCGATGAGTACAATACCGACGCAACAATCAGTAAGGGCAGAATCTGGGGCTTTACCATAGCCAATTATCTTATTGTGGATGACTTTGAGGACTACGACGACGTTGATAATAGAATATACTATACGTGGGAAGACTACTACGCGAATAACACCGGCATGACTGTGGGGCACCTTGATCCTCCGTTCGCTGAGCAAGATATAGTGCACATTGGCCGTCAATCAATGTACATGCGTTACGACAACGATGGTACCGTGAATGAAGGTACCGACTTTGAACAGACCGGGACATTGTTTTATTCTGAGGCCCAACGTTCGTGGGAAGCCCCTCAGGATTGGACCAGAAGGGATGTTACTCCATTGACGCTGTGGTTAAGAGGCATACCAGCGTCTGTTGGCAGCTTCACAGCAGGGCCACCTATTCAGATGACTGCTGGTGGCACGGACATCTGGGGTACGGCTGACGAATTCCACTATGCCTACAAGCGGCTCTCCGGCGAAGGGAGCATAACAGCGAAGGTGGTCAGCATTACTAACACCGATCCATGGGCCAAGGCAGGCGTGATGATTCGCCAGACGCTGGAACCCGGTTCCGCGAATGTTATGGTGGCCATCACGTCTACTAGTGGAGTTACCTTCCAGAATCGTAATACAGCAGGTGCCGAAAGCTTATCAACTACACAAGAGGGCATCGCCGCTCCACAGTGGGTGAGAATGTCCCGCAGCGGCAACACCTTTACCGGAGAGTATTCTGCTGATGGAAGCAACTGGACAATAATGGACTCTGTGGATATTCCCATGCTTCTGGATATCTATATAGGCTTATGCTTGACAAGCCATAACGTCGATGAAACGTGCACAGCCGAATTCTCGGATATTAACACGAGCGCTACTGTCACAGGCGATTGGCAGTCGCAGGATATCGGCATAGAAAGTAATGTTGCAGAGCCGATGTATGTCGTTCTGGAGGACAGCGCCGGCAACAGTTCGGTGGTCACGCATTCAGACCCGGCTGCAACGACTATAGGAAGCTGGACGCAGTGGTCTATTCCACTGACAGACTTTACAGGCTTGAATCTACAGGCTGTCAAGAGTATGGCTATTGGTGTCGGCGACAGAGCCAATACACAGCCCGGCGGCGCAGGTACGCTGTACATTGATGATATATGGCTGTATATTCCTCTATCTGAGGAATAGTAATAGGAGATCGATAGAATCAATTCAGGGGCCTATACTGATTCATTCGGTATAGGCCCCGAATTTTTGGGTGTTCTGTGCATGTGCCGATGCCCTACAACCCCCCTTCGAGATGAAGAAGTTAAGGAAACTAAACAAACCGTCCTGCGCCGGCTCAGCAAGCCTACGCCGAGACGAGTGATTTAATATCTTTTTTTCTTCAGATTGGATATTACCTTCATGTACGCCTTATGGAATCTCCGTCTGCTGATTTTCGCAGGAACCTGGTCTCTCATTGCCGCGGCCTCAGTATTAGGCCTAGGCTGAAATTGATAAACCTCAACAAAATCATAATCTATCTCGTCAAGCAGTCTCAGTGAATCCTCGAATTCCTCCTCTGTCTCGCTTGGAAAACCCACCATAATCTGCGTACGAATCTGCAATTTCGGAAACTCTCTCTTCAGGCTAAGAATCGCCTTTTTGTAGTCCTCTATTTTATAACCTCTCCTCATTAGTCCGAGGATTCGATTGTTACCAGACTGAGCTGCTGAACTGAAGTATGATATTTTCCCGCTTCGGAGAATCTCTCGCAGCTCCGGCAACATCTCAAGCAAAAACCTCGGTTGAATATTTCGAATCCTGATTGTGTAATCGCCTTCTCTCTTTGTCAGCTCTCTAAGCAAGTCAACTAATGTTTTGCCCTGTTCTCTGCCGTATGCACCAACATCGGTTCCGAGCAGAGCAAACTCCTTGTAACCTTTTGCCAGCCCCTCTTCGAATTCCTCTATTATTCTATCAATAGGTTTGCTTTTCAGCTCTCCACGAGAGACCCTGACCGCACAATAAGCACATGTATTCAGACAGCCGGTTGAAACTTTTATGCAGAAACTATGTGAACGAAAGACATTGATTTCTCTGTCGAGATGGTCGTAATAGGATTCTGTCAGTTTTTCCTTTATTAACATAAGACTTGCGATCTTTTTAAAATCAGAAATACGCCATCTTCGAATGGTTGGCACGTGTGCCCGCGGCGATAGGTGGTTAGCGCAACAATCCTGCGGATCGGTTTGAGTTTCTATTATTTCTTTTAGCTGCTCAATCTCATGTTGAAAAGTGAAACCCTGATGGACCTCCTTTAAGCGGGGCATATTGATTTTGGGCAAACATCCACATACAACCAGCTCAGCAGACGGTTTCTTTAGAGCCTGGATGTGCTTTATTATCTTTATAGAATATTCCTGCGTAACATGAGTAAGTCCGCAGGCATTAAAAACAACAATGTCAGCTTCTTTAATGTCGGCTGTAACAGTACAGCCATTGTCCCCCAGGAACTTTTGCATCCGCGAGCAATCAATGCGGTTCTCCGGGCATCCATTTGTTATGACACATACCTTCCCGGTGCGTTTTTTTTCGTCGCATTTTGTTGTCTCTAATTCGGCAATATTTCTTTCTTCGCATTCGGTCTGCAACAGATTCATCTTGCCCCCTCACTTTTTCTAATCAGAATTATCTCCAGGTGGAATTAGCTGGCTGACCTACAGCTTGTATCCATCTTTGGCCTTCTTTGGCAAATTCTACCCGGTTTTTATATATCTTCACAACCGTAATATTGCCTATCGCATCTCCTGCTCTGAGTATCTTATCAACCCCCTCGACCATACAAACTGCATCCTTTTCCTCATAACTAATTACGTTCACGATACCCAAACTCGGCGCCTGGGGCCGGGTTTTTATTTCACCCACCACTCTAAACACATCAGCTCTCATGTCCTTTTCCCATTGTGCTAATGCGCTCAATTTGGCGCTTCTTCTATCCTGAAGGCGTATCCGCTCCAAATTAAATTCTTCTACCAGGCGGAGCAATTTGAGTGCTTCTGAGCGAATTAGAAAACTTTGAGGATTGTAACCACTACCATCCGCTAACTCCGTAAGCAGTTTGCGAAAATCATTATCCATCAATAAGTCGGCAACTACACCTAAAAAGTAACTATCCATCAGAGCAGCACGCAGCTTAAATGCTTTTGTACCTCCAACGAAGGTCCGGACCACATTCGAAAAGTAACTATCTGTGTATGTTACTTGATTGTTCATTTCTACGAACTCGGCCCAAAACATCCTCTTAGACAGTATAAGCTGCTTAGCCCGCCTTGCTGCCAACCGTTTTAACTCGGCCAGATGACGTGCGTACCATTTCTCAGTTGTCTGGCGTTCTTTCAAAACCAGCTCGTTTATATCTTTTAGCCGCTCCTGCTGGCTTTTAATGCGCTCTTCGAGCCCGAGCCTCAGAGCCGAAGGCTGCACGATTTGTTCGGCCCCGATAAATCGGGCCTGTTTTTCCACTGCCTTGCAAGGAGTAACTAATATCAAACAAGCAAAAATCAAAATTAGTGACTTCATTTTTACCCCACCAAAAGAATTGTCAGCGTTTTTCTGTCTTTGTTTGGCTTTGATGCTGACTCAATAGATATTAAAAACTAAAAAGAAGATAATCGCTTTTTGTTCGTGATCAGAAATCTTACAGAACCCCCAATTGAGAGTATTATACATTTTTTCTCTCTTTAATTCAAGAAAAAAGTTGACAAAAAATATAAGCCCGATAAGAATCAAACATGCAATGTAGAAATGTCACAATTCACGAATCACGAGTTGCGTTTTAAGTGCTGCTGAGCATAGATTGCAAGAGCCGAACCAGCGAGGAGAACTAATCCAAAAAGTAGCTGAAGACTGCTTAATGATTCACCAAAGACGACCCTGGAAATGGCAAACACAGTAAAAGGCTGCGCTAATATCACCAAAGCCGGGATCGTAGCGCCGATGCGCTTCATCGCTACATAGTACAGCACATGCCCTAATGCTATGGCTGTCACCGCCGAAATCACAATACTCACCCAGGGCCATATTCCCATTTTCAGGCATTGTTCGATTCTGCCGAAGATAATCCCAAACACAAAAAGGCCGGCCACTGTGTATATGCTAATAATAGAAAAGCCGATGCGAGAGTCGGTATCTCTAAAGGCGATTCTCGCAGAAAGAACATAAACCGCCCACATAAAAGCACAAACAATAGCAATAATTACACCGGTTATGGTCCCGCTTGCAGCAAAGTCCTGCTTATAATAAATGACCCCGATAACACCGGTTATAGAAAACACCAATCCCAGCCAAAAGCGCTTGCTTTTGACCAGCCCCCTCTCATCAGCAAAAAAGACCAACGAAAAAGCGGTTATCCAGATAACGGACGATTTTGATATTAAAGCCATAAAGGCCGCTCCAACATAATAGAAGCCCGCAGCCCATAAGCTCTGCATAGCGATATTTGCTGCAGCCGGCACAATCGCTTTTCGCCATAGCTTCGGCTCTATTTGCCCCCTCTTGACCGCTTTTAGAAGAAATGGCAACCAAAATAAACACGCTACCGAATATCGCAGGAGATTTTGTGTCCACGAATCGATATAGCCGGTCAGGTATTTTATAAAGATTGGGCCCAGCGACCAGCAGGCCAGCACACCAATACATGATAAAGTCGCGAAGATGTCAATTTTTCGCACATTTATCGTGTTCATTCACGCTCTCTCAAGTTTAGACGTCACCGTTCCGGCGACGAGCTAAGCTTTTATAAAAATAAAAATCAATCATAGATTTAGATCAATTGCAATATAAACTACTCGAACTTCGTCATCAATATTGTGTATTAAGTTTATTCGAGAGTACAGGTATTGAATCATAGCCCTAAAAATGTTAAAATAGTTGGGTTTTAACTGTAAGTTCATTTTAGGACCGATAATCCTCAGTTCAGGACTACGGAAAGAGGGAACTAAAAAAGTGTTCGTTTCTATAAGAATTTCAACGCTCAGCCTTGCAATAATGGTATTTTTAGCTGGTTTTGTTG
>Ga0315541_1001386_pt1 | contig 22720 bp, 19 predicted proteins | sample SalMarSW160190MG_FD_203095 | JGI IMG/M metagenome (GOLD analysis project Ga0315541, IMG submission 203095) | Salt marsh sediment microbial communities from the Plum Island Ecosystem LTER, Massachusetts, United States - Salt Marsh Sediment SW1601-190 ...
CCCTGCTGGATAACGTGGTCGAGCGGGACGGAGCCTACGTCCTGGCCGCAGGTCCGAACGTGGAAGGCGTCGTCCTGCTTCACCAGGGCAAGTGGCCGCCGCAGGTGATCCGTGCCTTCCACGAGGTGCCGTGGCTGGACGCCGCCTCCGTTCGCATTCGCTGGGCCGAGCTGGAGCCGGCGGACGAGCGGTTCGATTGGTCCGGCTTTGACGCGGTGCTCGGCGAGGTCCGGAAGTATAAGGCGGCGCATCCGGACGCCCATCGGACGCTGCACGTCCGCGTGCTTGGCGGGGAGCACTGCCCTCGCTGGTTCGAGGGGGCGGGTGTGCGCTTCTATGCCACCGAGCACAGGACCGGCGCCGGCCAGGGGACGCTGCCCCTCCGCGTGCCGGTGCCTTACGACAACCCCGAGTTCCTGAAGCAGCTCCGCCAGGTCTACCGGGCGATGTGCGAGCGCTATAAGGACGAGCCGCTCGTGACCGTCTACCATGGAACGTGGTCGGCCGGGCCGTGGGACGAAATCTTCCACCCGCAGGGCGGCGCGCCGCTGCCGCCCGATTACACGCCGGCGAAGTTCGTGCGGGGGATGGTCGAGCAGCTCGACGTGCTGATCGAGGAGTTTTGCCTGAAAGGCAAGGTCGCCGAGCTGCCTTACTCGGGCAAGTACCCGCAGAAGGGCCAGCTGGACATCACCGGTCCCCTGACTGCGAGGGCCGTGGAGCGCCTCGGTCGGCGCAGCCCGTTCCTCTACATTCAGTCCAACGGGTGGGGGCTCGCCAACACCGGCGTCCAGACCGTGTCGTGGGGCCACGAGCTCGACGTCAACGCGGCCTACGGCCTGGTGAACCTGGCGTTCCAGGCGCTGGGCACGAACGCGGGCGGGGGCTGGCGGCCCCAGGGCGATTGGGTCGAGTTGATCCGCCTCGCCCGGCTGTACGACGCCGCCTACGTGGAGATCTACCCGCCGGACCTCATGCCGCTCGACGTCGAGCACCGCATCGTGGAGGCCTTCACGGGTGAGGAGGCCGAGGGTGGTTTCACCGGGTTCCGTCCGTGGCTGAAGCGACGGGCCCGCACGCTCTACGTCCGCGAGGGGACCGTCCGACGCACCTTCACCTGCGGCCGGCGTCCCAGGCGCATCGTGCGCTTGATGACGCTGGCGGATGCGCCGTTCGGGACCTTCGTTGGCTTCAGGGCCCGGACGCGCTCAGCCGGCGACGACTGGAGCGAATGGCGCGAGGAGACCGAAGTCGCCCAGTTGCCGCCGGGCATCGAGGCCCAGGTGGAAGCCCGGCTGCACACCGACGATGGCTGCTTCACGCCGGCCGTCAAGCTGATGTATCCATCCAGCGAGGCCCCGTGGGAGGAGCCGACCTGGCGCCCGGTCGCTGCGGATCCGCCGTGAGATCACGCCGGGCAATGGGTGCTCAGAAGCAGTGCACGGCCGAGCTCTTGAACGTGCAGTAGAGCTCTGCGCCTGCCTGCACGCGGAGCGTCTTGAAGGACTCGTGGGTGATGAGGGCCGTCAGGCCGAGCTCTTCGCTGGCCACGTGCACGGCAAGCAGAGAACCGACGTACTCCCACTCCCGCACTTCACACCGAAACTGGTTCCGTGCGCTCGAGTCGAAGGCCTGCCTGGAGAGCAGGACCTCCTCGGGGCGGATCCAGATGAAGGACGTCCCCTCGTCGGCGGCGACGGCGTGGACCTCGACGCCCTGTGCAGAGCACACGCCCGGGCGGACGAACGTCACGGGCAGGATGTTCCTCATGCCGAGGAACGCGGCGACGTCCGGGTCTGACGGCCTGCGGAAAAGCTCCTCGGAGGCGCCCACCTGCCGGACGGTGCCGCCCAGCATCACGCCGACCCGGTCCGCCAGGTACAGCGCCTCGTCCGTGTCATGCGTTACGTGCAGGAAAGTGGTGCCGCTGTCGTTGTGGATGCGCTTGAGCTCCTTGCGCAGGCGCGCGCGCAGGTTGGCGTCGACGGAGCAGAGGGGTTCGTCCAGCAGCAGCGCGCGCGGCCGGGTCGCCAGCGCCCGCGCCAGGGCCACTCGCTGCTGCTCCCCGCCGGACAGGCTCGGCGGACGGCGGCCCAGCAGGTCGGCGATGTCGACTTGCTCGGCGATCTCCCGCGTGCTGCTGGCGGCTTCGCGCCGGCCCAGCCCCTGCGCCAGCGGACCGTAGGCGATGTTGCGCGCGACGCTCATGTGGGGGAACAGGGCGTAGTCCTGGTAGACGACGGCGAAACCCCGGGCCTCGGGCGGGGCGTCGGTGATGTCCACGTCCTGCCAGACGATGCGACCGGAGTCCGGCCGCATGAGGCCCGCCACGATTTCCAGCAGCACTGTTTTGCCCACCCCCGAAGGACCGAGCAGCACAAAGTACTCGCCAGCGGCGAGGCGCAGATTGACGTCGGTCAGGGAGAACTCACCCAACCTCCTGGAGATGTTGCGCAGCTCAAGCACCTCGTGCGGCCTCCCCGCGACGCGTCCTGGCCACGAAGCGCAGGACCGCGAAGATCGTCACGCAGATGAGGATCAGAACCACCGCCGCAGACCTGGCGTAGGCGAGCCCGTAGTCGTTGAACCGCTCGAAGACCAGCACGGGCGTGGTCATGGGGTGGTAGGCGATGATGACGACGGCGCCGAATTCGCTGATGCCGCGCGCCCACATCAGGATGACGCCGGACAGGATGTCCCGCCATGCCATCGGCACGGAGATCGTGAAGAAGACACGGGCGGGAGAAGCCCCGAGAGTTCGCGCCGCTTTCTCCAGCCTTTCGGGCACCGCCTCGAAGCCGGCCCGTGCGGCGTTCACCAGGAAAGGCATGGACACAAAGGCCATCGCGACGGCGATCCCCTGGAAAGTGCCGACGAAGCTGCCGAAGGCCGAGCCCAGAATCGAGCGCCGGCCGATCAGCGTCAGCAGTGCGATGCCGGCGGCCGAGTGCGGGATAATGATGGGCAGGTCGATGACGGCCAGCAGCGCCGACCGACCGGGAAAGCGCCTGCGGGCGAGCACGTAGGCCAGCGGGACGCCCGTCAGCGTGCCCGCCGCCGCTGCGGCCAGCGCGGCCGCCAGGGTCAGCCGTATGGACGCCGTGACCTCTTCGTCCCTCAATGCGCCGAGGATCTCGGGTGAGGACGACGAGAGAACCAGCCCCAGCAATGGGGCCACGATGAGCAGCAGCACACATGAACCCAGCAGGGCCATGATGAGCCCGAACCACGGGCTGCCGCGGCCGTGCCGCCTGACCTGGTCTACAGACATCGCGGGTCCTCCCTTGTGACTTGAGACGGGGCTGCCTCCTCCCTGGCCCATGTCATGCTGAGTTCGCTCTATGGCGAACGAAGCATCTCGCCGTGCCGGAGCCAGAGCGGAAGATCCTTCGTCCCGCCGGTGCGGGACTCAGGATGACAGGTTAGCTGTACGGGAACTTCAGATGGGTCACGTCATTCCTCCGGTCGGTCAAAGAAGGGCTTGAGGCTTGCCGGCAGCCGGTCATACTCGTCGGTCAGGGGCGGCACGATGGGGGCCTGTCCGTTGCCGTCCATGATCCGCTGTCCCTCCGGCGACAGCAGGAGGGCAACGTACTCCTCCGCCAGATCGGGACTGGGCGCGTTCTTCGGGATCGTCACGGAGTAGACGATGGGCGCGCCGATGCGCGTGAGAAACTCGCCGGGCTCCTTGCCCGTCACCTTCACCTGCGCGGCGGCGTAGACCTCCGCGAGTTCCGCCGATCCCAGGTTCACGTCGTCGGGCAGTTCGAGGAACCTGAGCCCGTGCTGCCGGGCCACCGAACGGTAGATGAACATGTAATCGATCTCCCCCGCTTCCAGCAGGGCCAGCAAGTCAGTCTCCTTGGGACGTATGAACCTGCCGCCGTGTTTCTCCTCCAGGCGCGCGGCCAGTCCGGGCTTGCCGTAGTGCCTCTCGGCGAGCTGAAAGACCATCACGGTCCGGTATCCGCATGGATCGCTGTCCGGATCCGACCGGCCGAATGCCACGTCCGGCTCCAGCAGTACGTCGGGCCAGCTCTCGGGCCCGATCTTGTCCGCCATGCGCGAGGCGTCGGTGTAGGCGATGCCCATGCAGTTGGTCGCGAAGCGGATGTTGAAGTCCGCGAACTCCGGCATGAGCAGGTTCTCGACGACCTTGTAATCGGCCGATCCGAGCACGTCGCAACGGCGCCCGAGGTCGCTGACCTTGCGCGCGGTGTCGCGGCTGCCGGCCGCCTCCGCTTTGACCGACACGTTCGGATGCCTTTGCGTGAAAAGGTCGGACAGATCGCGGAAGGGAACCGACAGGCTACCCGCGTGGAAGACGATCAACTCGCGGGGGCGTGCCCCCTGGCCTGCCTCCTGCGCCGACCTGCCGGACGCGAACATCAGCGCGACGACGATAACCAGCCCGATTATGACAATCACTGCCAACGCCCACCTTGCGCTCACGTGTTGCCCTCCTTCGCTTCAGTTCCCGGCGGATACGGCCTGCCCGCGGGAAGCATGCGACGCTATCGAGTGCCGGGCTCCGGCACGATCCGGTGCGCATGGGTGTAAACGGTCGCCCGGTCGCCCCGGACGAAGCCGCAGAGCGTCATGCCCGAGCGCTCCGCCCCTTCGACTGCCAGGGACGTGGGGGCGGACACCGCAGCCGCAATCTCGATCCCTGCCCGGGCAGCCTTTGCCACGAGCTCGAAACTGGCCCGGCCCGAAAGCGCCACGCCACAGCCCGCCGTGCTGAGATCGGACAGGACGCACGTGCCGATCGCCTTGTCGAGGGCATTGTGGCGTCCCACGTCCTCCGCGAACGCCATGATCGCGCCTTCAGCATTGAAGACGGCGGCTGCGTGCGTGCCGCCCGTCCGCGCGAAAAGCTGCTGCCGCGCCTGCATCTCCTCGAAGACTCCCCGGAGGATCTGGGGCGACAGCCGCAGCGAATCGCCCACCTGAGGGGCTGCATTCAGGAAGGCCTCCACGGCCTGGCGGCTGCCGCAGATGCCGCAGGACGTCAGGACCGTCAGGTTCCTTTCCGGCGCCCGGACATTGCGGCTGTCCGCCAGTTGCACGCGCACCAGGCCGGGGTCCTCCTCGCAGTCGGATAGCAGGATGACGTCGTCCCGGCCCTGAATGATGCCCTCAGTGAAGGCGAAGCCGACGGCCAACGCGCGCGTGTCCGTCGGCGTGCAAGCCAGGCTGTAGGTGCCGACATCCTGCACGTCGATCACGACCGGCGCTTCGATGGCTACCTCGTTACGCTCCCTCGCCGGCGGCGCGCCGCTCGTCAGCCGCCACGCCTCGACGTCCAACGTCGTGCGCTGTCGGCCGCCCGGCCCTTGCTGTGCTTCCTCATCGCCCACATGCCCGCTCCTGGGCTCGCAAGTCAGTGCACGTCCAGCCCGTGCACCGTCAGAATCAGGTGCTCCATCGTGGCCAGTATCTCGCTCACGTACTCCTCGACTGCGCGGCCGCTGCCCGGCAGCGCGTAGATGACTGTCGTGCCCGCAACGCCTGCAACGCTCCGGCTGAGCAGCGCCCGCGGATTGTCCGCGCCGAACTTGACGCGTATCGCCTCCATGATCCCGGGGATCATCCTGTCGCAGATGTCCGTCACCGTCTCCGGCGTCACGTCCCGCAGGCCGACACCCGTGCCGCCGGTGGTGAACACCACGTCGACGCCCGAATCCCGCGCGTCCGTCAGCGCCGTCAGAAGCTGCTCCGCGTCGTCGGGCAGCACGGCCGTTTCGATCTGGGCGTGCCAGCGCGAGCCTTCCAGGAACTCCTCCAGAAGCTCTCTGATCGTGGGGCCGCTGCGGTCGGCGTAGTCCCCTGCGAAAGCCCGGTCGCTGAGGGTGATTACGCGGAACCGCAAGGGCCGAGGCAGGTGCTCGATCGCGTCGCCGCGTTTCACGGTTCCGCCCCGCACCACTCGACAGAAGATGCCCTCGCGGGGCATGACGCACTGGCCGACTTCGCGGAAGATGGCGCACTCTTCGCCGTGGCACTTCTTGCCGATCTGTGTCGCCTCCAGCTCGGCTGGACCGATCTGGAAGCGGTCCATCGGCGCGGCGGCGCGCAGGTCGAGCCCCCGCACCGTAACGTTCTCGGCGAACTCCCCCGGCGCCACCGCTCGTCCTGTCTGCTCGACGAACCGGTCTATGCTCTCCTGGCTCAGCAGGCTGACCTGCCGGTGCCAGGGCCCGGCGTGGGCGTCGCCGACGACGCCGCGCTCATCCAGCATTGCCTGCTCGATCGGCCGCTTCGGCGTGCCCTTCTGCGTCGAGACGTTGACGGAGACGACTTCACCCTTGGGCGACATCGCGCTTGCTCTTCTCCAGAAGCTGAATCTCGCCGATCCGCATGCTGTTGTCGGCGGCTTTGCACATGTCGTAGACGGTCAGCAGCGCCACGCTGACGGCGGTCAGGGCCTCCATCTCGGCTCCGGTGCGCGCCGTGCAGCGGACCTCGCTCGTCGCCTCCACGCCGTCGCCAAGCAGCCGCAGGCGCACGTCCACGCTGTCGAGCGTCAGCGGATGGCAGAGGGGGATGAGGGCGGCCGTCTGCTTGGCGGCCTGGATGCCGGCCACCTGGGCGACGGTCAGCACGTCCCCCTTCCTGATCCGGTTCTCGGCGATGAGCTCGACCGTCTCGACCGCCATCTTGATGACGCCCGAGGCCCTGGCGGTCCGGCGCTGGACCGGCTTGTCGCCGACGTCCACCATCCTGGCCCGTCCCGCGTCATCGACGTGCGAGAGCCCTTCCATGCTCGTTACCCTCCCGCTGCGCGTATCGAGTTCCGCGTGCACGGTCCGCCCGCGGCCGGCTTCTCCAGAACCGCTCGACGAAGGGCCGCTTCGGCGCCCATGTCTCGAACGCTGAAAGCCAGGTCCGAAAGCAGGCACGGCTTCACGAGCCCCGTGCTCGTGAGCCGCAGGCGGTTGCAGCGCGGGCAGTCGCCGCCCCTTCCGCCCTCGACCACGGAGAACGTGCCGGTCTTCGGGTCCATCACGTGGATGAAGCGCGCTTCGAGTCCGTTCTCGCGCGCGTACTGCGCCACTTCGAGAGCGTCCGGTTCGGACGAGGATTCCTTCACTACGCAGTTCAGCTTGATGGGCGTGAGGCCGGCCCTGCGCGCCGCCTCTATGCCGGCGAAGACCCGGCGCACGTCGCCGCCGCCCGTGATCTCGGCGTAGCGCTCCGGCTGCACGGCGTCGAGGCTGACGTTTACGCGGTGCAAGCCTGCTCCTGCGAGATCTTCCGCATGGTCCGCCAGCAGGATGCCGTTGGTCGTCATGGCCAGATCGAGGATGCCGCCGATCTCGGCCAGCATCCTCACCAGCTCCACGATGCCGCGCCGCACGAGGGGTTCGCCTCCCGTCAGCCGCACCTTCGTGACGCCCATTTTCACGGCCACGTGCACCACCTCGATGATCTCCTCGAACGTCAGGACCTCCGAGCGCGGCAGCAGCGTCACTCCGCCGGCCGGCATGCAGTACCAGCACCGCAGGTTGCACCTGTCGGTCACCGACACCCTCAGGTAGTTGATGGTGCGTCCGTAGCGGTCCTTCATCGCCATCCTCTCAGGCGCGGCACGAACGTGACCGGGTCGCCGGCTTCCATGGAGCCGACGCCTATTGGCATGATGAGGAACCCGTCCGCCTGGGTCAGAGCGGTCAGGTGGGCCGAGCCGTGATACTCGAGCGGCTCGGCCCTGCCGTCGATCAGGCGGGCGGGCACGTATTCGGCCCGCTCCGTCTTGCGCCGTCTGAGATCCCGGGCCAGGCGCGCGTCGATCTCGCGCATCGGTGGCTCAAACCCCGTCATCCGCGCCACCGCCCGCAGCACGTACAGGTGGAACGTGAGGTAGACTGAGACGGGGTTGCCCGGCAGGGCGAAGGCCAGCTTGCCTGCGCCCGAGGCAAACGTCATCGGCTTGCCCGGCTTGACGGCCACCCGCGTGAAGTGAACGTCCAGGCCGGCGTCGATAAGGGCAGCCGTCACGAAGTCGAACTCCCCGACCGAGACGCCACCGGACAGGACCACCACGTCGGCTGCGTCCAGGGCGCTCCGCAAGACCTTGCGGGTTGCTTCCCGGTCGTCCGGCACGGACTGCTCCGCCGTGACGTCGAGCCCGAACTGCGCCGCCAGGGCGGCCAGCAGGGGGCCGTTCGCGTTCATGATCCGGCCGGGCCGTATCCGGTCCGGCGAGTCCACGATCTCGTCGCCGGTCGAAATGATGGCCATTCGGACGCGCCGGGCCACCTCGACCTCCGTGACGCCGCAGGAGACCAGGTTGGCAACGTCGACGGGACTCAGCACCGGACCCGCGCGCAGGACGACGTCACCGCGCCGGACGTCCTCGCCCTTCCGGCAGATGTTGGCGGCGGAACTGTGCCGGTGCACCAGGAGCCTGTCCCCGCGTTCCTCGGTGTGCTCCACGATGACGACGCGCCCGGCCCCCTCGGGCACAGGCGCCCCCGTCATGACCTTTACGGCGGTTCCTGGCACGAGCTGCTGAGTGCCGACCTGTCCCGCAGGCACGGTTCCCAACAGGCGGTACTGGTCCCGCTCGTCACCCTCCAGCACGGCGTAGCCGTCCATGGCGGACTTGTCGAAGGGCGGCAGGTCAAGCTGCGAGGCTGCGTCCGCCAGAAGCGCGCGGCCCAGTGCGTCCCGCACCGGCACTGTTTCGCCCTGCGGCCGAACATCGGAAAGCGCCTCGTCCAGGATGCGAAGCGCCTGTTCAAGCGGAATCATCGTGCTCGTGTCTTCCATGCTCCTCTCCGTCGACGTAGCGCGCGAAGCTGGCGTCCGCGAAGTCGGCCACCTCCGCGTTGACGCGGTCGAACAGCTCCATGAGACGCCGGCCTTCGGGAGAGAGCTCAGAGCGCCCGCCTCCCGCACCGCCCGCCTGCCGCAGAATGAGGCGCCTTCCGAGCTGCTTCTCCGCCGTTCTTATCTCCTCCCAGGCGTGCCGGTAAGAGATTCGCTCGACCCGCGTGGCCTCGCGCAGCGTGCCATGGCGATCGACGCCCCGGAGCAGCCGGGCCAGCCCGGGGCCGAAGACGTGCTCGCCGTCGCGGACGAACCACACCTTGCTGCGGACGGCCAGGCCGCCCGTCAGGTAGCGCCGCTGCCTCTCGAATGCGGCGCAGACCTTCTCGCCCAGGCGCCGGTCCCGCACCTTCCCTTTGAGCGCCGCCCGCCACTCTCGCTTCGTTGCGGATGGGCCGATGTTCACGTGGGCGTTGCCCCGCAGCTTCCGCACGTCCGCACGCACGTCCGTCTGCCCCGGCATCCCATTCAAGAAGACGATCACGTCGCCTTCGCCGCGTCTGGCCAGGGCGTTCGATTCCACCACGACGTGGTCGCAGTTTCCCGAGCATTCGTCGAGGAAAGACGCCAGCGCCTTCGCGTTCGTGAAGTAGTTGGCCGGCTTGTGCGGGTCACGTTTCCCATGTCCGTGCTTGGCGTAGACCGAGCGGGGGAGGATGGCGCACAGATTCTGCGCCAGGTGCGTCTTGCCTACTCCCTTGCCGGCGCCGCAGATGACCCACGTCATCGTCATTTGAAGCACCCCAGGCTGCAGGCCTTTATCTTCACGTGCAATAAGTTGAGCAGCATTCCGAGTTGCTGAGGGCGGATGCGGAGCCTGCCGGCCATGCCCAGGGCCGTGGGGCAGGCGATGCAGCCGCCTGATTGCAGCGTTGCCGGGCCGCTCTCGCGGCGTTCCGACGAGCGGACCACGGCGACGGTTGCATTGCGTCCCGACGTGACCTCAAGCGGGATCCCGTGCTCCCGAAGGAAGGACTCGACTTGCATCAGCATCTCTTGGGGAACGCCTAGGCTCTCGGACATGGCTTGTGCTCCACTTGGGCCCGCCAGCGCGCGAGGTCTTCCGGAGAGTTGACGTTGAAGAAGGGGGCCGGATCGCCGAACTGGACCTCTGCTGCGCCTAGGTCCTGCCAGACTTCGCGGACGGTGCGGCGGCCCTCGTCGAGCGCGCGGGACACAGCGGGCAAGGCATCGTTATGCACAACTGCGCATAACGGTTGCCAAAAAGAAGCCTCCGTGACGGCCACCGCCACAAGCTCCGCGCCGTCTGCGAACGCGCTGGCGAGGGCGGCGATCGCCTTCGCCGTTACCCCCGGCAGGTCGCAGGGCAGGAACAGGACGGAGTCGCATCGGCCTCGGGACCACGCGAGCGCCGCTTCGATCCCGCCCAACGGTCCCATTCCCGGCCTGAGGTCCCGGATCACGGCCTCACCATAACGCTCGTACAACGCGGCTTCGTTTGCCACGATCACGACATCTCCAACCCCAGCCGCCCGCAGTTCCGCGACTTCCCGTTTGATGATTGTCCGTCCGTCGCCGAGGCGCAGAAGGCCCTTGGGCCGTCCGCCGTAGCGCGTCGCTTTGCCTCCGGCGAGCACGGCGCCCGCCATTAGCCCGGGCCCTGCGCGGTGCCGCGCCACCATCACTGCTCCTCCCCGTCGGCGGCAGCCGTCCCAATTCTCTCGATCCTGGCGGCGCAGACCTTAAACTCGGGTATTTTGGCGATCGGGTCCAGGGCGGGGTTGGTCAGCACGTTGGCCGGCGCCTCCCGGAAGTGGAACGGCATGAACACGGTTCCCTCGGGCGATCGCTCCGTAATGACGGCCCTTGCCTGGACGACTCCCCTGCGGCTGCTGACGGACACCATCTCGCCCTCGGCTATGCCCTCCCGGGCGGCGTCCTGCGGGCTGATCTCGACGGGCGCCGGCGGGGAGAGCTGCTCCAGGCCCGGCGACTGCCGCGAGAGCGTGCCTGTGTGGAAGTGGTACAGGAAGCGCCCCGTTGTCAGCAGGTAAGGGTACTCGTCGTCGGGCAGCTCGGCCGCCTCGCGGAAGGGGGTGGGATGGAACTTGCCCAGGCCCCTGCTGAACCGGCCCTCGTGCAGGAAGCCGGTGCCCGGATGCCGCCTGTCCGCGCACGGCCACTGGAGCCCGTCCGGCTCCAACCGGTCGTAGCTGATTCCCCCGTAGATGGGCGTCAGGCGCGCGATCTCGTCCATGATCTCGGCAGGGCCGGCGTAATCCATGGCGTACCCGACGCGGGCTGACAGATCACAGATGATCTGCCAGTCGGGCCGCGCCTTGCCTGGGGGCGGGACGGCCTTGCGCACGCGCTGAATGCGGCGCTCGGTGTTCGTGAACGTGCCGTCTTTCTCGGCGAAGGACGCGGCGGGCAGCACCACGTCGGCCAGTTGCGCCGTCTCCGATAGGAAGATGTCCTGCACGCAGAGGAAGTCGAGGTTCTGAAGCGCCTGGCGCACGTGGTTCAAGTCGGGGTCGCTCATCATGGGGTTCTCGCCCATCACATAGAGGCCCCGGACGCCGCCCTCGGCCGCCGCGTTGATGATCTCGACCACGGTCAGCCCCGGCTCGGCGGGCAGGTCCACGGCCCAGGCAGCCTCGAACTTCGCTCGGACCTCCTCGTCGTCCACCTTTTTGTAGCCCGGATACACGTTCGGCAGGGCGCCCAGGTCGCAGGCCCCCTGAACGTTGTTCTGGCCCCGAAGGGGGTTGACGCCGGTGGAGGGGAAGCCAACATTCCCGGTGAGCATGGCCAGGTTCGCCAGGGCGAGCACGTTGTCCGTTCCCGTGGTGTGCTGCGTAATGCCCATGGAGTAGACGATGCTGCCGCGCTCGGCGCCGGCGTAGAGGCGGGCCGCCCGGCGGATGTCGTCCGCCGGCACGCCCGTGACGGCCGCTGCGATCTCGGGCGTATACTGCTCGACGCACGCCCGGAACTCGTCGAATCCCTCCGTGCGCTCGCGGATGAACGCCTCGTCGGCCAGGCCCTCGGCCAGGATGACGTTCATCATGGCGTTGAACAGCGCCACGTCCGTGCCGGAACGCTGCCGCAGGTGCAGGTCGGCGAAGCGGACCAGGTCTATGCGGCGGGGGTCGGCGACGATCAGACACGCCCCGTGGCGGGTGACGGCTGCTTTGATGAACAGCGCGATGATGGGGTGCGCCTCTGTCGTGTTCGAGCCCGTCACGAAGATGCAGTCCGCGTGCTCCAGCTCGGCGATGGAATTCGTCATTGCGCCGCTGCCGAACGCGCGCGCCAGGCCCGCCACCGTGGAGGCGTGGCAGAGCCGCGCGCAGTGGTCCACGTTGTTGGTGCCCAGCGCGGCGCGCATGAGCCTCTGGAACAGGTAGTTCTCCTCATTGGTGCACTTGGCCGAGGACAGGCCCGCCAGGGCGTCGGGGCCGTGTTGCGCTTTGATCTCGGTGAACCGACTGGCCACCAAGTCCAGGGCTTCGTCCCAGGTCGCTTCCTCGAGGTTCCCGTCGCGGCGTATGAGGGGCGTGGTGAGCCTGTCGGGAGAACCGACGAAGTCCAGGCCGAACCGCCCCTTCACGCACAGGCTGCCCGAGTTGACGGGGTGCTCCGTGTCGCCGCGCACCTGCACGATGCGGCCGCCGCGCACGCCGAGGACCAGCCCGCAGCCGCACCCGCAATAGGGGCACGTCGTCTTCACCTCGCTTGTGGGCGGCAGCACCTCCGACTTGGGCGCGATGGCCCCCGTGGGGCAGCGCTCGACGCACTCGCCGCAGGACTCGCAGACGGTTGCGTCCATCGGGGCGTCGGCGAACGTCGTGACGCGGCTGTCGTAGCCGCGGCCCGCTATGCCGATGGCGCCCACGCCGCGCAACTCGCGGCACGCCCGCACGCACCTTCCGCACAGGATGCACTTGGACAGGTCGCGCACGAAGAACGGATTGCTCTCGTCCTTCTCTCGCTTGCGAAGGGTCGGTTCCAGCCGCTGCTCCGCGATGCCCAGGTAGGAAGCGACCTTCTGCAGCTCACAACGCTGGTTGGAGGAGCACGCCAGGCAGTCCGCGGGATGGTCCGCGATGAGCATCTGGCATATGGTCCGCCGCACGTCGTTGACCGAGTCGCTGTCCGTGTGGATCACCATGCCCTGTCTGGCCGGCGTTGTGCATGCCGTCGGCAGGCCTCGCATGCCCTCGATCTCCACCACGCACATGCGACAGGCCCCATAGGGCTCCAGATCCTCGTCGTAGCAGAGGGTGGGGATGTAGATGCCGGTGCTTCGAGCGGCCTCGAGGACCGTCGTGCCCTCCGGCACCGCCACGTCCTGCCCGTCGATGGTGAGCGTTATGGAGTTCACTCTTCCTCGGGCTCCTCCAGGTCGCAGCGCAGGCACCGGGAGGCCTCCAGGAGGGCTTCCTCTTCGGTGTAGCTCAGCTCCACTTCGTCGAAATCGCCAACGGACTTGCCGGGCTGCCGCAGGCGCGGCTGAACACGCCGCCGCTCCTCCTGCTCCTCGAGGGGCGCCAGGCCTTCGACATCTTCCGGCGGCGCGAGCACCTCGTCGATGTCTCCGGTGCCGCCCAGGAACTCATCGACGGCGGCGGCGACCTTCCGGCCGGCCGCGATGGCCTCGATGATGGATGCCGGACCCGTCACCACGTCGCCCGCCCCGAAGACGCCTTCGCAGCCGGTCTGCTGCGTGCCCCGGTCGACCTGGACGCGGCCCCGGCGGTCAGTTTCGAGGCCCGGCGCCGCCACAGACTCGGGCTGCTGCCCGACCGCCATGATGGCGGAGTCGACCTCAAGCTCGAACCGGGAGTCGGCGATCGGCACCGGGCGCCGCCGACCGCTGGCGTCCACCTGCCCCAGCTCCATGCGCACGCAGTCCAGCTTCAGCGTGTCTCGTTCATCGCGGACGGCAGTTGGGGCAGTCAGGAACTCGAGGCGCGCCCCTTCGGCCAGCGCGTGGTCGACCTCCTCGGGAGCCGCCGGCATCTCCTGTCGGGTGCGGCGGTAGAGCACCGTCACCTCCTCAGCCCCAAGCCGCAGGGCCGTTCGCGCCGCGTCCATTGCCGAGCTGCCGCCCCCGACGACGGCTACCCGCTTACCCAGGCCGGGATCGGCCCCGGCGTTCGCTTGCTTCAGGAAGCTCAGGCAGTCCAGCACGCGCGGATCATCTTCGCCCGGGATACCCATCTTGAGTCCCTTGAGAGCGCCGCAGGCCAGGACGACGGCGTCGAACCCGTCGTTCAAGAGTTCCTCCAGCGACGCGACCGAGGTCTCCGTCCGGATCTCCACTCCGGCATCCCGGATGCCCTGGATGTCGCGGTCGATCACTTCCCTGGGAAGGCGGAACGGAGGAATGCCGGTGCGCAACGTCCCGCCGGGCTCGGCCTCGCGCTCGTGGACCACCACGTGGTGGCCGAGCCGCGCCAGGTAGTAAGCGGCCGTCAGCCCCGCCGGGCCTGAACCGATGACGGCTACGGCCTTGCCCGTTGTCTTTGGCGCCGGTCGCTGCCTGGCGGGCCGGTCGGCGCCGCGCTCGGCAGCGAACCGCTTGAGGGCCCGTACGGCGACCGGATCGTCCAGCAGGGCGCGGCGGCACTTCGACTCGCAGGGATGGAAACAGACACGGCCGCAGACGCCCGGGAACGGTATCTTCTCCCGGATCACGTCCAGTGCGTCCGCATAGCGGCCGGCAGCGATGCAGCGGATGTAGCGCGGCACGTCCACGCCGGCGGGACACGTGTGCTTGCACGGCGAACTGACCAGGTTCGGGCACACCGCTGCCGGGCACTTGCCCTCGATGTGGGCCTCATACTCATCTCGGAAGTGCCGGAGCGTCGTGAGGACCGGGTTCGGGGCGGTCTGGCCCAGGCCGCACAGGGAGCCGAGCTTGACGGCCCGTGCAATCTCGTTCAGCAGGTCCAGGTGCTCCGGTCTGCCACGGCCGGAGGTGATGTCATTCAGGATGCCGAGCATCTGCCTGGTGCCCAGGCGGCAGGGCACGCACTTGCCGCAGGACTCGCTCTGCGTGAACTCGACGAAGTAGCGCGCGATGTCCACCATGCAGGTGTCTTCGTCCATCACGATCATGCCGCCGGAGCCCATGATCGAACCGGCCTCCGTCAGGCGCTCGTAGTCGACGGGCAGGCTCAGCATGGCGGCCGGGATGCAGCCGCCGGAGGGCCCGCCGGTCTGCACCGCTTTGAACCGCTTACCGTCCGGAACGCCGCCGCCGATGTCGAACACGATCTGCTGGAGCGTGGTGCCCAGCGGCACCTCGATCAGGCCGGTGCGGTTGATCTTGCCGGCCAGGGCGAACGTCTTGGTGCCGCGGCTTCGCTCGGTGCCGTACTGCGCCAGCCATCCACTGCCTCGCTCCAGGATCACGGGCACCGTGGCGAGGGTCTCGACGTTGTTGATGTTGGTGGGGCAGTCGTGCAGGCCGCGCTGGGCCGGGAAGGGCGGCCGCGGGCGCGGCATGCCGCGCTTGCCTTCAATGGAGGCCAGAAGCGCCGTCTCCTCTCCGCAGACGAAGGCACCCGCCCCTTGCTTGAGTTTCACGTCGAACCGGAACTCGCTGCCCATCACGCCGTCGCCGAGTAAGCCCAGTTCGCGGGCCTGCGCGATGGCTTTGTTGAGCCGCTCGATGGCCAGGGGGTACTCGGCCCGCGCGTAGACGTAGCCTTCGGCTGCGCCGATGGCGTAGGCCGCGATGGCCAGGCCTTCGATCACCGAATGCGGATCGCTCTCTATGACGGAGCGGTCCATGAACGCGCCGGGGTCGCCTTCGTCGGCGTTGCAAATCATGTACTTGCGGTCACCCGGAGCCCGGCGGCAGAAACTCCATTTCACACCCGTGGGGAAACCGGCCCCTCCGCGCCCCCGCAGGCCGGAATCCTCCACCTCCTGGATGACCTCTTCGGGGGACATGCTCAGGGCTTTGGCCAGGCCGGCATACCCGCCCCGCGCGATGTAGTGCTCGACGTTCTCGGGGTCGATCCGGCCCGCGTTGCGCAGGACGATGCGCAACTGCCCCTTTATCATCGGCAGATCGTCGAAGGCAGGAATCCCGTCCGCGGCCGGCCCGTCCATCACCGCCAGCGCCCGGTCGTGACGCACGTCGCCATGCCCGAAGTAGCCGTCCAGCAGCGCGGGCGCATCGTCGGGAGATAGGCCGGCGTAGAGCACCCTCGGAAGGCCGGGCCCGCGCAGTTCGACCAGGGGCTCGGCGTAGCAGAGGCCAAGGCAGCCGACCTCGCAGATATGGGCGTCAGGTGCCAGGCTCGGCAGGCATTCGGCGATGGCCTCGATGAGCTCCTCGGCCCCGGCCGCGCGCCCGCAGGTTCCCGTGCCCACCAGGACGAGCCGGCGCTCGTCGGCCTCGAACTCCGCCCAGGCGCGGATGGCCTTTTCGCGCACGTCTTCGAACGTCACTCCAGCTTCTCCAGCAGCTCAAGGGCCTTCTGCGGAGTCATGCCGCCATAGACCTTGCCGTCCACCACCATGACGGGCGCCAGGGCGCACGAGCCGAAGCAAGCCACGCGCTCGAGGCTGAACTGGAAGTCCGCCGTAGTCTCCCCCGGCTTGATGCCCAGCTTCTTCCTGACGGCCTGCATCACCCGCCGTCCGCCGCGCACGTAGCAGGCGGTGCCCTGGCAGACTTTGATGCGGTGCTTGCCCTGGCGGGTCAGGTGGAACTGCGTGTAGAAGGTGGCCACCTCGTAGACCGCCACCTCCGGCAGGTTGAGGAACCGCGCAGTGGCGGACATGGCATCCCGGTGAAGGTAGCCGAACACCGCCTGCACGTCTTGAAGGATGGGGATCATGTCCCCGGGCTGGCCGGCGTAACGGGCGAATATCGCGGCCAATCGGTCGTCCGTTGCGGTGGCGTGCGGCGGCATCCTGGTCGCTGTCTAGGGCAGGATAAGGCTGTAAGGGCCGATCTCCCTAGCGTACGGCCCCCATGTCGGGCTGTCAAGGGCATGCGGCGTTCCGGATCGTCGGGCGGCGTTTGTCCCGGCGCGGGCAGCGCAGTTACCGCACCCCATGGCGCGACCGCTCACCAGTCGGCGACGGAGCCGTCCTCATGCCAGAGCCGAGGCGTCTCCCACGACCCGTCGTAGAGCTTCCCGGCGACGGCCTCTTCGTCCACCTCGATGCCGAGGCCCGGGCCCGTCGGCAGAGCGACGTAGCCTTCCTCCACGGCGAAAGGCTCCTTCAGGTAGCCCTCCCCCAGGCAGACCTGCTCCTGGCAGAGGAAGTTCGGCGTGCAGGCGTCGAGTTGTAGGGACGCCGCCAGGGCGATGGGGCCGAGGGGGCAATGGGGCGCCACGGCCGCGTAGTAGGCCTCCGCCATGGCCGCGATCTCGCGGACCTCCAGAATGCCGCCAGCGTGGGACAGGTCCGGCTGGAGGATGGCCGCCGCTCCCTTCTCCAGCACCTCGCGGAACGCCCACTTCGTGAAGAGCCGCTCCCCGGTGGCGATGGGCACCGTCGTGGTGCGCGCGATGCGGGCCATGGCGTCCACGTTCTCCGGCAGGCACGGCTCCTCGACGAACATGGGACGGAAGGGCTCGAGCTCCTTGATGAGTTGCACGGCCATGGCCGGCCCGACGCGGCCGTGAAAGTCGACGCCGATGTCGACGCGATCGCCCACGGCCTCGCGCAGAGCCGCGATCCGGGCGACGCACTCGTCCACGAACGCCTTGCTCTCGACGAATCGGGCCGCACCGAAGGGGGCGGTCTTGACGGCTGTGAAGCCCGCCGCCTTCGCGGCACGTCCGCTCTCTGCGTAAGCGTCGAGGCTTTCGCCGCCGACGTGCGCGTAGACTCGGATCCTGTCCCGGACCGCGCCGCCGAGCAGTTGGTGCACGGGCACGCCCAGCCACTTGCCCGTGATGTCCCACATCGCCTGCTCGATGCCGCTGAGCGCGCTGGTCAGCACGGGTCCGCCGCGATAGAAGCCGCCTCGATAGATGGCCTGCCAGTGGTGCTCGATCCGGCGTGGGTCCTGCCCGATCAGGTAGCGTCCCATCTCCTGCACGGCGGCGGCGACGGTCTGCGACCAGCCTTCGACGACCGGTTCGCCCCAGCCCGTGACTCCCTTGTCAGTGTGCATCTTCAGGAACACCCAGCGGGGCCGGACGAACAGCGTCTCCAGCTTCGTTATCTTCACAGACCGTCTCCCAGGTTGCACAGGATGCCGCCGTCGGCGACCAGCGTGGCGCCATTGATGAAGCTGGCTTCGTCCGATGCGAGGAAGCAGATGGCCGCCGCTATCTCGTCCGGCGAGCCGAGTCTGCCCATGACCTGCACAGGATTTGTCCGCGGCCGCCAGGCCTCCCGGTCCACGTCTCCGCCCTTGCGCGGGTAGAGGGTCGTGTCGATCGTGCCGGGCAGGATGCAATTCACTCGGACGCCGCGCGGGCCGAGTTCGAGCGCCAGCGCACGCGTCAGCCCGCAGAGCCCCGCCTTCGAGGCTGCGTAGGCCGCGAAGCGGGGATGGGTCTGCTCCGCGTGCACGGAGGAGACGTTCACCATGCTGCCGGAGCCGCGCTTGAGGATCTCGTCCGCCGCAAACCGGCTCATCATGTAAGCGCTCTTGAGGTTGGTGTCGAGCACCGTGTCCCAGAACGTCTCGTCCATCTCCTCCAGGGATGCTCGCCGCGTGATGCCGGCGTTGTTGACCAGCACGTCCAGGCTGTCGAATGCGGAGACTGCGGCTGTCACCGCGCGCTCGCAGTCCGCGCCCGACGACACGTCCGCCTGCACGAAGACTGCGCTTCCCCCGGCGCCCTCAATCTCGTTGGCCGTGGCCTCGCCGCCGGCGACGTTGCGGTCCGCAACCACGCAGACCGCGGCCCCCTCGCGGGCCATCTGGAGCGCCGTAGCCTTGCCGATGCCCGACGAGGATCCCGTGACGATCGCTGCCTTGCCCGCAAACCGTTCGCCCATGTCTTTCGCTCTCCCTGTCCGCACGCGAGGGCAACCGCAAGCGCGTGCGCGTCCTTATACCAGTCCCCCCCGAGGACGGCAAGTAGGCGCTTCGATCGGGGCCGCCGGCTCTGTGCGCTCGCTTGCAGCGGGATGGGATGTGGGGTAACTTGCGCCGGCTGGAGGTCAGTCGCTGCATACGGCTCGATTGGAGGGCGCCAGATGGAACCGGAGATCGTCGCTGATTACGCCTGCGTTACCGGTGAGGGACCCCTGTGGCACCCGGACGAGGGCAGGCTCTACTGGGTGGACATTCCGGCCGGCCGCATGTTCCGATACGATCCGGCGACCGGCGCCCACGAGGAGTGCTACTCGGGAGAGGTGGTCGGCGGATTCACGATCCAGCAAGACGGTGCGCTCCTCCTCTTCATGGCCCGGGGGGCCGTCGCCGTCTGGCGCGGCGGGGACCTCGACTACGTGCTTGACGAGATCCCGGACGAGCGCGAAAGCCGCTTCAACGACGTAATCGCCGACCCGGCCGGCCGGGTCTTCTGCGGCACCATGCCGACCGGAGAGCGTCCGGGAAGGCTCTACAGGCTAGACACGGACAGGTCGATTACCGCAGTGCTGGACGGCATCGGTTGCAGCAACGGCATGGGCTTCACGCCGGATCGGGGCCGGATGTACTACACGGACTCGCGGGCACGGGAGATCTACCTGTTCGACTACGATGAGACGAGCGGATCCATCGCGAACCGGCGCCTGTTCGTCCGGACCCGTAAGGGCGAAGGTGTGCCGGACGGCATGACGGTCGACGCCGACGGGTGCGTCTGGTCGGCGCGCTGGGACGGCGGATGCGTCGTCCGCTCCGCACCGGACGGCACGGAAGAGCGTCGCGTCCGCTTCCCCGCCAGAAAGGTCTCGAGCGTGACCTTCGGCGGCGAGGACTACGCGGACATGTACGTCACGACCGCCGGCGGCGACAAGAAGGAGCAGGAGGGCGCGGGCGCCGGGGCGCTCTTTCGCCTCGACGCGGGTGTCCGAGGCGTGCCGGAGTTCCGCTCTCGGATCGGGCTATAGACGCGCCGGCAGGCCTTTTGAGGAGGACAACGAGCCATGTTCAATGAGGAGTTGACGGCGAGGATCCGCGAGTGCGGGGCCGTGGCCGTCCTGACCGTGGAACGGGCGGAGGACGCCGTGCCCCTGGCCTGCGCGCTGCTGGCCGGCGGCGTCGACGCGATGGAGCTGACGCTGCGCACGCCGGCGGCCATCGAAGCATTGGCAGCGGTCGTGGACGAAGTGCCCGAGATGGTGGCAGGGGTGGGCACGATCCTGACTCCCGGCCAGGTGGCCGAAGTGAAGAAGGCTGGCGCCGTGTTCGGCGTCGCGCCGGGCACCAACCCCCGCGTGGTCGAGGCGGCGCGCGAGGCGGGGCTGCCGTTCGCCCCGGGTGTGGCCACCCCGTCGGACGTCGAACGGGCGGTCGAGCTGGGTTGCCGGGTCCTGAAGTTCTTCCCCGCCGAGCCCATCGGCGGGCTGCCCTATCTGAAGAGCATGGCGGCCCCCTACGCGCACCTGGGGCTGTGCTTCATGCCCCTGGGCGGCGTCAACGCGGGGAACATGGTCGCCTATCTGAAAGACCCCCTCATCCTGGCGGTGGGCGGCTCGTGGATCGCCCGTAAGGAGAAGATACGCGATCACAATTGGGCCGCCATCACGGAGACCGCGCGCCAGGCGACCGAGCTGGCGGCGGACGTCAGTCGATCAGCGTGAGCGGGCGCGCGCCCGCCGGCCATCCGCGGCGGGCCTCCTCTTGAGTTCTGAGAAAGGTGTTGTCTCCATGAGCAACCTGGTTACGTTCGGCGAGATCATGGGCAGGCTGGCGCCGCCGGGGTTCCTGAGGCTGCGCCAGGCCCTGCCGGGACCGATTGACGTCACGTTCGCGGGCTCGGAGGCGAACGTCGCCGTTTCATTCGTTCTTCTGGGCGGCCGCGCGTCGTTCGTCACGGCGCTGCCGAAGCACGCCATGGCGGATGCGTGCGTGGGCGCGTTGCGCAACATCGGCGTCGACACCTCGCACCTGCTCCGCACGGACGAGGGGCGCCTGGGCCTCTACTTCCTGGAGACCGGCGCAAACCAGCGCCCCAGCCAGGTCATCTATGACCGGGAAGCATCGGCGATATCGCGGACGCCGGCCGATGCCTACCGGTGGGAAGAGGTCTTTGCGGAGGCGGACTGGTTCCACGTGAGCGGCATCACGCCCGCCATCTCCGAGCGGGCTGCCGGCGCCGCGCTGGCTGCGGCCGAGCAGGCGAAGGCCTGTGGCCTCACGGTCTCCTGCGACCTGAACTTCCGCAAGAAGCTCTGGCGCTGGGAGCCAGGCACGCCGCCCCGCGAGCTGGCCGAACGCACGATGAGAGAGCTGCTCCGTTACGTCGACTTGGTGATCGCCAACGAGGAGGACGCGGCGAACGTGCTCTCGATCCGCGCGGAGGAGACGGACGTGGAGGCCGGGAAGCTGGCCGTCGACCGCTACCCCGACGTGGCGCGCCAGATCACTGAGCAGTTCGGCAACGTCACGAAGGTCGGCATCACGCTGCGGGAGAGCATCTCTGCGTCGCACAACAACTGGGGCGTCATGGTTTACGACGCGCCGAGCGACACGGCTACCTTCGCACCGACCGTGGACGGGCGGTACGAACCCTATCAGATCCGCAACATCGTGGACCGCGTGGGCGCAGGGGATTCCTTTGCGGCGGCCCTCATCTACGCGCTGACCACGCCCGAGCTTTCCGACCTGGAGACGGCCGTCTCGTTCGCCGCGGCCGCATCCTGCCTGGCCCACTCGGTGCCGGGTGACTTCAACTTCTCCAGTCGGGCGGAGGTTGAGGCGCTCATGAAGGGTTCCGGCGCGGGGCGCGTTATCCGCTGAGCGTTCGGGCGGCTGGCGGATGCGTCAGACTATGGTGTGGCCGCGCCCTGACAGGAGGACGGCGTGAAGATAACGGGCATCAGCACTTTCATCATCGGCAACCCGTGGAAGAACTGGGTCATCGTCCGCGTCGAGACTGACGAGGGCATCTCGGGCCTGGGGGAGGCAACGTCCCTGACGGCGCAGCCCCAGGCCGCCGAGGTCGGGGAACTCAGCCGTTTCGTCGTCGGCATGGACCCGCGGGAGCCCGCGCGCGTCTACGACGCGATCTTCAAAGGGCTGTTCCTCCGCAACACTGTCGCGGCGGGCGGCATCGAGATCGCGTGCTGGGACATCCTGGCCAGGAGCCTGGGCGTTCCGCTGTGGCGCCTGCTCGGCGGCAAGCTGCACGAGCGGCTGCGGGTCTATGCGAACGCGTGGTACAAGTGCCCGCGCGACCCCTCCGCATTTGCCGAGCATGCCGCCCGGGTCAAGGAGATGGGCTACACGGCGCTGAAGTTCGATCCCTTCGGGGCTGCATATCTCAACCTCGATCCTGCGGAGGAGAAGCTGTCGCTGTCCCTGGTCCGGGCGGTCCGCGACGCCGTCGGCGACGAGGTGGACGTCCTGGTCGAGGGGCACGACCGGTTCACGGCGGCGACGGCCGTGCGCCTCGGGCGCGCGCTGGCGGAGTTCCGGCCCGCGTGGTTCGAGACCCCCGTCAACTCGCAGGACGTGAAGGCCACCGCCGAGGTGGCGCGCGCCATTCCGGTGCCGGTCGCCAGCGGCGAGCGGCTGAGCTACCTGAGCGAGTTCGCCGACTTGCTGGCGCCCAGGACGGTCTCGATCGTCCAGCCCGAGCCGCTCCGCTGCGGCGGGGTGGGCGGCGCGATACGGGTCGCCGCGCTTGCGCAGGCGCACGGGGCGGTCGTCGCCTGCCACCAGGCGCAGAGCCCGCTGAACACCGCGCTGAACGCCCACCTGCACGCCGCCATGCCGAACTTCATGATCCACGAGTGCTTCGACGACTTCCTGGCGCCGTGG
>Ga0315541_1001388_pt1 | contig 22670 bp, 16 predicted proteins | sample SalMarSW160190MG_FD_203095 | JGI IMG/M metagenome (GOLD analysis project Ga0315541, IMG submission 203095) | Salt marsh sediment microbial communities from the Plum Island Ecosystem LTER, Massachusetts, United States - Salt Marsh Sediment SW1601-190 ...
GCCGGCAAAGGCGATTGGCAGACACGAAACGAAGGCCTGCAATCCAAGCGAGGCGGACAATTCGGGCAGTTGTCCTTCGCCGAAGAAATTAAGTTTCAACATGACCATGAATGCGGCTAAGAAGCCATAGAATCCCTGTGTTCCCGGCAGGACGACCATAATGAACATCTGTCCGTATCGTTCGGGCTTTTCGCTAAGGACGCCGGTCGCGCTTCTGCCGGCTATGCCGATTCCTATCGCTGAACCGATACCAGCCAACAAAGCCGCTAAACCCGCGCCGCCCAAAGCCAATATCATTCCATAGTCCATTGCGCAATCTCCTTTCGCATCTTATAGTGTAAGGTTCAGTTCTCTGTTGCGTTTTTGATATAAACGTGCTCGTACTTCCTGGCAAGGGGCTCGAATTTTCGCCCGCCTCCGACGAAGAACTTGGGGAAGAACTCAACGTACTGCAATCTCAACGTATGCACGAACGCTCCCAGGCCGGACATAGCGATATTAAATCCATGGCCTCCAATGAGCACCAAGATCATAACTACAACACCGATGCCGTAGGGAATATCAAGAGAGATTTTTGCTATTACATTGACAGCCATAGCGATGCCGGCGGTCACCATGCCCAGGGCCATTAAGCGAAGATAGCTGAGGACATCGCCGACATAAAAGATTGTGCTAAACAAGTTGTATGCTCCCATGCCGATCCGGCCTGCCAGAGCACCTTCTCTGTGGCTAAATAAAAGGATAGCTAAAGCAGGGACCAGTGCGAGGCGACCAAAGAATGTGCCAAGCAGCGGTGATATGACGCCGGCTTTGCCGGCACCAAATAAGACAATCGAGTTGAGCATGACAAGCCATGTGGCCTGGTCAAAGACAGCGGCAGCGAGGTCCTTGCGCTTTAGGTTGTATACAAACGCGATCAGCAGACCTGCCTGAATTTGGGTATAGCCGATCGCGAGTGAGAGTCCGAAGAACATCATCGGGTTTTCAAAAGGATCGAACCAGAGCATCTTTTCTCTGACCGGCTTCAAGACGGGTATGAACTGCTGAATGGCATCTCCAAACCAGCCACCCGTTAGAGATCCAGTCACAATTGTGACAGCAGAACAAATCCCCAGCATCCACATCAGCTTTTTGTCGCCCTGCATTTTTTTGATTAGAAATATCATAACAGCGATGATAACAAGGCCATAGCCGGCGTCGGTCAGACAAAGCGCAAAGAAGATGGCGAAAAACGGAGCTAAGAACTTTGTCGGATCCACCTCGAAATATCGCGGCATACCATACAGACGTGTTATAACCTCAAATGGCCTTATGATGTTCTTGTTCTCTATCTCGACGGGAACCTGCTCATCCTCAGCGGGTTTGATCTGCGTCAAGCTCGTGGCCTCATACTGCGAGATTACTTTTTCAAGGCGAGGATAGTCATGCCTTTTGACCCAACCTTCCAATATGACGGTGTGTTGTGTTGCCGGTGCAGTATCTCTTGTTTGCTCTCTCTGAAGGAGGTTTTTGTAATGGTCGTGCAAAATTTGGAGCTTAAGAAGGTTTTTGGATAAAGAGGCTGCGGTTTTCTGGTAATTTTGCAATTGCTGCCGGGCCTGATTCAACTTGTCGCTATACTGGCGAATCAAATCTGCGGCAGTTCCTTTCATAGACTCGAAGTGGACCGGCTCGAACTCTGCTGAGCGCAAGAGCTTCTGCACATCCTGGGCGTTTTCGGTCAAGGAGACTATAATACAGGCGTGTTTGCCGGCGGCTGTGCCTACCAGTTGGATTGCGGCATCGAATTGACTAATATCCTGTTCGACCTGATTAAAATGCTGGCTGGGGATGAGGCCGGGCCAAGAGATTGTATATTGAAGCGGGCCGATTTCCTCCACGGGGGTTGTCAGAGATTCCCATGGGTATAATATATCCAAAGTGACGTTTAGGTTGTCGATTTCTGTTGTGGTCTTTTCTATTGACGCAGCAAGGTTTTCAGATTCATCAACAACCTTGAGAATATCCGCATCGGAAATAATTTCGTTGTATGCGCGCTCGTCAACGACGGCACGTGGAGAAAATACAGCAGCAAAGCCTTTTTGCGGCTGGGCATGGCTTTTCAAAAATGTAGTGTTTTTTTGTATGTGAGCGAGTAGTGTTTCGATGTCTCCTGGCTTTTTTACGGCTTGAACAAGGTCGGGAGCATCCTTACTGACGATTGCCTCCTCTGCATTAAGAATCTGGCAGATGCCCTCTCGTTGCAGGGTTTCGAGAAGCTGCGAAGCCTGCGAGCGATGGGTGACGATCATCACTTTTATCATCTGGGCTACGGCCATATTAGCCTTTCAAGTAGTTCATCACCTTCGCCACGGCGTCAGCTATTTTCGGTTCTGCCTTGGCCCGTAATTGTTGACGTTGGTTTTCGGCTTCTGCTTTGAGAGTTTCGGCCTCTGCCTGGCCCTGTGAGCGTGCCTCGTCGATAGCGGCTTCGGCTGCTCTCTTACGCTGCTGCTGGGCTCGCTCAAGCAATTCATGACGTCGCGTACGAGCCTGCTCGCTAAGCTCGGCTACCTCAGCTTTGGCTTTTTCGATAATCTGTTGGGCCTGTGTCTCGGTCTCTTTGATTTTCTTTATTAGCTCCATCGGCGTTCCGGCAATTCAAATTATCTAAAACTTGCGGATATTCGTACCTGTGTACGACAACAGTTTTTCAGCTTTGCCAGGCAGCAGCCACAGCCTGGGCGACTTTCTTGTGCACTTCTCTATCGAGAATATCGGGCAGCAGGCTGCCCTGGGGTGTGAGGTCGGCCAGTTCCTTTGCAGCGGCCAATTTCATGTTTAGATTTATTTCGGTAGCTCTTGCATCCAGGGCGCCACGGAATATTGGGGGGTAGGCTAATGCGTTATTAATATCCCGGCCATCGGCTGCGATTGCGGCTCCTGCTTGGAGAGCTTGCTCCTTGCTTATCTCGCCAACGGGATTGCCCAAAGGAAAGACAATAGGGTCCTTTGCCATCGAGGCAATCATATCCCTGGAAACTACGTTGGGACGTGACAGGCCGATAAAAATGTCCTTGCCGACAAATCCTTCGGCTAAGGTGCCAGTTTGATTCTCCTTGTTCGTGATTTCTGCCAGACGCCGCTTATAAAGATTCATGTTCTCGGCTCTGCCTCGGTAAATGGGCCCTTTGGAATCATAAAGTACAATATCACCAATCCCGAACTCAAGCAACATCCGACTGACAGCGTAACCGGCGGCACCAGCTCCTAACATGATAATAGAACAACTTTTGGGGTCCTTGCCAGTCTGGTGCAGGGCATTTATCAGAGAAGCAAGGACGATTGTGGCGGTTCCATGCTGGTCATCATGAAAAATAGGGATATTAAGCTGTGCACTTAGCTTCTCCTCAATTTCAAAGCAGGCAGGTGCAGCAACATCCTCAAGCTGAATTGCACCAAAGCCCGAGGCTATTCGCACTACCGTCTGGACAAAGGTATCAATATCTTTAGTGTCGATAAGGATAGGAAAGCCACTTATGCCAACGAACTCTGCTAATAGCGCAGCTTTGCCTTCCATAACCGGCAGCGAGGCTAAGGGACCGATGTCACCTAATCCCAGAACAGCCGTTCCGTTGGTTACTATTGCCACTCTGTCACAAATGCCGGTCATTTCCCATGCAGTGGCTGGATCGCGCTTCACTTCTTCACATACTGATGCCACGCCAGGAGTATAAACCATCCTCAAGTCGGTCTGACCTTTGATTGGTACCCTGCTGACCATCTCGATTGTCCCGCGCCTGTGTATTTCAAGTATGTCGTCCGTGACTGAGACGATTTCCACAGCGTCAAGGGCCTTTATCGCAGCAAGGACATTTTCAATCTGAACTCTGTCAGGTAAAAAGACAGTGATGTCACGGATCTTATGCTGAGGTTCCAGGCTGACAAGATTGACCTGACCTATATGGGCACCGACCTGGCCGATCGCAGAGGTGAGCTCTCCGAGCATACCGGGCCTGTCGGGAATCCGGCACCTAAGAGTAAAAATGCCGGAAGCAGAATAGCGCTGCTGCCAACTTGAGCAATCCAAATCGATCATGGGACTAATAGTACCCTGCATCATTGACGAGAAACTACACAATGACCTGAGCTTCCCAATGTATGTTTTGGTTCGCAGGTTCTTTAAAAATAAAAGAGCTATATACTATTGGCCGGCTTCTTATCTGTCAAGCCTTCCTGATAGAAACAACAAATTATAAGCCAAAAGGTATGGGCGTGCTAATAAAAATCTTGCGCATTTAATGAACGAACTATAGCACGGAAATGATAAGCGAACCTCAAAATCATCGGCAAAAATGAGATGCTTCAGCGCAAGATTAATCAACAAGATGTGATATGACCATGTTGTAAAGGCAGGCAAAACCAAGATCGCAGACTATGCGAGTTCAGTCGTGCTACATAAGATGCAGCAAAAGTCCTTACAGAAAGGTCGGTATGCTGTTTGCTTACGGACGCAGCAGTAGTATTGAGTAAAGTGCACCCTAAAGCAATATAAGACCGTTATGGAGTCTTCTTTTCAAGCCAGCTCTCAATAAGCTGCTGCAGATCGTCAACGTCTACTTTTCCATCACCGGTTATGTCAGCACCTTGGCAATCATCACAGTCGATGCTGAGCCAATGTTCGGCGAGTATCGCAAAATCGAGGAAGTCCACATAGCCATCAATACTTATGTCAGATGGTGCCGGAATACCGCGATATAAATGCACCTTTCCATCCGCTGCGCCAATAAGAACATCCGGATAAACATCGGCTGGGCCGAAATGACCGTCACCAGTGAAGTAACATACGAAGGGCCTGGAGCGCGGTGAGCCGGGAAGGTCTATTGGGCTATCATTAGAATCCACAGGCAGGTAGCCAGAGAACACCGGTTGCGAATCGGTTCCAACATTCTTATAGAACAGCAATTGACCATTTGTGTTACCTGTTAGAATATCCTTGTTCCCATCACCATCGAGGTCAAGAACGACAGGGCTGGAACGCTTCGAAGGTACAATCAAAGATGTGTCATCTTCCTGAGCGTATATTCCATCCGAATCAGATAAGGAGAAAAGTGGTTGTAAGGCATCGTCACCGCTACAATTGTAATAAATGTGTATTTTACCGTCGAGGGCACCGACGACAAGGTCTAACATACCATCGCTGTCCCAGTCCACAAATGTTGGTGTGGCCCTTGATCCTACATCAAGGATCCGACTGCCGGTAGTGCCGACACGAATATTTGCTCCGCCATCGAAGGTCGGGCTCTCATCTGTTCCAATATTGGTAAATATCTTAACAGTTCCATCAGCCAAGCCCACAAGCAGGTCTTTGCGGTCATCTTTATCCCAGTAAACGACACGAGGGAAGCATCCTAAACATCCGGAAGCAGTCAAAGTTAGATCGTCGCCATTGGACTGTGCATAGAAGTAATCAGCAAACTGCGGCTCTGCTTCAGTTCCAACATTCAAATATATGCGGATCCTGGCTCTGCTGGAGCTGCTGCCTTGGCCTATGACGAGATCTTTAAGCTGATCGTTGTTCCAGTCAACTAAAGACGGTACCGAGTATCCCGGCACCTGAATGTCATCGCCGTCGGCCTGAATTATTTCTTCCAAACCGAGGTTAAGCAATAAGCCCCTACCAACATCTGTTTCATCCGGTGCGGGGATGCCTCTGTATAGATGTATTTTTCCATCGCCAGAGCCAATCAGAACATCAAGGCAGCCGTCACCATTCCAGTCGCAAACGAATGGCCTTGAACGCGGTGAGCCGGCAAGATCTATCGGGACTCCATCAGATTGGACAAAGGAATAACCCGAAAAAGCCGGTTCCGTGTCGGTTCCTATGTTTCTATAGAATAATAACTGTCCATCAGTATTACCACAGAGAAGGTCTTTCCTGCCGTCACCATCAATATCGGCTGTAACGGGACTTGAGCAATGTGAAGGGACAATCAGGTCGCCACCGTCTTCGGACACTAAGTATCCCGGAATCGGACAAGAAAAATGCGGGGGTACAGGACCACCACAACCACAATTGGGATACATGTGAATACCGCCATCATACGCACCAGCAATGAGGTCCAACCTTCCATTGTTATCCCAATCAACGGGGTTTGGTGCTGCCCTCGCTCCAACATCCAACTTCGTGCCCGTAGAGTTAGACTGGAGGTAAGCTCCGCCATCAAAGGTCGGGTCTTCATCGGTCCCTACATTCAAAAAGATTTTGACGGTTCCGTCGGTCTGGCCTATAAGTAGGTCCTTGCAATTATCCTCATCCCAATAAACCAATCGGGGGAAGCATCCCTGACAATCATCTGCTGGGCAGGTCAGAGTCGAGCCATTAGACTGGACATAAAAATAGTCGCTGAACTGAGGATCAGACTCGGTTCCAATATTGAGATACACTCGGACTTTGGCGTTTCCAATGCTGCTGCCCTGGCCAATGACAAGGTCTTTTAAGTTATCGTTGTTCCAGTCAACGAAAGACGGCACCGAGTAGCCGGGCACTTGGATATCAATACCATCGGCTTCTACAAGCTCTTCGGGACCGAGGTTTAACAGAAAATCATTGCCAAGCACATTGCATGGAGCAATAACCAGGATGGAAGCCATGAATAATAATGCAAGTTTCACTTTAACTCCTCCAGCATGTTGATACTCACAACACTATATAGTATGAAGATAAGATACGTTTAGTATCCTGCGACTTGCGAGATGATGAATCGTCATCTACAAATCAAATATCCCACCTCCAAATCACAAGCGAGCATATCCTACCATGATCCGATACTTCGACAACACTTGTGATGACCAGGAAGAATTTACCTAATAAGTATATCATACTCGACATTGACAAGCAAGAAAACTATTCGATGTGCCTTGCAAAATAGCGAGAAAGACAAGATTCACAACCTTCGGAACATACACCAGGCAGATTTAGCAAATTCCTATCGATAAGCGAGTTATTGGCGAGATATTAAAGCTTCAGCCCCGTATATATCCAATCGGAATAGCTCAAGTGGGAATACGAGCTCATTCTCGCATGGGCATAATTTGCGCACTTAGCAATATAACCAATTGAGCAAGTAATCCTACAGAGAAAATCACAAGGGCAAACCAGTATGGAGAGTAAGGGCTGATGTTTTTTGCCAGGTATCCGCCCGCCGCTGAGCCGACAAACACTCCCAGAGATATGGTGATTTCGTGTACCGCCATTCTTGCCGAACGTCTTTTGCTGCCGTATGCACCATAATAGAGGTGCGAGCTGTATGCAAAGCTAAAACCAAAAGCTAATACAATAAAGGATAAGAAAAACATCCAGAAGCCTCGACCGTATATAATCATTAACAAAGACAAGATGAACAGCATTTGGGCCCCTATCAACAAGAGTGGCTTGTAGTGCCAGAAAGCAAATCTGCCAGCACCGATAAAGATCGCAAAATTAAAAACCGAAAAGGCGGTAATAATGATTCCAAACTGTGACTCAGAAAATCCAAAATTAGTAAAAAGCAAAGCAAACTGTGAGCGATAAATGGCAAAACATGCCCATGAACTGAATAGCGCAATTCGAGCCATCCACCTGAGCCTTATCAGCAGATGCCGTGGGTAGTCAGCCGCAGGGCCACCAGTGTTTGCGGTCAGCTCTATCTGATCGACTTTATTGTTTCCTACGAAACTAAGTGAAACAAAGCATAATACCAAGCACCCTGTGGTGACAATCATTGGTAATATAGAACTTATGTCCACGAGCACTGCGCCTATCAATGGCCCTATCAATCCTGCGCCAGACCAGGCTCCGTTATAGTATCCAAGTCGTTGATTCAACAGCAGGCCCTCGTAACCGGCTGAGACCCAACTCATCAAAAAGGGCCAGTATAAAGCCATTGCAACGCCTGCTGTAGCTGCAAGAACAATGATGGTCCAAATCCATACAAGGCTGGTAATCTGGCTCGATTGGCTTGCCAAGTAAATTCCTATGCATATCACAACTGCAACTAAAGAGATAATCGCTGCAGCCGTGCGTGAAGCCCACCGGGGTTCCAGGTGATGCAACAGCGAGCCTGTCACGAGCAAACCGCACATGTAACCAAGCATATTCGCTGCAGGGGCATATCCGACATGCTCTTCTGTACCGCCGATGTTGCGCAGGATAAATGGCATCGCCGTCCACCAGATACTTAAAGCAGCGGACATTGAAAATGCTGACAAGTATAAGAGCCTCACATTTGTGGTCAAAGTCTTCTCCGATTTATCAACACGTTCAATCATACTTCAATAAGCTCCATCAAACTGGACAACCGTGTCCGTGTGTTTTCGATAGACCAAGTCTATGCGATGGTTGTTACGGCTGCAACCAAACGGCTCTGAAGGTCTTCTTATTAGGATTGGTGAGGTGCTTGTTTAAACATGTTCCATCGGCGTGTAGCTCGCCCTGTTTACACTCGGACTCGTTGGTTACTTTGACAGGTATACTGCCGTCGTCGCTCAATAACAGTAATCGAGGTGAGTTCTTGAAAGAAATTAAGGCTTCCGGGGTGAATTTGTCAGGAAGCATGTTTAGCCTTCTCGATAGCACGGGTTTCTCGCCACGATATCCAGACCAACGATAAAGAGCAAACGGTGGGTCTTCATTGTGAGGGCCTGCAATAACAAAATAGGCCTTATGAAAATGAGAATACCCTATGCTTCTTATTCCAAGACCATCTAAATCCCAAAATATCGGCTGACCAAACATCGGAGCATCGCTGCTTTCGAGGACCGCATTAGGATTTCTCAATGGCACAACAAGGGCCTTTTCTCGTCTCGTGACCTTATCAAAAGGACGAGGATTTCTAAAGCCAATATAGAGCGTCTTACCATCGGGCGCTGCACACAATCCCTCAATATTTAGACCTTCTGCTTTGGGGGCGAGTCTCTCTCGCTGATTTTTCGGTAAGTCTTTTTCAGTAAATCGCGTTGCCTCACTTAAGCCCAGGCCACGCATACTATCTGTGCCGACGAGCATGTGAACAAGGCTCCTGTAAGAGACACCTACAGGACGGATTGCAATATTACCGCCTTCAGATTTGACGGAAGTGGCGAAAAAGCGATAACGGCTTGGACGTATCTTTCCATCCTTGTTTCTGCCGTGCGAGGTAATCCAGTAGACACGGTCTCCCACCATAGCTGCGCCTTCAATATCTGCCTCTGAATGCTTCGACTCAACATCCAAAAACTCCGTCAGGTCATAACAGAAAATGGGCGAACCGCTTTTTTTGACACTGTATACTCTCAGGATATTATTCTCGTCGTCAGCGACAATAAACACATCGTCACCCACTGCTACCGCGGCCGATGCGTCGCTGGCGCCATTATAAACTCGAACTTGCCCGCTGAGCTTATCCGCAACACAGAGAGTTACGAGGCTGTGTGCCAACAAAAAAATTGCCGTTCTGATTAAATTAATCAACTCGAATACTCCTGGTAAACTGCTTCTTTCACGACTATTACAGGGCTTGACCTGTTAAGATTTTACAGGCACGCCACGAGAGAAACGAGTAAAAAATCAAAGCCATTGTGGTCCGCCAGCATCTATATATTACCACCCCCGGGGCATACTATATACACGAAGCTGCCAGACCCAGAAGAAAATCGATAATCGCAGGCTGAAAACTCTAAAAAGAAAGGCTGCAAGAATAAAACTCGCAGCCTAGCTTCCGTACCCATATCGCGTATGCGTCGGTAAGATAAACCAGATTGTTTGTGCGAACGCTACATTAGTCAACTTACTTAAATTGGTGTATAATCCCAAATAAGATCATGTTTGCATCATCCATGACGTCACCAATGTCGCCCTCATACATCTGGTACTGGTACTCAGCGTAGAAATCATTATACTCGTTTAACTCACACCTTAAACCAACCACTGGTCCCCAATATGCGCCACTATTATCACCAAGGCCCTCTACATCAATGGTGGAATAGTAAACTTGAACACCAGCATAGGGCACATATTGGTTTTCTGGCATGAAATGGTACTTGGCCTTGCCACCAATTCCCCAAACATTCATGTCTGTATTTTCAATCTCAAGCCAAGCACCCAGAAGCGAGCCAGATACCTGAATATTATCAGTCACAAAGTATCCAACGGAAGCAGATAGTATAAGCAGGTCCAAGTCGCCATTTTCCGCTAAGTTAAATGTGCCCCATCCTCCCATAAGGTCGAGTTCGGTATCACCTTGCATTACCGAGGCATTTGCGCTCCCTGCTAAGGCTAAAACCATAACACAAACGAACATCAATCCGTGCCTCATGACATTACCCTTTCACTTCCAAAAAACTAACTAATATTGTTTGGCCGTTAAAACATAAAATCAAAAGTTAAAGTGGTCGATCTCTTATCCTCATTTCGGCCTCTCCATAGTCTCTCACTCTAAAAATCCTTGGAATCCATAAAGGCGAGTTTATCAACACAGCAATATAAATCAAATAAAAAAGACTGTTTTAATTTTTTTATAGCAGCCCTTTGTAAAAAGGAGCCTAAATATCTATAATATTTGTATAATGTTCATGCAAATAAAATTTTTAACGATTTTACGTATCTTGCGTGTAATACATTCTATTGTGTGAAAATGGGGTAAATGATAAGCTGCCTATCTATCCTGAAAGGGCCAATTGAAAACCGGCCACGCTGTTGACGGTCCTGGATGAGTTTACACGTGATAGTCCTGCCATAGAGGTTATCCGGTCAGGTGTTGATCTGTTAAGATTTTATAGGCAAGCCACGATAAACTCGAACAACAAATCAAAGCCATTGTAGTATGCAGAGCACACCTAAAAGCACTATCGTTATTCGTGAAGTGTATCTCGTAGCTCGTATTGCGTATTGCGTGATGCGGGGCGCGTGGACGAGTAGATGAGTGGACGAATGGGTGAAAAACCGAATAAACACTGGGGTTAAATGTGAGATCTCGTCGGCAGCGCTCACTGATCCAGGAAGCTCTGGAAAAGAGAAGAGCCATGCCGGGGACAAACATCAGGGGCTAATCAAGTGGGCGGTACTGGACTTGAACCAGTGACCTCCTGCGTGTCGAGCAGGCGCTCTAGCCAACTGAGCTAACCGCCCTTTCGAACGTGAGTATCGCTGAAAGCAATGGAAAAATCAAGAAATTTTATACAAAACTTGACAAGAAACGTGTACGCAAACTCAGTATTGGCGATTATCCGGCAGGTATGTTTGAGATGGGTAAGGGCAAGCTGCGATATTTCGGTTAGAACAAATCGTTGCTCGTTGTTTGAACAGGTTGTCTTTGTAACACAAATATTTTCATATAATCCAACAAAAGAAATTATTCCAGATTTCGCCTGATAACGGCTGCGGCTGAGAGTGTCCTTTGCAAATCGCCACTTTGAACTGTCATCGAAATCTGAACACTTTTGGCATCCAGCGGATCACTTGCTTGTGTTTTAGTGAAGGTGGCATCCGTAACGTTGTCGCAAAGCACATACTCACTGTTGTCGGTGATCAGCAAAAGCGTGTTCGGATAATCTTCATCGGTAGCATCACGGAACTCATAGATGATGTAATCGCCTTCCGGCGTATATAATTCACACCGGTTATCCAGGCTATCATAAACCACTCCAAGCCATCCATAATTTGGGTCTTGGTACCCAGCCGTGCGAATCTGGCTTGTCATCCGAAATAAAGCCTGCCTGGCGCTGTTAATCGTCTTAAATATATCCTCATTCTCTCTGTAGTTTATAATAGCTGCGTTAAAAGCCACAGCTACAGCGGCAAGTAACATGCCTGATATTGCCAAGACAATCAGCAATTCCGCAATTGTGAAGGCATTTGCGTATTGCGTATTGCGTCGTGAGTATTGCGTATTGCGTATTGCGTATTGCATATTATTCATCGCTTACTCCGGATTAGCCGCGATGCGCAGATACCATTCTACACACGCCTGGTCCAGAATTGCTAATATCCGGCCCTAATCCAGCAGGCTGAGCTGATTTGCTTTGAATTAAGAAAAACCCTTACTGTTATCCTGACAAAATCACTACTTCCATCCGGGACAACTTGCTCGAAGTTACTAATACTGACATTTTCAACTATTACCTGTTGACTCCACGCCACAAAGTTATTCAGAACCTGACCATCTGCATCTATTGGTGGTGAATACGACTGCTCATCAAGAGTTGTCAGACTGTTATAGCTCATCATAGCTGTCAGTTCGCGAACCTGCTCGATTAAAAACTCAGCGGTCGACAGATCGGCCCCGGCTCCGTTCGCTATTGTAAAAGCGCTATTGGCAGTGAGCAGGGCCGTAATCGCAAGACCGACGAGAATCACGGCGAAGAGCACCTCAATGAGTGTAAAAGCGTTCTTTTGTGTTTTAGTTTGCATGCAATACCTTAAGCCAATGTTATCAGCTTTATTTAAATTTCCAGGCACGAGAAAAAATCTACTTACCCATGACAATGCTAGACATCTTGAATATGGGCAGAATAATGCTCATCGCTATGAAACCAACAAGGCAGCCCATCACCACTATCATCAATGGTTCTATCATGGAAGTGACTGTCTTTATAACCGTCTTTAGTTCTCGTGCATAGTAAGTGGAGACATCTCTCAATACATCACTTATATTTCCCGACTCTTCACCACTTCGTATCATATGCACAACACTGGATGGCATTAATGTGTAACGGCTCAGGCTGGATGCGATTTTCTTGCCCTGACGAACCTCCTCGTAGACTCCAAGCCACATATCCCTGTATAGGGCATTTCCCGATATTTGGGCCGTTATGGAAATAGTATTCAGGATTGGCACGCCTGCCTTTGTGAGCACACCCATCGTGTGCAAGCTCCTGGTTATATACAGGCTCCGGCAGAGTGTCTTTATCAGAGGCAACGTCAACTTTGTCTTGTCCCACCAAAGCCGGCCACCACTGGTGTTGATGAAGTACCAAAAAGCCCAAAGACCGGCGCCGATGGCGGGCACGATTAAAATCCAGTAATGCCTCAAGAATGTGCTGCTGACCATCAGTATTGTTGTTGGCAAAGGCAAGAGGTGTTCCTTTCCTTTGAATATCGCTGTAAACCTCGGCAAGACAAAACAAAGCAAGAAGATGGTCACCGCTACGGCCATAACCGCTATTATGACAGGGTAAACCATAGCACTTCTGACCTGAGAGCGTGTCTCTGCCTCCTGGTCCAGATACTCCGCCAGCTTTTGCAACATATCGCTCAGAGAGCCGGAGACTTCTGCTGCAGCAACCATGTTTATATAGAGGTTAGAAAATACATTTGGATGCTCGGCGAGGGCCTGCGAGAAACTCTGGCCAGCTTCGATTGCATTTTTCAGGTCGGTGACAACTGCCTTAAACTTCTGATTTTCATTCTGTTCGGCAATCGATTGAAGCGAATCCTGAAGGCTTATCCCTGCCCGAACCATAACAGCAAGTTGACTGGTAAAGTTCAAGATGTCTTTTCTGCTCGGCCCGAACTCAAACCTGAAATTCTTCACTCTCTGTAGCAGCGAAGGTCGATCGTGGGTCTTGTCGCGGATCCATTTCGGCTGCTGGACAGCGCCGATGGAATTACTACCAGCGATGTGCCGAGATCGGCCTTGTTGGATTTGCGGTCCGGCAGCCTGCCTATCGTCAGCGACGGCAGTGGTACTTTCGTGCTCTTGTGGAGAATCGCTCGACATATCTATATTCCTACCTTTCTGAACCTACCGTCTGAGGCGGTCGAACGACTTCGAAGTCACCGGGCTTGGCAAGCATTTTTTCCATCTTCGCAGGGTTGCTGGAGCGCATGATTGCCTCATCTCTGTCGATGTAACCCTTCGAATACATATCAGCAATACTAGTGTCCAAACTCTGCATGCCCAAGCGGCGAGAGGTTTCGATTATGTTCGGTATTTCATAAATCCTGTTTTCGCGAATGCAGTTTCTGGCAGCGGAAGTACACAGCAATATCTCGGTACAGGGAATCATTCCGGGCTTATCCACCCGCTTAAACAAGGTCTGCGAGACAACGGCCTGTAAAGTGTTGGCCAGCATTGTTCGGATCTGATTCTGTTGATTGGCGGGATAGATATCGACGATACGCTCAATGGTTTGTGGTGCATTTATCGTGTGCAATGTGCTAAAGACGAGGTGTCCTGTCTCAGCGGCGGTTATTGTGAAGCTGGTGGTTTCAAGATCCCTCATCTCGCCAACCATGATAATATCAGGGTCCTGTCGCAGCACGTGTTTAAGACCAGATGCGAACTCGGGACAGTCAGAACCGATTTCACGCTGTTCTATCATAGACTTGTCATTCTCCAGCAGGTACTCAATAGGGTCCTCCAGTGTGATAATACGTTTTGTATACTTTGAGTTTATAACCTGAACCATCGCAGCAAGGGTCGTACTTTTACCAGAGCCGGTATGTCCGGTTACCAGTACCAAACCCCTGGGCAAGTCGATCAGCTCCTTGACTATCGCTGGAAGGTGAAGATCATCAATTGAGAAAACGTGATTGGGAATAATCCTGAAAGAAATTGCGATTGTCTCACGTTGATAATGGGCGTTGACACGAAACCTGTGGCCATCGGCAATAGTAGTCGAGAAGTCGAGGTCTCTATTTTCTTTGAATTTCTCGAATTTTTCAGGGCCAACCATTGTAAGAATCATTTCCTTTGCATCCTGATTGCTGACGGCGGGGAAATCCATATCAATCAATTCTGTGTTTCTTCGAAGCACGGGCGGCATTGCAACATTAATGTGTACGTCACTGGCACTTCTTCTTATTGCCGCAGCTAAGATTGCTTTAATGTCAATCATATTCCGATCTCACTAAAAGGGTATATAACGTATGTCGGTCTACATAACATTTTCGACAAAGGCTTCTTCTTCACTGTGTCCATAAACCTCCGTAACCCGGAGTACCTCCTCCAATGTTGTAGCACCCTGGGCCACCTTTCTCATGCCATCATCAAAGAGGCTGGGCTTGTCGCTCTCGTGAAAGACACGCCTCATGCTGTTAATCGAAGAGTCTTCGTTAATCATGTCTCTGAATTTGTCGTCGATTACAAGCAGCTCAAAGATACCAACTCTTCCCGCATAACCGGAGCCCCTACAAGAATCGCAACCGGCGCCATGGGACAGCTCCTGTGGATTGATGCCCGCTCTTTGTATATACTTTGACATATGCTCGGGCACCTGATAAGGCTGCCTGCAATTTGGGCAGATTCTTCTCACTAATCGCTGTGCAAGGACGCCATTGAGCGAAGCCGCTATCAAATATGGATCGATACCTATATTGACTAATCTGGTAATACTGCTCGCGGCGTCATTAGTGTGAAGTGTGGAGAGCACAAGGTGACCTGTCAAAGCAGCTTGTACAGCGATGCCTGCTGTCTCGTTGTCACGAATTTCGCCTATCATTATTACGTCGGGGTCCTGCCGCAATAAGCTCCTGAGCGCCGAGGCGAAACTAAGGCCGATCTTCTCGTTTATCTGTACCTGGTTACAGAAGTCAAGCTCATACTCCACTGGATCTTCAACGGTCGAGATGTTTAATCTATCACCATCCATCTGACACATAGCTGAGTACAACGTGGTACTCTTTCCTGAGCCGGTTGGGCCTGTAACGAGAAAAATGCCGTGAGGCAGCGCTATTTGCTGACTAAATATATCACATACGGCTTGCTCCATGCCGAGCTGGTTTAGACCGCGGACGATTGACCTGCTGTCGAGAACACGTATGACTGTTTTTTCTCCGTGGTTTGTCGGTAAAGTAGAGATTCGTAAATCAATCGCCCTGCCACCGACAATGACTGAGATTTTTCCATCTTGCGGCAGTCTTCTCTCTGAGATATCCAGATTGGCCATAATCTTAATGCGTGAAACAATCGCGGGGTGCATCTTCAACGGCGCCTGCTTGCTTTCAAAAAGCATGCCATCAATGCGGTATCTTATCTTCGTTATTTTGTCCTTGGGCTCAATGTGTATGTCACTGGCTCCTTCGCGTATGGCGTTGCTGATAAGATAATTGACGAATTTAATGACAGGCGATTGTCCTGCCATCTTCTCCAGGTCTCCCGAATCATCCTGCTGGTCCTGAATCACCTCAACTTCAGTCAGGTCACTGATTATATCGTCCAGGTTATAATCGATTTGGTCCTGGCTGAATGAATCACAAATTGCGTCAATATCTGTGGGACTGCAGACGAAGACACGGATATCCATTTGAGTTTGCCTTTTGACATCCTCTATCGCGAAGATATTGGCTGGTTCGGAGGTCGCGACAATCAAAGTGCCCTGCTCAATTTTGATAGGTACGATGCCACTCGTCCGTATGAAGCCGATATCGAGACTCTCAAAGGCGCTTCTTTCCACCTCTTCAGGGCTGAAGCGTCGGAATTCGAGGCCGCAGAGTTCCGCCTTTGACATCAAGATGTCATCGGCGCTCGCAAGTCCTTGCTTCAACAGCCAAGTTGCAGCGTCGGGAGTGAGCTTTGCGGACTGATCCTGCCGTAATCGTTCGAGCTGCTCATGTGTTATTTTGCCTGCATCGGCCAAGACATCAGCGATATCACGCATATGTGCCTCGCAGGTTTGATCCGGAGAGTAGAGATCGCTTAGTCCGCGCACAGGCTCGCTGTTGGAGTCAGCCTGATCCAACGCAGAATTCATTTGCAAACTTTGCTGGCCTTCTGGCGGCTCCGGCGCACCGTCGTTTTTCTGAAATGGAAAGTGCAGTTTCATTAAGATAACTTCAGTATAACCTTCAAACCTTCAGACTCGGCCTCAGAAGAATCACCGTCCTGCTCGCCGAGCCACTCAAGGACAACAAAAACGTTACTGATTTTGACTACTTTAAAGCCTTTTATCGTATCTCCCTCATAAAAGATCTTACCGTCAATCATACAACAGTTGCCCTGATCAGAGCGCATGATGGATAGCAACTGCATGTCTTTCGCTTTTTGAATCAGCCTCTGTTGGCGAATAATCCTTGCGTCAATACCAGGAGACTGCTCCTGAGTATCGCTCTGCTGCCTTAAGTTATTCAAAAACATTTCAAGCTCAAAAGGGTTCTTAACAAGCTCATTGACCTGAACCTGAAAGACGTTTGAAAACTCGTAGAATTTCTTTAGGATTTGATCCATTCGACCAATCATCTCGGTGCTGCCGCCGGTGAGTCTACCGATAGCGATTTCAATCTGCGCCTCTTCAGAACAAGCTGGTGCGGCTGAGGCTGCTTGCGGCTTGCTCTTTCTAATCATGAACCAAAGGCATAAAAGGCCGATGCTGAACAAGATGATAACCAATACCGTACTTCTGCGTGCGTTTTTGGGCTGATTCGGGACGGTAAAGTATTCCTGGTTTTGACCGTCTTGCAGTGACTCAGGCTCTGCATGGCCGGCAGTTGAAGACGCCTGTGGCGGCAAGCCTTCAGAGCTTTGGTCGCGTAAAAAAGATAACATATCTAAGCTCCCTTACTTCTTTTTAGGCTCTGTTGAAAAGCTCGGTTGTCATTTCGACCGATTCATCCTTCGCAGTCCCTAAGGGACGGAGAATGGAAGCCCCTAAGGGGCGGAGTGGAGAAATCTATTAAAAACAGATTCCTCGACTCGCCCTCCTGCTTTCTTGCGAAAGCAAGAAGGGGGGCTCGCTCGGAATGACAGTTTTTTAGGTTTTCCGCAGAGCATTCTTTTTACTGATTTCAAATCTGATTTGATAGGCGCCTCTTTTCAGCCTGTTTTATCCTGAAAGAATATGCTCACAATGAAATCGGCTGATATTTGCCCCTCTTGTTGCCTTTGCTTATCAAGATCGAGCTCCCGAATCTTCATAATGCGTGGTAGCTGCTCAAGCTCCAAGAGATACGAATAAAACGATTTAAAATCGCCCGTTAACTCCATCCTTAATGGCTGCTCTATGTAACCACTATTTTCTTTTTTCTCGAGGGTCCTAATCATCTTAGGTTCGAGATCCTGCTTTTGGGCAATTACAGTTACTTGTTCGAGGACTTTATGGATTTCGCTTGTAGGCGGCAGTTTGCTCTCAAAGAATCTGACGGCATCATGCAACTGCTGAAGCTGTTTTGTGAGGTCCTCTGCGGCGGCTGTGGCCTTCTCGAATTCGCTGAGTTTTGCCAACTTGGCCTCGACGCGTTGCTTCGCCTTGGCAAGATTTCTATTAGCCGGCCTGATCATATACTGGTATCCAACCACCGCTATACCCACTAACAAGATAAAAAACACAGCTTTTCTGAAAGCACTATTCATTTCTCTACCCTCATGTCAGATTTGCCGGACCTCTACGCGTCAAATGATAAAAAACACTATTGAGGTCCATGGCAGTATTAAAAGTGATAAACTGATTGCTCTGCATTGGCTCTGATTTTGTCAACATCCTCCCTGGTCAGATGAGTGTCTTTGCGGAGGTCCGCTGTGAGCTTAAATTTTCTAAAAGTCGCGTCGTCGACTTTGTGCTCTTTCGATTCCACGAGTGAGACACGGTTGAACAAACTTGAATCACTAAGGCGCTCTATATAGGAAGCTACCTGAAGGTCACTGGGCGCCATACCTTCTATATCTATGTGCGTCTCCAATAATTGTTCCCGAGTGATGGCTGTTTGTGCTGGATTATACTCTGCCTGAGCTTCCTGATACTTGCTTTTAGCCGGGGCCGGATGATTTACACGCTTGCCCTCCTTCTGAATGAGCTTTAGCCTCAGCAATGATACACCCGGCGGCAAATTGTTCGTCAGAGATGCCAATAGAATACTTCTCGGTACGGGTTCAAGCAGTTGTGTGGTAGTAAGAGCGGTTTTCATCATCTCTTTGCGTTTTACCTGAAGCTGCTCAAACTGTTTTATAGACTCCTGTATGTGAGTCATTTTCGCATTGACCATCTTTTCCTTGGCATCGAAGTTCCTTCGACGAATCCTTATCGTGAGGAAGGAGCCAGCCAGCGCAGCCATTACTAAGGCCAAAAGGACAAGATATATTAAGTTCGTCCTTCTGGATTCATTGCTTTGAATGTAATCATCAGGAACAAAGTTTATATTGAGCATTTCGTTAACCTACCTCTCTTTGCCGGGTTCGGCACAACCGGGCTGGCTTTTACTGAGCAGTCAGGACAAGCTAAGCCCAAAAGCCACAGCCCAGTTAACACAACCGTTCCTTCTATCGATCGCATAACGACAGTGATCAGCCATCTCCACAGCAGCCAGGCAATCTCCCGCCTGAGCCTGGATTTCCAATTGCTTTGCTATCGCTGTGCATACGTCTTTACTGACTACTCGACCTGAAAGGAAAATCAGGCGCTCAATCTGTGTGTTTCTGTGCATAGAAGCAAAGCTGCGTCTACAGGAAGTTAATTCAAGTACGAGTCTTGTAACGACCTTTTCGTCCGTGAGCTGCTTGGCCCCTATCGGTATGGAACAAGCAAAAAGCGGATTCTTGTGTCTGCAGATTACGAGATTCGTACGAGTTGCTTCGATGTCGAGCAGCATAACAACAACATCAAGGTCGTCTTTTCGCCTGCCAAAGAACCTGGCGTAACAATTAGCAAGCGCAATGGGCCAAACACCGATGGACTTAACCACAAGTCCAGCCCTTTCATATATTGCCAAGTGTATGTCAATGATTCTGCGTTCGGTTGACATCACAAGAATGTTGTCCCGATCCGTGGAAATGTATTTTATCAGCGTGTTTTTCTTACTGGGCTGAAACGGTAGCTGCTGTTTTATCTTTGCAAAAATCGCGTCCTTCAATTGGCCATCTGCGGTCTTGGGCATTCTCATCTGGTCGATGAAGACGTCGCTTGATGGCACTGCCGCAGTGACTTCCTTACCGTGAAAATCACCTCTGACCAACGCTTCCCTTACGGCTTCGATGGCCCATCTTTGCCAAACTGCGCTGCCGGGCTTGACATCCCCCGGCCTATCAACGCGATCGCCGGCAATCAAGCTGATACTTCTTGCTCCATTGGCGAGCTGAGCTAACTTCAGGCTGTCAGGACCGACGTCCACACCAATTGGATACGCACGGTTTTTCAGAAATCCAAACATTTTACGTTCACCCATAAGAGGGGACTTGTAATGAGTATTCGTCCTGCCCTTTGAATGTATGTTATTTCATTGTTACTGCTCAAAACGACCTGGTCCTTGCTAAAAATGCTCATTTCGTCTCGATAGCTACACTAACGCACCCGTACCTACACTACGGGAGGGAGTTAACGTGCTAATTAAAATATATGATATGCACGGCAGGGTAGCCAAACGTACAGTAGAATATTAACAGCGCGCATGGGAGAAACTGATGTGGTCAAGGCAAATTTCCGATAAGATACCGAGCCAGCTTAACAAAAATGCCTTACAACAACTCGATACAGGAAAAAAGCCGAAGCTTCTGCGAGATTGAAAGGTCTTTACGAAAGAATTATCAGGACGGCTGGGCCCGCCAATAAGAATAGGAATCAACCGATTGATATCCATATCAACGTGATAAGCTCTAAGTCGATATTTTTCAGCGTCCTATAATTTTTATTGACATGCACTTATGCTACAGATATACTACACTATAAGGAAAATGGTCATGGGAGGTTCTCTTCATTCGCCTACGCATCGCTGCTCAAGAGTCGAATGTTTCAATCTTTTTATGTGGATGTACAGAAAAATGGAAAGCATCAAAAACACAAGGCACTGGATCTTGACTTATACGCTTGTCATCAATATCGGAGTTTTCGCTATAACAGGAAAAATCTATGCCGATGCCGACTCCTCGCCAAGGGCTGTCGAAATCCTCGACGTAAATAGCAGTGACGGTGTGGTAAACTATCATGCTGTAATCTGTGGTATCGCAGACTATCCAGGCCGGGAGATGGACTTAAACTATACTGACGATGACGCACATGATGTCTATAAGGTGCTAATAGCATCAGCTAATTGGAAAGCTGAAAATATAACACTTCTGGTCGATAGAGCTGCAACAAGAAGTGCTATACAATCAGCTATTGATGATATGTGTAACAAAGCAGATTCCGATGATATATGTCTGTTTTACTTCTCTGGTCACGGAGGAACGGCAGATACTGATTATTTCTATCCTCCCGATGAGCTTGATGGGTTTGACGAGTACATTTGTGCCTATGATTATGATATTATCGACGATGAGCTGGGACAATGGCTTGCTGATCTTCCTACAAGAAAATACATCGTATTTTTAGATACGTGCCGTTCGGGAGAAGACGCAAATCCTATTTCAAACGAATCAATCCTTGATAGTCCAGGCGATGCAAATAGCACAGGCAATATTATCTCGATGAAGGACGATGGTTTTGCCGCTGACATCGCCGCCAACTTTGGTTCCAATTCTGAAATTGGAGCGAAAGATTTTGATGATTATGACCGAGGCGTCGCCGTCGCTGCATGTGAGGCTGATCAAACTTCTGAAGAGCTGTATTACGTACAAAATGGTCTTTTTACTTACTTTCTCGTGCAGGGAATGGCTGGACCAGCGGATGAAAATGGCAACGGCTGGATATCAGCGGAGGAATGTTACGACTATGTTCGACCTCGGGCAGAAAACCTTGATTCTGATTATCTTCTCGATTATTCCAATAATGAACCTAACATTCAGAACGCCAAAATGTACGATGGCCATTCAGGTGAGTTAGAGTTCTTACAACTGCCGAATTGTATTCAGACTCTTGATAATTTTGAAAGTGGCGGTTTCGACGATAAGTGGACGCACTCCGGAGACGCCGACTGGAGTATTACTGACGATGAGAGACCTTTCAAAACGTACAGTGCCGGGACAGGTGTCATTGAGCACAACAGGTATTCTGCACTAAAGCTGACATGGAACTTTCCCGCCGATGGATACGTCACTTTTTGGCGTAGAATCTCATCAGAGCTTCGATGGCAGCGCGAATGGAGCGCTCACTGGAGAGAATGGACATTCTGGTGTTTTATTGATGATCTGACGTTCTACATTGATGATGAACTCGCAGGTGCCTGGGCCGGAGATGGGGATTTGCCAGACGAAGGCTGGGCTAAGGTAGGTTTCCCAATATTTGCCGGCTCCAGGACTCTAAAGTGGACCTATTCGAAAGACAGTTCTTGGTCAGAAGGCTTCGACCAAGCATGGATTGATGATATAAGCTTCCGGTTTCATTGCCAGTGTCCGATGGATGCCCCAGTCCTACAGTCTGAGCCACCGACAACCTTGGGACAAAATAATACGATTTCGTGGGACCCTGTAGCGGTTACCAATAGATACTACGTGCAGTGCTCAAATAATGTGAACTTTGACCTTAACGATCCAAATTATGTTATCAATAGCGGCTGGATCAAAGACACAAACTACACATTTACAGATCTCGATTCAGGTCAGCTATACTGGTACCGCGTGAAGGCCAGACCGGCGGAGACCTGGGTGCAAACGAGCAAGCCTGATTTCGAGGCTAACATGTTGTCAGATACAACCGCGACAAGCGATGGAGATGTAGTATTATTACCAAATTCCATACCTGGCTTAATATATGAGACCAACACGGTAGGCAGCACACGCAAAAGTTACACTAACAATGCGCAGACCCGGCTGGTAGCTTATCATTGCACAAAGCCTTGTACACTGTACATGATAGAGATGCACCTGAACATT
>Ga0315541_1001389_pt1 | contig 22670 bp, 18 predicted proteins | sample SalMarSW160190MG_FD_203095 | JGI IMG/M metagenome (GOLD analysis project Ga0315541, IMG submission 203095) | Salt marsh sediment microbial communities from the Plum Island Ecosystem LTER, Massachusetts, United States - Salt Marsh Sediment SW1601-190 ...
CCATTCGGAGTATCTTTTCAATAAACCGGGGTAGGGGCAGGTCTTGTACCTACCCAAGAGGGCGACCACGAGGGTTCGCCCCTACATATTGAGATGATACCATTCGGCCGCCTGAGGAGTCAGGGCCACGTAGTCGGAATAGAACTCGTGATGGGAGTCAGCCCACAGTTGTGAGTTGCTGGTCTTGAACAATTAGAAATGGCCATGTAGCGCTCCAACACAACCGGGGGGTCGCCAGGCCACCCCGGCAACTCAGAGATGAGGGGTAGGGAAATATCCCAGATTCTTGTCATCCAGTGACCTCTTGATCAACAGTCTGAGGCGCTCGGGCTATAACCCGTATGTGCGAACTCAGACGGTGTGCTTGCAGGAATTTCTGGAACGCCTCCCGAACGTCATCAGGAGCCTCGAAGACGATCTGCCGCACGAACCGGTGCAGTGGGATAGAGGGATCCTCATTGACGATGTTACGCACGATGTCAACGTCGAGCTGACCGGGTGTGGTCAACTCCACCAATTCAAATCCAACGCGACGCACCAGTTGCTCCATTCCTGACACAGACAGTAGGTTGATGTGATGGGGGGGATACACGCTCTTGGAATGCTCCCACAGTACCTGGATGTCGAAACCCGTCACCGTCAGAGTCGTGAACAGTAAGAGGCCGCCGGGCCTCAGGACGCGCCGTACCCCCAGCAGGAATACGGCCGGATCGTACACGTGCTCCAGCACCTCGAAAGCAGTGGCAAAGGAGACTGGGATCTCCCCGGTACGCACATCTTCCACCGGCTTTTCAACGATGGTAAAGCCTTTCTCGCGGCAGATAGCCGCCAGGTTGGGGGCTGGTTCGATACCCGCCACCTGGGCAAACCGGCCCAGTCTGGCAACTTCCTCCAAAAAGATCCCATAACCCGATCCCACATCCACGAACACCGCAGAATGATCCAGGCCGACGCGGTCGGCCCATTCAGCGACGAGCTGGGCACGGGGTTTGAACATCCTCTCCCGCCTCGCCTCAGCCGTCTCTTTGAAGAAATGCGTGCCCCAGAACTTGACCGCCTCCGACTCCCGACAGTAGGCGTCAATCATCTCCGGGGCAGGACGGGGCGAGAGGTACAGCGACCCGCAGTCCAGGCAAGTCACGTAGCGAAAGCCAAACTTCTCCAGCCCCAGTTCATACCGTTCGCTGGCGCAGGCCGGGCAGGGAACCTCAGTGAAGGACGAACGATCTGCAAAGAAGCGATCGATGTCCTGCCGCGAGAGTTCCAGGTAACGATTGAAAAGCGCCTGTGGGCGGATGTCGGATTCTTTCATCAATCTACCCCGTCCACAGGTGGGATATCCAGCGGCCTGGTCCCGATTACCAGTGGCTTTGGATGCCCCCCTGGCGCGAACGCCTTAATCTCTGAGAACCCGTGAGATTCCAACAATGCTCGCATCCCAGCCACCCCAGCCAGGTGTTGATGGGACCGATCTCTGTATTTCGGGCTGGTAAGACGGGGCGTGTTCCCCTGAAGAGCCACCGTGCTCGTGATTTGAGCCACTTGCTCCATGACGTGCTTGACCCCAGCGCCAAGGTGGTAGGCCACGCAGAACATGCACACCAAGTCGAAGTGACCCAAAGCAACCAGATCGAAGTCGGCGACATCGGCAGCGATGAAGCGAACCCGCGAATAGTCCTGCCCGCTCTTCTGCGCGAACCACTCCCGCACGAATTCGGCCTGCTGGACGCGGACATCCATGTCTATGCCGACCACCTCTGTAGCCCCGGCTTCTACCATCCTCAGGTCATACAGCCCAGCGTTGCAACCGATGTCCAGCACCCGCTTCCCGGCCGGGTCGGGCAGGTGCCTGGAGAGGAACTCAGCCCAGTTCTTTTCGCCGGAATGCGGGTCTCTTTTCAAGTCGGGTCGAACAGCAACGCCATGGCCAAAGTTGATATAGTAGTACCAGCCCTTCCGGCCGTCCGGACTCAGTGCCTCAATCTGCTGCTCGAGCCGATGGACCTGCTCTCGTTTCCAGAGCCTCCAGAAGGCTTTCTCTGCTTCGCCCGCGATCGCAGCGATCTTATTGGCCATCTTGTTGTATGACCACCCGAGCCGCCGGAACGTAAACAAGTCCCCCCTCTCCGTCCTGCACAACTACCACCGGCTGCATACGCCAGGATTTGAACGGCCCCCGGCGCTGTGGTTGGGCATCCACAAAAACCGCCTTGCCCAGGCGAGCGCCTGTCTTCCGGTCGTGCACCTGCTTTCCCAGGTATTCGGCCTGGGCCTGGCGCTTGACGCCGGCTTCCTCAAGGATGTGCCGGATCCGCCGCGTGCTGAACAGTTCTTCCCATTGGTACATCTCGACCCACAGAGATTCGAGGCCGGTAACGTAGGCAATCGCGGCTCTGTGGGAGCCATTGAGTCGAATGCCATCAGTCGTCACGCCTATATATCCCTGGGAATAGTCCATGCCTCGCTCACGGATGTCCTCGTACAGCCGGATGAAACGCTGGCATCGCTGACGGATGGCATCTTCCTGCCGGCCCGACGCAGCCAGGTACTTCCAGTATAGCGTCTCGGAGAGCCGGTCAGCGCCGGTGCCAGCGTCAACGGAGCGCAGGATTTCGACGTGCCGGATACAATCATAGGCCAGGTCTCTCGTAGACACACGGGCCAGCCAAGGCGTGCCATTTCGCAGGAGCTGTGCCTTTTCTGGGTAGTTGCGGACACCCACATATTTCATAAAGATGCCAGTACATCAGCACTTTGCAGGGATTATGATTTCGTCCAGCGGCACACCGAATGGGGTGTGTGTGCCGACATCCTTAACCAGCAAAACATATACCGAACGGTATCCCAGATACGCGACTGAGGCTGCCCGGTGGTGACCGTCGAATATCTCATACCCATCTGGGCAGTAATCATAACCATAGCGGGTGTGGATGAGGGGCTTTTCCAATACCCAGATGTAGTTGGACAACCGGCTGTAACCGTAGCCCCGCTTGCGGATGGACTCAAACACGCGCAGCAGTTTGTGGATCTTGTTCGCTATCCAGGCGTCAGATCTTACGTCTTCGTTTATCCCGGCCTGGCGTAACTTCACGTGCCACTGCCAATAGTCTGTCTGGGAGAAATCCTGGATCGTTCCCTCGACGTATGCTTGCAGAAGCTTATACTGCATGCTGTTATAGATACCATAATCCAGACCCCCGTTTCCTCCAGCGAAGTAGTTGTCGAGAAAGTCTAAAGTAGTCGCTTGATTGACTGGGACCACCTCGCACCGGACTGGCCGCTGAACCAGAAGATTCTGTACCTCGACCTTTTTGATACCCAGCGGTTCCAAACCGAAGTGGGCGAGCCGCTGGCTGGTGCCCGCTTCGCCAAGCACCCTGTTGAGCAAGGCGTGGGAAGGCCCCGGCGGCTTTGTTGTTGATGGATGAATGAACGGTATCTTGAGTTTGTTAAGTCGATGTATAAGCGCCATCAGTCGGTGGGTCCGAGGACATCCAAGCGGGACTCGTGGCCTGCGGCGTCCTCTTCTGCAACTGGTTCTGCAACTGGACAGCGAACCAGGTGGGCATATAACATGGTCAAATCTGGCTCGTCGTTCGGCCAGTCCCAATCCACTCCGACGCTCTCAAACGTGAAATACTCGTGGAGCCAGTCCCGCACCATGTCTTCACTGACCACGTAGCGATGGGCCTTGTTCAACTGGTCTGATCGCCGCAGGTGGACATGCAAGTACAATGAGCCCCCGGGCTTAAGGAGCCGGGCGATCTCCGTCGCCACACGGACTGGCTCCGGAACGTGGTCTAGCGCGTTGGTGCAGAAACACACGTCACAAATGTGATCAGGAAGTGGCGTTCGATAGTCACGCACCGGGTAGATGTGGAACCGGCATGCACCCCACTTGTTGTATTCGTCGGCAAGCACATCCAGGGGATAAGCAACTTTGACATCAGGGAGAACGCTGGGTATCCCCCCAAGGGGTCCACAGCCGAAGTCGCAGATAGTCAACCCTGTCAGTTCATCTTTGTCCAGACCGAACAGCCTGAGATAGTTATCGTAAATGTAGGTCCCTTTGCGCAGCCCAGTTTGTAGCCAGTACCTCACTTCGTGACCCTGCGTAGATCCGACGTACCCTCCCACATCACAGGAGGAGGGTGGCGATAGCTTCAAGTGGCGGCCAACGGTTTGCCAGACCCAGGTGTAGCCCCTGCGTAGTCTGTTGACAACCATATCTATTGCCTCGTGCACCGGAAGACGTACCAGGTGGGGACTTTGAAATAGGGGTGGTCCTCACCCGGCGCCGGTGCGGTCTTCAGATAATCTACTTCGAAGAACTCTGATAGCAACCCTTGCAGACTCTCACGTGTAAAAACCCGGGCGTGATGCTTATGATCCCTGATGGTTTCAAACCCCCACCGGCCAATCTCGGTCGGCACATCGCCAAAGAGCAATCCGCCTGGTTTCAAGACTCTTCTGGCCTCGGACAATACCAATCGGGGGTCGTATACATGCTCCAAGAGTTCCGAAACCACCACAACATCGAAAAAGCCATCCGGATACCTTAGATCCTCAGCAGCCCCAACGTACACATCGTAACCTTTTGACATCGCCCTCTCGACCAGGCGCGGGTTGATATCCACGCCGTACATTACACATCTCTTTTCCGCAATGAGACGACGCCCGAGCCCACCGCTGTTGCAACCAACGTCGAGCACAACCGAATTCGGCGGGATCCCCTCGATAGTGTCCTTGACGCGACAATAAGTTCTAAATGAGGGATCGAACTGCCCTTCGCCGTCGGTATCGTGCTTGTACGCTGAATGGGCCTGGAGCGCTTCATCCAGCGATTTGAACTTCCCCAAGAAGGTGTCCGAGTAGAGATACCTCGAGTTGAGCCTACCCCGCAACAAGTCAAACAGCCGCTGTATCGGCATGGCGTCCCCCCAGAAGACCTAGAGACGAACCACGGAAGTCAAGCACTGCCTCGGGCGCGTACTCCTGTAACTTGTACAGACTGAAGTACAACCCCTGCTGCGCCATCAGTTCTTCGTGAGTGCCCTGTTCAATGACCTTGCCATTGTGGATAACCACAATGTTGTCAAAGCGCGTGATGGCGCTCAGGCGGTGGGCGGCGATGACGATGACCTTATCGGGCTTGAGTTTCATCAACTCCTCAAAGATCCTGGCTTCAGTGTACAGGTCCACCGAACTTGTGGCCTCGTCAAGCAGGAGTATATCCGGATCCTGCAAGAAGATCCGTGCCAGGGCGATCCGCTGGCGTTGCCCGCCGGAAATTTGCATCCCCCGCTCGCCGACCGGGGTGCGGTAGCCGTCGGCGGCCTCGAGGACGAATTCGTGGGCCATCGCCCGGCGCGCTGCTTCCTCCACCTCAGTCCGGGTCCCCTCCGGGCGAAGGTAGCGGATGTTCTCCAGAATGGTGTCGTTGAAGACGATGGTGTCCTGAGTCACGTAGCCTACCTTGCTTCGGAAGGATGAGAGATCGTACGCCAGGACATCCATGCCATCCACACATACGCGTCCTGCCACCGGATAGCGGAAACGAGCCAGTAACTCCAGCAGCGTGGATTTGCCCGACCCGGAAAGGCCCACCAGCGCCGTGATGGCGCCTTTCGGGAACACCAGCGAGACGTTGTCCAGCACCCGGTCGTGACCGTCGTAGCTGAAACTGACTCCCTCGACCGAGAGGCCGTGCTGCACTCTTTGCAATGGCAGGGGATTCTCTGGCCCAGTGCTGGCCTGGGTCTCCAAGAAGGAGTCGTCCAGCATAAACTCGGCCACACGCATATACTGAGCGTACATCGAACCCACGCCCAGCCACTGCTGGAGCATCGTCACGATGATCCAGACCACACGGGTGGCGATGATGTAGTATCCCGCCATAAAGTCCACGTTCTCGATCATGTTGAGGCCAGATAGCACGCTGAACCCGATGGCCGAAAGTGCGAGAATAAGCGAGGCCCCCAACTGCGTGACTGCACTTCCTAACGACTGGTGGTCATAGACCTGCAGTTGCTTGTTGACCAGTTCCCGCGTGGTGCGCAGATACTTGTCCCGGACTCGCCCCTCCTCCGCGACCAGTTTCACCAGCCGGATGCCATAGAGAATCTCCAGGAACGTAGAGGCGGCCACGCTGCTTTGTGCGGTTAACTCGGTCCCCAACTCCTGGAGGCGCCGCCGCGTACCCCTGAGCAGGAAGAACATTCCCAGCGTCATCATCGCCAGGAGCGCCGTCAACTGCCAGGACATGCGGATCAATAGAAAGCCAACCACCAGCAGGTTGAGAAAGCCGGATAACAGGTCCTCGGCTGTGGACAGCAGCCTGGAGAAACGCCCAATCAATGTATTCTGAAGATATGCTATGTCGCCCGACTTCGTCTCTGTGAAGTAGGCGATGTCCAGGTTCAGCATCTTGTCCAGGACGTCCCGCCGCACCTCCTCGACAAAATCCATCTGGACTTTGCTGGTCACGTGGCGGCGGGCAAAGTCCAACGTCACTTGAGCGACAATCAATACCACCACCAATGCCAGAACGACGATAGGCACACTTTGCCCGGCACCCAGTTGAGGAGGTATCGGCACCTCAAACCCGAGCAGATTCAGGCTATCCGGGATGCCAGCCTGGCCGCCCACCACGAGTTGAACAAAGGCCAGGAGGGCCGCCAGCGCCAGGCCCTCAACCACTGAGCGAACGACGTTGAGGAAACTGAGGAGAGCGATTGCGGGGACCTTGGTCCTGAGGTACGAAAGAATCAGTCTGAACTCGGCAGAGTGAAGGAGCTCGAAGGGGCGCCCCCTCCTGGAACCCCCACTTCGTATTCTCTGCGCTTCCTCGATCGTCCTGCTGTGAGTCTTAAGTAATTCGATCATTACCTATCCAACCTGATGCTGCCGGCACCACGCCACCGTGCGTTCCAGCCCCTCGTAGAAACCAACGTCAGGCTGGTACCCTGTTGTGCGCTGAATTTGGCTGATGTCGGCTTGCGAGTGGCGCACGTCGCCAGGGCGGGGGTCGGTGAACTGCGGCTCGATGGTCGTGCCCAGGATCTGACATAGATGGGATATCAACTCGAGAAGCGTATGCTGTTCTCCGCAACCGACGTTGAACACCCCTCCCACTCCATCAGGACTCTCGCAGGCCAGCAGGTTAGCCTGGACGACGTTGGCGACGTAGGTGAAATCCCGCGACTGATACCCGTCGCCGTAGATGGTCGGCGGCTCGCCGCGCAGCATAGCCACGACGAATTTTGGGATGGCTGCTGCATATTGGGAGGCCGGGTCCTGGCGCGGGCCGAACACATTGAAGTAGCGCAGTGCCACCGTGGGCAGACCGTACACGTGGTAGAAAGCGCGACAGTAGTGTTCTCCAGCCAGTTTGGACACGGCGTAGGGCGAAAGAGGGACAGTGGACATCTCCTCTCGCTTGGGCAAGGTCGGGTTATCGCCGTAAACGGACGACGAGGAGGCATACACCACCCGCCGCACGCCAGTGTCACGGGCCACGACGAGCACGTTGAGCGTGCCAATTACGTTGGCCTGGTTAGATGCCAGGGGATCGGCCACAGAACGGGGCACCGAAGGCAGGGCGGCCAGGTGTAGAACGTACACCACCCCCTCCATAGCCTGCCTCACCGTTTCCAGATCGGCGATGTCCCCTTCAATCAGATCAATGTGGGGCAGTGCCTCCCGTAAGTTCTCGCGCTTGCCGGTCGAGAAATTGTCCAGCACCCGCACGGATGCGCCGCGTCTGAGTAGTTCCTCAACGGTGTGCGATCCAATGAAGCCCCCCCCTCCGGTCACGAGATACAATGCCATGGCTCCCTGCATCCTACATCTTGCATCCTACATCTTGCATCCTGCACCTTGCATTCTGCACCATCCCCTACTTCTGCCCCCGGCCCATTCCGTTACAGCCCCTGCCCCTTGACAAGAATCCTGAAGGTGTCCACGATCACGCGCAGGTCGAACAGCAACAGCCGCACGGAGCCGAGGGTGCGGCAGGCCTCGATGTAGGTCTCATCCAGCACACGGTCGCCGCCCATCGCGCTCAATTCATCTTTATGTGCCTGCACCAGCCCCGTCAGCCCCGGCCGAAGGAGCCGTTTGCGATAGATGCCCTGTGCGATTTCTGCCTCGTATGCTGGCACAGGCCACGGCCGGGGACCAACCAGACTCAGGTCGCCCTTCAGAACGTTGAACAGTTGCGGGAGTTCATCGAGATACCAACACTGCAACCAGCGGCCCACCCGCGTCTTGTTCTCGTCACGTCCTTCCAAAGGCTTGGCGTGATCATACCCTTTCTCCTGCCTGGCCGCTTCGATCACTGCCGTCTTGAGCACTCTGAATTTGTACAGGTTAAAGACGCGGTCCTGGCTAATCCGGGCCTCTTTGTAGAGTACAGGCCCCCGGTCCTCGGAGTGCAGCCAACCGTTGATCTTGATGACCAACGCAATCAGTACGAGCAGCGGTGTGAGTACGAGGATGGCAAGCAAAGCCACCACCTTGTCGAAGGTGATTTTCAGAGTGTGAATGTGTATCATCTTTTCCACAACACCATCACTCTTCCTCCACCTCCGCTTGCGCGACGGCGTCCAGAAAAGCCAGGAAGCGCTCGATATCCTGCTTCACCGCTGCCCATACGTCGGGAAGACGGTCTACCAGTGCCGCCACCTTCGCCGGGTCAACGTGATAGGTGTAAACGTGACGAATACGATGACGGAACGAACGATAGTCGTCCAGGTCATCCCGCGTCGTCGTACGGATGACGGCTGGCCGTAGGTCGGGCAGTTCCAGGCTCATCTGGGTCAACAGGTCGGTATGCCAGCGTTCGCCCGCTGGTACGCTTCGTTCGACCCGTTCCGCAACGACTCGGAAGATGCGTTCGATGCCGGTATAGATGCTCTGGAGATTCAGGGCAACCGATTCGACGTAGACGTCCTGATCGGCAGGGTGCCGTCGGGCCCCGGCCATTGATCGTTCCGCGTGCGCAATGGCACGCTCGACATTGGCCATTTCGTTTGCAATTTGCTGCCGTAGCAGAAGATAAGACGGGATCATACGTCAACTCCTTCGCGCTCGACAGCTTCCCAGATATATGGACTGCAATCACCGGGCTCCACCAAGTCTACCCCGAACTCGCTGCCTGGGCCATTGACCAATGCCCAGGCGCTTAAGCAGTCCTGTGGCGACAACCCCTCCACTGCCAGGTCCACGTCCGAGCGCTCGTGGAACTGCTCCGGGTACAAGACGGAGCCGAAGAGGCGCACCCGCGTCGCGCCGTAGTGCCGGCGCAGAAGGTCGGCGGCGATCCGCGCCGCTTCCAGTGCCTGCACAGCCCGCTTACGCATCCGCCGCCGGCGGGCTCGTTCGCGCCGCACCAGCCCGGCGATGTAGGGGGCGAACTCATCCACCACGTGGCTTTCTTCCATTCTCACAACTCCGGCACGCGGCCCTGTGGTGCGTCACCTGCCAGGATGCACTCCAGTGTGGAGCCGGTGACCCGGTTCGTCTCCCCCGGTCACTTCTCCGCCGGCCACTCCACCACAAATCCTGTTCCCTCTGCCCATACTTCCGGGAGCGATGAGGAAGGGGACTTCTCGACAGGCACACCTTCTTCTAGACAAGTCAGGCGGAATATCCCCATCGCCTCGTCCTTGCTATCAGCCCTGACCGCCACATAGCCCTTGCTGCGCACCTGGGCCAGCGTCTCCCGCGCTGCCTGGCGCAACTCCCGGTAGACCCGCAGTGAAACTTCCATGTACTGCGACGTGAGCCGCGCCTTGAGGGCCAGCCCCTGGGGTGTGACGAAGTACTTCAGCCGGCGGCGCTCCATCTTCGTCGCCTTGACGTACCCTTTGCGGATCAGCCGCTTGAGGTACCAGTTGACGCTGCCTACGGCCACGCCCAACTGGGCGGCCAGGCTGGCCTGAGTGGTCTCCGGGGTCTGCTCCAGGACCTCCAGGATGCGTAGTTGGCGCTCTACTTCCGACATTGGTTGCATTCAAAATTCACGAGTTGAAATTCAGCAACTGAATTTTACCACAATTCGACGGGGATGTCAAGCCGCGACGGCTCTTACCCGTCCGCCCACGTTCAGGAAGACCAGCAATGCGCGCGGACGTTTGCCCAGGAGAGCGGTTACTGCCGCAACGTACTCCCCCACCTGTCTGTCGTATCCCTTCTTGCGGCTGTGGGCCTCCAGGTCTGCCCCGGCCCGCAATTCGTCAGTCTTGAACTCGACCACCGTCCACCCCGCGTCGAGTCGGGCCAGCAGATCTACGATACCATACCTGGGAGCGCCATCTACCTCGACGGTGTAGGGCAACTCGTGATGCCGCTCGGCCCGATCCAGTTCAGCGTAGAGGGAGTGTACCTGGAAATGAGCCAGGAGACGACGGGCCCCGGTGATGGTGCGGTGGATCTCCGCCGGATCGGCCAGGCCAGCCTGCAGAGCATAGGGGCGCAGGAAGTCCTCCAGGCCGGGCTGATCCGGGAAGCGCCAGTGGCACAGGGCAGTGTGGACCAGGCTGCCCACGACCCAGGCCGGGCCCTCGGGCTTCTGGGCTGTAGGCACGATGCGCCAGACATGGGGCGGCGGGTCGCTCTCCCGCTCCCGCACCTTCGGGTCAGCGCCAGCAGGGGTGTCGAAGGTTAGCGGTGCGATCAGGCCAGGGAGACAAGGAAACAAGGAGACGAGGGGACGAGGGGAGGGAGAGAGAACACCTGGTTTCCTGGTCTCCTGCTCTCCCTGGGCTGGGTGCACTACACAGGCCAGCGGGCCACCGTTCCAATCCAGGTCGAGAGTTAGCGGTGCGGTGATGGGGTTGGGCAGTTGGGCCTGGTCGAGGCCGATGACCTTCCCCAGCCAGGCCAGCCAGCCTCGCAGTTGAAGGGTGCTGTCCCTCTTGGCTTTGACGTGCCCGCTGACGATGAGTTTCTCCTGGGCGCGGGTGGCAGCGACGTAGAGGAGCCGCCGGGATTCTGCATCTTCCTGGTCGGCGTCGCGCAGGGAAGCCAATCGGTAGATGGCCGGCAAGGCTTTTTCCTCTCTCAGCCTCAGCACGACGCCCAGGTCGGAGGAGACCAGAATAGGCTGCGGGGGGCCGGCGGCGGCGTGGGCCGCGTCGGCGATGACAACGACGGGGAACTCCAGCCCCTTGGCCTTATGGACAGTCATCAACTGGATGGCTCCCTCAACCTCAACGGGGGCCTCCCCCTCGCGGGCGGCCACGTCGCGCAGGGACTGGACGTATTCCAGAAACTCACCCACGCTAACCAGACCGCTCCGATGGGCATCGGCCAACAGTTTGTCCACGTTCCGGCACAACCGGTGACCGCCAGCCAGGTACATGGCAGCCCGGTAGTGAGTACCGTCCAGAAATCGCCCCAGCAGGTCGCCGACGGTGGTGCGCCCGGCCAGACCGTGGAGTTCGGCGATGACCTCCCGCGCCCATCGTGCCCGGACGGCGTCGTCGGGGCCCAGGTGGTCCAGTGGACCGTGGAGGGCATCCCAAAGAGGACAAGAGGACAGGGAGACAGGGGGACAAGGAGAAACAGAGGCATGGGCTCCTTGCCCCCTTGGTCCCCTTGCTCTCCCGTTTCCTTGTCTCCCCACTTCGGGTCTCCAACGCAAGAGGTAGAGAGCGACGTCCGTAAGAGCGAAGGCAGGGGAGCGCAGGAGCCCGGCCAATGCCAGGTCATCGGTGGGGTCAGCCAGGGCGGCCAGGCCGTTGAGCAGGTCGCGCACCTCCGGCCGGTCGTAGAATCCCCGCCCGGCGACGGTGACGAAGGGAATGCCGGCTCGCTCCAGCGCGTCCTCGTAGGTGGGGAAACCGGTGGCGGCGCGGAAAAGGAGCGTGACCTCTCCCCAGCCCACATTTTCCCCATCGTGCAACTGACGCAAGCGGTGGGCCAGAGCTGCGGCAGCGGCAGCACGCCCATCGTCAGCGCTCTCTCCTAGCCCCAGATGCAGTTCCAGGTAAGGAGAGCGGATGCCGGGGCGGTGCTCCTTCCGATGGGCGGTCAGCGGGACGAAGGAGACGGCATAGGGCCGCTCAGGGTCGTCCTCCTCTCCCAGGATGGGAGCCAGGAGGTCGTTGACGAGGGCAACCAGGGGAGCGTGGGCACGGAAGGTGCGATCGAGGGGGACGTGCCGCCCCCCCATGGCAACGATGTCGGCCTGGACGCGGCGGAATACAGTCACGTCCGCCCCGCGAAACTTGTAAATGGACTGCTTGCTGTCGCCGACGACGAAGATGGAAGCAGGGCGCGTGTCGCGTGTTGCGTGTTGCGTGGAGCCACTGAGGGCGTAGAGGATGCGCTGCTGGCGGCTGTTGGTGTCCTGGAACTCGTCCATCAGGACGGCGTGAACCTCGGATTGCCACCGGGCGCGTACCTCGCCGTTTTGGACGAGGAGAGCCAATGCCCCGGCCTCCAGGTCGTCGAAGTCGAGGGCACGCCGCTCGTCCTTGAGGCGGCCGTACTCCGCCAGGGCGCGGTCGAAGAGGCGATGCAGACAGGGGAGGGCATCGGCGCTCCGCTCGTCCAAGGTCCAGGAAAGCGGCCTCTTCTTGTCCACCAGGGGAACGAGCACGGCGTCGAAGTAGGTGCGGAGGCCCTTCATCGCCTCCCTCGCCGCTGCCAGGTCGTCGGCATCCCAGTTATCCTTCCTCCCTCTGGTGGAGATGGCAGCGCGCAGGGCCGTGAGGATGCCGAGCAGAGCATCCCACTCGCAGGCCTCCAGCGCAGCGCGGGCCTCGATCCAATGGGCCAGGACTGCGCTGCGGGCGGTCTCCAGTTTGTCGTCGGGCCGGCGGGCCTGGAGACGGGCTAACTCGTCCAGCGAGGCAGTCCAGGCCGGATTCTCCAGCCGCTTGTGGAACCAGGCCGCCAGCGCATCGGACCAGCGGGCCAGGGGGACGCCAGCGAGAACGTCGAAGGCGGCGACGGCGTCCAACCGTTTCTCCACCAGGGTGGCGAGGGCCTGGCGCAATTGGTACTCGGTCAAACGTTCGAACAGGGAGACCACTTCGGGGGCTGTGACAGCCCAGGCCAGAGCGGCATCAACGGCGCGGGCCTTTAGCAGGGCGGCCTGGTTCTCGTCCAGGACGTCAAAGTCGGGGTCTATCTGAGCCTCGGCGGGATGGGCGCGGAGAATCTCGGCGCAGAGGGCGTGGACGGTGCCGATGCGGGCGCCGTCCAAGGCGGCGAAGGCTTCCTCCCAGCGGGCCTGCTCCGCCGGGTCATCGCACCGCCCAAGCCAGACCTCGATGGCGGTGCGGATGCGGGCGCGCATCTCGCGGGCCGCTTTGTCGGTGAAAGTGATGGCGACGATAGAGCGGAGGGGGAGGCCGGATTCCAGCAGGGCCAGGTAGCGACCGACCAGAGTGCGGGTCTTGCCGGAGCCAGCGCCAGCGGTGACGACGAGGGCGCGGCCATGGTCTTCGATGGCAGCCCGCTGGGCGGAGGTGTACTCTTCCAGAGAAGTGATGGAGACCGTCACTGTCCTAGAAACGCCTGCAGGAGCCCAACGTGCTGGACGGCCAGGTCGTAGAGCACAAGCTGGTCGGCATACGAGCGGAATAATAGCTGGTCTCCTGCTTCACGGAACGGCAACTTTCGGGCCTCGGTCTCGAACTTGCGGGCTCTGCTGGATGCGCGATCCCGCCAATCTGCGTGAGTGCATCCTGGACAACTTCCTGCCACATCATATCGCGTGAGTCACTCATTGGTCATCTCCCGAATAATGAGGCTAGGAGATTGCCCGCTCATGTACCTTCTGTTCGGCTGCTGGCGTTTCCTCAAGCGGGACAATCCGCACCTCCAGGCGGCCCCCCAATACCTCCACTACGCGCCGCAGAAAGGAGAGTTTCGGCTCGGTCTTCCCGCTTTCCAGCCGGGCAATGCTGGGTTGTTTGGTGCCCACCAGTTCGGCTAACTGCTCCTGGGTCAACCCGCGCAGGATGCGCAATCGCGCCACCTGGTAGGCCGGTTCCAGTTCCTCGGCGGCAGCCCGAAATTTCGGGTCTTGCATCTGCTCGGCTTCCCACTCCTCAAACCGGATGTTGGTACTTGTGCTCATTTCTCTCCCTCCAGAAACTCGGCCAGCCGTCGCTCGGCAGCCGCGATCTCCTGCCCAGGGGTCTTCCGTGACTTCTTGCGGAAGGCGTGCAGGACGATAAACCGCCGCCCTGTGTGAGCGAAGTAAAATAGCCGGATCGCCCCTGGACGCAATTCCCAAAGTTTACCGTGTCCTGATACAGGCCGGGCGTAAGGCATCCCCAGCAGTATTCCAAACTCGCCCAGCAGTCGCAGATAATTGCGGACCTTTGCCCGATCCCGCACCGGTAGCCCGTTGATGAACTCAATGACCGGGTTCTTGCCTCGTGCGCCGGTGTAGAACTCGACTACCACCTTGACTGTTGTGTGGCCATCGTCGTGCTCCTATTATAACCCCAACGTTATACAAGTCAAGTGTCCTGCCGTGCTATGTTTCCTCACCACCCCCTCGGCCTGTACCGCCAGCAGAACCCGGCGGCGGGGCAGTGGTCGGGGCAGCCACCATCGGGCGGGGTAGGGGCGAACCGCCCCTGCCGCACGGCGGCGACGTAGGCTCTCACGTAGCCGATTGCCACCTTGATTGCCCCCTCTATGCCCCCCTCGTACCGCTCCAGGCGCAGAGTACTGGGGCTGGAGGAGCCGATGTGCCAGTAGAAGCCAGCGGCGACGGGCCCCAGGTTAAGCGCGTCCCGCACCGCCAGGGCGTAGAGGGGCAGTTGCAACCGTGTGCCCTCTTTCAGTTCGCGGGTAGAGATGCGGGAGGCACCGGCCTTGTAGTCTACCACCCGCAGGGAGCCGATAGGGGCACGATCCACGCGGTCAATGTAGCCCCGAATCTGGATACTGGATGCTGGTTGCTCGTTGCTGGTTGCTGGCGGCCGGAGGGTCAGCGGGGGATGGCCGCGGAGACCAAAGGGGAGTTCCTGAGCGTAAGGCTCGTACTCTTCGCGGGCCTCCTCCAATGCGACGACAGTCTCCTCCAACACCGCCAGGAACTCCCGTTGTTGCTGCTTCCACAGCGCGGTGGGCCGGAAGCCATACTCGTCGGGGGCGGCCTGGAAGACTTCTTGCGCCACATCCGGCAGGATGGAGAGGGGATCAGAGGGAGCCTGGCAGTAGACCTCCTCCAGGACACGGTGGTAGACGGAACCCAGAATGAGCCGGTCGAACCCCTCCTGAGGCAGGGCGCGTGGCTCCAGGCGCAGGACGTGGGCCACGTAGAAGTGCAGGGGGCACTTGGCGTAGGTCTCCAACCGGCTGCTAGACCAGACGTGGTTGGGACCATAGCGGACCGCCAGGACGGGGGCCAGCGGGCTCAGGTCCCCCTCGTAGTGGCCAGTCGGCGGGCGAGCCAACCGCGCCCGCACGACCTCTGCGCCGGAGAGAGCGGCCCGCCACCCTTGGCTGATGGGGCCATTGTCCTCGTCCGGGACAGGAGAGACACCGGCGTGGGCCGCCGCCGCGACGAACTCCTGCGGCGAGGCGGCCTCGTCCGGCGACATCTCTTCCGGGCGGACGCGCCGGAGAGGGGCGTCCACCAGCAGCCGCAGGTGGCGCCAGTAGGGAGAGGGCTCCCATCCTTGCCCATCGTCGGCCAGGTAGGGACGGCACAGCAGCAGCCGCTCCTGGGCACAGGTGATAGCCTCGTAGAACAGGGTGACCTCTTCGCCGCGCAGGCGGGGCTCCAGGGACAATCCCCGCTCCCGCAAGAGTGCCCGGTCGCTCTCCCGCAGCAAGGGGTCCTCCCGCTCGGTGGCGGGGAACTCTCCCTCGGAGAGGCCCAGGAGAGCGACAGCGCGAAAGGAGATACCGCGGGCGTGGAGCACCGGCGCGACCAGGATGCCGCCTTCCCCGACAGGCGGGAGGGTGTAAGCAGCCGCCTCGACTGCGCCGAGAAGTTCAGCGAAGAAGCGGGGATAGGAGGACCCCTCCCCCACCCCCTCCCCGACGCGGGGAGGGGAGTCCCCCCCTTCCCTCCCCGGGAAGGGGGGCGGGGGGTTAGCTGAACTCACCTCCCCCACCCCCTCCCCGAAGCGGGGAGGGGAGTCCCCCCCTTCCCTCCCAGGGAAGGGGGGCGGGGGGTTAGCTGAACTCACCTCCCCCACCCCCTCCCCACCTCGGGGAGGGGAGTCTCCCCCTTCCCTCCCAGGGAAGGGGGGCAGGAGGTTAGCTGAACTCACCTCCCCCACCCCCTCCCCGCTTCGGGGGGGAGAGTCTCCCCCTTCCCTCCCAGGGAAGGGGGGCAGGGGGTTAGGTGAACTCAGGAGGGACTCGGCCAACACCAGGCCGCGCAGGACATCCTTGAAGGCTCGCAGGGCGGCGACGTCCCGCCGGGCGAAGGAGTGGCCGCCGGGCTCCCCTCCGGCCTCCCGTGCCCGGACGACGATGCGGAGAGAGTCTGCATCTCCAGGAGCCGCATAAGGGTGCACCAATTCAGGGTCATCGCCGATGAGGCTCTCCACCCAGGCGACGTAATCGCGGACAGCGGCCTGGGGCGGCGGGGTAAGGCGGGCGACGAAGCGATCGAAGGTCCAGCGGAGGGCTGCGGCTTCCTTGCCTGTAGGGAGGCCAGAAGGGGCAACGTCCTCCTCCTCCCCGGCCGCCCCCGCCCCTTCGGCTGCGCTCAGGGCAAGCTCCGGCGCGGCCTGCACCAGCCGGTCAAGGGCCTCACGCCACTGATCCAGCCCCTGGATGACCAGTCCTGCCCGGGCGGCGACATCCAGCCGGGCTGCTACCCCCACCCCCAACCCCTCCCCCACGAGGGGAGGGGAGCCTTCCGCCTCCTCGAGGATGGCCGACCAGTCGAAATAGGGGCTGGCGAGGGCCTCGATCACCGGGCGGCGGGGCCAGTCCAAGACAGGGAGCGAGAGCAGCGAGAGAAGCGCGGCAACGGCAGGATTGCTCAGCAGGTCAGCGCCAACCGCCAGGCGGAGGGGCAGCCCGAACTCGGCCGCCGTCTCCTCCATGAAGTGGCGGTAAGCACCCAGGTCGCGGGCCAGGAGGACGACTTCGTGAGGGGACATCCCGTCCTGGACGATGCGGGCCTTGAGCCAGCGCAGGGCGATACGCACTTCCTGGCGGCGGTCCTGCACCTCGACGAACTCTACAACATCGTTGGCAGGAAGCGGAGTAGAACTGGGTTCAAAGAGACTTGTTTCTAGATGGACAAGGGGAGGGGAGGACAAGGAGACAGGGAGAGGGGCTGGCTCAACGTCAAGAGCCTCGGTGATGGCGGATAGGGCGCGGGCGAAACGGCGGTGGGCAGTGCGGTAGGGACGATCGAGGTCACCGGTGAGGGTGATGAGGGTCTCGGCGGCCCGGCCAGCCAGCAGCCGCAGCACCTCCAGTTGAGTGGGGTTGAACTCATCAAAGCCATCCACGACCAGGAGCGATAGGTCGGCATAGAGGGCAGGGGCGCGCTCCAGGGCCAGCGCGGCCAGCCAGCCCTGCCCTTCGGCGTCGGTCCAGCCGCTAGTCACCAGCCAGCCCTGATAGGCGGCGTAGACGGCGGCCAGTTCGGACAGGCGAGGGGGCTGATCGGCAACGGCGGCGGTGAAGGCATCGCGGTGGGCGCGGGCACGCTTCAGTTCCTGGATGAGGACGCGCAGAGCGCGGATGAAGCCGGGCTTGTCGCGCAGGGGAGCATAGTGGCGCAGATAGCCCTCGTCGCAGAACCGGTCCACGATGATTCGTAGGAGCCGGTGCTGGACGGCATCGTCAAGGCGAGGGGCGAGGGTACCGGCGCGGGCCAGTACTTCGGCGTAGAGGCGGTAGAAAGTGCCGACTTCGACGCCGAGGACTCCGCCAGCGCGAGCCAGGCGGCGACGGAAGGCGGCCACCTGGAGGAAGTTGGGCAAGACAACCCAGACTGGGACAAGGGGGGCGGAGGCATGCAGTTGGCGGATACAGGCGATGGTGTGGGCGGTTTTGCCGCCTCCAGCGGGGGCGAGAAAAAATAGCATTTGCTTTCTCATTTCAAAACTCTTATTGAAGATCGAACTGGGTTCCTAGTGTATGAAGTCGAGTGTCCTCCTAGCCCAGGCAGAAAGCTCGCCGTCGTCAATCGGTTCTGAATCTGCGTTAGGGTTGTGGTCATGATGGTATTTTGACGAGTAATCATTGATGTCGGAAAGCTCCTCTAGTTGTGGCTTGAAAGAATACAAAGCGTCACCTTCTTTTGCTTCGCTAAGTTTTTCTATGAAGTTCCCCAACCACTCGCTTGCTTTAAACTCCTCTGGGAATCGTACTCGCAAGTAGCCTTCAAGTAGTGGTCTGATGCAACGCGCGACAGATCGCGTATGCCTATCATTCTCTGGCCCTTCTTCTAAGTACTCGGATATGGCGGAGTAGTTTTTGAAGTATTCACCTTGGGTTTTTTCTACTATATCCAAGTTTTCGATAACGCTGTAGTTGCCCTTTCTCTTAATCCAAAGCGTTTTGGGCGGCGTTATCTTTTTGGCACTATCCCAAACTTGTCGAGCTAAATGCGCACTATGTGTCAACACAATTACCTGTTTGCAGTGCCTACTAAGCCGGGTAATCTGGCAACAAGTGTAGCTTCTACGTTGAGCATCCAAACTCGACGCGGGATCATCAATCACTACTATCTTTTTCTCTAAATTTGAGTCCTGTTTCAGCCTGGCAATGAAGAACGAAAAAGCTAAAGCGCTCTTGTCTCCTGAGCTAAGGGTATTCTTGAAGCTGGGTTCGTCAACTGGTGTATCCGCACCCCCGAGATCAACGGACTCACCGTCAATCTGTAGGCAATAATCAGTTCTCGGTTTTCCTCCCAAGTAATTTCTACCCAGCTCAATGATTCTGAACCCAGCCCCACATCCGCAAAGATGCTCGTTGAGAGATGGTCCGTAGGCTTCAATAATTCCATCAGCGTATTTGTCCAGGTCGACCTTAGCTTGCTGCTTGGCATTTTCCAAAGTCCTCTTCTCTTTGCATAGCTTCTGGTACTCTTGACAGAGTTTACTCATCTCAGGCCTATGCCTTACCCACCGCATCTTGAGGCTTTCGAGCTCCTCCCGAGCCTGCACGAGATTACCTGCTTCGGTTTCTTTTTTCTTGCTTTCAATGAGTTCATTGGCCTTGTCGAGAGTCTGGTTGTAATCATCTACCGCTGCTTTTGAGCGGGAATTGTAAGTTTCAATTGCAGCTTCCAAGGCCCCGTCTGGTTCCACCTTCTCGAGGGGGGCTGCCGCTTTCTGCTCTAGCGTCCTCGCCAAGCTCCTGCGAAGATTTTGCCAAGGTTGCTGAATTATCGTCTCGAACTCAATTTCTGGATACTGAGCATCTACTTGGCCTTTCCAGAACTCGATCAACTCATCGTTAGAAGCGATCTCTCCTTGCACGGCGAGAATTTCGTCTTCAGACAAGAGTTGACGTATACGCTTAGAGAACTTATCAATCTCTTTCTTGAAGTCTTGATATGCTACATCAAAGTAGGCTTGATAGGCCTCTACGAGCTCGTTGCCTGCAAGTGATTGTCCGCAGAATGGACAATTGTTATCCTCTATGTAGTCAAGCCCTGACTCAATCCAACTCTCTCCATTCTCGTCCATGCAATGTGCTATGTGCTCTTGGACGCGTTGTGCAGCCTCTCCGGAGACACTCGCGACACTCGCAGCAAGTAGCTCTTTGAACTCTGTCAAGGGAATTGCTGGCAAAGATATCCGTTTAAGTGCACTTTTCGCTGCAATCTCCCCGGCAGTTTCGAGGGTTTCAATTTCCCTCTTCCTTGCTGCGATAGCGCCCTTGGGCGGAGGTTGGAGCTCCACGAAATCAGAAACTTCAATAGAACCTGAGGTATACTTTCTGAGTTCATTCTCTTTTTCTCTTATTTCGTTCGCTTTTGCTCTATTTTCCTCGTCAAGTCTGTCCACTTTTTGAGCTAATTTGACTCCTTGGGCTCCTATAACGAAACGATATAGATTTATTTTGTGGTCATGACCTACCTGACTACCTGAGTACACGTTTCCAGCAATGAAGGCCTCGTCGAAGACTTCCAGACCCGTTATGTCAGTGTTCCACTTACCATTTTGGAAGGATACAATCGAGTTATCAAGCAGCAATTTCACTCTTGGCTCACCTGAGGTGCCAAGTGTACATCGTCCCTCAATGAGAGAGCCTTCTCCCAGTTTTAGGGAGCGAAGTATGGCCGCCAACGTGGTTTTCCCTCGGCCATTGTCGGCGTAAATGATATTGAGTTTCCGAAGTTCAACATCGCCTTGACATTGATAATCAGCGAATTTACCAACATTTTTTATGGATATGATTTTCCTAAGCATTAGCTTGCCCCTCCAATCTTTGACTGTTGATATTTATAAGTTGACAACACAGTCAGCGATTGCGTCGTAGACATTGTGGCATGTGAAAAATAGAATCTGATGGTCCTGAGCGATCTCTTTGCACAGTTCCATTGCCTGCTCTCGTCTCTCTGGGTCGAATTTCACAAAGGGATCATCCAGTAGCAAGGGAGGCTTTGTATCGCGGTAGAGGAGATCCAGCAGGGCCAGCCGGGCCGCCAGGTAGAGTTGGTCCACGGTGCCTCGACTCAACTCGCCACTGTCTGGCGTAACCCAGTCTCCTTTCTCCTGGCTGAACACCTGTAGATTCAAGTCATCACCGGCTTTCACTGTGTCATAGCGTCCCTGCGTGATGCGGCTAAGGTAGGCACCGATCCTGGGCTCCAGTTCATCGCGGGCCGAGCGCATAGTCTGCTCTTTGGCCTGCTCCATTGCGTCGCACGTTAGTCGATAGACGTCCAAGCACTCTTCCAGATGAGCCAAGGACCGCCCGACTGCGGCCTTTTGCTCCTCCAGACGGTGAACGTCCTCAATGGTGTAAGTCGCATCATCGCGCCGCATCTGGTACTTGATCTGTTCCTGCTCTTTCTTGACCAGTTCCTCTTCCTGGCGCTTGATATATTGCTTAAGTTCCTGATACTGAATAGGCGTCACATCGGCCGCTTTTCGCATCTCCAGCTCCCCCAGGGCCTCCTCCGCATCACGGCGGTGACGTGAAGCAGTCTTGCGCTCTTCAGTCAATGCCTCCAGCGTCTGATCTCCCAGCAACGCGTCACGCCGGGTCTGAGCATTCTCTCGCTGGTTCAAGAGCTTTCTATACTCGGAAAGCCTCCGTGAGAATTCATCCCAGGTTGCGCATCCGAAAGGAGCCAACCCTTCGGCCAAGTGCGTCGTCACCTGCTGGAGCTCGTCCTGACTCTTCGCCAGGTCCGCTTCACGGGCAGCGATTTGGGAACTGAGGTCAAGTGGGCGTGGCCGGCTCAGGACAACCACAAGCCAGATCAGACCACCAATACCTATCAGCAGCCCGAGCAGGCCGACCAGGATACCAGTAGCCGGTGAACGTGCCACGCCAATCACAATGCCTATCAGAAGTAACACGAATCCAGTCCCGGCTCCAATGAGGGGGGCAATTGGCAGGCCTGGCCCCGTCCGGGTCTCGGTGGGCTGCCTGGCTTTGAGTTGCTTCAGTTCAGCCGACCGTCGCTCGATTTCTTCTCGCAACACCTCAACTCGCTGGTGCAGGTTCGCCAGTTGCTGTTCGACTTCGGAGTCGACGGCATCAAATCCCGGATACGCCCTTAGAGCCTCATTTGCCTGTTCTATCTGTTCCTGCGCCTCCTCGATCTGCTCAATCTTGGCTTCAAGTTCCGCTTCTTTGGCTTGCCAGGCATCTCGCTGTTCTACCCACTCAAGGCGCCTATCGCACAAATCCCTGAGGGACCGCATGGGAGCCAATGCTTCTTCTATCTCCCCGATTCGGGCCTCAAGGGCGATCAACTGCTCCTTGGCTTGTTCGCCCCGCTCCATCTGTGGGCGGATTTCGGACAACCGCTTCTCTAGATCAGCGATCTCATCTTGCTTCACCTTGATCGGGCCGGGGTTCCTCGGCGCATGGGTCCGCCAACCTCGCTCTATCTCAGCGATCTTGGCATCGAGGTCTTTGAGAACAGCCGAGACTGTTGCTTCATCTGCGCCGCCGCCAGTGACGATGCTCTGCAGTTGGTCGCCTATCTCCCGCCGGCCGGCCGAAATCTCGTCAACGGCATCCTGCTCCACGCACACGGTGCTCTGGAGCAACTTCAACGAGCCATAACCCAGTATTTCGCTGATGACCTGCTGGACCGAGTCAATGTCCTCTTCACGGTCACCTGTCTGCAAATTGGTCAGGCAGACACGCTGGGCATCCCAGTCCTTCTTCAGACGATAGGGAGTTCCACTCTCGTCTGTGAAGTCCAACGTGATGCTGAAAGGCCTGTTCCCACCCCACGAGACGCGATCATCCACACGCTTGACTCGTTCCAGAGTTGTGTGGCGGGGGTTCCCCAGCAGTGCAAAGAGGATTGCTTCCTGTAGGGTGGTCTTGCCTGCTTCGTTAGGCCCCTTGATGAGGTTCAATCCTGGCTGGAATGTGTACTCCTGTTGATCGAGCCGCCGAAAACGTTCTAAAGCGATACGTTGTAGAAGCATCACAGCACCCTCCTGCCTTGTAGCAAGGCCACACCCACCTGGAGCGCTTGTTCAGCCCGCCGACGTTGTGTGTCATCGGCGGCATCTTCTATT
>Ga0315541_1001394_pt1 | contig 22589 bp, 20 predicted proteins | sample SalMarSW160190MG_FD_203095 | JGI IMG/M metagenome (GOLD analysis project Ga0315541, IMG submission 203095) | Salt marsh sediment microbial communities from the Plum Island Ecosystem LTER, Massachusetts, United States - Salt Marsh Sediment SW1601-190 ...
TTTGATAGTATTTTCCCATCATGCGGTCTCCTAAAAGGGTTAACGATTTTGTTATTTTCCAAACACATACCGTTACCCAGACCGCATGATTTTTCAATCAATTTTCAACGACAATAGGGACATCCTCATTATATGAGTTTTCACAGAGGAGCATCTTCACCATGTCATAATCATGGTTCTTATTAACTTTTTTTGAGAAGGAGGATCATCATGTATAAAAATAGAAGAAGTATTTGGCTGGTTTCTTTTATTTTGGCCATGATTTTGGCTACAGGCGCAGCTTTTGGGCAATCTATAAAAATCAATTTCCAGCGGATGGCTAGTAGGACACCGGACGGTTATCTACCCGATTCCGGTGAGGTCTTTGGCGACAGAGGCAACGGCTACAGCTATGGGTGGGACGTCGACATTCAGGGCGATTCGCGTGAGCGCAACAGCTCAATCGACCAGCGTTATGACACACTGGTTCAGATGCAGGAGGGGGACCCAAGAACATGGGAAATTGAATTACCCAACGGCGGTTACGATTTGTTTATAAGCTTGCGGTGATCCGTCGTACAACGACCAGATCAATACTATTGATGTGGAAGGTATTATTATAACCGACCTGAACGGCCGGAGTAACTACGATGAGTACAATGTGAGAGTCATAGTAAGCGATGGTCGTTTAACAATCAAACCGGCCCCCGGCGGGACCAAATGCAAGATTATGTTCCTGCACATTGATCGTGTTGTAATGTTAAAGGCCTACGATCCGGTCCCGGCTGATAATGCCATCCATTCGGATGCATCGGTGACTCTTGGCTGGTCACCGGGAGATTTTGCAGCCTCACATGATGTGTACTTCGGTCAGATTTTTGACGAAGTCGATAATGGCAGCGGCGATACATTTAAGGGCAATCAGCTTGAGACATTTTTCGTTGTGGAAAGTCTCGTCCCGGGCGCGACATACTACTGGCGAATCGATGAGGTCAACGACCTTCATCCGGACGGTTCCTGGAAAGGCGATGTCTGGAGCTTTACGCTTCCCATTGCTACCGCCTATAATCCTGACCCACCTGATGAAGCCGAATTTGTGCATACGGATGCGACCCTTAGCTGGACCGCCGGTTTTGATGCTCAATCGCACACTGTGTACATTGATGACAATTTTAATGATGTGAACGATGCCGCTGGAGGCACACCCCAGGAAGCTACAACCTATACCCCAGGTACCTTTGCAAAAGAGACTGTCTATTATTGGCGAGTTGATGAGTTCGACGGCGTTACCACATATAAAGGCGACATCTGGAGTTTTACAACGATACCCTATGTACCGATTACCGATCCTAATCTTCTTTGCTGGTGGAAGTTTGACGAGATTATCGACAACACTGTCATTGATTACTCCGGCTATGACCACTTTGGAACAGTTTATGGCGCTTCGCTGGAACTGGTTGGTCGCATCGGTGCTGCATTGAACTTTGGAGGTGACGGTGACTATGTAGTTGACGAAGATGCCGAGGACTACCTCAATGGTTTGGGTGCTATAACGGTCAGCATGTGGATAAAGGCCGATCAGATTGGTACTGACCGTGGTATTATCGACTGTGTGGAGCCGGATGGCAGAGACCAGATGTTGACTATTCGCCATGACGCATCCGGTGCAAGCTGGGGAGGCAGGAATGTATTCAAGGTGGCGGTTACATCGACATTAGACCCCAATGAAAATTACGAACAGCAATTAGAAAGCTCCAACAACAGCCAAACCACCGAATGGCAGCATATTGCGCTTGTCTGGAAAAGCGCAGATGTGATAAGATTCTATATTGACGGAAGAGAGGATACACCATCAGGCAGGACCGAACCGAACGATAATAGTGGTACTATAACGGGTTGCCAGAAATTGATAATCGCTAAAGGCGGTAAAGATCAGGGTACGACCGCAAGCTGGAAAGGCATGATTGACGATGTCCGCATCTACAATGTTGCACTTACTGAGGATGAAGTCAAACAGGCAATGAGAGGTGAATCGGATCTTGCCTGGGATCCAAGCCCGGCGAACGGCTCGACACCGGACTTAAAGAACGCGTTGCCTCTTGGCTGGGCCCCTGGAGGTAATGCTGTTGAGCATGATGTCTATTTCGGCACTGATAGAGATTCTGTGTCCGATGCTGATACATCCGACACGATAGGTATATATCGTGGCCGCCAGCCTGAGACCAGCTATACTCCTGCCGAAGGCGTCCAATGGGCCACGGGGCCTTACTACTGGCGGGTCGATGAATATAATAACGATGAAACTATCAGCAAAGGCAGGCTATGGCAATTTACTGTGGCGGACTTCGTCCTCGTAGAAGATTTTGAAAACTATAATGACTACGAGCCGAATAGGATATTTGACGCGTGGATGGATGGTTGGAACTCTGATACAAACGGTTCTATTGTAGGCTATGATGATCCGGACTTTTTCGCTGGAGAGCATTTCGCTGAGACTACGATTGTTCACAGTGGCTCTCAGTCGATGCCTTATTTCTACGACAACACCACTGCTAAAATCTCCGAAGCGACATTACAACTGGTTTATCTGCGTGACTGGACTGAGCAAGACGTCAAGGCGCTAACACTATGGTTCATGGGCTATCCGGCTGGCTTCCAAGAGGAACCGGCGGGAACCTACACAATGACCGCCTCAGGTACAGATATCTCCGGTACGACTGACGAGTTCCGCTATGTGTACAAGCAGCTTTCCGGCGCTGGGTCTATTTCGGCGAAGGTTTTAAGCGTTGATGACACGCACGAGTGGGCCAAAGCCGGCGTGATGATTCGTCGAATGCTGGATCTAACTTCGCCATTCGCAGCGGTGTACATCACACCCGGCAACGGATGCAGGTTCCAGGGTAGGCTGGCTCCAGCCACGGAAGCCACGAGCGATACCTCGGTAGCGACGCCTGAGCAAAGGTCAATCACGGCACCGTACTGGGTGAAAATAGAGCGTGACAGCGCCGACAATTTTAACGGCTACTACTCCAGTGACGGCGTCAACTGGCAGCCGATGGCATGGAATCCGCAGTATATTGCAATGCCTTCGAATGTGTATATAGGCTTGGTACTGACCAGCCATAACGTTAATGCAATCTGCAAGGCTAAATTTTCTGACGTCAAAATCACCGGCTCGGTTACTCCAGATACCTGGACAAACGAGGTCATTGGTACTACCATGCTTAGTAACGATCCTGAGCCGATGTATGTTGCTATAGCTAATAGCACCGGCTCACCTGCAGTGGTGTACCACGACAATCCCGACGCAGCCAAGATAGACACCTGGACTGAATGGAATATCAACCTGCAGGACTTTGCAGATCAGAGTATCAACCTGACCGATGTCGACAGCATTACTATCGGCTTCGGTGACAAGAGCAATCCGCAGGCCGGTGGTTCCGGTAAGATGTTCTTCGACGATATTCGGCTGTATCGATAGCTCTCGATCAAGCCCGTCACTTCGGCTTGTATGTGTTTAGTTAAAGGGAAAGCCATCCCCATCCCTAAGGGATGAGGATGCCACCCAAAAATTGATGAATAAAGGGTGGCAGCCCCAAGCGCAGTACTCCAGTAATACGGAGTACAATGGATTCGACAGGCTCACCACAAGGCTTGGGGATGGTCTTCAACCGCGGTAACAATGGTCTAGCGGGACATTGAAATCATGTAGGGTATGCTCCGCATACTGAAGATAGATTGGTATGCACGGCATACCCTACTTTATCCTACTAATGGACTTAATACCTGAACTGTACCTTTCCATCTGACTATAATTTAATCGCTCTAACTTTGTGTGTCGAGTCGATATACTTAACCTGGTAGCGATAAGAGCTAATAGCAATAGTACCAGCACTACCACCCAAAAACCAATTATGTTACTCTTGTCTTCTTTCGCGTCCTTCAAAATTTCTTGATACGACCGCTTACGCAATAAGGACGATAATAGACAAGGAATTTTCAACATTAGGTCGGGATCAACTTTGAGACTACAGATCAAGCCTCCTGTAAGCATAACAATAATAGCCCATTCAATTATTAGACGACTAAGGCTTACACTTCTGGCTTCCAATATGAAGTTGTACTCTCCACGCGCTCCAGGGGGAAACAGACCCATCAGTACAAGTATGCCTATCCCTATCCACAAAACTATAAGTTGAGTTTTGTTCATAATCGTGATCTCCTTTGATTAGAAATCCAGCCCAGCGGCACAATTCATACAACGAATTTGGCGAATTCGTTGGGAATGTTTAAGGCTTAGCCAAGCTTTTTCCCGCTGGGATTTATTATAGGCTGAGACTTTCTACCAGGCAAATTAAAAACATGGCTATCGTTTGACAATTTGGTCAGGAAAAGAATATACTAACACGATCTCTAAAAGTAAACAACTACGGGTTAAAATCCGTAGCATTTGACGCAACAGGCTTTGCCTGTCCGCCTTTGGTGGATAACTTCATCTACGGGTTTAAAGCCGTAGAATTGCGGCGGAGTAGTAAAATAAAAAAAGCAAGTGAGTTATAAGAGGTTACAAGAATACATACAAGGATAGGGTCGGCAAAAATCGGAAATCCACAATCGTAAATTGTAAATCAAATAGCCCCAAGGGGATTCGAACCCCTGTTGCCGGGTTGAAAACCCGGTGTCCTAGGCCTGCCTAGACGATGGGGCCAACGAAACAAAATAAGTGAGCTAAAGTTTGAAGTGCCTAAAGTGCCTAAAATTGAAACTATAACTTTAGCTTACTTTAGGCACTTTAGCTCATTTTAGGCACTTTGCATTTTTCGTGCTACTCCATACTGATTGCCTCCTCAGGACAGGCTTCAACGCAAAGGCCACAGTCAATACAGTTATTAACATCAACCACCGCTTTTCCACTGGCCATGTTGATAGCCTCGCTGGGGCATTCCTCTACACAGGTTTCACATCCCGTGCACTTCATATGATCCACTTTTGCCGGCATTAAAACAATCCTTTCACAAAAATTGGGCATTTACCAAAAAGTGAGAAAATGTTACAAGATTCTGCTGATATTACAACACAATTATTTGGAAATCTGGACAGAAAAAAACCGTCGCCATACCGGCGACGGCTAAATATCGATGACGAGTCAAGGAGCAATTTTCTCACTCCTTCGACAGGATTAGGATGTCGAGCAAAGCCTGCACTGAGCCTTGTCGAAGTGTCGAACCATTATTTTCAGCTCTCTTTAGACTATGCCTTGCTGTATCATGGCATCCGCGACCTTGATGAAGCCGGCAATGTTAGCGCCACGGACATAGTCAATGAAGGAGTCATCCTTTCTGCCGTATTTGACACAGTTCTCGTGGATGGAGTGCATAATGCCTCGAAGCTGGTTGTCCACCTCTTCGCGTGAGCGCCGCATGCAGCCGGCGTTCTGGTTCATTTCCAGTCCGGACACAGCTACGCCGCCTGCGTTAGCCGCTTTGCCTGGGCCATAGAGGATTCGCGCGTTCAAAAATACTTCTACAGCCTCAGGCATCGTGGGCATATTAGCGCCCTCACTTACACAGTAACAGCCATTCTGGATAAGTTGCTTTGCGTCGTTTTCGTCAATCTCGTTTTGGGTGGCACTGGGAAAGGCAAGGTCGCACGGCACGCTCCAGGGACGCTTTCCCGGCAGATACGTGCTGCCTTCAAATTGCTCTGCATATTCGCTGATCCTGCCACGCCGGCCATTTTTAAGCTGCTTTACCCAGGCAAGCTTTTCATCATTGATGCCATCTGTATCCATGATCGTACCGTCTGAATCTGAAAGTGTGATTGCTTTTGCCCCCAGGGCATTGAGCTTTTCGACCGTGAACTGGGCCACGTTGCCTGAGCCGGATACCGTTGCGGTTTTTCCTTCGATACATTCGCCGCGAGTCGCCAACATATCATTCGCGAAATAAACTGCGCCGTATCCGGTCGCTTCAGGCCGCAATTTAGAGCCTCCCCAGTTGGTGCTTTTGCCGGTCATAGAGCCATGGAAGCACCCGCTCAGCCTGCGATACTGCCCGAACAAGTAACCAATCTCACGCTCCCCTACGCCGATGTCACCGGCGGGGACATCGGTATCAGGTCCAATATAATGGAAAAGATCACTCATAAAGGCCTGGCAGAAGCGCATGACCTCGCCGTCGCTGCGCCCCTTGGGATCGAAGTCAGAACCACCTTTTGCGCCGCCCAGAGGCAAAGTAGTCAAACTATTTTTCAAGACCTGCTCGAAGGCCAGGAACTTCAGCACACCTAGGTTGACCGATGGATGAAAACGCAATCCACCCTTATAAGGACCAATCATGCCGTTCATCCTGACCCGATACCCGCGATTGATCTGGACTTCATCGTTATCGTCAACCCAAACAACATGGAACATAATAACACTTTCAGGCACTACCAGCCGATCCAGAACCTTCGCCTCGCGGTAAGCCTTGTTCACCTGCACAATCGGCATTACCGATTTGGCCACCTCGTGAACAGCCTGGTGGAACTCGGTTTCTCCCGGTGATTGAGAAATGACCCGTTGCATAAAGGCATTGACTAAAGATTCAATATCCGACTTGGTTGCAACATTGTTCGACACTATTACAGACATAATCTTTCCTCGTTCTATGTGCTATACGTAGCAGATATGTAATCGACTGCGAATCCTCCTCCTAAATCGAGCGAGTTTACCACTACGCAAGCGGGACTTAATGTTTTTTAGTGCATATTCGCTGGATAGAATCCAGGTAGTGCTTAATTAACCAGAACTTTTCAAGAAATTCCGGCCATCCACAGGTAGGAACAAAGCCGTTATTTACCTCCGGACTGATTAAACCACCCGAAGTCACAATATGTTTGAATTCAGCCCAAATTTCCGCCCAGACCTTGTTTGCATCCAACGCGACCGCATCGGCTACCTTCAACAAGTGCTCAAGCTCCGATATAGGTGTGAAGGGCAGAATAGTAGGCTCCTCTTTCGAAGCTGTTACGACTAATTTCTTTTGCATTGGTTTCACTGTATTAGAGTCCTCCAATCCCCGGCGACAAAAGACGTCAAAAAGATCAGTTAAATACCAAATAGGAGCAGCTATTAATTATTCTACCAGTTTATACCCAATATTATGAACCCAATACTATTCACACTTATTACACATATAACATGTATAATTTTATACACATTTATTACTCATATATAACCTATATCTATGCGCTATTATCTAAGTGGATACATTTGTGATGTGTTATATTAATTCATGTAATGTTTTGCTATTTATACACTTACATTTTTATGTGTAATATGAAAAAGTTCTTGACTTCTAACGAGATGGCCATGATAATTCTAACTAAAGAATTGAAACTTTATAATCTATATGTATTTAATGGGTACTTTGAATGGCTAATCAGCCTACTCGTTCCAAGCTTATACAGGAAGTTGAAGCCTTACGAAGGCGTGTGGCGGAATTGGAGCATGTAGAAGGATCGATAGAACTTCAATCGGGACTTGAACTGGCATTACGAGAGCGGATAAAGGAGCTGGACTGCCTCTACACAATTTCCACACTTCAGGAAATGCACTTTCATTCTTCGAACAAATTCCTGCAGAGCGTTGTTGACTGCCTGCCCAGGAGCTGGCAATTTCCTGAGCACGCCTGTGCACGGATTGTTTATAGGGAAAAGGAATATATAACTGAAGCTTTCAGCGAAAGCAATTGGCGGATGGCCGCCGACATCTTCGCCGATGGCAAGCCTGTGGGTGTGGTGGAAGTGTTCTATCGGAAGGTGGTTCTTACAGATGCCGATAGTCCGTTCCTAAAGGAGGAATATGCTTTGATTCGTGCGGTTGCCGAGCGAGTGGGCAGTGTTTTAATGCACATGAAAGCTGAGGCCGACCTTCGCGCCGCCCACAAAGCGATACAAAGAGAGCATCAGGCCCTACAGGAGGCAAACATAGCGCTGCGTGCGGTCCTTTCCCGGCTCGAGGACGAAAAGCAGGAAATAAGGGCATCAATACTGGCCAACATCCAGAAGATTATCATGCCTATCGTATTCGAACTGGAGCTCGAGGTCACCGGTCGGCAGAGATCTTATGTCACACTGTTAAGGCAGAGTTTGCAGGAGATAACCTCTCCGTTTCTTACGCAGCTATCAAGAGAACATATGCAATTGACTCCTGTCGAGATTGCAATTGGAACAATGATTCGCAATGGACTATCGACGAAGGAAATCGCCCAGCTTCGTTGCATCTCCGCTGCAACTGTCAGACGGCATAGAGAGAACATCCGCCGTAAGCTGGGCCTGAGAAACCGCAAGGCTAATTTGGCCACATATCTGCAGGCCTCATTTTCGCGGGAATCCATATCGAAATCTAAGGAAGAGTAAATAACCGTCACCAGAGCTTTGTTATCAATCCTGCAATCCTTCGACCCAGTTCAGAGCCTGCCCTGAGCTTGTCGAAGGGACAGGTTTATTGCGGCGTCATGTCCTGTGTTTCATCGGCAATTAAAGCCATCGCCATGTCACGGACTATCCGGCTCGAATCATTTTCAGCGGCCCAGCTCAGAACTCTGTCGAACTTGTTTTCCGAACTTTTAGCCAGCAAATAAACAGTCATCAGACGAACAGGCCATTGGGGATGGTTCAAATTCTTTGCAATCGTATTCATCAGCTCAGTATCCAGTGGCAACGAAAGCATCTCAGCCATAGTATGCACCTTAACCACCCACTCGTCCTCAGCAGGATTGAGCAGTAATCCGGACTCCTGCAGCAGCGCTGATTTAAGAAAGCCCGGCATCCAGTCGGCATACTTACATCTATAAAGCGCTCCTTGCTCAGCCATCGTATGCTGCTCCTTAAGAAGTCCGACAAACAGTTCCGCGATATTGATTTTTTGGCTGGCTTGGGCCGTTGAAACTGAATTTAGTCGGTTTTGCAGGTAACTGCTGCTAATGTCTATTCCCGGCCGCCTCAATACCAGCTTAGCTGGTCTCACACCAACCAGCTTATTGGCTATCTCGCCTTGCTCAGTTTGACTGATGTTGATTGGGTCGAGATAGAGTGTGAATTCTATATTCAAAGATGCCTGGGGATGACTAAGCAGCAACCGCCTGAGCTGGCCCGTGAAAAGCCGTACAGGGACAACGATGCTCTTGCCCGGCTCGATAGATAATGCAGACCCCATATTAAGAGACACTAAATTCGATATCTTCCTGTTAAGGTCTCCACTGATATTGACATCGATCCTGATATTACCGTTGACTAAACTATCATTAGTTATGATAAGGGGTTCGGAAAAATTATTTGTTATGGTAATTTGCCCCAATAGACTAAATTCACTACCATAGGAAAATTCATTACTACTGCTAAACTGAACCGAGATCATCTTATCCGGACTCATAAAATCCGGTACGAGTGCTTGACCAAAACTATTTCTCAGCGTAGACAGGACATAATCAGGGTCAACCGGTGGTTTGTACTGTTGGCCCTGCTGAGCCAAAAGCTCTTTGGCGCGTTCCGCCGCCAGCGAGCTGTGATCTTTAGAGATAGCGGCTTTCAGGGTTTCAATCGCCGCGTCTTTCTGTCCCTCGGCCAATTGAATCTGAGCCTGCACTAAATCCGCAATTTGATTATGTTCGTAATTTTCAACAAGGGGCTTGGCCCATTCAAACTGCTGATTCATCACGAGCGCATAAGCAAGAAGAACAGCCGCCACAGCCGAATTTGAATTAGTTGAGTACGCTTTATTGGCCCAGTCCAAAGCCCTTAGCGAATCCTGCTTTGCGAAACAGTAAAACCAGGCAAGTTGTACCGCACCAGGTCCGCCGGGGCGACTTTCCCCAAGAAGCTGTTGCGCTTTTAACTCAGCAGCCTGGAATATTCGGTCTGCTTCGTCTGTTTTGCCTATTTTTGCTGCCGCTCTACCGGCAATAACTTCAACAAGGATGTCGAACCGCCCGCTACTACGAACACGCTCGGCAATCTGCAAACATCTACCACGGTTTTGTTCGGTATTGTAATTACTGATTATCCAGGGAAGATAGATGTTTGGTGGCAGAGCTTCATTTGGATAGAGATAGTCGAATAAATCAACGCAATATTTATAGGCGTCGGCAGCTATCTCGTAAAGGTAACCACCATGAGCGGATTCGGCATATTGCGCAAAGGCCAGCGCTGCCTCGATATCCAAAGGATTTTCGCGCAACATTAACCTCAGATGCTCAAAATACACTGCCGGGCTGACTTTCTCAGGGGCAAGCTCAACCAGCTTTGCAAATGCCAGCTTATTGTATTTATTATTTAAATAAGCTCTAACCAAAAGAGACTGGGCGGTATTGAAATCGGCCTTTTCCACCATTAAAAGAGCAAGTAATGTAGCCAGCTCGGAATCCAGAACGACATTTTTGCCCCCAAGCTCAGCCAGCATATGCTCCAGGATTTGCTCCCGCTGTTCACGAGTATCGCAGCGATCAAACAGATATCTAATCGCTTTTTTGGCCACCTCAAGGTCAATTGTCTTACTTGCATACTCAGCCAGCCAACCGTAGACCTCCTGTGAATAGTCCTGTTTTGCCTGTCCTGAGCGCCGTCGAAGGGAATATTCACAGGCGAGCTTAATCAATAGAGGGTGAATCCTGTCCTGAGCGACCTGTGGTGAGCGGAGTCGAACCAAGTCGAAGGATTGGTCTGTAGTGCCGCGGCTCGACGGAGCTCGCTGAAGTCCGAGTTCCTTCGCGGCAGTTAACAATACAATCGCCTGTTCGGCTTGCGGCGCTGTAAAATCTTTAGAGTTGGCCTGTTCGTAGGCTATTTCGTAGAACCTTTCGGCGGCGGATGTCGCACCAATGCTACTCTGCGAAGCGGCACTTCGCTGCGAAGCACGAGTTGTTCCACGCTGAAAATCCGGATTTGATGAGGACTTTAGAATATCTCCGGCTTCAATTGATGCAGAGCAACAAAGAAGTACCGATAATCCCGATAAAATCGGGACTAAAAGAGACCTTCCCTTGAGCATATGTCTATCCATATCCAGACCTATAAAACGCTACTAACTTATTTCGGGCAATTGCCTTAGCTGCTTTAGGTAGAACGTGTGATAAAATTGACCTGCGGCGATTGATGGCTGGTGATTGGTAAATGAATTAACCATCGCTGAGTAGATGGTGCGTTAGGCAAAAACCACGTGAAATGTTAGTTGTGAGACCCGTGATAAATCACGGGGCTAAATAGAAATGTACTTAGCCGCCGGTTTTACCAGATTTTTGTTCTTCCTTGATTTTTTAACTATCATCAACCGTGTATCTGTCGGCAAAGATTTCGACGCTATCTGTATATTCACACGGCTCGTTACCTGTGGCAGTCCTAGGGACTCCTAACGGAGAGCTATCGGCAAGCTTATCTAACCGCCTTTGAGCTAAGAAGATTTTCAAAGCAGTAATCCCACAGCCGATGCCGGCGATGAAAAACACCGCCGCAGCAAGGTACGCAAAAATCTCAGGCAGCGCAGCAATAATAACACCAAAGCCAATGAGAACCAGTCCCACTATAAATATTGTTGCGGCTATGCTTCGAGAGGCCTGCGATATCATATTTGTATAAAAACGAAAACTCATATTCCTAATCTCGTAAAGTGCCTAAAGTGCCAGCAAGGCTGTCATTCTGAGCGAAGCGAAGAATCTCTCTTTCATTGGCCAGATCCTTCGGCTTCGCCTCAGGATGACACATAAGTGTCACTTTAGGCACTTTAGCTCACTTTAGGCACTTCTCACTCTAACTGTTTAGTACATTCCACCACCGCCTGGTGGCATTGGAGGAGTTTCTTTCTTTTCAGGTATTTCGCTGACAATAGCATCTGTTGTCAGAAGCAGCGAGGCAATTGAGGCACCATTCTGTAGCGCCACCCTTTCAACCTTGGTCGGCACAATTACGCCGAACTCAATCATATTGCCGTACTCCTTCCGTAAAGCATCGTAGCCGAATTTCTTTTCTTTGCTGTCCATAACCTTCTGAGCTACGATAGAGCCATCCAGTCCGGCATTCTCAGCGATTTGCTTAATCGGCGCAACAATGGCCCTTTTTACGATGTCCACGCCGATCTGTTCATCACCCGCCGCTTTGATTTTATCCAAGGCCGGCAAAGCTCTGAGCATCGGCACTCCACCGCCGGGCAGGATGCCCTCTTCGACAGCCGCTCGGCAAGCGTGCATCGCATCTTCCACCCTCGCCTTTTTCTCCTTCATTTCAGATTCGGTAGCTGCCCCGACCTTAATGATTGCTACGCCGCCGGAGAGCTTCGCTAACCGTTCCTGTAGTTTCTCTATGTCGTAATCGCTTGTGGAGGCCTCGATTTCCTTCTTAATCTGTTCGATTCTGCCCTTAATCGCATCGGTGCTGCCCGCTCCCTCAATAATGGTAGTCGTGTCCTTGTCGATTGTAATTTGCTTTGCTACGCCAAGCTGTTTCAACTCGATATTCTCTAACTCCAGGCCCAGGTCCTCAAAAATGGCCTCGGCTGCGGTCAAAACAGCGATGTCACTAAGCATGGCTTTTCGCCTGTCGCCAAAGCCGGGTGCCTTGACTGCTACGCATTGCAACACGCCGCGTAACTTATTAACGACCAGCGTTGCAAGCGCCTCTCCCTCGACGTCCTCGGCAATAATCAGCAGTGGCTTACCTTGTTTAGCCACCTTTTCCAGAAGCGGAACCATTGACTTTACTGAACTTATTTTCTTCTCATGCACAAGAATATAGGGCTTATCCAGAACGACCGACATATTCTCTAACTTGTTGATAAAATGCGGGCTGAGGTAGCCCTTATCGAACTGCATACCTTCGACCAGCTCGACCACAGTTTCCAGCGATTGGCCTTCTTCAACGGTTATGACGCCGTCTTTGCCAACCTTGTCCATCGCTTCAGCCAATTTTTTACCGATCTCAGCATCCTGGTTTGCCGAGCAGGTTGCGACCTGTTCGATTTGCTTGCTGGAATCAACAGATATGCTCATCTTTTGCAGTTCTTTTATGATTGCCTCTACAGCAATATTGATGCCTTTTTTAACCTGCATGGCATTTGCGCCGGCGGTGATGTTTTTGAGCCCCTCGCTGAATATGCTTTCAGCTAGAATCGTGGCTGTCGTTGTCCCGTCACCGGCTACATTAGAGGTCTTAGAGGCCACCTCTTTTACCATTTGTGCGCCCATATTCTCATACGCGTCTTCCAGCTCAATCTCTTTAGCAACCGTGACGCCGTCTTTGGTGACAGTTGGTGAGCCGAATGATTTTTCAAGGATTACATTTTTGCCGCAAGGCCCAAGCGTGATCTTTACCGCCCTGGAAAGCTTTCTAACACCATCCAGGATAGCCCCGCGTGCATCAGTACCAAAAGCAATCTTTTTAGCTGCCATGTTTTACCTTCTCCTTTCAGGATAAAATCAAAATGCAATAACGAAATTTTCGATTTCCGATTGCCAATTGTCGATTTGAAATCGAAAATCGGAGATTGACATTCGGCAATCGTTTATTTCTCAATCACCGCCATAATATCCGACTCATCCATAATTAGATACTCTTTTCCATCTATTTTTACTTCAGTACCGGCGTAGCTTGTGAAAAGCACCATATCACCTTTTTTCACCTGCACTTCTTTTCGCGTCCCGTCGTCGAGAATTTTACCTTCGCCGACACTTATGATTTTTCCTCTTTGCGGCTTTTCCTTAGCGGTATCCGGCAGAACAATTCCGCCGGCTGTTTTGTTTTCCGCCTCGACACGCTCGACAAGCACCTTATCTGCCAATGGCCGAATCTTCATGTGTATTTACTCCTTTCAAAAACTACTTTTAATTTATATTTACTTATCTTATACACTTATTGTTTAGCCGTCGCCGACATTCATCCTTCGTAGTACTACTACGTAGAAGGACGGCGACGGTACAAAACCCCACGTGAGGGTTCCCGCAAGGCGGGGTCCCAAAAGTGGGGCTAAATATAATCACATTCTATGTAGGGTGGGACTTGCCCCACCGTAACATTATTGGTGGGCTAAAGCCTACCCTACGCGAAAATATCACTGTTATATTTTTTCAGAAACAGTCTATTTAAGACTTTCTGCAAAACGACCATATTAACCGGCTTATCAATAACACCAAATACATCGAGCTGCAATGCTTTTACGAGAACGGCTTCGTTTACAGTGCTTGTCAATAGAATGCACGGCAGCAACGGATAATCCATTCGGATAATCTTTATCGTGGCCAACCAGTTCGATTTTTCATAGTCCATATCCACAATAGTAGTGTGGATTCGTCTGTTTCGGATGACGTGTACAAACTCCTGCGGGTCATCGGCCATGAGTAGATTTACACCTCTCGGCCTGAGAATATCGCGCAGTGCCTGCGGCCAGGCCCAGTTGGCCCCGCTGGCTAAAAGATTTATCTCTTCGAGTTTTGACAAATTCGTAACCATACCCGTAGATTCCCGTAGAATGTGTGCAAATATCGTGCCAAGAGCCCTGCCGAAAGGCCTTGCTTGCATAAGTGCTTATCATAATTGTGGTTACATAACAGGAGTGAATTATTGTTTAGTATGGCAAAATTGCAGCCGACCATACTTATCCTGTCAGGCTGGCAGGCAATTCCCATTTTTGATATTCAGTTCCGGAACAGATCGTCGGTTCTCGAGACACCTTTCAATAGCCATAGTGGCCGTCGTTTGTTCCACTAAATTATATCTTCTGTAAATAATGGTAAAGAGGAGTGACCAGGTTAAAACCAGAGACCAAATCATCAACGAGCTTGCTGCTGAAAAGAACATCATCTATCCTCCTATTGCAAACCAGATACAGATTCCTTCTTTGATACCAGTCCTGGATTTCCTCAGGCTTGCTTTTGTCAATTATTCTCTTGTATTTGGCGCCCTCTATAACAAAAGTCTTTTGTTTCGAGAAAAAAGAAGTCGCCTGCAAAAACTCTTTTGGCTCGGTGTCAATCATCTCTCGAAATTTACTCATTACAATTGGTGCAGCATTGTAAAAGCCCATACCATATCTGTATGAATTCGGAGAAATCTCAAAGAAATAACCGCAGACAAGTGTTGTCCAATCCCTGCTCTGGTTCTTAAAGGTTATCCATATTTTGCTTCTGAAAGGTGATTTATCTTTTGAAAATCTTGTGTCCCTATAAATCCGCGAGATTGTCTTATTCACCACAGGAGCTATTTCAAAATAGGGATCAATCTCAAGCATAAATTCTCCCAAATCGATAACGAGGTTTCGTAACGGTTCCAATACATATTCTTCGTAATCGTTCCTATGCGTTTCGAACCAGGCTTTGTTATTATTCGCCTTGAGACCTCGAAGGAATTTGAGAGTTTTTGGCGAAAAACCGTTGAATCTTCCTGGTTCCTGCTTCAGCATATTTTTAACTTCTTCCACTTTAGTCCAAATTCTTCTCAAATTCTATAAGATTATCGAGGATTCGCTCCAGACCGTTTTCCAAACAATCAACCTCCTCTTTTGAAAAACCTTCATAAAACAATTCAGTCATTTGCTGTGATACCTCTACATATTTTCTTTCCATAGCTTTGTCTTTTTCTGTGCGGTATATCAGGATTTTTCGTCTGTCTTTTCGGCAGCGCCGGCGTTTGAGATATTGCATTTGTTCGAGCTTGTCCAGCATACTGGTCAAGGTGGATTTTCCCAGTTGCGTTTTCTTTGCGAGCTCATTTATCGAAACGCCGTCGTTTTGCCAGAGCGCAAACATAATTCTGCCCTGGGCGGGATTAATCTCGATGCCATAATCTTTTAATTTACGGACAAAGATTCTCTCTCCCACCTGGCGGATTTTAGCCATCAGGAAACCTGCCTGTCGCTGTTGTTTCATTGTCTTGGCCATCTCAATAACCGCCAGCTTCTTCTTTTCTTCGATTTTATATTTTTTGCTCAGCAAATTCGTCCTAATAAGTTATTGGGGATTTGGGACAGATCGATGTGCATGAAGAACCTTCCACCGGCCGTCTTTTTGAACAAAAACAATAGTCTCAGCAAAGGCTACATTTATTTCACACCCATCTTCGATAATCGTAGCTGAGGTTGTTCCATCTGCGACCCAAAGGGCTATGGTTGGGGAAATTACAGTAATATGCTTCTGGTTATACGTATAAGATATGTCTTTGAATCCCTGGAGACCCTGTTTGGTTGCGTTCAGTGCCTCTTCACGTGTCTTCAAGACTCTACCATCTTGCACAATAACACCTTTATTCATATCAAGTACATGACTATAAAGGGCTTCTGCATCCAGATTTTCCGCAGCCTTCATCATTGCGGCATGTACCTCCATAATCGACCTTTCGATAATTCGCTGTTGTTCAGACGTCGTGTCACCTTTATCGTTCTGCGCAGCCCATACGACCGACACACAGGCCAAGACAAGAATCGCTTTAAAAACATTAGACATTGCTTTCTCCTTTCCGGAAAAGACGTCATTACTTATTACTTTAACTTTTACACTATGGTTTTTAATTAAAATTTGAACTCAAAAGGCCCTTCTTTGTACCATCCCTTTGCAAAAGCAGGTGACAGTTTAAGTACCGTAAATTCAGGGTCATCCGCGCCGCCCGGCCAGTGCATTTCCCAGCCTTTTTGCCAGAGTTGTTTCTTGAATTGTTTATCTGTGATTTCTTCTATTTCGCCGCTGAGCATCAGTGTATGGAACTCACCCGGATCGCATAAGTAAGCCGACACCTTCGGATTGGCCCGAATCTGTTGCATCTTCGTAGATGAACGACTTGTTACGAAGTAAATTGCAAAATCTTTCTTGTGTTGCGCCAGTACACCCGCTGCAACGGGATTTTCTTTCTTGTTCCTAAGGTTAGCCATCATTCTTGTATGAGGAAAACCTCCGCTGCCGATGGTGCTTAGATACACTGCATTAGCCGTTTCCATCAACTTCAGACATTCTTGTTTTAGCTCTTTTTCATCCATTAGCTTTTCCTTTCCAAAGTTTTTTTCAGGTCAAATACGAGTTATTTTCTAAATAATCCTGCACCAAGGTCACTTCCTAAAGTCCTTGGTACAACATGCAAATATCCTCGTGGCCGAACCACGCTAAGCGCATCCGCTGTCACGATGGCCTTTTCGAGCTGTATCTTTCCTTCTTTAATAACGTTCTTTTCAGCAAAGGTCACCTCCGGCCCGGTCTGACCGTTTATTGCGGACGCCGTCCCATAGCCCGAATTGTATCGATTATCCGTCACGATGCAGTCGTGTACCATATACGTCTTCTTGTTATCCGGTGCCCGCATCCAGAAATACTGTCCTCGTGTCACGATATTATGATGAAACTGGAAATCCTCCGCCGTCTGGCAGGTCCATACCGCTGCAATATCGGCCCCATCGACAATGCAATACCGCATCGCATTACCTTTGCTCACGCCACCTTCGGCGTCCCAGAATATGGCAGGTATGTCACATTGGTAGAAAACGCAGTGGTCCACTACCAAACCTTGTCCATTTGCACATATCGAGCAATTGTACGGCAGTGCCTGCTCATCTCCAATAAACATGCACTGCGTCACAACGAGGTCTTCAAGTCCCTTGCTTGTTCTAAAGACTGAATAACCCCACGTCATCGGCCGAGGATTGCCCAGAAACTTAATCCCCCGAACCGTAGCATAATTTACCTCTATTTTAAGTGCGATCGCGTGCTTCTCAGTGTCCGGCCCTCCACCCTTCACTGTTGAAAGCACGACCGGCATCAAAGCCGGCGTCCAATTGGGATCATCCGGCAAAACCGTTGCTTCTATGAGGAACCGCTTATCCTTTGTATACTGACGCGAGTTCTCAAAAACTACCATCTCTATAATACAATAAGCCCCAGGTGTGATCTTGATTGTCGTCGGCCCCGGTTCATTACTGTCGTTGACAATAGCCGCTGCCCGCGCTATCGTCCGCACCGGCTTTTCTTTAGTGCCTGGATTTGCGTCATTGCCGTTTTGGCTGTCCACATACAACACCTCGGCAATTACACCCTGAGCTAATATCGCTATGGCCAAAATCACAAAGATGAAACTGGATGTCAGCATTTTTGGATTCATTTTGCTTCTCCTTTCTTTACTCGCCTCGGTGGAGGCCGAGCCGGAGCGGGAAATAATTAGTTTTATATAAAATAGTACTATATAGAACTAATTTCAAGCAGATTTTTCCCTTTTTTAAAAAAATTGGTAGTACCCAATGATATTAATGAGGATTTTCGGTATTTATGAACCTGTGGTGAGCCTGTCGAATCCAATGGCAAGGCTTGCCCCACGCTCGACTAAAGCTCGCCGATTCATCCTTCGCAGTGCCTACTTCCCTAAGGGACTGCGAAGGCTGGAAGCTCTGCTACGGAGAATGGAAGTCGTAACCGTTCACAAGCAGAGCAAGGTTTGGCCGACCCGGTTTGGCCCTTGGTCGAATCCCGATTTGATCGGGAGCCGGCTATTGAAATACTACAAGGCACAAGGGAATTTTAGAGGTTTTTTTCTTGGACACACGCCGTAAATCTGGTATAAATACAAATGTAGATAATAAAGTAGAAGTGCCTAAAGTGAGCTAAAGTTATAATTCTCAATTTTAGGCACTATTGGCACTCCAAATATTAGTCACTTTTTTGAAGGAGGTTTATTATGTGTAAGAAATTGTGTTTTTTAATCCTTTCTGTTTTGATGCTAAGTCTGACGTCCACCAGTTACGGTGAAGTTGTGATAGGCAACTTTGAGCAGCAGATGGACGGATGGGCAGCATGCACCTGGGGTCCTCCCGGGAATCCTACTTTTAGTTACAGCACGAACGAGGTCACATTAGACAGCTACAGTCTCAAGGCGGTGCAGCCGACCGATGGATTTAATTGGTTTTTGATAAATACCAATGTGAATGGTGATGCCTTCAGGGCTAACAACATCATCTCGATAGACGTCACGCGGTTAGCTAACGAGTGGACACGTGGAACCGGAGACCATTGGTGCTGGCTCGACTTGCGTGTCCAAGACAACAATAGGTATCAATTGACTGGCTTAGGCAACGGTGGTGATTGGGATAGTAATGACCTCAACGCTAACGATACGATGACAGTTACCTGGGACTACACTCTATTTAAAAACCAGATGCCCGCCGCTGCTACGGGGGTAGAGATTGTAATCGCCACCAATAATGGTGGTTACACCGGTAACGGGACCTGGTACATTGACAATATACAACTACTGACCAGCCGTAACGAGCAACCGCGAAGCGGTGCGTGGGGTGTGGAGCTTAACCCCACCCTTAAGTGGGATGAAGCATCGCCATCTGACACATTCGACGTATATGTCGGCACCGATTTTAACGATGTAAACGACGCCGACAGAGTAAGCCAAGCGGGCTTGCTGTTTTACAGTGAGAACCAGGATCCTAACAGCTATCCTTTAAGCGGAACCACTAATGGTACGACTTATTACTGGCGGATCGATGATGTTATTGGCGGCACCCCCGTGAAAGGTACTGTCTGGCACTTTACGACTTTTCTTCTGGGCGCAAAAAGCACTGTTATCGGCAACTGGGAACAGCAGATGGACGGATGGGTCGCCGTCAACCCCGATGACGCCAATATGGTGTTAGGCTACAGCACTGCTGGGGCCACGTTGAACAACTACAGCCTCACGGTGGAAGCTCCGATAGAATGGTATGAGACTGTGCTAATCCCGATTAACGAAACTGGTTTTACTCACCAATTTATGGCTAACAACCGATTCTCTTTGGACGTGACATGGAATACTATCTCGTTTGGAGGGGATATCGAAAGTATTGTTATCGATGGCGACGGGATTGGACGGTTGCAGTTAGCACCTATGAGTGAAACGATTATTGGTTCTGCTGGTAGCTTGGATACGACGACGTTTACCTGGGACTATTCTGCTATTGATTTTAGTTTGCTTCCTGCTGAACCTGAAACCCTGACGTTGAGTATCGCCACAATGGCAGATGTCAGAGGTCTTTATTACTTCGACAATGCGCGATTGTACAACTCGAAAGTTGCATCTCACCCAATGCCGGGCGACAATACGGCAGAAGCGCAGAGGGAACCGACGCTTAGCTGGAGGCCTGGGGAAGGTGCCGACACACACGACATATATTTCGGTACCGATTATGACAAAGTAAACGACGCCAGCAAAGCAGACCACCCTGGCTTGCTGTTTTACGATGAGGACCTGGCCTACGACGCTAACAATATTGATATCACAGATGATCTCGGATATCCTTTGTCATTCGGCACAACCTACTACTGGAGGGTTGACGAGGTCAATGAAGTCGTCTGGAAAGGTGCTGTCTGGAGCTTTACGGTAGGCTGGTATCTTGTTGTGGACGATTTCGAGGACTACAACGACGTCAGCAATAGGATATACGATACGTGGTCAGACTACTTCGTGAATAATACCGGTATGACTGTGGGCCACTTTGATCCTCCGTTTGCCGAGAAAAGTATAGTTCACAGCGGTTCTCAAGCCATGTACATGACTTACGACAACGATGGTACTGTAAACGAGGACACCGATTACGAACAGAGCGGGACATTGCTTTATTCCGAGACCGAGCGCCAATGGACAGATCCACAGGATTGGACCAGAGAAAACGCTGAGTCTTTAACAATATGGTTCAAAGGCTTAAGAGAACCTGTTGGCAGCTTCACAGAAGGCCCGCCAATCACGATGACTGCCGGTGGTGCGGATATCTGGGATATGGCTGACGAGTTTCACTTTGTTTATAAACAGATCTCCGGCATCGGGAGCATAGCAGCAAAAGTGGTCAGCGTCAGCAATACCGACCCATGGGCCAAAGCAGGTGTAATGATTCGCCAGTCGCTGGAACCTGGCTCCTCACATGCTTCGATGGTCGTCACGCCTGAGAATGGAGTTTCCTTCCAACGCCGAACTGCTGTGAATGCCGTTAGCGAGCAAACTCAGCAAGCCGATATCACCGCTCCACAATGGGTGAAGTTGACCCGCAGCGGCAACACATTTACAGGTGAGTATTCAGCCGATGGAAAGAACTGGCAGGCGGTAGATTCGATTACAATGCCGCTGCTTACGGATGTCTATATAGGCTTATGCCTGACCAGCCATAACGTCGATGAAACGTGCACAGCCGAATTCTCTGATATTAACATTAGCGGTACAGTGACAGGCGATTGGCAGTCACAGGATATTGGTATAAAGAGTAACATTCCTGAGCCAATGTATGTTATTCTGGAGGATAACACCGGCAATAGTGCGATGGTCAAACATCCCGACCCGGCTGCATCAGCCATAGTAAGTTGGACGGATTGGAATATTCCCTTTGCTGACTTAATCGGCTTGAACATGCAGGCTATCAAGAGCTTGGTCATAGGTGTCGGCGATCGGGCAAATACACAACCCGGTGGTGCAGGTACATTGTACATTGATGATATCAGGCTATATCGTCCAGCGCTGCTGGAACCTGAGCCGTAACCGGAACCTGAGCCTGAACCGCAGCCTGAACCGGAACCTGAACCTGAGCCGGTACCTGAACCGGTCGATCCCGGCAACGAAGGTTTGGTAGCTCATTACGCATTTGAGAATAATACGGAGGATAGCTCCGGTAACGGATTACATGGTACTATTGTTGGCAATCCAATCTTTGTGGAAGGGCCAGCCAGCTTCGGCACGGCAATGGATTTTGATGGTGTCGGTGACTACATCGACTGCGGGTCTGACCCGGCTTTTGATATCGCCGACGAAATTGCCGTCGCTGCATGGGCAAATATAATATCGATCCCCACTCAGTGGGTGGCTATTGTTTCTAAAGGTGAAAACGCCTGGAGGATTTCCAACGTGGGAAGCTCAAACGCCTTCCACTTTGGCATTAATATATGGTCGTCTGCATATCCTTCCGTCAACGGAAACACCGCGGTTGGCACAGATGAATGGCATCATGTCTGTGGAACGTATGATGGCTCCTCAATCAATATATACCTGGATGGAGCAATTGATGGAACTCTCACCAATGCAACAACCGGCATAGGTACAAGTACCACCAACTTATTTATTGGCGAGAACCCGGAAGAAACCGGACGCTACTGGGACGGTCTTATCGACGAGGTGACAATTTACAACCGGGCACTGTCAAGAGCTGAGATTCTTTACCTTATGGGCGAAAGATAGCGTTTGCATTTTGATTTAAGAAAGCCCCGACGTTGTCTTCTGAATATAAGGACGGCAGGTCCACAAAAACCTGCCGTCCGGAGGAAAATTATGTGTAGAAAAACCGCCGGCTTGCATAAAGAACTTCTGTTTGCCAATTATTCAGAGTAAATCTCTCGCAAGCAGGCCAATAATATTTATCGACCGATTTCCTTCGCAATCTTAAATCTTTCTTAGGGCCGTCTTTGGGTGGTTTCCACTGCAAAGGTTAAGTACAATAATAACAAGGAGTAATATTAAAAACAGAACGGTTTTAAGCTTGATTTATACTCTCTCGGGATGTATCCTGTTATTTGTTAGTTTACATTCTGCTGCATAATAAAGGGAAGTTTAACCGTGGGAAAACAAAGAGGATTCACCTTGATAGAATT
>Ga0315541_1001395_pt1 | contig 22574 bp, 15 predicted proteins | sample SalMarSW160190MG_FD_203095 | JGI IMG/M metagenome (GOLD analysis project Ga0315541, IMG submission 203095) | Salt marsh sediment microbial communities from the Plum Island Ecosystem LTER, Massachusetts, United States - Salt Marsh Sediment SW1601-190 ...
TGTGACCGGGCGCAACCCCCTCCTGGACATCGCCCTCGAGCTCGAGCGCATCGCCTTGGACGAGGAGTATTTCGTCCAGCGGAACCTCTATCCCAACGTGGACTTCTATTCCGGCCTCATCTACCAGGCCATGGGGTTCCCGGTGGAGTTGTTCCCGGTGCTCTTTGCCATCCCGCGCGCCGTGGGGTGGCTCGCCCAGTGGGAGGAGCTTCTCCGGGACGACGAGCAGAAGATCGCCCGCCCCCGGCAGGTGTATACGGGATCCGGCACACGCGACTATGTGCCCATGTCCGAGCGGAAGTGAGCCGCCCCGGCCAGGATCTCGACGGGGCGCACCTGCGGGGGCGCCCCTTTCGTGTTCCGGGCGCCTGATCCTTGGGAAGGAGTGGACCCAGTGAGCAGCATCGTTTGCCTCGATCTGGAGCACCTGGGGCTCCCGGGCGCCATCGCATCGTATGTCATCCTCGAGCCCGAGCCCACGGTGGTGGACCCGGGGCCGTCCACATCCCTCACCGCGCTCCTCGCCGGGCTGGCGAGGCTCGACATCGGCCCCCACGACCTGCGCCACGTGGCCCTCACCCACGTGCATCTGGACCACGCCGGCGCCACGGGGCACCTCCTCCAGGTGTTCCCCGACGCGATGGTCCACATCCACGCCGACGGCGCGCCGCACATGGTTGACCCGACACGCCTGGTGGCGAGCACCCGGCGCACCTTCGGCGAGGCCCACGACCGGCTCTGGGGCGAAGTGCGTCCGGTGCCGGCCCACCGCATCCGGCCGTGGCACGAGGGCGAGTCGGGCCCGTGGCCCGGCCTTCGCGCCCTTCCCACCCCCGGACATATCGCGCACCACCTGGCGTACGTCCACGAGGGGGAGGGTACCCTTTTCGCTGGGGACTCTATGGGGCTGGTGCTCGGGCAGGGGGTTCCGACCCAACCCACCACGCCGCCCCCCGCCGTGGACCTGCGGGCCTGGGAGCGGACCCTGGATGCCATCGCGGCGGTAGCACCGGAGCGGGTCGGGCCGACCCACTTCGGCCTCCACGGGTCTGTGCCGGACCGGGTGGCACAGCTGCGAGGGAGGCTGGCCGCGCTGGAGGCCCGGGTCCGCGGCGCCATGGCGCGGGGAGACGCGGCGGAGGACCAGCACCGCTACGACCGGGAGGTGCGTGAGGAGATGGCGCGGTACGTGGGGAAGGCCGAGGTGGAGCGTTACTTCAATCTGTTCGCCGCCACCACCGACTATGCGGGGGTGCGGTTCTACCTGGAGCGGAATCCATGACGGATGGTCGGAGAAGGGGTGGGACGGGGATGGCGGAGGGTGCTGGGCTGGCTCGGACAGCATGGACGGTCGCAGCCCTTGCGGCCGCGGCGCTTCTCCCGGGAGGAGCGGCATGGGCCCAGGGCTCGTCGGTGGTCACCGGCGTGGGGGCTCGGGGGCCGGTGCCGGCCCCCGTGGTCGCGCCGGCGTACTTCGACGCCGCCGTGCGCAGGGGCTCTCGCACCACCGACGGAAAGCCCGGCCCATCGTACTGGACCAATGGTGTCAGCTACGATCTGAAGGCGCGCCTGGATCCCGCCACCGGCCGCCTGGAGGGGGAAGGGGAGATCCGGTACGTGAATCACGGGCCACTCCCCCTTCGGCTCCTGGTGCTGCACCTGTACCAGAACCTCCACAAGGAGGGCTCTGCCAGGAACTCGCCGCAGGAGGTCACCGGCGGCGTGGAGTTGTCCAAGGTGGAGGTGGGAGGCGTGGTGCTGGAGCCCGGAGACCTGCGTGCGGGGGCCGGCTACAGCGTGGAGGGGACGGTCATGACCGTGAGGCCCGCCGAGGCCGTGGAGCCGGGCGACACGGTATCCCTCTCCCTCGCATGGGCCTTCACGCTGCCCCAGGATGGGGCGGGGCGCATGGGTCACTCGAACAAGGAGGTGTACTTCGTGGCCTACTGGTTCCCCAAGATGGCCGTCTTCGACGACCTGCGGGGATGGGACGCCGAGCCGTACCTCTCCAACGCCGAGTTCTACGATAGCTTTGGGGACTACCGCGTCGCGCTCACCGTGCCTGCGGGTTGGACCGTGATGGCCACGGGCAGCCTGGTGAACGGCGAGGAGGTCTTCGCTCCCGCGACGCTCTCCCGGCTGGCACGGGCCGCCACCTCCGACACGAAGGTGGAGGTGGCCACGGAGGCCGAGCTCCGGGAGGGGCGGGTCACCCTGCCCGGTGTGGACGGATGGCTCACCTACCGGTTCGAGGCCCAGAAGGTGCGGGACGTCGCGTGGACCACGTCCAATGTGCAGCGCTGGGACGCGACCTCCGCCGTGGTGCCGGACCGGGACGGCGACGGCGCCGACGACCGGGTGCTCATCCATTCCTTCTGGCGTGAGTCCCGGGCTCCCCTATGGGAGGAGCAGTGGCTGCAGGGAAAGCAGTCCATCGAGCACCACTCCCGCTTCACGGGCCTCTCGTATCCGTGGCCGCACATGACGTCGGTGGAGGGCGCCGACATCGTCGGAGGCGGGATGGAGTTCCCCATGCTCACCCTCATCGGGCCTTACGAGGGGGCGGAACCGCAGGCGCTGTTCAGTGTCACCTCCCACGAACTCGGCCACATGTGGATCCCCATGATCGTGGGGGCCAATGAGGCCCGGAACGCGTGGATCGACGAAGGCTGCACCACGTTTCTGGAGGGCGTGAGCAAGGTGGCCCTCTGGCCGGGCGTGGACCATCACCGCATCGATGCTCAGGCCTACCTGGATGTTGCCGCCGCCGGGCTGGAGCAGCCGCTCATGCGGCACGGGGACTGGTACGAGCCCGGCCCGGGCTACGGAGTCGCCTCCTACAGCAAGCCGGCGACGCTCATGGTGGCGCTCCGCGACATCATGGGGTGGGCGAAGTGGGAGGAGGCGTACCGGACCTTCATCTCCGAGTGGGCCTACAAGCACCCGACACCCTGGGATTTCTTCAACACGTTCGAGAGGTTCGCAGGCGAGGACCTGGACTGGTTCTGGACGTCGTTCTATTACGAGACGTGGGCGGTGGACTTCGACGCCGTGAGCGCGCTCGCCACCACCGGGAGGGGGACCGTGGTACGCGTCGCCAACCGCGGGCTGGCGCCCTTCCCCGTGAAGGTCCGCGTCACCACGTCGGCGAGCGGCGTCATTGATCACGACGTCCCGGTGACACATTGGCTGGATGGCAAGCGATGGGTCGAGATCCCGGTTCCCGCGTCGGCGGGCTCGGTGACGAGAGTGGAAGTGGATCCGCTGGCGCTGGCGCCGGACGTGGACCGCAGCAACAATTTCTGGCCCCGCGGATGAGCGCCCGGCGGAGCTTGGCCGCCGCCCTTGCCCTGGGTGCGTGGGTCCTCTGCGGCCCCGGCGCGGCTGCCCAGGCTGCGCCCGGAAGGCTGGTCATCGTGGGCGGCGCCCTCGCCCGCGGCAACGCCGAGGTCTACGGCGCCATCGTCGAGGGGCGCCACGGCGACGGACCTCTTTGCGTCCTTCCCACGGCGGGTGCGGACCCGGCGGCCTCCATGGCTTCGGCCGTGGAGACCATCACCGGATACGCGGGCGAGGGGAAGGTGGCAGGGATCCTCCTCTCGCTCGAGGATCCGGCCAAGGCCGACGACCCGGCTATGGCAGAGCAGATCGGGCGGTGCTCAGGCTACTTCTTCACCGGCGGGGTGCAGAGCCGCGTCCTCGACGTCTTCCTACCCCAGGGGAGGGAGACGCAGGCGTACCGTGCCCTCATGCGCCGGTGGCGCGAGGGCGCGGTGGTTTCCGGGTCCAGCGCCGGCGCCGCGATGATGAGCGCCGTCATGATCTCCGGCGGGAGCAGCGTCGGGGCTCTGGAGGGGGCCATTTCGGTGGGTGCTCCCGCCCAGGAGGAGGAAGGAGAGCAGAGGTCACCATCGAGCCCGGCATGGGCTTCTACGAGGAGGCCCTCTTGGACCAGCACTTCCTGGCCCGGGGCCGCATCGGGCGGCTCCTCGTGGAGGTGCTGGCCATCGACAGCGTCCCCGTGGGATTCGGGATCGACGAGAACACGGCCCTGGTGGTGGACGAGGGGCGAGGCCGGGTCATGGGTGCTTCCGGCATGGTGGTCGTCGACGGGCGTCAGGCCCGCCGGTCCTCCTCCACGAGGGGCACCGGGCTTCGCGTCTCCCTGGCCGGAACCGGCGACGCGGTGGATCTGAGGACGCTGGAGGTGAGCGCCGGAGCCGGGAAGGTCCCGGTGCCGGTGACCGGCAGCGCCGTCCCGCTCCCTGAAGATCCCTTCGCGCGCTTCGCGTTCCTCCATCTCCTGAGGGATCTGGCCGCGAGCCCCGAGGCGGAGGCTACCTTCCGCCTGGGGACCGCCACCCTCGTCATCCGGGAAGCCCCGGGGTTCGCGGCGTCCATGCGCGCCGCAGAGGGTGGGGTTCAGGGTGTGCCCCTCGGATTCAGCGCGGGGCCATTCCTCGTTGATGTGCTTCCCGGGGGGTGATACCCCAGGGGGGCAGGGACGATGGGGTCATCCCCCGGATACCGGTGCCGCGAAGCCCACCAGCGTCCCGCAGGGCGCCATGACGAAGATCTCGTCCATGCCGTAGGAGGTGCGGCGGCGGGGGACCACCACATCCGCCCCATGCAGGGCCTCCACCACCGGGTCCAGCGCCTCCACCTCGATGAAGAGGGTACTCGTCGCCCCGGCGAGCCGGGAGCCCAGGTCGGCGTAACCCGCCGCCGCCCCTGCCGGCCCCAGATCGGCGTCGATGCTCGCCCGGGTCTGATACATGAGTTCGACGCCCCCCTTGTTGAGCATGGCGAACCCCATCCCTTCCCCGTGGGGCACCGTAGCTGTGACTTCGAAGCCCAGGCGCTCGGTCCAGAACGGGAGACAGGGCTCGATGGCCTCCACGGTCACGATGGGTGTCAACTTCTTCATCTGGGACTCCGATGCGGGCTGGGGGAGCAGGACGACGGCGAGTGCCGCAACTGCGCCCAGGAGGGCGGATGAAACGTTCATTTGCGTCGGTGCGGGGGAGGGGTGACGAGACACACCCACGCCCCAGGATGGGCGCATCCCGGGACGGAAGGGTGGGAGAGGGTCTCGCCCGGCGCCGCTGCGCCGAGCCGGATCAGACCTTGCTCTCTTCCTTGAAGCCGAGGAAGAGGCAGAGCGCTAGGAGCGCCAGGTTGGTCGCGGCCCGCGAGTAACCCTCCGGCCCCACCAGGATCGGACCAGTGAAGACGGTCACGACCGCGAGGACGAAGGCCAGGGCCGCCAGGCCCACGCATGCCTTGGCGACGTTCGTCATGTGCACCTCCAGGGGAGAGCGTCGGGACGATATGCGGATTCCTGGACTCATACCTTCCTCCGCAAGGGCGTCCCCGCAAGGCTTTTCTCACCGGCGCCTCATCCGAAGCTCTTGATTCCTGGTGGGCTTTGCCGGAGCGCCGTGAGGTAGCGGAAGGGCGTGGCGTTGGGCCAGCCCGGCTCCGCCCAGTACTCCAGCGTCCCGGGGAGGGAGGCGTGGAGTTCGCCGGTGTCGGAGCGATCGGTGTGCCGAACCGGGGCTCCACCCACCTTCGACGGGTGCCCGACCCTGAGAGCCCTGACTTCGTTGGCGATGACGTTGAGCGTGGCCCCGTCCTTCTGGATACGGCCGCGCACCGCCAGGAAGGGCTCGAGGCGGACGGCGTGCTTGTCCCGCTCGTACACGTCGGGCTTGACGATGACGTTCGTGGCACCAGCCTCATCTTCCATCAGGACAAAGACATAGCCCTTTGCGGTTCCAGGTCTTTGTCGGGCCGTGACAAGCCCGGCGACCTGGACCGTGGCGTGCTGGTGGAGGTGGGCGAGGCGGTCGGAGGTGACGGTCCCCGGGGGGAGCTGGCCTCTGAGGAGGGAGAGGGGGTGGAGCGCCGCCGAGAAGTGAAGCATACGGTACTCGGCCACCATCCGATCCGCAGGACCCAGCTCCGGGAAGGCGAGGCCGGCATACGGGTCGTCCAGGGGGAGCTCGGTCTGGGCGTGGTCGTCCCGGCTCCCGCTCCGGTCGTTGTCGGACTCCGGGCCCAGCCAGAGCCCGGCCTGCCAGAGGAGCTCCCGGCGGGTGAGCCCCAGCTCCTCGAACCCGCCCACCCAGATGAGGTTCTCCACCGCCGGGCGCTTCAGCGCCACCGGGGTCCGCCGGAGGAAGTCGGCCAGGGAGGTGAAGGGACCCCGCCGCTCCCGCTCCTCCACCACCCGCTCGGCGATCTCGGCCCCCCAGTTCCGGACGAAGCCCAGGCCGATGCGCAGATCACCGCCCTCGGCGGTGCAGGCGACGGCGCTCCGGTTCACGTCGGGCAGCAGGGTGCGGATCCCGTTCCGCCGCGCGTCCCGCCCCAGGGCGTCCAGGGAGTAGAAGCCCATGGGCTGGTTGTTGAAGAGCGCCACGTAGTACTCCAGCGGGTGGTAGTGGCGGAGCCACGCCGACTGGTACGCCAGGAGCCCGAAGGCGGCGGCGTGGGACTTGGGGAAGCCGAACTCGCTGAACGCCGTGACCTGCTGGAAGACCTCCCGGGCCGTGGTCTCGTCCACGCCCCTGGCTGCCGCTCCCGTGCGGAACGCCTCCCAGTGGGCCTGCATGGCCTCCTTGGAGCGCTTGCGGCTCATGGCCCGCCGGAGCGACTCGGCCTGGCCGTCGGAGAACCCCGCCAGCGCCTGGCTCACGGTGAGGACCTGGTCCTGGTAGATGATGACGCCCAGCGTCTCGGCCAGGGGCTTCTCCAGGAGCGGGTGGGGGTAGGGAACCTTGAAGGCGGGGTTTTCACGGAGCATCTCCCGGCGGCGCACGTACGGGTTCACCGCCCCCCCCACGATGGGGCCGGGGCGCACCAGCGCCACCTGGATGGCCAGCTCCTCCAGGTTCCGCGGGCGGGTGCGGCGGATCATCTGGATCTGGGCGCGGCTTTCCACCTGAAAGAGACCCACCGTGTCGCCGGAGCAGATTCGGTCGAAGACAGCCTCGTCGTGGAAGTCGATGCGGGAGAGGTCGGGTGCCTCGCCGGTGCGCACGGCGATGAGGTCGGCGGCGTCCTCCACGAGGGAGAGCATCCCCAGCGCCAGGAAGTCGATCTTGATGAAGCCCGCATCCTCGCACGAATCCTTGTCCCATTGGCAGAGCACCCTGCCCTCCCAGGCGGCGGGCTCCAGGGGGACGATTTCCACCAGGGGGCGGCTGGAGATGATCATCCCTCCTACGTGCTGGGAGATGTGGCGGGGGAGCCCGGCCACGTCCTCGGCCAGCGCGCCCAGCATCTTCCACAGGGGGGCGTCGGCGCGCTCCCTGAACTCGGGGAGCGAGGCGATCTCGTCGGCCAGCCCCGACGCCGAGCGGTGCTCGGCCAGCTTGGCCAGCTTCTCCAGCTCTCCGGTGGGGAGGTCCAGCACCTTGCCGATCTCCCGCACCGCCGAGCGGAGGTGGTACGTGGGGAAACTGCACACCAGAGCGGTGTGCTCGTGCCCGTATTTCTCGTAGACCCGCAGGATGAGCTTCTCCCGGATATCCCGGGGGAAGTCCAGGTCGATGTCCGGGACGCTCCGGAGCGCCTCGTTGAGAAAGCGGCCCAGGAAAAGGTCGTTCTTGACCGGGTCGATGTGGGAGAGGCCGATGAGGTAGCAGATGATGGAAGAGACCGACGAGCCCCGCCCCCGTCCCGGGGGGAGCCCGGCCCGGGCCCGTGGGGAGTCCGAGCGCGTCTCGCGGGCCACGTCCCGGGCCAGCTCCAGGATGTCCCGGTACACCAGGAAGAAGCCGGCCAGCCCGTGGAGGTCCACGAGCCTGAGCTCGGTGTGGAGGCGTGCCTCGGCATCGTGCGCCTCCCGGCTTCCTGCCTCGTACTTCCGTGAGATCCCGTCCAGACAGAGGGCGGCCAGCGTCTCCAGGGCACCGCCCCGAGCCGACCCCTCGAAGTCGGGGAATTCGTAGCCCAGGTCCTCGGTGAGGTCGAAGGCGGCGCACCGTTCGGAGATGAGCACCGAGTTGGTGAGCGCCTCGGGGCGGGTGCGGAAGCGGTGGCGCATCTCCCACGGCTCGGGGAGGTGGAAGAGGCGGTTGGCCCTGCGGGCGCCATGGGCTCCGTCCAGCGTGGTCCGGCTCCGGATGGAGACGAGCACGTCCTGGAGGCGGGAGCGCTCTGGGCGGTGGTAGTGGACGTCGCCGGTGGCCACCACGCCCAGCCCCATGCGCCCCGCCAGGCGGGCCAGGGCCCGGTTCCTCTGGGTGTCGCCCTTCACCGCGTTGTCCTGGAGCTCCACAAAGACGCTCCCCGCTCCGAAGGCCTGGACCAGGAGGCGGGTGAAGGTCTCGGCGTCGGCCGCCGACGACCGGAGAGCCGCCCACACCGGGCTTCGGCGGCACCCGGTGAGGAGGATGAGCCCCTCGGAGCGCTCCAGGAGGGAGGGAAGGGGAAGGCGCGGGTCTTCCCGCGGGGACCCCATGTGAGCTTGGGTGAGGAGGCGGCACAGGTTGGCGTATCCCCTCGGCGTCTCGGCCAGGAGCGTCACGTGGTGCCCACCCTCCGGCTCTCCCCGGTCGGGGAAGCACTCCCGGAGCGTCACCTCGGCTCCCGTGATGGGGCGGATCCCCGCGCTCCGGGCGGCGTGGGCGAACTCCATGGACCCGTACAGGCCGTTGTGGTCGGTGAGCGCCAGGGCCGGATACTCCAACTCCGCCGCCCGGAGGACCAACTCCTCCGGGTGGGAGGCACCGTCCAGGAAGGAGAAGCCCGAGTGGCAGTGGAGTTCGACGTAGGGGATGCGCATGACCCGAACATATACCGAAGATCCGGGGAGACGCAAGAAACGGAGCGGCTGTCCGGGCTCCTCCTGTCATCCGGGCCGGAGCCCGCAGCCAGGATTCAGGGACGCGATGTCGGGGAAGGCTCCTGGTCCTGCCAGGGCCATGTCGAGGGCACGGTAGTATCTTCCATTTATGTATGCCATCACCTTCCAGGACATCGAGCGCCTGGCCTACGGGCGCGTCCCCGACCCAAGCATCCTCGAGCCCGGCGACGTCATCGTGCGTGTGCGCGTCGCCGGGATCTGCGGCTCCGACCTCCACCCCTACTTCGGCCGCGAGCGGGGCCTGGATCCCGGCACGGTCATGGGCCACGAGTTCCTGGGCGAGATCGTGGAGGCCGGTGCAGAAGTGCAGGGCTTCCGGGTAGGTGACAGGGTCGTGGCTCCCTTCAGCACCAGTTGCGGCACATGCTTCTACTGCCGGCGCGGCCTCACCGCCCGGTGCCTCCGCGGACAGCTCTTCGGCTGGGTGCAGGAGGCGCAGGGGCTTCAGGGGGCACAGGCCGAGCTGGTGCGCGTCCCCCTGGCGAACGGCACGCTGGTGCGTGTCCCGGAGGGTCTGGACGACGCCGTGGCCCTCCTGGCCGGGGACATCCTGTCCACCGCGGCGTTCGCCGTGGACCTGGCTGATCTGTCGGCGGGGGATCTGGTGGTGGTGGTGGGGTGCGGTCCTGTGGGGCTCCTGTCCATCCGTGCGGCGCTGGGGCGTGGCGCCCGCGAGGTCATGGCCGTGGATCCTGTGCCCTCACGCCTGGAGATGGCGGCGCGCTTCGGCGCCACGCCCGTGGGTCACGGCGGTCCGGAGACGCTGGCGCAGGTGCGGGAGCGCTCCGAGGGAAGGGGCGCCGACGCCGCCATCGAGGCGGTGGGCTCACCCGAATCCACGCGACAGGCGGTGGATCTCCTCCGGATGGGGGGGAGGCTGGCAGCGGTGGGGGTGCACGTGGAGCCCCATCTCGCCCTCTCCCCCGGGGAGATCTACGACCGGAACCTCCGCTACGCCTCGGGCCGCTGCTCCGCCCGCCACTACATGCCCTCGTCTCTCGAGGTGGCGAAGCGCGACCACGCGCTCATCGCCACCCTCATCTCGCACCGCCTCCCGCTCTCGGAGGGAGTCGAAGCCTACCGCCGCTTCGCCGCCCGCGAAGAAGGGTGGGCCAAGGTGGTGCTGCTGCCGTGAGGTAGGCGGCCCCTGACCCGAACGGATGTCGGGGGAGGGGCAGGGCACCCCCCTGAGTGGGGGTCGCACGCGAAGCGTGCGCAGTGGAACGGCCCCCGAAGGGGGGTGTCCTGCCCCTCCAGAGGCCGCAACGTGACGGGGGCCGCCAACCCCCTGTCAGCCGCCCGCCTTCAGCACCTCCCTGTGGAACGCGTCATCCATCGTCTCGGAGAAACCGGGTCCTCCGAGTTGGTAGTGGCAGAACGCGCAGATCCCCTGGCGGGGTGCCCGCCCCAGGTCGGGGGCCGGGGGCAGGCCGGCGCCCGCCAGGCGATAGGCTTCCCTCGCTCCCGCCACCGCGTCCTCGAAGGTCCGGTGGGCGAGGGGCAGGTTGTGCTGCCCGCCCGCTGACCGGATGGTCTCCAAGAGCCGTCGTGCCCGCGCCGCCGCCCGGGCTGCCGGGTCGTCGGTCGGGCGCCCCGCCACCGCGTTCTCGGCGCCGGTGAGGTAACGGTCCACCAGGCGGATGCGCTCCTCGAGCCCCTGGTTCCACCAGGCCAGCACCTTCGCGTATTCGCTGCGGTGGCACTGGACGCATGCCTGAGCGGTGCCCGAGAGGACGGTGGGGTCGGCATCGTCGGGCGCGATGTGGCAGGATGCGCACGTCACGCCGTCCATGAAGTGCTGGGAGGGGAGCGCGGCTTCCGCGTCGGGGAGGATCCCCAACAGGACCTGCTGGGGCGCTGCGTGGACGCCCTGATGACACGCATTGCAGGTGCCCGTGCCGAGACGCAGTCGCTCCGCGTCCACTCCGTGCTCCTGTTTGTGACAGGCTGCGCACTCCAGGTCGACCGAGGAGCTCATGGCCTGGATGCGGTGGTTGTCCCGGGTGTGACAAGACCCGCACGCGAGCCCTGTGTGGTCCGGGTGGAGGTCCCTTCCGATCCCCGACGCCGTCGCCCGCTCCACGTCGTCGTGGCACGCTGCGCACCGAGCCAAGGGCACGTCATGGGCGGGTAGGGTGACGGCGTAGTGACACCGCATGCACCCCCCCTCGATCCAGGGGAGCCCCTGGTGGGGGACGGCCACGCCCTGGCTCGTGATGCCCACGTGGCTCGGCGTCGAGTGGCAGTAACGGCAATCCTCGCCGCGTCGGCCGGCCAGGGCATCTTCGTGGCAGAGCCCGCATGCGTCGGAGCCGGCATGCAGGGGCTCGCCACCCGCCTCGTGGACATGGCACCCGGCGCAGTCCACAGGCAGGCTCCCCGAGGCTCCGTGACCTGCGTGCGTGAAGGTCACGGTGGCCAGCGTCACCTTCGCCGGCACGGTCTCGGCATGGCACCCGGACGTGACACACGACCCCTGGGGTACGGCGGCCTGTGCTCGATCCGCCAGGGCGCCGTTATGGCATTCGGCGCAGGCCATGTCCGCGTGCGGATCCCCGGCGGCTGCCGTCCGGGGCGCAGGCTCGCAAGCGAGGACCGCGAGCGCGGCCAGCGTCAGGACAGCAGGACGGCCCATATGATCATCCCGGTGAGGGACAGCCCGACCGCCACCGCCAGGAGCCCGAGGGCCGCGGCCACGAGCGAGGCGGCTCGGCTCGGGGGTGGCGCGGGCCTGTCGGTGAGCTGCTCGTGGTTGAGGGGCTCGGACTCGTGCGCCACGATCCGATCCATGACCAGCGGGTGTTCTTCCTCCATGTAGGCTTTGGTGGCCCGCCCCGTGAACATCACGGCGTCCAGGGGGAACTTCTCGGGCCGGAAGTGCACGTGGAAGAAGTGGATGGTGAAGATGAAGCCCGACGCCAGGAGCGCCTCGTCGGCGTGCACGATGGTGGCGACATTGAAGACCCACCCGGGCACGAAGCGGGCGAAGAACTCGGGGAACCAGAGCATGAGCCCCGAGCCGCCGATGATGCCGACACCCCAGAACACGGCGAAGTAGTCGAACTTCTCCATGTAGCTCCACCGGGTGAAACGCGGGCGGGGGCCCTTGCCGAAGTACCAACGGGTCTGGTTCAGGATGTCCAGGACGTCCCGGGGCTGGGGCACGAGGGAGTCCGGCCCCCAGAGCAGCTTCATGGGGTCGGGCGCCGAGGCGACCTTGCGCACCAGAAAGGCGAGATGGGCTCCGAAGTACCCGAAGGTGAGAATGGCGCCGAAGCGGTGGAGGAGGCCGGCCGTCTCCACTCCGCCCAGGAGCGCCATGAGCGGGCCTGCCCAGAACGCCTCGCTGAAGCGGAGGGGTAGGCCGGTGATGACCAGGAGGAAGAACGACACGATGAGCGTGGCGTGGGTCAGCCGGTGGTAGAGCGAGAAACGCCATACAAAGGGCCCCTCGCCCCGCTGCGCGGCGTCCATGGCCAGGGGAGACCGAGGTGGCTGCACGGTCATGTCTCAGCCTCCGGTGTCATGGTGGGAGTGGGAGGGGCCGCCCCGGATGGCGTCGATGCTCAGCCGGGCCACCCAGAGCACCGTGTGGATCCCGAACAGCGAGAACGTCCCCACCAGGAGCGCCGTCATGAGGTGGTACGACCAGTACACGAACGGGTAGCGCTCCCTGTCGTTGTGGTCCGCGTGTGGCTGGAAGAGGGCGAAGCCGGGCGTGGCGTTCTCGTGGCATGCCTGGCACGTCCCCAGGAGGTTGGCCTGGTTCACGGTGGAGCGGGGATCGGAAGCGGGATGCACGCCGTGGGATCCGTGGCAGTCGTGGCAGGTCGCCACGACCTGGGAGCCCAGGGTCGCGGCCTGGCCGTGGTAGGAGTCTGCGAAGCTCTCCCGGTAACGTTCGTGGCAGTGGGAACAGCTCTCGATCATCTCTCTACGGAACCCGGGCGCGTCCGGCGGGACGATCCCGTGGGATCCGTGGCACCCCGCGCACGCGGGGGCCTCGCCGCTGGAGATGCCCTCGGGGAGCTCGCCGCCCGGCGTCGCGAGCCGGGGCACGGCCTGGGCATGCACATCGTCCCTCCACGCCGCCGCCTGGGCTTCGTGGCAGGCTCCGCAGGTGGCCGCCTGGTTGAGGACGTGGGTGGAGGAGCGCTCGTCCTCGGCGGGAAGGGTGGCATGGGGCTCGTGGCATCCCGCGCACGACACCGAGTCCACGTGGGGGTCGGAGTCGGGGATCCCCGGCGCGTAGTGGCACGCCGTGCAGGCGTCACGGATGGCCTGGATCCCCTCGGGCGTGGCGCGCGCCGCCTTGCCCAGCACGTCATGGGTGCCGTGGCAGTCCCGGCACTCGGCGACTCCGTCCAGCGCGTGCATCCCTTCCAGCCACGTGGCGGCCATCTCCTCGTGGCACGACGCGCACGGCTTGGTGGTGGACGTCCCTGGGTGGGGGAAGCGGCTGAAGCCGTCGTGGCAGTCCGTGCAGGTCATGGCCCCGTGGGCCGAGGCGGCGAGGACCGATGCCGGGGCGAGGAGGACCCTCGCCTGCTCCAGGCTCTCCGTGTGCTGGCGCAGGAACTCCAACTCGCTGTGGCAGGACTCGCACGAGGGCCGCGGCGTCTGGGCCCGGACGGGCGGTGCCACCACCAGCACGGCCAGGAGGGCGAGTCCCGGGAAGCCCCGGGCGCAGGCGGGTCGTGTCACGGTTCGTCGACTCCGTACTTCTTCAGGCGGTTTCGGATCTGGTGGCGGCTCAACCCGAGGAGCCTGCCGGCTTCGGTACGGTTCCCTTCCGCGACGCGCAGCGCCTCCATGAGCAGCTCGCGCTCCAGCTGCTCCAGGTCCACGCCTCCGGGTCCCAGGGAGAACGAGGCCTGACGCTCTCCCTCCACTCCCTGATTCCTCACCTCGGGAGGGAGGGAATCCACGTCGATGTGGTCTCCCTCGGTGAGGAGCACGGCGCGCTCTACCACGTTGCAGATCTCCCGGACGTTGCCCGGCCAGGGATACGTGTCCAGGAGGTCTCGCGCCTCCTCGGTGAGCCCCTTCACCTTCTTCCCGAACTCCCGATTGAAGCGGTCCACGAAGGACGCCGCGAGCAGGGGGATGTCGGATGTCCGGTGGCGGAGGGGCGGGAGCTCGATGGGGAGCACGCGGAGGCGGTAGAAGAGATCCTCCCTGAACCGCCCGGTGGCCACCTCGTCTTCCAGGCGCCGGTTGGTGGCCGCGATGACCCGCACGTCCACCTTGAGATCGGCGGTGCCCCCCACGCGGCGGAAGGTCTTCTCCTCGATGAAGCCCAGCAGCTTGCTCTGCACCCCGACGGAGAGCTCGCCGATCTCGTCCAGGAAGAGCGTCCCGCCGTGTGCCACCTCCACCAACCCACGCTTGAGGGTTCGCGCGTCGGTGAACGCTCCCTTCTCGTGGCCGAAGAGCTCCGACTCCATGAGCGACTCGGCCAGCGCCGAGCAGGTCACGTTGACGAACGGGCGGTCGGCGCGCGGGCTCAGGTCGTGGATGAGCCGGGACACGAGCCCCTTGCCCGTGCCCGTCTCGCCCAGGAGGAGGACCGTCGCCGTGTCCGCGGGCGCGATGCGCTCGATGAGGTTGAGGACCTGCCGCATGGCGGGGCTCGACCCGATGACGTTGCCGCGCACGCCTCCGGCCCGGCGCAGCGCGCGCACCTCCCGGCGCAAGCGGGTCCGCTCGAGCGTCGCCTCGAGGGTCGCTTCCAGCCGGTCCAGGGAGAAGGGCTTCTCCAGGTAGTCCTCGGCGCCCTTCTTCAGCGCCTCCACCGCCGACTCGACGGTGGCGTGGGCGGTGATCATGATGCAGGGGACGTCGTCGTCCGCCGTGAGCTCCTCCAGGAGTTCGGTGCCGTTCCCATCCGGGAGCCGGATGTCCAGGAGGGCGGCGTCGGGGAAGAAGCTTCCCTTCAGGGCGGTGCGCGCGTCCGCCAGGGAGCGCGCTGCCGTGACCTCGTAGCCCCTGCGCTTGAGGCGCTCGGCCACCACGGTCCGGATGAGGTCGTCGTCGTCGACGAGAAGGATGCGCTCGGGCATGTCACGCTCTCCCGGTGTCGGCTCTGGGCACCACGGGCAGGGTGATGCGCACCGTGGTCCCGCGCTTGGGGCGGCTCTCGATGGCCAACCCACCCCCGTGCGCCGCCACGATCCTGGCCACCAGGGGGAGGCCCAGCCCGGTCCCCAAGGGCTTGGTGGAGTAGAAGGGCCGGAGCGCCTTCTCGACCTGGTCGGGCTCGAGGCCGTGTCCCGTGTCGGTGATGGACACCTCCACCGAGCGGCCGGAGAGCGCCTGCATGGCCAGCGTCAGGTGTCCGCCCTCCGGGGTCATGGCCTCCACGCCGTTGGCCATGACGTTGAGGAAGGCCTGGCGGAGCCTCCGGCCGTCCCCGGGGACGTGGATCCCCCCGGGTGCGTACGCGCGATGCACCTCGACATTCTCGATCCCGGGGGTTCCCACCAGCTCGGAAAGGGCCTCGTCCAGGACTTCGGCCAGCTCCACGGCGCTCTCTTCCATGACCACCGGCTTGGCCAGAGAGAAGAGGTCCTGCATGGTTTCGTGGAGGCGCTCCAGCTGGCCGTCCACGGCCTCGAGTACCTCCCGGCCCCCGTCGTCCAGCTCGTACTCCTGCTGGAGGACGGACATGGCGGTGCGGATGGAGGCGAGGGGGCGCTTGAACTCGTGCGCCATCTCCGCTGCGAGTTCGCCCACCTGGGCCAGCCCTTCCCGCGCCGCCAGCTGCCGCCCCTGGTCCACAGCCTGGGCCTGCACCGCCCGCTCCTTCTCCAGCAGCTGCACAACCGACTGCTCGAGGTTGTGGAGCTCGTTGCGGGGGGCGTCCCCGCCACGGCGATCCGCGCTCGCGCGCAGGAGAACGTCCATGCGGTGCAGGGGAGCTACGACCTCGCGCTCGAACATGGTCACCACCACGATCCCCACGACCAGGAGGGAGACGGCCATGAGCCCCATCCCCAGGCGCGCCCCCCGCTCCATGGCGGCCATGGTGGGCGCCACGGAGAACTCCACCTCCAGGACACCCGCTTCGGGGATGGCCACGGGCAGGTAGGCGCGCACCGCCTCCCCGTCCTCCGACGCCCTCACGATCCCGGAGCGGGGGAGCTCCGCCGGGTCGGGCATGAAGACGGCACCGGCCCGGGTCCCCTCCTCGTACGCATCGGCGGACAGGAGGATGCGTCCATCGGGTCCGTACACCCGCGCCAGGGTCACGTCCGCCTCCTCACGGAGCTGGGTGAGGGCGTGATGCGCGGGCGCCAGGCGCCCGAGGCGGATGGCCGACTCCAGGGTGGCCTGGGTGGACGCAGCGGCCAGCAGCGCTTGGCGCTGCGCCGAAGCGAGAGCCTCGTTCTCCCAGTATCGGAAGGAGAAGTATGTGGAGGCGCCGAGGGCCGCCACCGCCGCACCGAGGACGGTGAGCAGCAGCTTCCCGCGCACCGGGAGTGACCGAGCGCGCCGTACCCAGCTCATGGGGAGCCACCTCCGGAGTGGCGACCACGCGGAGAAGCGGTCCTGCGAGATCCACGCACAGCATAGCACGGGGCTTGCGCACCGGGAAGAAGTTTCTGCGCGTTATCGCGCGCATCCCGGGACTGGGCGCGCGGATCGGGCCGGAGGGTGCGCGGATGTGGCCCTTCCGGGGCGCTCCGGGGGGCAAAGAGGGGGGCCCCGACCTCTGCCGGGGCCCCTCCGCCCGCAGGAGCAGGGTGGCGCATCAGACGAGGAGGGTGACGGCCGCCAGCGCCACCATGTCCGCCACGAGGGCGGGGGCGAAGCCACGCTTCCAGAAGACCACCCCGAAGGCTGCGGCCGGGAGAGCGACCGCCATGAGCAGGAAGAGGGCGGTGCCCGTCCAGGAGGCGAAGCCGATGGCGGCTGCTCCGGGGGCGTAGATCAGCACCTGGATCAGGGCGGCGGCGAGGACGGCGCCCACCAGGGCCTCGTTGACCTGCACCCGGTGCCACCGGAGGAGGAGCCATGCTACCGCGGTCACCAGGAAGAGGCGGAGCAGGACCTCGTTGACCACTGCCTGGCTGACGTCCACGACCATCGAGCCGAAGGCTGCGGGGGCCGAGGCGGGACCCGCGGAGGGCACCGCCAGGAGGCCCACCACCAGCCCTACCACCAGCCCCAGGCCCAGGTCGGCTGCCGTGATCCGTGCCGAGCCCAGGCCGGCCATGGGCCGGGGGAAAGGAACGGAGCGGGACAGCCGGAGGGCCAGCGTCACCAGGGGGCCGGCCACCCACACGGCCAGGAGGGACGCGAGGAGCACCGCGCCGACCTCGGTGATGCGCAGGCGCATCCCCCAGATCTCCGGCCGGTCGGAGACGAAGAGGAGAAGAAGGGCGGCAAACGACGCGGCGGCCAGCACGGTGCCGGCACGCCGTTCGGGCCAGCGGACGTAGGCGTTCCGCAGCGCCCGGAGCGCCTGTACCCCCGTCGCCGCCAGGATGGTGCCGGCGGCGAGCCACCCCGCTGCAGCGCCCGCCACGGGGCCGACCCGGCCCGTGTAGAAGGCCACCAGCGTCATGGCGACCCAGATGGCGGCGAGCCAGGAGACGGCGAGCCCGGGAACGAGGTAGAGAGCCGCGCGACCCAGGTCGTGACCGGCCTGCCGGGGGGTCACGCCCGAGGGGCGCCCGAGGAAGCCGAGCACCGCGCCGTGGACCAGCCCGAGGAGGGCGCCGATGGCGAACAGGGCCGTCGCCGTGGCGAAGATGGCGTTGCCGCTCAGCCGGCCGGCCAGGGTCATCGCAGCCACCAGCACGCCGCCCACCGCCACACCGCCGGCCATAGCGGAGAAGACTGCCACCCGGCCGTGGAGGCCGATGGTGCGGGGAACCGTTCCGCCGGGGTTCGTCTTGTTCTGCGTGGTCGGGGCGTTCATCCTGTCCTCCTCTGGGTCCCGAAGGCCTCACGCCTTCGTTTGCTCCCCTTTTATGTACAAGCCCCGTGCCGAACCCGACAGAAGTCTCTTATGTCAATGCCAAACAACAGGTTAGGGCTTTATTCCCGGGTCCTGGACGGCTCCCGGAGGGGCCGGGGTGCGCGATTCCGCGCACCCCGCGCGCGCGGAATCGCGCACCCGCCATCTTTCGAGGGGGACTTCCTGCCCTGGCGCCAGGGGGATGGACGCACGGAGGGGGGCGGGGTCCCGCCCCCCTCCGCATCACTCCGCCGCCCGTGTGGGCGGACGCCGACTCAGGCCTTCACCTTCACTTTCTTTTTGCCTCGCGTCCGGGTCAGAGCGTCCAGGTACCGCTTGATCTCCCGGTACTGGCCCTCACCGTGCTCACCAGCCTCGTGGACGACCATGTCACCCGTGCCGCTTCCCAGGAAGTGTCCCTTCATGAAGGGGTGCATGCTGTGGGCGAGCCCTACTTCCGAGCGGATCCAGCGGTAGAGGGTAGGGAACGTGAACCCCGTGATCCCCATCGCCTCGTGGGCCTGCTCGGCGGGATAGATGGCGGCCTTCCGCTCCTCCGCGAGGCCATTGAAAAGCTCCGCGCTGGCTACGTAGAAGACGTCGAGTTCGATGCCGTCCGCCTCCAGCTTGGGAAGCGCCGACTGGACGAACTCGTAGGTGACCTCCGACCCCTGGAGAACAAGAGTCCCATCCCGCCGTCCCCGCGCGGCCCGCAGCCGGTACAGCCCCTCCGCGGCCTCAGAGGCGGGAGCCAGCCCCATGGCCTCCCGGTCGAGGACGAGCTCGTTGGGTCGGGTCACGAAGGGTGCGATCAGCGCAGGCCGGGCGCGGAAGGCCGCGGCCATGAGGGGCCAGATCTCCTGAGGCTCCCACGGGGTGAGTGTCACCGCCGTTCCAGGCACGAAGTTCTCCTGGTACAGCTGCAGCGCCTGCGGGTCGGCGTGGGTGGGGCCGTCCTCACCGGTCTTCATGCCTGCGTGGCCCATGATGAGGATGACCGGGCGGTACGGGGTGTCGTGCCCTTCCACCTCGCGGCGCATCTGGTTGGCGATGGCGTGGACGCGGGAGGCGATATGCCCCAGCGGCGCGATGAAGGCTCCGTACGAGGCGCCCGCCGCCGTGTGAAAGCCCAACGAGGAAACGCCGCAGAGAGTGCACGAGATGCCGTCCTCGCAGATCCCCCCGATGGAGAGGGATCGTGCGAGCGGGTTCTTCTCGGTGTGGAAGTAGCCCTCGGGGAATCCCTTGGCTCCTCCGGAGACCGCTGTGGAGTCCAACAGGTCTGCGGCGGACAAGAGGATGGCGCCGTTGCTGGCCTTGTTGAAGTAGCCGAGCACCTTCCCGAGCTGGACGCGGAGCGCCACCTTCGCGCCGGGCTCCAGTGCGATGGAGGGCGGCGTGGTCTCGGGATCGGCCACCGCGTAGATGCGCTCCACGTCCGGGGCGCCCTCCCGCGGCTGGCGGTGCTTCGCGTCGAGACGCTCCTTGGCGGTCGCCAGTCGCCCGGCCATGTCGTCGCACATGGGGTGGTACTGGTCCTCCAGGAGAGACCGGACCCGCTGGAGCGTCATCCAATAGCACTGCTCCACCTGGTCCTTGTACTGGGCGCCGGCACAGCGCTGCCCGTCGGCCCCGCAGTGGGGGAGCCCCGGGCCGCCCTTTCCGAAGAGGGGCGAGACGGCCTCGTAGTACTCGTCGCTGCACAGCTTGTGGCCCGCGCCGTGGGACTTCTTTCCTGTGATGCCGTATTGCCACCCCTTCTCGGTGCGGTACACCACCGCTGTCGGCTGGCCGTTGTCGAGGCTGAGCGCCAGGCGCTGGGCCGTGAGCACCATGGGGAAGTCGAGCCCCTGGTGCACCTCGACGACGTTCCAGTCGTGGAGGTAGAAGAACTCCATAGGGTCCCACTGGACGTAGTCCCCGGGGTTCGAGCCCTCCCGGGTCACCCGGTTGGAATCGATGGAGGCCTGGTTCCAGTCCACGTGCACGATGGCGTTGGAGAGCCCGGCGGCGGACGCGCCGGCCACCGCCTCGTAGACGCGGCCGGGTGTCATGCCGCCCTCACCCTCGATGACGTGGACTCGGGGCGCGCTCTTCTTCCCGTAGTAGTCCGCCAGGGAGATGGCCATCCCAAGGGAGCCCCCGATGCCGACGCCCGAGGGGCCCGTGGAGAGTTTCACGAACGGGGTCGCAGGGGTCGGATGGCCGTCCAGCGCCTTGGACCCGAACTCCTTGAAGAGCGGCGTGTGGGTGATCGGGTTGCGCCGGAAGCCCAGCAGATCCTCGAGGCGGAGGCGGTGGTTCACCGCCTTCGGGAGGAGATCGGGGCGGGACACCCGCGCCACCTCGTCCCGGAGCGCCCACATGGCGTACAGCCCCGTGGCCTTGTGTCCCGCTGCGAAGGAGATGAGGTCGGCGTCGGGACGGACCGGATCGCCGATGTCGTAGTCCATGGCGTCGAAGAGGACGCCGGTGACGATGTGCCCCGACGAGATGGACCCGCCCGGGTGTCCGGACTGGGCGAAGTTGAAGAGGATCGCCGTCAGGCTCCGGTACACCATGTCGAAGGCCTGCAGGTGGGCGAGGGACTCCGTGGAGAGTCCCAGGTCCCCGGGCTCCGTGACCTGGATCCACTCAGCCCGGCGGGGGCCGAAGGCTCGGCTCATGGCTGCTCCCTTGGGATTGATGCGTGCTGACGTGTGAAGGTGGGTCGGCGGCATCCCTCAGAGGGTACGTCGCCGGCCGCTGGCGATATCCTGCTGGAAGCCGTCGGCGTCGCTCGTGCGATGACCTCCGGATCTGCGGCTTCCGCCCGCCCTGGGCAGGCACCGGGTGAGATTACTCAAAGCTAGGCATCCCTGGCGCTTCTACATAGTAGGGGAGGGGTTGGGAGACGGGTCGGGGAAAACCCCTCAAGAGGGGAGGACAGGGGTGCGTCGGATTCTCCAGGGAGGATCGCGGCGCGGCGGCGGCGTTGCCCCCGCCGAGGCTCTCGAAGATCTTCCGGCGCATGGATCTCTCCATTCCCAGCGCGGCGCTCACCGAGCTCGCGGCGGCCTACGTCCAGGTGGCCGTCACGCTCGGGCTCGTCGCGTTGAGCGCCTTCCTCCACCATCGGTTTCGGAAGCCGTACTTCGGGCTCTGGGCTCTGGCGTGGGCGATCTACGCGCTGCGCCTGGGGGCCATCGTGGCCTTTCTCCGCACCGGCCACAGCGGGTGGCTCTACTGGCACCAGGTCACCACCGGTTGGACGGCGCTGGCGCTGCTCTGGGCGGCGCTCGTGTTCTCCCGCGGGAGACCGGTTTGGCGGCCGTGGTACGCTGCCCTGGCGCTCTTCCCCCCCATCTGGTCGTACCTGGCCATCTACCGGATGGAGAGCTTCATGCTCGCTGCCGGTCCCGCCGTGGCCTTCCTCAGCGCGGCCACGGCGTGGACCGCGTGGGCGTTCTTCCGCTACCACCGCGAGGTGGGCTCGCCGACGGCCCGCGGTCTGGCGCTGGTGCTGGCGCTCTGGGCCCTCCATCATCTGGACTATCCCTTCCTGCGCGCTCGCGGAATCTGGAATCCCTGGGGCTATTACCTGGACATGCTCTTCGAGCTGGGGATGGCGGCGGGAGTTCTCCTCCTCGTCATCGAGGACCTGGACCAGGGCCTTAGGACGCTCACGTCGCTCTCCGGCGAGCTCCAGCAGAGGGGAAGTCGGGGAGAGGGGATCCCCGAGGCGGTGCTGCGCCGGGCGCTGGGGCTCAAGGGCGTGCACGGCTCCGCGCTCTACCTCACCGCCGGGAGTGGCGGCGCGTTCGTCCACGGCGCCGGCGTGTGTGCGCTCTGGCCCTATGAGAGGCCCCCGGAGCTGGCCTGGCGAGCGGTGGCGCAGGTGCGCTCAACGCGCCAGCCCGAGATGATCGAGGGCGGGGGTGGGGGGGGACGAGCGCGCTGGGCCCATCCCTACACCGCTGCCCTCCCCATCCTGCGGGGCGACCACCTGGCCGGCGCGCTGGTGGTGGTGGGGGAATCCAGGGATCCGTTTACGGCCCTGGACACGCCCTTTCTCCTCGCCTTCGGCCAGCAGGTAGGGGCGGCGCTGGAGAACGAGGAGCTCTACCGGTCGCTGGAGGACCGCACCGCCGAGCTCGAGCGGCTCCAGATGCGCATGGTGCGCCAGCACGAGGAGGAGCGGAACCGTCTCTCCCGGGAACTCCACGACGAGACCGCCCAGGTCCTCGCGGCGCTGAACATGCAGCTCGGTCTCCTGAGGGAGAAGAGCGACGGCGGGCTCGCCGGAGGATTCGACAGAGCCCAGGCGCTGGTGGGCGAGGGGATCCGGAGCATCCGGAGCGTGACCCGGAACCTCCGCCCCACGGCGCTGGACGACCTGGGCCTCCTCTCCGCGCTCCGGGCGTTGGCCAGGGACTTCGGCCAGGAGGGGGCGTTGGAGGTGGCCTTCGACGCCCCTGCGGCTCTCCCGGCGGTGGGTGGAGACGCCGAACTGGCTCTCTACCGCACGCTGCAGGAGGGACTGGCCAACACGGTCCGTCACGGCCGGGCGAAGAAGGTGCAGGTGATCGTGCGCGCCGAAGGCAACGACCTGATGCTCGAGGTCGCCGACGATGGTGTCGGTCTGCCCACGGACGACTCCAAGGGGCTGCACCGCACCCACGGCGGCCTTGCGGGTATCCGTGAGCGCATTGCTGGCGTGGGCGGGAGGTTCGTGCTCGAGAATCGGACGGAAGG
>Ga0315541_1001399_pt1 | contig 22535 bp, 16 predicted proteins | sample SalMarSW160190MG_FD_203095 | JGI IMG/M metagenome (GOLD analysis project Ga0315541, IMG submission 203095) | Salt marsh sediment microbial communities from the Plum Island Ecosystem LTER, Massachusetts, United States - Salt Marsh Sediment SW1601-190 ...
TGCTCGGACTTATAACGAGCTTCCTGATTAAAATCTTCTCACATACAAGCCCTGAGAAAGCGGCAGCCAGACGACACCGGCAGGCCTGCGGCAAAGCTCTCGGGCAATTGAAAATATTGGCCTCGACCGACACAAAACAGCAAAACGAACAGCTTGTGTCAATTATGAAAAACTATATCGGCGAGAAGTTCGATAAAACGGCCGGCTCTCTTACACCCGATGACTGTTACGATGAGATTATTGCCGCAACGCAAGATACACAAAGCGCCGAAAAATACAAAGCGACCATAGCCGGCTTCGAAGCCGGACGCTACGCACCCATGGAGATAAAAACCGACTCCGATAAGATCAGGCAGGTAAGCGAGCTTGTTCGCAATATCGAAAAGAATTGCAGAAAATGACTGACAAGAAATATTCTTTAGCGTTGATTGCTTTGCTTTTGTTCTGCCTGGCTGCTCCAGTACGCAGCGCCTTGCCTAAGGAGCAAGTCTATTCACTTTTCAACCAGGCCAATCAGTTCTTCAGAGAAGCGAACACAACCGCCAACGACCCGGACCAGGCACAAAAGCTCTACGAAAAAGCTATACTGAATTATGAAAAGATAATCAGTGACGGCCGGATAAAAAACTCGAAACTTTATTACAACCTCGGCAACGCCTATTTTCTCAAGGAGGACATCGGCAGAGCGATTCTGAATTATCGCCGGGCTCAAAGGCTCGACAAGGCCGACACAAATATTCAAAAAAACCTCGCCTTCGCACGCAGCAGAAGAATTGATACCGTAGAAATCAAAACGGAAGAACGTATCCTGGAGACGCTGTTTTTCTGGCACTATGATTTTTCTATCAAGACGAAATTCCTGGTCACGTGCATCTGTTTCGCGATTGTCTGCATTAGCGTGACCATGATGCTGTGGCGCGGTAAATCCGCTGGCGCAGTCGCCACGGCAGCGATTTGCGGACTTCTGACGGTAAGTTTTCTTGCATCGGTGGTTCTGGAAACCCGGTCTCGGGCCAATACAATCTGCGGTGTTATTACGGCTCAGCAGGTTGTTGCCCGCCAGGGTGACGGCCCGAATTACCCGGAGAGCTTCAAGGACCCACTTCATGCCGGAACTGAGTTTGATCTGCTCGAACGCCGGAGCGGCTGGTTCCATATAATGCTCTCCGACGACAGCGACGGCTGGATCCCCGACAATGCCGCTGACTTAATTTGACATCCCTACCGAGAACAACCGACGTAGGGGCGGCCCTATGTGGCCGCCCTCCATAAGACGCCCAACGGCGGAGCACAGATAATGAACCAGGGCAACCACACAGGGTTGCCCCTACGTTAAACGACGCAACAAACGTTAGACTTTGAAAAGACCCTTGCGTTTTTCGCCTACTATCGTAAACTCTGTGGAAGCCTGATTAGTGTATAGAAAGGAGAATGCTATGCCGGCAAACATAACACATATGCTCATAGCCCATAAGGCGCTGCAAACGCTAAAGGCAAAAGGGATTGACGAATATAAACAATTTGCAGAAAAGCTCGACGACGCTTCCAGGAGCAGGAATTATAAAGCATACATAAATCTCGGAAGCCTCGGCCCCGACCTCTATTACTATAACAGGCTGTCCAGCTCAATTAAAGACATGCTCAAAGAAGGTTTCGTCCAGGCCAAGGGAGTCACACCCTGGTCATACCATTTGCACTCGCACCGGCCCAACGAGTTTCCTTTGAAGCTGGTCGAGATTATTTTCAGCGATGTGATAAGAGAAAACGGTCAGGTCAATCTGTACGACGATGATATGCGGAAGCTCGCCTATATTGCCGGGCACCTGACGCACATCGCCGCCGACCAGATTATCCACCCCGTCGTTAACAGCGTCGCCGGGCCTTACTACCGCGAGGGCCGGAATCGCAAAAAACACCGCGAGTGCGAAGTTTTTCAGGATTATTTCCTGTATGAAGAAGTTTATCGCCTGGAGGAAAAGACCAGCGAGAAATACAACTTTTTCAAGCAGGATTTCCGAAGCTGGACTGACTGTGTCAGGGGAATCACCACAAGAAACACCGAAGAATGGTTCCGCTACTTTCTACAGCGGGGATTCGTGGAAACTTACAGCTCGTGTCCATCCGAGCAGGGAATCGAAAATTCCGTCGATAACCTCCTGCTGACGCTGCGGGCATGCCGGCAAATGGGGCCGTATAAAAAAGCGGACAAAGAATACCGCAGGGACAAAGAGAACTCCAAGATGTATCTGGAATATATCAAGGACGTGGACTACATCAAGTATTACCGGCTGGCCGTGGAACTAGCGGTGGTATATCTTATCGCTTTGTATGAGGTATATTTTATGCTCAAACAGGGAAAAGATTTCACTGACCGGCATAAAAAACGCTTCCTGAGCATCGTCAGCGACGCAGATTTGTCCTGTCCGTTGAAGCAGAAGATATTCGAGAAGGCATGTGCCGCATTGAGAAATAAAAGTAACATGGCGGCGGCACTAAAAACACACGCTTCCGGCCTTTTGACGAAAACGAAATTCGTCACGTCGGCCCGCATTTTCAAAACCGAAAGTGACAGAGATCTGTTAAAAGCGTAGCCCGGACAGCAAAGCGACTCAAACAAAGATGGATTATACTATTGAAAACGCAGCTCTACAGGATATAATTCCTTGATGGATTTATCTATAGTTATACCTGCATATGAAGAAAGTAAAAAGATCGCCCGGGATATAGCGGAAGCGGCGGCGTTTTTAGGAGCCCACCACTTTACAGGCCAGATCATCGTCGTCGACGACGGCAGCACGGACAACACCTCCGAGGCGGCGAAAAATACCCCGGTTCCACCCAATGCCCAACTCGATGTCATTCGCTATGAAACACATCGCGGCAAAGGTTACGCCGTCCGTACAGGTATAAAACATTCAAGCGGCAAATATGTCATGTTTGCCGATAGCGGCTCCTGCGTGCCCTATGAAGATACGCTGCGGGGGTTGGAGCTGCTGAAAAGCGATGCGTGCGATATAGCACACGGCTCAAGAAAAATGCGAGGATGCCATATCGAAAAAACGCAGAGCCTGTACCGGCGTATCTGCTCGAAGATATTCCACTGGTTCGTCATCCACGATATGAAAATCCCCGCCGAGTTCACCGATACACAATGCGGCTTTAAGATGTACAAAGGCGACGTCGCACGGCACCTGTACGGCGAGGCCATCACGAACGGATTTTCATTCGATATCGAAATCATCATGCGGGCGCAAAAGGAAGGCTACAGGATCAGGGAATTTCCCATCGACTGGACATGCGACCGTGACAGCCGGCTGTCGCCTACCCGCAGTTCATGGCATGTTCTCTCTGAACTGCTGAAAATCAGGCGAACGTTACGAGACTCGTGACTTGTCGCTCGTGACACGGATCACGGGACATAGATCACGGGACACGGATAAGCTTTTCCCATGCTCCGAATCGCAGAATTGTTTCTTCCGGGACGCTTTTATCATGCTTTTCGAGAATGGCCATTGCCATTGTATTCGGATGGAGGTTGCAATATTGCTTAATCTCATCGATACCCATAATCATAAAGGCCGTCGAGAGCGCATCGGCGGTAGCAGTGCATCTAAAGATTGGCGAAATACTTGATTTTCGGCGAATTAGCGTGTCTTGGGGGCTTTCTGTGAGGCGTATTGACCATTTTAATATAGAAGCGACTTGAAATCAAGGCCTGATTTTGGCATTATTGACGGTATTGCGTGTAAGAGTACCAATTATGACGTTAAATGGCAAATGCCCGATTAATCATTGGCAACGGGAGAATGTCCCACTACCACAAGCGGCATGGCAATTCTACCGATATTTCATTGTGACTTCAGTCGTGGAGCCTAAGGAACTCAAGATAGGAAGATGACTTCCAACGAGGATTCAAATCGACCTCGCTGAACGCTCGGCGATCGATCCTCTGCGTCGTAGGAGAAAATGATGGACTTAGTTTACCGAAGAAAGTATCTCATCCTCATAGCATTATCCTGTATGGTCTCACTTCTTACCGGATGCACAGATAACCAACCCTCCTCCCAAAATCAAACTGTTTCGCTTGCTACGCTTACTGATGACTTCAAAGTCTATTATGACATTCAGACAAGCGAAAGCGGAACCATTGTTTATCCGAGCAATGGATCAAACACTGAATTATTTGCGGCAAAAGAGGTAAGGCGTTACATTTATCTCCGGACAGATCAAAAGCTTAAAGTTCAGGGAGTAACAAGCTTACCCTCATCAGGTGATCTGATTTTGGTCGCAAATGATAACAATTCCATGGTCAATAGCTTACGTGGCTTAATTAACCATACTACCGCACCTGGTGGTATTATCCTTAAATCGGTTAATTCAGGAGGCAGAAATATTCTTGTTATTACAGGAAACAATTCTGAATCAACCTTAATTGCAGCTTACCGGTTTGCAGAGCATTTAGGTGTAGGTTTCGATCTGGCTGGCGATGCTATTCCAGATAAGAAAATTACATTATCCATTACTGGTTTCGATGAAGTAGGTGAACGACGTTTTGAAACAACTGGCCTTTTGCCATTTCACGATTTTTATGAAGGGCCGGATTTGTGGAGTACAGATGAATATATAGTAGTTATTAATCAACTATCTAAGCTTGGCATGAATTTTATTGGTCTTCATACATATCCTACCCATTCAACTCCTCTGGAGTCAAGCAAAGATATTCGTACGGGTCCCGAACCAAATGTTTGGATAGGGGTACAAGGCGATTATGACAATAATGGAAATGTAAGCTGGTCGTATCCGGCATATTATGCTCATAGTCACAGGCCACATGAAATTTGGGGTACTGTTACATGGAATACAAGTAATTACTTCGGAGGATCAGATCAAATATTCCCAAAAGATTTCTGGGGATCTGATGTTTTTGGTACGAATGCCATGCCTACAGATGTTGAGAGTAGTAATGCGGTATTTAATAAAACAGGACAAATGTTCAAAAAAGCATTTGGTTTCGCTAAGGATATTGGTGTAAAAACCGCTTTAGGAACAGAGCTTCCAATGGGATTTGAACCACAAGGCCCTGAAGTCGATTTTAATTGGGTACGTGTAATGCCTCCGGAATTACAAGCAAAATTAGGAATTACAGGTCCTTCAGATCCTACATTGCCAGCAAAAGTAAAGGATGTATATAAAGGTATATTTGACCGGATTACGAAAACACACCATTTAGATTACTACTGGCTGTGGTCATGGGAAGTATGGGGCATGCATGGTGTAGATGACACGCAAAGAAATGCATATAAAGCTGACATAATCCTGGCTCTGGAGGCTGCAAATGAAATGAATGTTCCTTTTAAAATGGCACATGCCGGTTGGATGCTTGGTGATGGAGATGATCCTTTATTGTTCGATGATATCTTCCCAAAAGACTGTCCATTTTATGGTCTTTGGGATAGAGCTCACCTGTTTGATCTTTTTCCTCCGGGTAATGAAAGAGTAAAATGGGCTGCCACCTGGCTTGAAGAGGACTGGGGATTAGTTCAACCACAACTCGAAGTGTATCGTGTTTATGATGATGTTAAGGCAGCAATAGATAGAAACTGTCATGGATTAATAGCTAAAGGCTGGCGAACAAGAGCTGTTAGTGCTACAACACATTCAATGAAAGATGCATTATGGTGCTATGGGCCTACCGGTTCACCTGTTAACAGAGCGTTCCCTACGGATAAAAATACATGGATTGATGCAACTTATAAAGATTGGGCAACCCGTTGGTTTGGTCCTGAAGTGGCACCAAATATTGCAAATATACTTGGCAGACTTGATAAAAGTGCTAATCCACGCTTACTTCCTTTTGTTTCTACATGGGACTCACACAATGAAGGTGTTAATGCATCACCTGGTGCGATTGATGCTCAAATCTACAATCCAAGCAGTTTTAGCTTTGTAAGTGATCTGGAAGCACTTCGCCCTCAGGTAGTGGGAGCTGGTAACCTTGAAAGATTTGACTACTGGTTAAAAATGTTCCAGTCATATAGGAAAAAGGCTGAATATGGTGGAGCCAGAGAGGGTGGAGATACCAATCGCTCCACCATGGCAACTTTATTCAATGAATTTATTACTTTAGATATCGAACGTATGGTTAATGTTGCTGATGTTGGGGAAATCATGAAACATAACGTTCTTAACTGGCATCAATTGGTACAACTCGATTGGGGACAAGGCGTAGATCCTACAAAAACATATACAGGTTCTTCATTTATAAAAGTAATGCCAATCAGGACCCAGGTTGAAGAGAATGAAGCTTTAGCACTCAATATAATTGCTATGGGTGTAGGCACCCCTACTTTAAAATATCGTGAATTAGGAGGTAGTACTTGGACAAGTATTACTGCGTCGAATGTAGGAAGAAGTGTTTATTCAGCCACTATACCTGCTCAATCAAAAGATTTTGAGTATTATCTTGAATCTGGTAGTGTGGTATTTCCGGTAACGGCAGATTCGACATCACCAATTTATCAAACAGTTGTCGTAATGGCGGCAGAAACTGTCCATGTGAAGGATTACCATAATAACAATTAATCATTTCATTATTAAGATAACGCACGCCTCCGCGGGTAGTTCTGCCTACTATACCACCAATTTCGTTATTTCCTCTAACTAGTCCGGTACTATAGCAACTGGAGAAAACATATTAAAAAAAAGAAAAGGCACTAAGAAATTTTAAGCTTAAGGTTTTTAGCTTAAAACTTTTTCCCATTGCCCGAAGTGGAAAATTTTCTGCCGGGATTGATTTTTACCCTCCCCACAGTGGGATACCCCACGTGGTGTCCCATCTTCGACAACGACCAACGCCAGGGTGTTCGGATGCAGGCCGCAATATTTCTTTATCTCATCGAGGTCCATAATCATAAAGGCCGTCGAGAGTGCATCGGCGGTTGCAGCGTCGGGAGCCGACGACCAGGCAGCACGTTTGCCTTCAACGGCTTGGGCAGTGCGCGGATCAATTATATGCCCGCCCTTCTGCACGCCGGAACCGCTCAGAGCTGCCTTTTGTAAAAATGGGCGGGCCAGTATCTCTTTGCGTCCGGCCGGATTGGTCATCGTCAGGGGCCAGCCATAAACCACGTCGGATTTATGGCTGTGAATACCACGTGGTTCACAGCCCTTTTTCCCGGGCGGCGCATCAAGGGCCAGGACCGAGCTGTAACCACCGGAGATCAGAGCGACATCGATGCTCCAGTCCCGCAACAGCTCTGCTACACGGTCGACGGCGTAGCCCTTGCCGATGCCGCCGAGATCGATTTGCACGCCACTGGCCGACAGCATAACCGTATGTTCGACCTCGTGAAGTTGCAGGAGATTCGTGCCGGTATGTAATCGGGCAAGATCTATCTCCTTCGGCGAAGGCCTCCGCGGAGTTCCATCGTCGTTACGCCAGCATTTCAGCAAAGAGCCGATAGTGATATCGAACGCCCCATTGGTTTGCCCGTAAATTCGAACTGCGATCTTCAGACATTCGAACGTGTCCAGACCAATCTGCAAAGGTTGATTGGCAGGCAGACTGTTTATTCGGGCGACGTCACTGTTCTCTATGAACCGGCTCAGCTCGCGTTCGAGTCGATCCACCTCGTCGAAAGCCGCTACGGCAGCCTGACTGGCATAACGCTCATCCTCGTGCACAATGATGACCTCGAAAGTGGTCGCCATCGCCTCGTGCGAAAAACGCTTCATACCGTCAATCGTGCTGCAATTGTTGTTGACAAAGCAAGTTTCCTGGAGCGGTTCGGTCATTTCACGCTTTCCTGGGTTCCTATTTTGCTATCTGTTTGCAAAATGGGGTCCCCTATCGATGCCTGTGCCTGCTGCTGGTAGAAGTAGTTCCACACATCCGTCCTTACGAAGCCAAGTAATTTTATCTTCGGACGCAGCCACATATAGTAGGGCTTATCAAACAAGAATAAGTACATTTGACGATCTTCAAGGGGCGTCAAATTATAGAGCTTGTTCGTCAGCGAAGCCTCGACCTCCGGCGATGCAATAATCAACGGCGCAGAAGGAGTATTTGCATCCACCTGGTCCCACCAATCGATAACTCCTTTCTCGAATCGCCTCAAGTACCAGGGCAGCGGCCAATAATCTTTCCCGGGGCAAATCACCTGAATGTGCATCTTCACCTTGTCCGGTTGTTCCAGAGCCATCTTTTCCATTGCCCCGGCCATTTCTTCGACCCGCTGCACGACGGTAAACACTTCCGTCGTCGGGTGAGCATAAACATAGGGATTGCGACTATCGGCATAATACCTGTAATTGCACCGATAGGACTCCCAGGTCAGGTGGACCGAAGCATCGAATAACAAACAGAGAATGATTAAACGCGGCAGGACATTCGGCACAAGTCTGACTAAAACTACCGCCCCGACGCCGGCCAGCAGAATCATGCCGTGAAGGAATCCTAAAACGCACCAGGGCGTTTTATACGGGATCGCCGAATAGACAGCGGTCAAAATAAGTGTATAAAAAGCGATGAATCTGAGCAGTTGAATATTAACAGAGGACGGGCCTTTTCTCAACATTGCAGCGATGAAACCAACCGCAGCCAAAAAGACAATGAGCCCTTCGGTCCAGATGGGCCCACCGCCGTATCGAAAATAAATGAGCATTTTGAGGTAGTAATTCCAGGGATGATCATGAATGTTGCTACCTCCCGCTCGATTGAAATAAGTCGTATAAGTGCGTATCGAATCGAGAATGCCGCTGGGATTGGACAAAAACGATGAAAAAAACAGGGCTGAGACGATTGCACCGGCTGCAAGACCGGCGATAAGATGCGATGGCTTTACGGCTTTGGCGGCATTAGCAAGAGAACCTTTCGGACGGTCCGTAAGAAATGTGAGCAGAAGGGCCAGAAACATGGAGCCAAAAACGATGATACATGTTTCCTTGGTAGCATGCATGAGCCCAAGAAATGCTCCCGTTAACAAAGCCCAGGCGATATTCTTGCTCTGAGTATATCTATAGCCGGATACGATTGCGCCAAAAGTGAAACAGACCAGGAGCATTTCCTGAATATAATACCGGCTGTAAAAAACCATCGCCGCTGAGATGGCTGTCAATACCGCAGCACAAACCGCTGCTGCTGTTCCCATGCCGTCTATCACCAACAATAGCAACAGCACCAGACACACACCAAAAAATACGGGCACGATACGCAGAGTGAACTCGCTGACCTGCACCAGATTTCTGGCGCCGGTAAGGCCGGCAGGGATTAATGTCAGGTAGTTAAGCGTCGGGCCATGGTATTCGTACGGATCGTATTCATAGAAACCCTGCTCAAGCAAATCCCCGAACTTGATGGCGTGAACCGCCTCGTCACCGTGCATCGGACGCTGCTGGAGCCGCGGCAAGCGCAGCGCAAGCGCAACAATTGTCGCGGCCAAAATAAGGACGCAACCCTTTTTAGCCATATCATTGTACCGGCTTGCCGTAAACCTCAACCTCGATATAATGGTTCAGGTCGTTGCTGGTGTTGCCGTTGCTATAGAGGCGGACATAACGAGTCTTGATGCCCTGGGCAAGCACATCGAAAAGTCTGCCCTCGTTAGTTTCCGTGTAATGCATATTTTTGCCGACGCCGAGTCCGGCAGAGTTGTCAATGTCATTGTTGAAGACGGTCCTGACGTTAGTGATAAAATCAGCATCATCAGCGACCTGCACGACTACGTCAAAATAAACACGGGCCTGCTTATGATAATGCCACACCACAATAGCATAAATCTCGTATACTGCTTCCAGGTCAATCGTGACGTTCTGCACGAAGGGGCCTAACTCGACATAGCTGCCGTCGGCTGCTTCTTTATCACCATCGGTGATCATTTCAATCTCGCCGATTATCGGCTCTTCGTCGCTGCTGGCAATAGGCTTGCCTAAGGCGACATTTTTTGTTCCTTCAGGGGCCAGAAACGGCGGGCGTGCCTTGCCCAGTGGTTTTTCGAGATTAGGTACTTTTGTATCCTGCGGTGTTCCGACGAACATCGGCTTGGGCAGTTTAATATCAATCGGAACCAGGCCCGCAGTATCGGCAACAGGGGCGGCCGGTGCTTCCGGCTCGACCGCAGCCGGTGTCTCGGCAACAGCTTCCGTCACGGCTTCGGCAGGCTCCTCGGACTCTTCTGCAACCGGCTTAACCGTACTCGGGGCAGGAGCTTCCGGAGAAGTTGTCGTAAGGGACTGTTGACTGGAGCCCTCGGTAGCGGGTTCCTCCGGAGATTTCTTGCAGGAAGGGATAAAGCATAAAGACATCACAATCAACACACAGAAACAGATTTTCAAAATTGAACCAAAACCTTTCATCTTCATTTCCTTTTTACCTCAAAATTACATATTATATACAATTCACGAAACTGCTTATCGTCAGCAAACTGCCCGGTACTCACAAATCCGGAACAATGATGCTATCCTATTTGTATGACGTTGTCAAGCCGCTCAAAAGTATATTTTTTTCTTTTATTTATATGCCACAGAGGATACAATACCGAAAAATACACACGCAAGTGTCTGCTAATAATACGCTTAGTTTCAAATCCGAATTTCCATAAAAACACGGCAGGAATCCAGTGTATTTCCGAATCCCTGCCGTACTAATCAATTTCTTCAAGCAGTGAGAATATTCACAAATTCTCTAAATATCACTCGCTCTTTTCTTCGCCCTGAGTCTATTCTGCCGGCGATTGCTCTGGTGCAGCTTCGGCTTCAGCAGGAGCGGCAGCCATTTCAAGGACTTTTGATTCCATCCCCGCCTTGGCCAGAATGAAGTAAAGCACGGCACCGACAATAAATGCCATCAGCGGCGCCGCCGGGATGTTCACACTGCTCACGAGCGGTAAAATGCCCACTATAAAGCCAACAGCCCAGGAAATCCAGCCGGCCATGTTCCAACCGGCCCGAGGACCGGCCCATTTCTTGCCGGCCATTATGTAGTCGACCATCATCGCACCACAAATCGGACCAAATGATGCCCCGATTACGGTAAAGACGTCGCCAGCCTTGCCAGCCCAACCTGTTACTGCAAGGATGATACTGACCGCTGCACCAATACCTACGGAGATAAACGGATTGACCTTCGGCAACGTAGTCTTAAAGCTGTTTGCTGCAATGAAAGACGAGAAACAAGCCGGTGGGAAAGCGGCAACAGCCAGAAGCAGACCCATTGTCTTGCCGGCTCCCGGAGAGCCCATTAGATCCCCCATAAAACCGGGATCGGCCGGATTCATAGCATACGCTCCGGTCTTGCCGAAAGCTCCCGCAGCTATCAGAACTGCAGCTCCTGCGGCAACGATAGTAGCAAGAGCGATTCCAATCAGGCCGCCCATCTGGACGTCTTTTTCGTCTTTGTTGTTCATTCCGAAATCAACGCCGGCAGCACCCGCGGTAGCAAAGAAACCAACGACAAACGCTATGCTCAAAGCCATGACACCCATGAAACTCAAACCACCGGTCGCACCACCCTCAACGGAACCGGCAGCAACCAGTGCATCGGCATCAAAATCACCGATTCCGCCCATTGTTTTACCCAGCATGATGATTAGAATTACCAGGGGAATCAACGGAAGAAACGTGGCTACTTTGGCAACGTATTGGATGCCTTTCAATCCCACGAAGGCGGCAACCGCCGCCCAGATCACGGCAATCACCTTCGCGGCAGCGGCACTTCCGCCGAAGAGAGGTGCAAGGGCCAACGAAGCGAAATACGCGTTGACGCCAAGCCATCCGAATTGAAGTACGCCCATGAGAAAACCCGGCATCAAAAAGCCGCCCTGCACGCCATAGGTCGATGTGCCCACAACATAAAGCGGAAGACCGGTTTTCATACCAAGCAGGCCCGGAACCACGTAGAACAGGAAGTGGCACAGAAGCGCAGCTACGACCAAACCGAGAAGCGCTACTCCGACACCCTGGCTCAGCACTCCGCCGGGTGAGCCACCACCGCCGCTGGGCGCCTGGCTCCAGAACACGAACCACAGGAAGATACCCGCATAAGTAGGTGCCGTGTTCTTGTACCAGGGAGCCCTGTTCGAAGCCGGATTCGGCTTGGCCATACTTACATAGTCTGGCAGTGCTCCATTACTCATAATTTGTTCTCCTTAATAAACTACCTCGAATATATATACCACCGGCACGCTACCGGATTATCCACGCTAAATATAACAGTTACGTTTCGAGACAACCAGTTTTTTAACGGGCTTATAAGAAATTTATCCGCGGCGCGAAAACAGCTAATCAGTCTGCGGGATTTGAATTCTCCTGCCGTCATTCATCGCAGATTCGTGGGCGCAGATTCCAGCCATAGTCCAGTTCGCCGCCGTTCCTGCATCGACGGCGGATTTCCTTTCTTCTACAATCGCGCGAACAAACTCGTGCGTCAGATGCGGATGAGAGCCGCCATGTCCGCTGCCCTGGATGAAAGACGTGTGCTCGTGCTCTTCGTCATAGACACCATGCCCCGTGAAGGGTGCGATTTCTTTCGGCAACAGATGTCCGAAGTCGGGAATCTCTATTCTCTCGGCGTCCTCATAGCCGGAATAGACGACCGGGCCTTCACCGGCGGTTTGCTCCCATTCGAACGACAGTTCAGTGCCGTACACGTCGAAACTTTCCCTGTACTGTCTGATCGTATTAAACAATGACCTGGTCACCTCGCAGGCAAGGTCGGAGTCGGCGAGTTTGATAATAGCGGTTTCAGCCGCAAAAGGCGCATTATATCGCTTAATATAATCTTCCTGAATCCGGCCCGAACCATAACAGACGACGGATTCGGCGCGCTTTTCAGCAAGGCATAGTAACGGGCTTACGGCATGAGTCGCATAATGCATCGGCGGAAAACCATACCAGTATTCCGGCCAACCCGGCAGGCCCATGTTCTGCTGATGTGAGCCGCGAAGGAATTGTATCTTGCCTAATTTGCCCGATTCGACCAGCTCTTTGGCGTAAAGGAACTCCCGGCTGTATACCGCGGTTTCCATCATCATATAGACTTTGCCGGATTTCTCCCGTGCTTTAGCAAGAGCAAGACAATCCTCCACAGTAGTAGCCATCGGGACAGTGCAGCAGGTGTGTTTGCCCGCTTTCAGGGATTCCAGCGACATCCAGGCGTGATCAGCAATTGGGGAGACAACGTGAATTGCATCCAGCTCGTCAATTTCCAAAAGCTCCTCGAACTTTGTGAAGCGCTTTTCGATACCGAAATTCTCGCCTATCTCATTGAGGTGCTCTTCGTTCCTCTGGCAAATGGCGTAACACTCAGCATCGGGGTGTCTTTGATAAATGGGGATGAACTCGGCACCAAACCCAAGCCCCACGACAGCGACTTTTACCTTGGCCATTGGTTCTTTCTCCTTTCCGTCCCTTCTAAAAGAGCCCCCCTTTTTGCGTAAGAAAACGCTATAAATAAACCGATGCCTCGTCTTCGCTCGGCATGAAGGATTCTTACTTCTTCACTGTGAAGGATTCTTTATTCTTCACCCTGAGCGGAGTCGAAGGGTGCCTCTGTATACAGAACGGACCAAAAACGCAATATTTTGCGCCAGTTACCCCGGCAAACATATGAAAGAACAGGCTATCTGGACGTTATTCGTTCGCCTTACATCGGATCATCAGGTAAATATGAACGATTGCCGCCAGAGAAAACAACACAGCGGTGTAACGGTGAATCCCCAGGAGAAGCTTTTGCCAATAAGTTCCGAAAATTGGGTACATACTCAAAACAATCGACAAGGCCAGCGGCAAAGCCAAAAAGATTATCAGCCAGAAAGATATCTTCTGCCCGAGGCTGGAGCTTTCGGGATGCGTTTCTTCGCCGGTGCTTTTAATCAGAGTAACACGTTTAACAAAGCGCTGAAACCACGGCCAGTCACTGCCGGCCAAGCGGCTGTTACGTGCCCACATCACGGCCAGAACCGCCAGGCAGATTGCGAAAACCGGCGCGAACGTGGCGTGCACCATAATCAGATAACCCGAAATGTGCTCGCCTAAGACAAGCGTCGGATAGAAGCCGGTCAATGCCAACACGATAAGACAAAGCAGGGCCAGCAGATAAACCAGCTTTCTTAAAACCCCCGCCGGGCTCAGCTTCTGTTCGATAAAGAGCATCGTAAAAAGCTGTACCACTTTTCTCAGGGGATGCCGCCAGCATTCCCTGCAGGGAGAAATAATGCAATTCAGTGCCAGAGCACCTACGGTAACTAAAAATGCGACTATCGAAATCGTTTGAAACATATCACTCACATTTTAAAGCAAGAGCTTCTAATTTTCTCCGGCCAGCGTTTTGACAACGCAGCCCAGCGCCTTCAGTCCATATAACAACAGAACGAAGGCCATGACCGCACATGAAGCAATAACAACTACCTTCATCCAGGGACGGAACACAAATGAGAAGGCAAACGCCCAGGCATAGATTGGGGAGATACCCTGGAAATCAACCATTTTTTTAGATTCCCGGGCTGCAACAACAGGAGTATCGACGTTAACGTCCCCGAAGAAGAAAGGCGCTTCAGTGCCGTGACAATCCGTACAATAGCGAATACCCAGGGACTGGGCCGCCGGCCTGACGTCATGACCGATTGGCCACATGTAAGGCTTCGCTGCGGGGTGGTCCTTCTGTTCGCTCAGTTGGCCCGAATCGTCGAGGCTGTATAATCTGCCGCCGGTGACATAAACAGCCTTGCCTTCGGCCGAACCGCCGGACGCCAGAGCGGTCAGGCCCTTAACAATATGATCGGCCGTCAATTCCGGCCAGTCGCCCGAGAACGGGAACTTTTCCTTTGAGAGCACGTCGGCGATAACTTTCGTGACGGTTCCGAACTCAATCGGTGCTACGCTATCGTCTTTAAGAACGCCCCAGAATGCGGGCCAAACAAGCTTGTGAGGAGCGATTTTGCCGTCGGCCTGTTTCGCGAAAACAGGAGAGGCAATGTGCGGCAGCATCTCGCGGGCTTTGTTCACGTTCGGCGTTCCGAGGCGATGGGCCATCGAAGTCTTTGTCAAGTGCGGCTCGTCGGCAGGCCACGGGCCGGAGTGACAAGCGGTGCAGGTCAGTCTTTCGAAATGCACCGGCGGGATACCGCGGTGTTCGGGAACCGGGGCACTCAGGCGGCCGGCGGTCGGATCCAAAGCAGAATGTTCTCCGAGGTGACAACCTTCGCAGGAAGAAGCAACCGCAAGCTCGTTGCCAGATGCTTCCTCTTCGCCTTCATAGCCGCGGACGATGTTGTGGTCGATCCCATTACGGTGACAATCAACGCAGGTCAGCCCGGCTTTCAGGTGGATATCCTCGTCCTCGGACCATTTTTCGGCCCCTTCGGCGCCTATGTAGAGATCCGAGTGACAGAAGTAACACCGGTGCGAAGGAACTTCTCTTAGGATATCAAAGAACACGTTGTTATCGTGGTCAAATACGTTCTTGTGATATGTGATGGTCGGCGGCTTCCTGGTTCCTCTTTGTGCCGATTCGACCGAAAAAGGATCAAAAGGATCGTACATTTCGTCCATGTCGTTGGCTGAACCGGTGACCGCAGCCAGGCCGGAGGACGCAGCCGTCGCCCAGCGGAAATTACCGCGGCTTGTCTGCACAGCGTAACCGGTCGTTCCGCCCTGGTCCTGCCGCGGGTCTCCATTGTGGCAGCTAAGGCAGTTAATCTCCAGCTTGCCGGAGACGTATTGTCGCATGACCTCTACTTCGTCGTCGGTCTCTCCTGCGCCGCCGCCCGGTGTCTGCCGACCGAAGATTTTAGTGAACTCGGGGTCGGTCAGACCGAACTGCCCGGGCTTGAATGTGCCCGGCCAGGAGCGATAAGAAAGTAGTATCTGCGTGCCGGTTTTGGCATCGACATATATCCAGGGCTGGCCCGGCCGGCCGCTCTCGGCGTTCGGATCAACAGAGTTAAAATGCCAGCCCTTTTTGATAATCCCGTAGCTGTGACACTCGCCGCATGTCCGGCGTGTGGAAAAAGGCAGAAGCACCTCTTCGGCAGTGTCAATATCCGGATCAATCTTAACAGGTTCGGCGCCTTCCTCGCCCGGCTCGGCAAGCAACTCGATTCGATGAATCGGATGCGCCCGGCTGCCGTCACTTTCATCACCGAGAAGCTTCTGCCCGTTTTCAGCAGCGGCGACAGGAAGACACAAGGCCAGCACGCACAGTACCAGAATTTCGATGTGTCGAGGGCATCCCGCCCTCGAACGCGGGCTGGAAGCCCGCGACACGACCGGAAATCGGCAATGGTTAATTAATCCTTTTCTCAATGTAAACTCAATCCTTCTCTCTCAATGCATTAATATTTATCTTACAGAGCGGCTACCGTAACCGAACGTTTAGGCCTCAAAGTCTTCCGGCTTAAACTCCAGCTTCCTACCTGCTGCCACCGCTTCATTCACTTTCAACACCGTCACTGCCGTTTCGTATCCGGCCTCGGCCGGGCAGTTCAGTTTGGCCTTGCCGCGTATGGCATCGAAGAAGTTCTCAAGGTGCGGTTGATGATACGGTTTGCCTTCCATTGTAACCGGGATGTCATAGCTCGGCGGTTTTGGTGACTCGCGTACATCCAGCACGGCGTCGCCGGCGGACTTTTCCTCTTCCGGCTCGACCGGCTCCTTGATGAAGCCCATCTTGACCCACTTTTCCCAGTTCTCCGCCGGAACCCACGCCTCGCGGTAAACCGTGCCGCGTCCGGCGGCCTCCGAGATAACCAGCGAGCCTTCATCGCCCATGAATGTCTCAAAGTATCCTTGGCTGCTGTTGGTCGTGATTGTCTGATAAAACGCCCTGACGGTCCGATCGCCAACCTCATACTCATAAATGGCCATGACATTGTCGTACCAGTCGTGCCCTTTCCAGTAGTCGATACCGCCGCTGGCCATTACGGACTTGGGATTGGTGCCGAGATACCAGCTATAAATGTCGATCTGATGCGAACCCAAATCGACGATTGGGCCGCCGCCGAGTCCTTTGTACCAGCGCCAGTTTCTAAACTGCTGCATCGAGTTGAAACCATACTTTTCCAGGGTGGCCTGATCCATCGCAGCGTTTCTGGGCGAACCCAAATCCTCGCAAGCCGTCTTGCTGCGATTCCACTGGCCGTTGATAGTGGTTATCTTACCCAGCAGCTTGGCACCGGTTATCAGCTTGTCGTAGGCATGTATGTATCGGGGATTACTGCGGCGCTGATGACCGATCTGCAGCAGCTTGCCCGATTTCTTCGCCGCTTCAACCATCTTCTTGGCACCTTCGAGCGTATTGGACATCTCTTTTTCGCAATAGACGTTCAATCCGGCCTCAAGGCAGGCCACCGTGTGCGGAGAATGCCAGAAGTCAGGCGTTGCGACGATGACCGCGTCAAGGTCTTTTTCCTTATCGAGCATTTCCTTATAGTCTACATACGTATTGTGCTCATGGCGATAGGCTTTGAGCCTACGTGAGACGCGTTTCTGGTTATAAGCTGTCCAGATGTCGCAGACGGCCTTGAAACGAATGCCGGGAATATTCCGGCAGGCATTCATCAGAACCTGTCCCTGGGCTCCGGCTCCGAGCAAAGCCACATTTATATCATCCGGCTTTTTGCCGCCCGCCTGGCCTAAAACCATCGGCGAAAATGCCAAACCGGCTCCAACTGCCGCTGTTGAACGCAGAAAACTACGCCTGTCTATTTCTTTAACAGTTTTTTGATTATTCATTGTTTAACAACTCCACAAATTTAACAAATTCAACTAATCTTGAACTTTCAATGTTGCCGGGCAATATAGCACGGCTATACCTCAATGTCAAGCGTCCATCCGGCTATTTTTCCACCAGATGCCACTCAAAACCATGGCAGCTAAGACACTCGTTTACAACTGCTTCAGGTCCAGGAAACGCCATCCCGGTAGGGGCAGGCCCATGTGCCTGCCCTGGACAACCACACAGGGTTGCCCCTACATTTACTTCGCCAGAGGTTTGACAATGATATTGCGATACGCCACGGGCCCGTGGTTACCCTGGAACATCAATGGTCCGGTCGGCCATTCTCTACCGGTAACGCCACCGGGCGTTTGTTTCTCCATTACAAGGTCTTTTTTATGCAGGACCTGACCGTTAAGCTCTACCTTAAGCAGTTTGGCTGTGTCTGTCTTCTTGTTGGAAGAGTCGAACTTCGGCGCTTGAAAATCAATGATATACTGCTGCCACTGGCCGGGTTTTTTGCTGGCATTAACTCGCGGCGGACTGGCGCCGTAAACCGCGCCCATATCGCCGCCGCCCATTTTCTGCCGGCCCCAACTGTCCAGCACCTGTATTTCATATTCGCCCATAACGTAAATGCCGGAATTAGAGCCTTGCGGCACCATTACCTGCAACTCTATCCGGCAATCGCCGAACTTCGCCTTCGAGTAAATGTCCCGGCTGGCACCGTGTTCGGGCGTCAGGTTGATCATCTCACCTTTGCCGTCTTTGGCAACAAGCATCCTGGGATTATCCGGCGAGATACTCGCCTTTCCGACCACCCATTTGTCGCCCTTACCCGAATTAGTCTTCGTTGTCCATTCGTCGAGATTCTTTCCGTTGAATATCAATTGTGCATCGCCGTACTTATCATCGAGATGCTTGACACTGATATCCTTGAACTCCACAACCATCGGCGGGCCGGCATGAATTTGGAGCGCCAGAATCCCTTCTCTTGCAGCTCCTCTGCGGTCTTTCGGATCGTTCGGGTTGGTCACGCGGTCGTTGTCGATCAACTCCATCGTCGGGTAGCCGTTGAGATAATGTTTCAGGTGGTTGCCCTGCGCGATGATGTGATACTCGTTCCAGTCCTTATCCTTGTAGTAGCCGGCCTTTATAAGCTCATCGACATCCGAAACGTTGCTGACGACCTCTTTTTCGCCCTTCTGGTCGATGACCATAAGATCGCCGACGTTGACGAGCCAGCCCCGGCCGGCCTCGTGGTAAAGGAATCCTACCTTACCCGGATTGTTCTCGACCTCGGCCTGGTAGCCGCCGACGACCCACTTGTCAATCTCTTTGCTGCGGTACTGGATGCCGGAGTTGCCGTTCTGGAGACGGAACTTGATTTTCAGCTCGAAGTCCTTCAGCTTGCCGTCTCGCCAGATAAGGAACGTGTTACCGCGAGCGGGATTCTCAGCAGTAGTCTCGCCATGAATCACGCCGTCCTTAACGGACCAGAGGCGGGGGTCGCCGTCCCAGCCGGTCAGGTCTTTGCCGTTGAATACCGAGACCCACCCCTTCGATGAATCCGAATCGCCCGCGAGTACGGACTGCTGGCTGCCGATCATGGACATTCCAAACAAATTGAAAGCCAGGATCGCGATTACCAGAACCGTCCCGCTGCAAACGATTGCGTTTTTGCTTCTGCTTTTCATAGGTATGTACCTCATTGTGATTAGTCTTTAGTCAAGTGATTTAATTTTAAGATTCCTGAACCAGATCATATTGCCGTGATACTGGAAGCCAATATGTCCTTCACGGGCCATATCCTTGTAGGCGTAGCGGAACTTATTCCTGGTTCCCGCGGCGACCGGAGGATCAGGATTCCTGCCGGCCTCGGTCCATAGGTTCAGGTCCATATCGATGATATCTTCGCCGTTGAGATTGATATAAATCTTATTGTCCAGACAGGTTATGATGTAGTGGTTCCACTCACCGGGCTTCTTGGTAGCATCCTTCGAGGGCGACAGGCAGTCATAAACAGCGCCGCATTGGCCGTGCCTGGCTCCATCGGTCGTGGCGTGAATCTGGATTTCAATCGTGGTGTTGATCCAGTTCTTTAAATCGGCACCGCGGATAAAGACGCCGCTGTTGCCCTTATCGGGGACTTTGAAATCGAGTTCGAGTACGAAGTTGCCGTAGCGTTCTTTGGTCCAGATGTCGCCATGACCGCTCGGAGTAGGAGCAAGAACGCCATCGTCGTTAAAAGCCCAGGAGCCAGATTCCATTATGGCGTTCGAAAGGTTGTTCTTAAAAACATCCTTATACTTAACGTCGCTAAGATCAGCGGCGGTCTTCCTGAAGAATGCCACACATCCTGAAATCTCAGGCATCGAGTTGAGCCAGTTGTGCTCGTACTCTATCGAGAATACGCCCTCGAATTTCTGACGGTCCAGTTCGGCCAATATCGCCCTGACCTGGCCAGCACCCGTGCCCCATATAACATCATGTGCCCCACGGTTACCGAACTCGTTAAGGTCCTTGAAGTGCAGGCTGATGATGCGCTTGGCCGCGCCGAGCTTCTTGATGGCTTCGAGCGGATCGACGCTGGAACGCATCCAGTGGCCGGTATCGGCACAGGCGCCGATTCGTTTGCTGCGCCCTTCGCATACTTTCAGCACGGTATCAGGATTCCAATAATGCGAAGGTTTGGGATGATTGTGGATTGCCACGTTAATTTTGTATTCTTCGCACAGTTTATCGATTAGCTCAAACGCATCTTCCGGCGGCTCGGAGACTATCGTCTCGATACCCATTTCTTTGGCAAAGTCGAACACCTTCCGGCATTCGGCCTCGTTGTTAGGCAGGCCCACCACGCCGTAGTTCATCAGTTTTACTCCGGAGTCACTAAGCTTTTGCAGCATCAGCTTCCTATCCGCGGAAGACATGTTATGATCCACCTTTACACCAGGTTTTTCCTTGCTCAGCGTCTGGCCTGGATAGCACTCGATGTATTTCATTTCAAGCGCCTTATTCTTGTCCACCGCCTCGAAAAACGTGAAGCGATTGAAGCTGTACGCCTGCATACCCAGTTTCCAATCTTCCTTGCCCACTGCACTGGCTTTTTGCAAACCGCAAAAACACAAAGCAAAAACCAGCATACCAACCATTACTCTCATTTTCTTGTTCATTTCATTTTCTCCTACTAATTAAGACGTTGTTAATATTGAAAATAGTATAACTATAATCTCCAACCCTCGCGATATTTGCGCCTGAGGTACTTGTTCGCCTCGGGCAGATTGGTTACTTTAAGGTTCGGGCCGTCCCAGGACAATTTCTCGCCGACAAGTGCTGAAACATTGCCGAAAAGAATAGTCTCGCTCAGCGGGCCGGAATAGTCGAAATTGGCCGACGGTTTCGGACCGCCCTTGCAGGCGTTAATCCATTCCTGATAATGATTTACCCCCCTGCCGAGGAACGGCTCCGGCATCTTGAAACCTTTCATTTTCGTCTCGGGTATCAGCCGGGGATTGCCCATGTGCGGGGCGAGTAAAGTGCCCTTTTCGCCATAGTACAGCCCGCCCTGGCCGGGCAGTTCGCGCCCGGGCTCAAGCTCCTCAGGTCTGGGTGGCCTGTTGGAGCCGTCATACCAGGTAACGGTTACAGGCGGCAGCTCGCCGCGGGCCGGAAAATCCCACGTAACGACCGTCGCCGTCGGATAAGTTTCCTTATTGAATTCACCCGGACGGGCCTGCACGCTCGTGGGGTAACCCAAATCCAGGGCCCACCACACAGGGTCAATGATATGACAACCCATGTCGCCTAACGTGCCGGTTCCGAAATCCCACCAGCGGCGCCAGTTGCCGGGCAGATAAGTCGAATGGTATGGCCGCCACGGTGCCGGACCCAGCCAGAGATCCCAGTCGAGCGTTTTAGGGACGGGCTCAGCATCTATAGGTCGCGTGCCGCCGCCCCAGTTTTTATTGCTGAAAATATCCACCTTCCGCACCTTGCCGATCAGCCCCGATTTAATAATCTCCGCCACGCGCTTGACGGCCTCCTCAGCGTGAATCTGGATACCCATCTGCGTCATCACCTTATACTTGCGAGCGGCTTCGGTAAGCTGGCGAACCTCGAAGATATCATGACACAGCGGCTTCTGGCAATAAACATGCTTGCCCATCTTGATGGCGGCCATCGCTGCGACGGCATGAATATTGTCCGGTGTCGAGACCGTAACAGCATCGATGTTATTGCCCTCTTTATCCAGCATTTTGCGGAAATCACGGTATTTCTTCACGTTGGGAAACCGCTTAAACGTACCGGCTGCGTGTTTCCAATCCACATCACAAAATGCAATGATATTTTCGTTGCTCATTTGGCTGACGTCGCTGGCCCCCATGCCGCCGACGCCGATGCAGGCAACCTTTAGCTTTTCACTCGGCGAAACTCTGCCGGGCCCGCCAAGAACATGACGCGGTATGATTGTAAAGGCCGCCGCTGTCGAGGCTCCAGCCAAGAATTGTCGTCTTGATATTTGCCTTGTTTTCATTATGTATCCTAACTCTATCATAAATTATGAGCTATCCTCGTGGGCAAAAACAGAATTTGCCCACCCTACGGCCCTTTCAATCGTAAATCGAAAATCGCAAATCATTACAGACTCCAGCCCTGCCGGTATTCCCGGCGGAGGAATTGATTGGCCTCGGGCAGATTGGTCACTTTCATAGCATCTCCGTCCCAAAGAAGCTTAATCTGGGTCATCTTCTCCTTAATAGCCGGACGCAAACAGACATTGCCCAGGAGCACGACCTGGGCAAGCAGCCCCGCGTGGTCCGGGAAG
>Ga0315541_1001400_pt1 | contig 22530 bp, 17 predicted proteins | sample SalMarSW160190MG_FD_203095 | JGI IMG/M metagenome (GOLD analysis project Ga0315541, IMG submission 203095) | Salt marsh sediment microbial communities from the Plum Island Ecosystem LTER, Massachusetts, United States - Salt Marsh Sediment SW1601-190 ...
ACTCCAGCTATTTGAGAAGCCTCAAGATCAATTTCATAAGGTTCGCCAATCAAGATTTTTCCATAATCCTCTGCTTCCCCTTTCGTGGGGTCATCAGTGTAGAAGAATTTTTGATGGGCTTCGATAACGCCCAAATCGAAAGGCAAGGTGAAGTAGAGATCAGCAAGGACTTTCTTAATACCTAACTCATATAGAGCTCCCCAGCCACCCGATTTGCCCCTTTGATACTTGCTTACCGGCAACAGACTCAAAAGGTTTGCCACACTGAAGTGACCAGAGCTACCACAAACCTTAAAGGGGGTAACGCTGATCAAGAAGTCACTGCGCAACACTACATTAGGTACCCAGAAACTTTCCACAGCATAGAATTGAGATAAAGGATTCTGAACCTCTATAAAAATGGAATCCCTGATATCGAGCATAAGGACGTGATGAAAGTTATACCCTAAAGCTTGATATATTGGGTAAATCGATTCACCGCTAGGAGTCCCATCCGCAATTAGGATATCTGCATTGCTAATTTTTCTAATACCTCTAATAATAGCATTAAGTAGTTTGGGGCTCGTAGTTACAGGGTACGGGAAGGGATAACCAGCACAGGGTTTGATCAAAACTCGTCTTGCCCAGGCAAGCTGTGGGGGAGGAGTAAACACAAAATCCGAATCTTTAACAATCATTGACTTCATATCAGCGACCAAATTTCAATGACTACAAAGCCGGCCGCAATAGCACGATTTCAGTAGCAGCCGGAAGTCTTTCTCGTTCGAAGTCCACTTCACTACCCTCTACCCTTCTCACATTTTTCTGGCCTCTAAGGAAATCCTCAACACCGGCTATGGGATAGGCACACTTGGGCGTCTTGAAATGCATGGGAATAACTATCTTCGGCTTTAATTGGTCACATACCTGGCTAGCTATAGATGCATCAATAGTGTAGAAGCCACCCACAGGAACAAACAGTATATCCACGGCACCAATTTCACTGACCTGCTCTGGACTAAGCACATGTCCTAAATCACCCAGGTGACAAAGCTTTATATCATCTATGGTGAAACAAAAGACGGTATTAAGTCCTCCTCGTTTGCCCTGAGCGTCATCATGGTAAGTGGCGATGCCTCTAAACTGAACACTTCTGGCAGTTTTTATGTCGTTACCTTTAATCACTTCAGGTTTCCCTTGTACTGCGGAAACATTACTGTGGTCATCATGTCCATGGCTTACCACAACAATATCAGCAGTTTCCTTGATTGGAGAATAATTAATACCTCCACCCACAGCATAAGGGTCGGTAATTACCCTTAGACCACCCTTGGAGGTAATTAAAAAGCAAGAATGCCCCAACCATTTTACTCTCATATAGCCTCCTGACTCTTTGCCTCGCTCAAAGCTAATTCAACTAAAGTTCTGACGCCGACTCCAGTAGCCCCTTTTACTATATAGCCACTTTCCTTCGACGAGAAAGCAGTGCCAGCTATATCGATATGAACCCAAGGGTTATTATCAACAAATTCAGCCAAGAAGAGGGCAGCAGTGATGGCTCCGCCATACCTGTTACCAGTATTCTTAACATCAGCAATTTCGCTTTTGTTTTGCTCCTTATACTCCTCGGGCATGGGCATTTGCCACATTCTCTCCCCAGTTTTTTCCGCAGCTTTGAGGATTTTATCTATCAGGTCTTGGTCATTGCCAAAAACACCGCTATAAAGGGTGCCTAAAGCAACACGGCAAGCTCCGGTCAAAGTAGCTAAATCTATTATGGGAGACAAACCAAGTTTCTGAGCATAACTCAGAGCATCAGCCAGAATAAGTCTTCCTTCGGCATCGGTGCTTATCACTTCTATGGTCTTGCCATTCATCGCCTTCAGTACATCCCCTGGTTTCAAGGCGGTGCCGCTGGGTAAATTTTCGGTAGCCGGAATAATGGCGGTGACATTAATCTTCGGTCTCAACTGAGCAATAGCCCCAAGCGCTGTTATAACTGCAGCAGCACCAGCCATGTCATCCTTCATCTCGCCCATTCCCTCCGACGACTTAATGGAGATTCCCCCAGAATCAAAAGTTATGCCCTTGCCCAGAAAGCCAAGGGCCTTTTCAGAACGTTCATCTCCTTTATAGCTGAGAGTTATTAGCTTAGGAGGCTGGTTGCTTCCTTTCGCCACCCCTAGGAGTGCTTCCATGCCCATCGCCTCCATGTCCTCTCGGTCAAAGACTTTGAACTCTAAATTACATTTGCTAGCTATTTCTTTAGCTGCTTCAGCCATCTGGCTAGGTGTCATGTAGTTAGCTGGTTCATTAACCATATCCCTAGCCGCGTTGGTAGCTGAAGCTACCAACTTCCCCCTGCCAATGGCCGGCTCCAGGATTGGGCCCTTTCCCTTTTCCCTTATCACTATCAGCATTTCTTCGATATCCCCATATTCAGGCTTCTTATACTTGGTGAAGCTATAAAGCCCGAGAAGAGCGCCCTCCGCTATTGCTTCAGCCGAAGATTCAAGCCCAATACCACCCATGCCAGCACCATGAAGTATTGTAGCTATCTTGTGGCAATTCAGTTTACGCAACACCCGGCAAAATTCCCCGGCTACTCTACGAACTTTATCCGCATTGAAATCCTGTCGCTTACCCAGCCCGGCAATAGCTACTATCTCTGCTGGCAGTTTCCCAAACGTATGTACGATGTTAACTTCTCCAAACTTACCCTTAATTTCACCTCGACTGATGAGAGAACTAATAGCTCCGTCCAAAGCTTCATCCACAGCAGCAGTAGCGCCGCCAGGTTGTTCCACACCTTCAAAAAGATTTACCACGATGGCATCAACTTCGATTTGAGCTATGTCTCCAACTATAACTTTAATCTCCAAAATTCGTCTCCCTAAAATATGTAAATTTTAGAACATTTATTTTACTTTATTTGGATGAAGAATTGAAGAGGTTAATAAAGGAAATTTTGCGCCTAGCTCTTTGTTGCTCGCACAATCTTATCAATTACTATAGTAATATCCTGCGAGGTATCAACAACAAGATGATTGCGAGAAATCTTTTCCCTTCGAGGCTTCATCTTATTATACACCTCCCAACCGGCTTCTGAGTCATACTGAGACACAACTGCTTTTTCTCGGGCAAGAAGGCGTTGCTGCACCACTTCGGTAGGAGCTTCAACCCAGACCAGGATGAGCTTTGCCCCTGTTCTTTCTGCAGCGCGGTAGAAATATTCTCGATGGTGCTCCAACAGGTTTGTGGCATCAAAAATGACAGGTATTCCCTTCCTTAAAAGCTCTTCGATGAGAACATGGCAAGCAGAGAAAAGCCGCTTATTTTCACTTTCTTTATACTGAGGGTAGGGGAACAGGATTTTTCGCAAAGTATCGCTTGCTAAGATGAGAAAAGATAACCTTTCAGCCAGTTTACGGCAGAAAAAAGACTTACCCGTGCCTGGCAAACCACTGACTACTATAAGCGGAGGCTCTATCTGGGGTTGGGGTAAGCCATTAAGGCTTTGCCTTAATTTCTCTACGTCTTCATCTAAGCTACCTGCCATAACATCACAATTATCACCATGAGTTAGTTTATGTGTCAAGATGCTAAAGTTACAGTACCACCCGACATGATGGGTGGAGAGGTAGTATCCGTCGCCGAGAGTGAGAGGGGCTGGAAGGCAAAGGATACACGGTAAAATTCAAAAATTTACTGTTAATATCCCGAACAGCTAAGAGGCTTTGCAGGCCTCGAGTCTATGTCGTTGTCATTCCGACTGTGTTAAGGAATGCGGTGACGACATCTGGGTCGAACTGAGTGCCAGCACAACGCTTAATTTCGTCTATGACTTCTGTGATGGGCATTGCTAGCCGATACGGTCGGTCGGATAACATAGCATCAAAGGCATCGGCTACAGCCAGGATTCTGGCTCCCAACGGTATGTCATCGCCCATTATAACCTGATTAAGTCCGCTGCCGTCATAACGGTCGTGGTGGTGCTCAATCATCGCGACTATATTTTCATTAACCACTGGCCGCACAATGTCAGCGCCGACATGAGAGTGAATCATAATGTGCTCGTACTCTTCAGGTGTCAGCTTGCCAGGCTTATTTTGGATAAGCTGGTCAATCGCAATCTTTCCGATGTCGTGGAGTAAACTTCCCCAGCGCAAGTCTTCCATATCCTGTGCGGATAGAACAAGTTCATTGCCTAAAGCTAATGCTATCTCGGTCACCCGGCGGGAATGTCCACCAGTGTACTTATCCTTAGCTTCGAGGGCAGATACCAGTGCCTCAATGGCGCCAAGGAAAAATTTTCTAATCTCTCCCGTCTGCTCTTCAACTTTTTCCTCCAGAAATTGCTGGTACTCCCTTATCTTGAGCTTTAGATGCCTTTTCTCGAGAGCTCTTTGGACAGCCAAGGAAACTTCTTCCAGGTTGAAAGGCTTGCAAAGGTAGTCATCAGCCCCCTGCTTCAGGCACAGAATGGCAACATTAATATCATTAACAGCCGTAGCCATAATAACCGCCGTGTCAGGGTAGCTTGACTTTATTTCCGGGAGGAGTTCGATTCCTGATTTACCGGGCATCTTTATATCCAGAATAACCAGAGCAATCGGACTGGTTGCCAACGTGTTCAGGACTTGCTCAGCAGCATCCGCTTCCTCGCACTGGCAGCCTTCTCTTGATAATTTCTGGCTAAGGAGCTTCCTGATTGCAGCTTCATCATCGACGATAAGCAATGTTTCCCGCTGGTCAAGCATATCCTTCATGCCTTCCTCGTTGGTGTTAGCTTGTTTCATGGCGTTCCCCTGATATGGTCAGTGACCGTTAATGGGCAGTTCGACAAAAATAGTGGCTCCCTTACCCTGCTGGTTCCTGGCATATATCTGCCCGCCGTGCTCGGTCACTATCCCGTGGCAGATGCTCAAACCAAGCCCGGTTCCCTTGCCTGCTTCTTTGGTGGTGAAGAAGGGGTCGAATATACGTCTCAGACTTTCCGGTGGGATACCCGCGCCATCATCTGCGAATGAAATCATCACAGTATCTTTCTGTTTTTTAGTGGTGATGGTCAGGGTCCCCTTGTTATGCTCATTAATCATAAAATATTCGGCGTTGATAATGATATTCATGAAAACCTGCTGTATCTGGAAATAGTCAGCCATGATTCCAGGAAGGTTCGGGGCAAACTGTCTCTCGACCTCGATATTATTCGCTTTGTACTCATAAGCCCGTAATTTCAGCACGTCCTCGATAATGTTATTTATCTGGTTAAGCTGCTTCTCTGGTGCGTGCTTTCGGGCAAATGTAAGGAGATTCTTCGTTACACTAGCGGCACGCTGAGCCTCGTTGTTGATAAGCTTCAGGTCCTCACGAATGTCGTCGGGAACCTCCCTCTCCATAAGCAACTGGGAGAAACCGATAATGCTCGTGAGCGGGTTGTTAAGTTCGTGGGCAGTGCCGGATGCCAGTTCACCAAGGGAAGCCAGCCGGTCAGTCATCATAAGCCTCTCACGTTGCCGCTTCTCCTCAGTAATGTCGGTAAAAGAAATCAAACCCGCTAATTTGCCCTCATGCATAATCCTTGCAGCTGTTGCACTTATCCATATTTCTCTACCATCTTTGGTTATCATCCGAAGCTCTTGAGTCCGCCGCAAGTCCTGCTCAAACAGCTCCTTCGTAACAATCTCAAGAACCATCTCTCTGTCCTCTAGAAGAATGAAGTCAAGCGGATCTACTCCCCGAGCTTCTTCTACAGAACTAAATCCAAACATCGTCGCAGCGGCTTGATTAACCATCAGTATTTTCATAGTTTCAGCGTCCAGAACAATCGTGCCGATGACCGAGCTATCGAACAAAACTCGATAATTTTCCTCGCTTTGGCGCAGCGACTCTTCTGCCAGTTTGCGCTCAGTGATGTCTGTAAAAGAAACTAAAGACGCTAATCTGCCCTTATGCATAATCCTCGCAATTGAAATACTTTGCCATCCTCTCCGGCCATTTTTATCCATTACCCGAATCTCGTGAGTCCGCCGCGAGTCTTGTAAGAACTCATTTATGGCAATCTCAAGAACTTGTTCCCTGTCCTCTGGAACAACAAAGTCAAACGGATTTACTCCAATGCCTTCTTCTGGAGAACTAAATCCAATCATTTCCCGAGCAGCTTGATTTCCCATCACTATTTTCATAGTTTCAGCGTCCATAACATACATGCCGACGACCGAGCTATTGAACAAAGTTTTGTAATTCTCCTCGCTTTGTCGCAGTTTCTCTTCTGCCTGCTTGCGCTCGGTAATGTCAGTAAAAGACAACAAAGCTGCTAATCTGCCCTTGTGCGTAATCCTCGCACCCGTCACACTTACCCATATTTCCTTGCCATCTTTAGTCACCGCCGGAAGATCAATGGACTTCCGCGAGTCTTTTTCAAAAACCTCCTTCATAAGAAGCTCAATATTTTTCTCCCTTTCCTCCGGAGGAATGAAGTCAAGCGGATTTACTCCAGCCTCTGGGGAACTAAATCCAAACATTTTCAAAGTGGCTTGATTAGCCATCACTATTTTCATAGTTTCCGCATCCACAACAACCGCGCCGATGACTGAGCTATCGAACAAAGCTCGATAATTTTCCCTGCTTTGTCGCAGTTTCTCCTCTGCCTCCTTGCGCTCGGTGACGTCACGCCCAACGCCACGGAACCCGATAATCTCGCCCTTCTCGTCCCGCAGAAGAGAGACCGATGTTTCGGCAAACCCGAGGCTCCCGTCTTTGCGGATGGTTTTCCAGGGGAAGCCCTTGTTCGGCACACCGGTCTTGTATACTTCATTAAAAACTCGAAATACGGATTCAATATCATCCTCAATTGTAAAGTCTTTATAGCTCATTCCAATCAGCTCTTCCTTGGAGTATCCCAGGTTGCGGCACACCGAATTATTGACAAAGGTGAAGTGTCCGCCGAGGTCAACCTCGAAATAGGCATCTTCCATCTCCTCTAGTATAGTCCGGTATTTCTCCTCAGACTGCCCTAGCGCTTCCTCTGCCCGCTTGCGCTCGGTGATGTCAGTAAAAGAAAGTAAACCCGCTAATCTGCCCCCATTTGTAATTTTCGCACCCGTCGCACTTATCCATATTGTTCTGCCATCCTTGGTCACTACCTGAAGCTCGTGAGTCCGCCGCGAGTCCTGTTCAAACACCTCCTTCACAATAAGCTCAAGATTTTTCTGCTTGTCCTCCGGAGGAACGAAGTCAAGTAGATTTACTCCAGCACCTTCCTTTGCGGAATTGAATCCAAACACTTTCACAGCGGCTTGATTACCAAGCACTACCTTCATAGTTTCAGCGTCCACAACAAGCGTGCCGATGACTGAGCTATCGAACAAAGCTCTATACTTTTCCCGGCTTTGTCGCAGTTTCTCTTCTGCCTGCTTGCGCTCGGTGATGTCACGCCCAACGCTACGGAACCCGATAATCTCGCCCTTGTCATTTCGCAGAGGAGAGATGGATGTTTCAGCAGACCCGTAGCTCCCGTCTTTGCGGACGGTTTTCCAGGGGAAGCCCTTGTTCGGCACACCGGTCCGGTACACTTCATTAAAGGCTTTAAATACGGATTCAATATCATCTTTAACTGTAAAGTCTTTATAGCTCATTCCAATCAGCTCTTCCTTCGAGTATCCCAGATCGCGGCACACCGAATTATTGGCAAAGGTAAGGTGTCCGCCGAGGTCAACCTCGGAATAGGCATCTTCCATTTCTTCCAGTATAGTCCGGTATCTCTCCTCAGACTGCCTCAGCGCTTCCACTGCCTGCTTACGCTCGGTGATGTCAGTAATAGAAACTAAAGACGCTAATTTGCCCTCATGCATAATCCTCGCACCCGTAACACTTATCCATCCTGTCCCGCCACCTTTGCCTACTACCCGAACCTCGTGAGTCCGCCGCAAGTCTTGTTCAAACATCTCCTTCATAATAATCTCAAGATCTTTCTCCCTCTCCTCCGGAATAATGAAGTCAACCGGATTTATTCCAACGGCTTCCTCTACAGAACTAAATCCAAACATTTTCGCAGCGGCCCCATTACACATCACTATTTTCATAGTTTCAGCATCCATAACAAACATGCCAATGACCGAGCTATCGAACAAAGCTCTATGCTTTTCTTCGCTTTGTCGCAGTGCCTCCCCTGCCTGCTTGCGCTCGGTGATATCCCTTGTAATCACCTGGACAGCCTCTTTTTGTTCTGAAGTTTTCGTGGGGATAACTATGTGGTGGAAGTATCTTCCCGCTCTTTCATCCTCGAAAATTTGGGGTTGCCACTCATCCAAAACCTTTCTCATATTTCCCAATCGGAGCTGCGCAACCTCTTGCGACGTCACTTCGAACACTGTCTTGCCAATCAGTTCTTCCAAGGAAACTCCCAGGCTTCTTGCCGTCGCAGGATTCGCAGCAAGATACCTTCCCTCTCTATCTACCTGGGCGATGCAATCCGGAGAAGTTTCGAATAGCAGGCGGTATTTTTGTTCAGACTCTTTTAGCTTTTCTTCTACCTGCTTGCGCTCGGTGATGTCCCGGCATACACAGAAGATCAGCTTCTGCCCCCCACACATGGTCCCATTGATACTGATATCAACGTCAATGACCGAACCATCCTTGCGAGTGTGCTTCGTCTCTAAGTGTAAACCCTTCTCGTCAACTTTCCGTCCCATCTCTAGTATTTGCTCGGGTGGAAAATTTTTATCCCAGTCCCAGGTATGGAGCTCACGGACTTCCTCAAGGGTATAGCCCAGCATCTCGGCAAAGCGCTGGTTGGCTTCATAAACCTTAGCGTCGACATCAAGGACGACTATCCCGTCTATAGACTGGTCGACGAGGAGACGGCGCCGCGTCAATTCATCGGCCAGCGCCTGCTCCTGCTTCTTGCGCTCGGTGATATCCTGGCCAATCTCAAGGCAGGAAACAATCTCTCCACGGGCATCTCTAATGGGATTAGCTGTAGTCTCCCAGAAGGAGAGCTCCCCCGAGGGCAGTGCCCGCTGCCTCTCCGAGGTGTGGGGCTTACCATCCTTAAATGCCTTTTCGACCGGGCAGTCTTCACAGATACTTTCTCTGCCTTCATAGACCCGGTAGCACTTCTCCCCCACGCGGTCACCGCCAGAACTTATTCTCGCCGGCTCACTCTGATAAATAATGTTATATTCTGTATCTTGTATGGTGAGGGCGTCAGCCATAGCGTCTATTACCGATTGCAGCTTATTCTTCTCTATTTGAAGCGCTTCCTCTGCCTGTTTGCTCTCGGTGATGTCCTTGACAAAAACCGCGATGCCGCCTCGGGAGGGATAAGCGCTGATATCAAAGATATAGTGCCTACCGTCAATATCATAATCGTTCACAAAAGTCTGGGACTGCTGCGTCCTCAGCACTTTACGGTACACCTTTTCCGCCTTTCTAACGCCAGGCGTGACCGGGAAAATTTCCGAGAGGGATTTCCCAATCGCATCCACCGCCTGAATTCCTGTCAGAATTTCCGATGCCCTGTTCCAATAGGTATATCTCAGATGCTCGTCCATTGCGAAAAAGACGTTGGTGATGCTGTTGGCAAGCTCCCTGTATCTCTCTTCGTTCTCTTTCAGTGCCTCCTCCATCTGCTTGCGCTCGGTGACTTCCATGTAATTCCCCAGAATTGCCCGTCTCCCATGGTACTGGACGGATCTAACTACCTCCATAACCCACCTAATGCTACCGTCCTTATGAATCACCCTGAATTGATATGGCGAAAGGAGCTCTCCCTTGAGCATCTTTATTTCATTTTCCATGACCATCTCCCTATCTTCGGGAACGATAAGCTCCAAAGGGTCCTTGCCTACCAATTCATCCGCCGTGTAGCCGGTGGCGATTGGGAAGTTGGAGTTGAAATAGCAAAACTTTCCATCCTGCATGATGCAAACTCCCACTGGCGCTTGCTCACTCAGAATCTTTAGCACCTCTTCTCCATCCGTTCGGTCAACTGTTGATTTCATTGATTTCATCTATCCATTTCCTTAGCTTCTCCGATTTATCGCGATAACGCGGTCGGTCTTCATTCTAACGGTCTCCAATTGAGCTGCGGTAAATAGTCTCCAACCACGCCAGTCCCGGTATTCGACGTCGGAAAATATCCCTTCTTTCAACCACCTGAAAAGGGTATTTCTACTGATGCCGACCATCCGGCAAACCTCGGCTGTTCTGTAATAGGTCTGGTCACTAATAACAACAGGCATATCTTCCTCTCATAAAACTACTCAGCTATACCACACTATACTGTTAATATACTATGGCTCATGTTTGGGGAAAGCGTCAATCACCCATTTGTACCGGTCATTCCGTTACTTTAGTCCTAGCCTGTTCAGCGACTCCTGCCGGTCGGATACCTGACACAAAGCACTGGCACTGTTTCTACACTCTTCTATTCCGACTGGCTACCAGCGGAGCAGGGTCACCACATTTATCATCCCAGACCATAGTGGGACGCGAGAGGAGATAGGTCGATTTCTCTAACAAGAAGGACAACGGGGTAGCCTCAGGTGAATCCAACTTCTGGTGAACAACCGCCCTGATTATCGTTTCATCAGGGGCGAAATTAGTTCTTCGTCTTTTCTTAATTCGCTGATGCGGTCGCGAATCATAGCAGCTTTTTCAAACTCCAGATTTTTAGCTGCTGCCTTCATCTGGGATTCCAGTTGCTTGATGAGCTGGCTTATTTCCTCCCTAGAAATAGGAGTAACCATGTAAGGAGCCCTTGTCTCGGCTACTGCCTGAACTCTTTCAGTTATATCCTTAATTGCCTTTTTGATTCCCTGGGGAGTTATGCCATGCTCCTTGTTGTAAGCCTCTTGAATCTGACGGCGGCGGCCGGTTTCTTCTATCGCCTTTTGCATGGATTGGGTAATGCTGTCAGCATACATTATGACATGAGCGTTGATGTGTCTGGCAGCACGCCCCATGGTCTGAATGAGCGCTTCCTCCGACCTGAGGTAGCCTTCCTTATCAGCATCGAGTATGGCCACCAGGCTCACCTCAGGCAAGTCTAATCCCTCACGAAGGAGATTAATACCCACTACCACATCATAGACGCCAAGGCGGAGGTCACGAAGAATCTCCACTCGCTCTAAAGTCTCTACCTCTGAATGCAAGTAATGAGTCTTAATCTCCATTTCTCTCAAGTAGTCGCTTAATTCCTCTGCCATTCGCTTGGTCAAGGTAGTTACCAAACAACGCTCCCCCTTGGCTACCCTGCTTTTTATTTGATAAATAAGGTCGTCAATTTGCCCCTTGACTGGCTTGACCTCCACGCTAGGCTCCAGTAAACCAGTGGGGCGGACTAATTGCTCTGCCACTTGTTGACTATGCTCATATTCATAGGGCTTGGGTGTAGCCGAGAAGTAAATAACCTGGTTGATGTGGTTGTTAAACTCCTCAAAATTCAGTGGTCGGTTATCCAGGGCTGAAGGGAGTCGAAAGCCGTAATCAACCAGTGTCTGCTTTCGAGAAATATCACCGTGATACATGCCCCTTATCTGCGGCAGGGTCATATGTGATTCATCGATGAACAACAAGAAGTCATCGGGAAAATAATCCAGCAAAGTCCAGGGGGTGCTTCCCGGCGCCCGCCGCTGGAGATGCCGGGAGTAATTTTCCACCCCGGTGCAGTACCCTACTTCCTGAAGCATTTCGATATCATAATTGGTCCGCGCCTCAAGCCTCTGAGCCTCCAGTAGCTTTCCCTGGCTCCGTAACTCCTTTAATCTTTCCTCTAGCTCGACTTTGATATCCTCGATTGCCGCCATCAGCTTATCGTGAGAGGTAACAAAGTGCTTTGCGGGGTAAATATCCACTTGATCGCGGTGAGCCAGCACCTCACCAGTTAGGGGGTCAACCTCCACAATGCGCTCAATCTCATCCCCCCAGAATTCGATTCTGAGGGCTGTTTCCTCATAAGCTGGCTGGAGCTCTAGAGTGTCGCCTCGAATACGGAATCTAGCTCTAGTGAAATCATAGTCATTTCTTTCGTATTGCATATCCACCAAATGGCGGACCAGTTTGTCTCGCTTGTAGTGTTTGTTCCTTTCAATAGTAAGGGCAAAGCTATGATATTCCTCAGGTGCGCCCAGGCCATAAATGCAGGAGACCGAAGCGACAATAACTACATCTCGGCGTGTGAAGAGAGACCTGGTAGCGGCATGCCGTAGTTTGTCAATCTCCTCATTTATATCGGTTTCCTTCTCAATATAGAGGTCGGTGCTGGGGATATAAGCCTCCGGCTGATAATAGTCATAGTAGCTTACAAAATACTCCACAGCACTTTCGGGAAGAAATTCCTTGAACTCGGTTGCTAGCTGAGCAGCCAAAGTTTTGTTGTGACAAATAACCAGGGTTGGCCTCTGTATTCTCTCAATGACGTTAGCCATGGTGAAGGTTTTGCCGCTGCCGGTGACTCCAAGCAGCGTCTGTTCTCGGTAACCTTTCTTCAATCCCTCAACAAGCTTATCTACGGCCTGAGGCTGGTCGCCGGTAAGACGGAAATCGGAAACTATTTTAAACTGGGACATCGGGACACTCACCACAATAAAAAATAACAACCCTTAATATATAAGAAACAACGAAATTTTGCATAATCGGATGAAGGAGCAGCACCATCTACAGGTGCCGTGTCAACTCAAGGTCTTGTTTGAGACATCAAGCTATGTTAGAATTTTGTTATCCTCGATATAAAAGAAAGGAAACTGATGACATGAAGTCCTATGAGGAACTCGCTAAAGAGCAAGCGAACAGAGAAAGCACCCTCTTATCCAAGTTAATGGGAGAGGCTGGGGTAGAGGAATTGGCTGATTTTGAGGCCGGGCTAAGCGGGCGGCAAAGCGAAACTTTGTTCAAAATAACCACGGAGATGGAAGATACTGAAAATGCCTTGAATCAGGTTGAGCAGCTTGCTCAGAGGCTCAGGAAACATCTGGAGCGATTAAAAAAGCTACATCAAACTCTCTCTAAGTAAGGTTAAGTCACACAAAATATAGCGCAATGCAGTCTGAGGCGGAAACATCGGTTAGACTTCGTTTTGCGCCCAGTCCTACAGGGTATCCACATTTAGGCAACATCAGGACTGCTCTATTCAACTGGCTTTTTGCTCGCCATCACGGCGGCAAGTTTATCTTACGAATTGAAGATACCGACATTACCCGTAAGGTAGAAGGCGCGGTGGAGGTAATACTAGATAGCTTGCAGTGGCTGGGATTAAACTGGGATGAAGGGCCTTATTTCCAATCACAACGATTGCCTATTTACCATGAAATTGTCCACAGATTGCTTGAGGAGGGTCACGCATATTTATGCTACTGCTCTCCAGAGCGATTAGAGACGATGCGCCAAGAGCAGGCAAAACGTAGGCAGCCACCGAAATATGATCGCCATTGTCGAGATTTAACACAACATGAAAGAGCTCAGCTAGAAACAAGGGGTATTACTCCCGTGATTCGCTTTAAAATGCCTCTTGAAGGCGAAACCACTTTCTGCGACTTAATTCATGGACCGGTAACTTTCAAGCACGATGTCCTGGATGACTTTGTCTTGCTCAAGTCTGACGGTTATCCCACATATCATTTAGCCAGTATAGTAGATGACCATTTAATGGCTATCTCACATGTCCTCAGGGCTGATGAGTGGCTTTCCAGCACCCCTCGCCATGTTCTGCTTTACCAAGCTCTAAACTGGCAACCTCCGCAATTCGCTCATTTACCCATGATTCTGGGACCTGACCGTGCCAAACTGTCCAAAAGGCATGGTGCTACCACTATCACCGAATATCAAAAACAGGGATACCTCCCAGATGCGATGGTCAATTTCTTGGCGCTTTTGGGCTGGTCGCTTGATGATAGAACTGAGTTATTATCCCAGGAAGAGTTGATAAAGCACTTCTCTCTAGAAAGAGTAGGCAAAACAGCGGCGATCTTTAATAAAGATAAGCTAGAATGGATGAACGGGGTTTATTTGCGCAAATTAAGCCTGGGAGAATTCGTCCAGCACGCCACGCCATTTTTAGATAAAGATTTGTCAAAATCGGTAAAACTCCCATTGGATAGCAATTACGTCAGCCAGGTTCTGTCTCTCATTCAGGAGCGAGCCAAAACCTTAGCTGAGGTTCCTCAGCTTGCTAGTTTTTTCTTTCTCGATGAACTGCAATATGATACAGGCCTGCTTTTAAGCGGAGAACTGGATGCTAAATCGGCTACTAAGGCTATCACGACTGCTTTGCGAAAATTAGAAGAAGTAACAACTTGGGATGCCACTACGCTCGAGGGTATCCTGCGTCCTCTGGCCGCAGAGCTAAACTTAGGCACAGGGAAATTCTTCGGTTTATTAAGGGTAGCTGTTACAGGGCGTGTTGCGGCACCACCATTGTTTCAGACCATGGAGGTATTGGGAAAAGAGAACTGCCTGAAACGATTCGATACGGCATTGCAGCGGCTATCCACTTATTTTAACTAGGATGCCACATGTAGCTTAATAGCAGGACTCTAAATAGTTTTTGGCTCTTGCCTAGCTTGCTAAAATGGTTAAATTTCTACAATCTTTGCTTTGGAAGCCCAAAAGGTATTGACAAAGCTTTGTTCTTATAGTAACAATATAGGTGTAACAAAATTAAAAGGAGGGCATGATGGCAACAGCTTATTGCATGAAGTGCAGGAAAAAGGTGGAGATAAGAAACCCAAGGCGGGTTACACTCAAGAACCGCAGACCAGCAACACAAGGTGTCTGCCCTAACTGCGGCACAAAAGTATTCAGAATAGAGAAAGCCTAAATTTCTACGACGGTCATTGGGTGTTGAGAAAGGTCACGCATCGATAGTGCTGCTATTTGCGTTTGCGTGAAATCCACAAGCGAGTGGACTTGAATCTTTAGGGGATATTTATTTCCCGGGGTGTTGTGGTATCTTTTTGAGAATAGTCTCAAAAAGTAAATACCAGAGAGTTTGTTATCTCTCTAAGACTGTGGTTCAAGGCTTCCTTGTCTGCATATCTTAGATTCAAAACCCTCTGGGAAATTTTCTGGGCTTCTTGCTGAAGGTATTTGCATTCTCTTAATAAGGATGGGCGGATTAATCTATTCCCTCCCCAAAATATATAATCCAGCGTGCAATTCTTAAATTCTTCCTCGATTCTATTGCTAACCTTCCTCAGAAAATCTTTCTTCTGTTCTTCAGTTCTGCGGGCAAATCTTTTTTCGCTTCTCCCTCCTTTCCTATGCTCCTTATGGATATACCCTGTGCCCGTTTTTGATTTTACGAGATTATCACGATGGAAAATTCCTATGGAGTATGTCCCCCATGTTACCAGCACAACACCGATAACACATGCTCGTTCCAGGGCTGCTAATAGAGGGGAAGCATCAAACTTACCTGGTGAGCTTTTATCTTCAGTAATAGGAAATGGCGGCAACACTATATATTTACTGCCGTTTTTTTGCCAATATATAGCTACTCCCGTGTTGTATCTTTCAACTGCTTGAGCTACAGCTTTGATGTTGACTGATTTCTTAATTTCGTGGGCATATGTATTGTATTGAGGCTGAAGCGATAGTTTACTTATGCAGTAGGGAAAGGAAGAAGGTTTCATATACAGACTTATATAGTCTCCAGGACTGCTCTCGAGTCTGGACAAAAGTTCATACAGCCGAGTTTTGCTAAGGATTTCCTTTTCCATGTTGATTTCCAGCAGTAGAGAGGGGCTTTTAATTCATCCTGACTTAGGTTAAACTTTAGCAAATATGGCTCAGAAATATAACCCTCATGAAATCGAAAGGAAATGGCAACAGAGGTGGGCAGTTGACCATATTTATGAGGTAAAGGAAGATAGTAAGCGCCCAAAATTTTATGCCCTGACCATGTTCCCCTATACCTCAGGAGACCTTCACATTGGCCATTGGTACGCCATGGCACCTTCAGATGTTTATGCCAGATTTAAAAGGATGCAGGGCTATAATGTGCTTCATCCCATGGGCTTTGACGCTTTTGGCTTACCGGCAGAAAACGCTGCCATCAACCATGGAATTCACCCTTATGATTGGACAATGAGGAATATAGAGAATATGCGTCGGCAACTCAGGAGTATGGGGGCAATATATGACTGGAACCGTGAAGTAGTTACTTGCCTGCCGGACTATTACAAATGGACGCAGTGGTTTTTCCTTAAATTTTATCACGCCGGTCTGGCCTATCGGGCTGAGGCGCCTGTTAACTGGTGTCCTAGATGTCAGACAGTGTTGGCTAATGAACAAGTGATAGGGGAAGGTTTTTGCGAGAGGTGCAGCACGCCAGTGACTAAAAGAGAGCTGGAGCAGTGGTTTTTCAGGATTACTAAATACGCCGAGGAACTGCTCGATCATAGTCGTCTGGACTGGCCAGAACGCATAAAGATAATGCAGAGGAACTGGGTGGGCAAGAGCGAGGGCGCTGAAATTTCCTTCCGGCTAGAGCATGAGAGTGTAGAGCAAAGAGAGATAAGGGTGTTTACCACTCGCCCTGATACTATTTTTGGGGTGACTTTTTTCCTCCTGGCTCCGGAGCATCCCTTAGTTTCTCAATTAACTACCCCGGAGTGTAAAGCTGAAGTAGACGGATATATTGCTTGGTGTCGGCGGCAAACTGAGTACGAACGGATAGCACTAGGCAAGGAGAAAACCGGGGTCTTTCTGGGAAGCTACGTTGTCAATCCTCTAAACAGAGAGAGAGTGCCTATCTGGATTACTGATTATGTATTGCCAACTTATGGCACAGGAGCAGTGATGGCAGTGCCTGCTCATGATGAACGAGACCTGGAGTTTGCCAGGAGGTTTAAGCTACCTGTGCGAACAGTTATTGCTCCTCCAGGTTGGACAGGTGAGGAATTGACGGAAGCATATGCTGGGTCAGGTACAATGGTGAATTCTGGGGAGTTTAGCGGTTTACCCAGTGAACAGGGATACGAGGCAATCTGTGCTTTATTGGAGGAGAAAGGATGGGGCAAGCGGACGGTTATTTATCGCCTTCGCGATTGGCTTATCTCCAGACAGAGATATTGGGGAGCGCCCATACCTATAATTTATTGTGGTAAATGTGGCATAGTCCCTGTACCCGAGGAGGATTTGCCTGTTCTGCTTCCTCCCGATGCAGAATTTAAACCTAGTGGGGAATCTCCTCTGAAGTATTGCCAGTCATTCGTCAATACCACCTGTCCTAAATGTTCTGGGCCAGCACGAAGAGAAACTGATACTATGGATACTTTTATGTGTTCCTCCTGGTATTTCTTGAGGTACACCAGTCCGGAAACCAGAGATGCTCCTTTCGATGCTACAAAAGTGAAATTCTGGTTGCCTGTGGATTTGTATACCGGTGGGGCTGAGCACGCAGTTATGCATCTCTTCTACGCTCGTTTTTTTATCAAAACATTGAGAGATATGGGCCTGGTCAACTTCGATGAGCCCTTCACTCGTCTATTCAATCAGGGAACAATAATTTATCGTGGTGATAAGATGAGCAAATCTAGAGGCAATGTAATTGCCCCCGACGAATATGTGGCTGAGTTAGGAGCTGACGCCGCTCGTGGGTATCTCATGTTTATAGGTCCTTGGGAGCTGGGGGGGGAATGGAATGATAGGGGCATTGTGGGCATCAGTCGCTGGCTGAACCGAGCGTGGAGCTTGGTAACAACAGACTATGCCAGCCATGTTATTGATCCTGAGGCTGAGAAAGAATTCCTTCATTTAACGCATATGACAATTAAAGAAGTGACCGCTGATTTGGAAAGGTTCCGCTTCAACACCATGCTGGCTAGCCTTATGGAATTCAGCAACTACCTATCTAAGGTTAAAGAGAGCGGGGTGGTGTCAGGTTCTTTATGGTGGGAAGCTATTAGCTATTTTCTGCTTCTCCTTGCCCCCACCGCTCCTCATCTTGCCGAGGAGTTATGGACCAGGACTGGGCATCCCTACAGCATTCATAATCAACCATGGCCCGAGTATGACAAAGAGCTAGCCAAGGAAGAAGAGATTACCTTAGTCATTCAGGTAAATGGCAAACTTCGCGATAAGGTGCTTGTACCCGCTTCCATAAGCGAAGTCGAGGCCAAGGAATTAGCGCTGGGTCGAGAGCGAGTGAAGGTTTATATTGATGGTAAGAAACTTACCAGAGTCATTTATGTCCCCAAGCGAGTGGTGAATATTGTGGTGGCATCATGATAGAATCGCAAAGAAGCGAGGAAAAGGAAAAATGAAGATAGCATTTATTGGCGGTGGGGCTATGGGGGAAGCAATGGTTAAATGTCTTTTGACTAAAAATGTGGCTGCGCCACAAGATATGGTAGTTAGTGATATCAGTCCGGTGCGGCGTGAATTATTGAGCCGGGAATATGGAGTTAGCACTTTAAGCGATAATAGAAAGGCAGTGGCAAATGCCGACTTGATTATTCTGGCAGTGAAGCCTCAGAATCTGCCTCAGGTAATGGAAGAGATAAAGACTCCGTTGCCCGAACAGCTAGTGTTATCTATAGTAGCTGGCGCTACTCTGTCCAGTTTATGCCAGGGTTTAAATCATTCCTCTGTAATTCGGGCTATGCCTAATATGCCAGCGCAAATTGGCGAGGGAATGACTATCTGGACAGCAACTGCTGAGACTGCGCAGGAGCAAAAAGAGTTAGCTCGGACTGTACTGGGGGCTTTGGGTAAAGAAATTTATGTTACTGATGAGAAATATTTAGGTATGGCCACCGCTTTAAGCGGTAGTGGTCCGGCTTATGTTCTTCTTTTTATCGAGGCACTCGTCGATGCTGGTGTGCATATTGGCTTGCCTCGGGATATGGCCCAAGAATTGGTGATACAAACTATACTTGGCTCTACTCTCATTGTTGAGAAGACGGGCAAACATCCTGCTGATTTGAGGAACATGGTTACTTCGCCAGGGGGAACCACTACCGAGGCTCTTCTTCAGTTAGAAAAGGGGAGATTCCGCTCTCTCATTCTTGAGGCTGTGGCTGCTGCTTGTAAAAAAGCTGAACGCCTTTGAGAGTTGTATAAGATGGATTCACTTTTTGAAGACACGGTTCAAGGGATACCATGAGAGACATACAGTTACGCGGTTTGATAAATTGGCTGCTTTTGTTCTGCCTTAACACATTTGGGCGAAACGTGGCTATCTGGAAGGCATTTAGAGATAGGGCAGGTGCCAAAATACTGGATATAGGTTGTGGCCGATATAGCGCTCTCTCTCAAGTTATCAAAACTCAAAATTTTTATGCGATAGGGTTAGATATTTTTGAGCCTCATGTTAGAGCATCCAATCGCAGAGGCATCTACCATGGTGTCATCTACGGAGATATGAGGGCGCTTCCTATCAAGGATAAGCAGTTTGATTTGGTAGTTCTTTTTGAAGTGCTAGAACACCTTGATAAAGAGGATGGGCAAAAGGCTCTGAGCGAGCTTGAAAGGGTGTCGAGGGAAGCGATTTTGTTAACCACCCCTATAGGCAAATGCCCGCATCATGATTACTACGGAAATCCCTATGAGGAACATAGATATGTCTGGAGTTTGGAGGAACTAAAGGCAAGTGGTTTTGTCATTAGAGGTAAAGGTATAAGAGGCTTAACTGTAGGAGACAGGTGGTGGCGTTCCTCCCCCATCTTCTTCAGACCTCTTCAATACATTATCTATATGGTGGGTACAGCATTTAGCTATTTTCTCCCCACTATAGCTGCAGACGTTATTGCCTGGAAATACTTGGATAGACGATGGGCTGTCGGCGAAAATATAACAAGCAATCTGGGACACAGTAAGTGATACTTGTTACCAACGGAGTGTTGCTGAACGAGAGTAGTTATCTGCAATTGCGCGATATTCGGTCTGACACGGTCCAAGGGTTACCATGAGAGACACACATTTACACGGTTTGATAAATTGGCTGGTTTTGTCCTGCCTTAACATATTTGGGCGAAATGTGGCTATCTGGGAGGCGTTTAAAAATAGGGCAGGTGCCAAAATACTGGATATAGGTTTTGGCCGATATAGCGCTCTCTCACAAGTTATCAAAACTCAAAATTTTTATGCGATAGGGTTAGATATTTTTGAACCTAATGTTAGAGCATCCAATCGCAGAGGCATTTACCAAGGTGTCATCTGCGGAGACGTGAGGGCGCTTCCTATCAAGGATAAGCAGTTTGATTTGGTAGTTCTTATTGAAGTGCTAGAACACCTTGATAAAGAGGATGGGCAAAAGGCTCTGAGCGAGCTTGAAAGGGTGTCGAGGGAAGCGATTTTGTTAACCACCCCTATACACAAATGCCCGCATCATGATTACTACGGAAATCCCTATGAGGAACATAGATATGTCTGGAGTTTGGAGGAACTAAAGGCAAGTGGTTTTGTCATTAGAGGTAAAGGCATAAGAGGCTTAACTGTAGGAGACAGGTGGTGGCGTTCCTCCCCCATCTTCTTCAGGCCCCTTCAATATGTTATCTACATGGTTGGTACAGCATTCAGCTATTTTCTCCCCATTATAGCTCCAAGCGTTATTGCCTGGAAATACTTGGATAGATGATGGGCTGTCGGCGAAAGTATAACAAGCAATCTGGGACACAGTAAGTGATACTTATTACCAACTGAGTGCTGCTGAATGAGAGCAATTATCTGCAATTACGTGAAGCAGGGGTGAATCAATTTTCCGTATCACTTGACTTTCCTGATGAGCGGCATGACGAATTTCGACGACGGCCGGGTCTCTATAAACGTTTGGAGCAAAGTCTTCCCCGGCTAGCGAAGCTTGGGTTTCGGGATATTATCTTGAACACAGCTATAACTAAAGCCAATCTGAGGGAAATATTGCCTTTGGCAAAAAAGGCCGCTGAGTGGGGTGTAGACATATCGTATAGTGCATACACTGCACTGCGAACAGGGAATGAGGACTATTGCCTCAACAATGGAGAGGATTTGGGAATTTTACGCGAGGCCATTAACGAACTAATAATATTAAAAGGGCAGGGCACTTATCTAGCTAACCCAGAACTCACGCTCCGAGATACTTTAAAATTCTTTGAACAAGGATACATGTCAAATTGTAAGGCAGGCATAAGATTTCTTGTTGTAATGCCTGACGGGAGCCTAGTTCCCTGTTCACTGCACCGCAGTAAATACGCTACTCGCAAAGAGATAATAGAAAAATTTTCCCGGACTAACCAATGTGATAATTGTTACGTCGCTATAAGGTCCTACAGTGAGATGTCATTTTTGAGTCACGTGAAAAATCTCCCTAAGTACATCCAGGAAATGATTCTTCACTGAGAGATATTTATTAACCGCTCTTGGTGAACTTGTCGAACCATGAGCGGTACTCAAGATTAAATTAGCTCACCCTTAGACACGCTCAGGATGAACGCATTATTAAACGAATACGTTTTACTGAAATATTTGACAGGCTTTATCTTAAGTGGCGGCTGGAGTCTCACCGGGATGTAGCTTGCGCCATTTCTCCAACAATTGCTCTCCTGTTTCCTTGTGATCGGGGTCGGGAATGCAACATTCCACAGGGCAAACTTCAACACACTTTTGTGTCTCGAACCAGCCGACACACTCAGTGCATTTATTGGGGTCAATAACATAGATTTCCTCTCCCTCAGTTATGGCCTCATTCTTACATTCTGGTTCGCAGGCACCACAGCTGATGCACTCATCAGTAATTTTGTATGCCATCTTTCTATTACCTCCTTAATTTTTAGCTCTTAATTTTACATTTTACCATTACCAGTGGCAAGCTCAATAGGCAAAGAAAACTTCTCCTTTAGAGCTACAGCCACGCGGTCAGGAACCATACCTTCAAGACAGCCTCCTAACTTAGCTACTTCCTTGATCAGGGTAGAGCTAAGAAATTGATATTGAGAGCTAGTCATCAAACAAAGTAGCTCAATATCTGGCGCCAGCTTTCTGTTCATCAACGCCATTTCAAATTCCCGTTCGAAGTCAGAATTTGCTCTCAAACCACGTATCATAACCTTTCCTCCTACCTGGCGTATAAAATCTACGGTCAGTCCTTTGAAAGCTTTAACATGAACGTTGGACAAGCCAGTTACCGCTTCTTCCACTAACCTTACCCTTTGTTCCAGAGGAAAAAGCGGCTGTTTAGCAGGATTCTCATAGATACCGACAATTAACTTGCCGACCAGGGCTGCTGCTCGTTCGATAATGTCCATGTGCCCGTAGGTGAGGGGGTCAAAGGTACCTGGATAAACTGCTACGACCATAGTTAAACCTCCTTTTGGTATATAAAAATAAAAGTGTCACCGTAGCGGCGTTGCTCAACAAGATGCAGTCCATCATAGTCAGAATTTAAGGGGAAACGGTTTGCGTGGCAAAGCACGATTGCAGCGTTTTCCCCCAGCAATTTCGACTTAGCTAGATTCATTAGTAAATTATTTGTAGAAGGGGCAGAGTAAGGTGGGTCTATGAAGATAATGTCATAACTATTGTTAAGGAAGGCAAGTGCTTTGCTCACACTACAGCAGTAAATGTGAGCCC